>Ga0070708_100003385_pt1 | contig 12492 bp, 13 predicted proteins | sample KBSK5503metaG_FD_65469 | JGI IMG/M metagenome (GOLD analysis project Ga0070708, IMG submission 65469) | Corn, switchgrass and miscanthus rhizosphere microbial communities from Kellogg Biological Station, Michigan, USA - KBS K5-50-3 metaG | ecosystem: Host-associated > Plants > Roots >...
GTTTTCCCCGCCCCGTTCGGCCCGATAAGACCGGTGAACTCGCCGGAGCGGATAGCGAACGAGACGTCCCGGAGAATCTCCCGGCCGCCCAGTCGCACTCCGATCCCGTCCAGGCGGAGCAACTCTGCCGTCATCACAGGTGCTCAGTCGAGATCTTGCTGACCACGGCCTTTTGCAGGTCCTGGACCTCGGTCAGCATCCACGACTGGTAGTGGTACCCCGGTACGGGCATCGTCTCGTACACGCCCACCACCGGGATGCCGTTCGCCCGCGCGAGCGAGATGAACGACTGGGTGAGCGAGCTCGTCACCTGCTGATTGTAGAGAAACGCCTTGACCTTGTGCCGGGTGAACAGGCTCCGTTCCACCGCGACGTTCTGCGCCGACGGGTCGATGCCGTTCATGATGTCGGCCTGGAACGCGAAGGGCGTCAGGTTGTCGGCGCCGGCCGCCTGCAGCATGTAGTCCGCCACCGGCTCGGTGGTCGCGACCGGCGTGTTCGGGTACTTCGCCTTGAACGCGGCCAGGGCGTTGTTCCACGCGGTCAGCGAGTTGGTGAACGCCGCCGCGTTGGACTTGAAGTACGCGGCGTGGGCCGGCTGGATGACGGCCAGGTCCGCCGCGATGGCGTTCGCCACGGCCGGCATGGTGCCCGGCTTGTACCACAGGTGCGGGTTCGGCGTGCTCGCGGGCAGGCCGAGTAGGTTCTGCACCACGATGACCTTGCGCGACCAGTTCGGGGCGGCGTTCTCGATGGTGTCCATGAACCGGTCGTAGCCGACGCCGTTCTGCACGACGAGCTGGGCCGAGCTCACCAGCCGGGCCACGGACGCGCTCGCCTCGAACGTGTGCGGGTCCGTCGCCGGGTTGCTCATGATCGCGGTGGCCTGGACGTACTTCCCGCCGACCTGCTGGACGACGTCCGCGTACTCGTTCTCCGCGCCGACCGCGACGATCTTGCCGCCGCCGCCGGGCGAGTTGGCCGCTGAGGAGGACGCGCAACCGGACAGCAGCCCCGAGACGACCGCCAGGACCAGCGGCATGACAGCCGCTCGTCCCCTCCAGCCACTCGACATAACAGTTCACTCCCAGCGTCTCGTCGGCCAGCCGTCCTGCTAATGATAATGATTCCCAATTTCGTATGCAACACGATCCGCCGAGCTGGCGCCGAGCCGGGCGCCGAGCCGGGCCAGAACGCGATGAAACCGGCAGTTCAGCGCGTTCGGGCGCGGTGAAACCGCGGTTCCAGTACGTTCTCCGGGCGGCGCCTTGGGCGGGAGCGCGGGCGGGCGGGGGTGGGCGCGCGTTGGGCGGAAGGGGGTCTTAGGTTGTACCGTGCGACTGTGACGACTCCGCAGCCAGAGGAGAACGCGCGGGTCAGGCCGATGCGGGCGACCCGGGCGCGCGGGACCAGGCAGGCGCAGGCCCTGGCGGCCGCGCTGGAGAGCCTGCCCGGCTTCTGCAGCGCCCAGGAGATCTACGCCGAGCTGCGGCGCAGGGGCGAGCACGTCGGGCTGGCCACGGTCTACCGGCACCTGCAGGCGCTGAGCGAGCAGGGCAGCGTCGACGCCATCCGCGACGCCAGCGGCGAGACGCTGTACCGCCAATGCGGGACGAGCGTGCACCACCACCATCTGACCTGCCGCAACTGCGGCCGCAGCGTGGAGGTGGAGGGCCGCGCGGTGGAGCAGTGGGCCGAAAAAGTCGCCGCCGAAGCAGGCTTCACCGACGTGGGCCACACCGTGGAGCTCTTCGGCCTCTGCCCCGAGTGCGCCGCCTAGCCGGGTTTCATGATCGCGGGCAGTTCGGGCCGCATAGCGACCAAAACTGCCCGCGATCATGATCTCGGGGCGCGGGGCGGGGGGCGGGGGTTAGGGGGCAGAGCGCCGAGGGAGGCGGCGGCGGTTGGGGGCGTGGCGGCGGCTAGTTCGGCCTTGCGGTCGGAGGCGAACATGTGCACGTACTCCTGCCCGGAAAGCTCCCCGATCGCGGTCATGACCTGCGCGGCGATGAGCTGCCTGGCCTTACCGGGCGGCGCGTCCAGCACCGCGGCGGGAAACTCCAGGGGCGCGCCGATCCTGAGCTCGATCCGGCCGGGGCGCGGCACGACGCCGCCCGGCGGCAGCACCCGGCGGGTGCCGTGGATGCCCACCGGGAGGACCGGCAGGCCGGACTTGAGCGCCAGCCAGCCGACCCCGGGCCGCCCGCGGTACAGGCGCCCGTCCGGGGACCTGGTGCCCTCGGGATAGATGCCGAACAGGTTCCCGGCCCGCAGCAGCGCCAGCGCCGCCTCGAGGGTGTCCTGGGCGGCGCGCGGCCCGTCGCGGTCCATCTGCAGCTGGTTGGTGGCCTTCAGGTACCAGGCCCACAGCCGGGCGGCGGGGCCGGAGGCGGTGAAGTATTCGGCCTTGGCCGAGAACGTCACCGGCCGGTCGAGCATCAGCGGCAGGAACACCGAGTCGACCACGGAGAGGTGGTTGGCGGCCAGGATGGCGCCGCCGGACGCGGGCACGTGCTCGGCGCCGGTCACCTTCGGCCGCCAGATGGTGTGCAGCAACGGCCCGGCGAGAATGCGGGAGAGCGTGTACTGCACGGGCTACTTTCTGCTGACGGGCGCGGGGGGTTCAGCGACAGCCGTACCACGATAGCGTGCCTGGTCGCGGGGGTACGCGGCGCCGGCCAGTATCGCGATGCCCAGCGGCAGCGCGAACGGCAGCACCGCGGCCGGCACGATCACGCCGGAGTCGTCGGCGAGCCAGCCGAGCACCGGCAGCAGCCACAGCACGCCCACGACGGCCCGCATGAGCGGCGCGGCCGCGTAGGCCAGCGGCGCGTTCTTCAGGCCGAACCACCCGGGCCGCCACAGCATCAGCCCGCTCACCAGCACCACCAGCGGGATCAGCGGGCTGAACGCGTTGACGGACAGCGAGCCGATGTTGGAGTTGATCTTCCTGAGCAGCAGGCCGCCGGAGTGACCATGCAGCGTGCTGCCCGCGAACGAGCCGATGTCCGACTTGCCGGTGGCCGGCGCGAAGTAGCTGATCAGCGCGAACACCGCGAACAGCGCCAGGCCGCTGACCGCGACCAGGAGCACCAGGCGCCAGTTCAGCCTGACCCCGGCCACGGCCAGGCCGAGCAGCAGGAAACAGGGCACCATCGCGATCGTCCCGCCCACCTTGCCGCCGAACCCGGGCCAGCCCGACGCGAACACCGCGAACACCGCGACCGCGGCCACGGCGAGGACCGCCGGGCGCCGCGAGGACGGATACCTGCGCCGCGCCACCAGGGCCAGCCAGGCCGCGGCGAACAGCCCGGCGATGCCGTAGATGCCCAGCGCCTCGTTGCCGATGCCGTAGAACCGGCCGGCTTCGAGCGCGGACAGCCCGAACGGCGTCTCCTGCTGCAGCCGCGACCCGGTCATCACGTCAACCGCCAGCACGACCAGGGTGAACAGGCAGATCACGCCGAACGGGCCGAGCGGGTCGCGCCGCCACGGGCCGGCCAGCGCGGCCAGGCCGATGACCACGGCCAGCGCCACGGACACCGCGTAAAGCCACGCGGCCGGGTGCGCGGACGTGGACCACGGCGCCAGGTTGGCCAGGAAGGTGCCCGCGGGCACCGCGGCCGCGAACACCCCGGCCACCCGCCACCAGCGCGCCCGCCGCCTGCGCTTTTCCTCGGCCGTCCCCCAGCACGCCAGCCCGATGCCCGCCAGCACCGCGGCGTCGGCCAGCGAGTAGGCCCAGAAGAACTCGTCGTGGGTGTCCCGCCACACCTGCTCGGCGGCGTCCCGGCCGGTCAGCGAGCGGACCGTCTGGGCCAAGTCGCCCCGGTCCGCGCGGGTGATCCGCGCGCCGACCGTGTCGGGGGGCACGCGGCCCAGCCAGCCGAGCACGGTCGGGGTCAGGTCGGTGAGCACGACCAGGCCCGGCTGCCGGGTGGAGGCGGCGTCGAGCAGGCCGGCCCGGTAGCCGGAGCCGGCGACCAGGGCCAGCTGCAGGTGCGGCGGCTTGGCGGTGGCGCCGGGCGCGGTGACGAGCAGGGTGGTGTCCGCGGGGAGTTCGGCCGCGATGCGGGCGAGTTCGGCGTCCGCCGCGGCGAGTTGCCCGGCCCGTTCGGCATATCCGAGGCTCCCCAGGTCGACCACGGTCAGCGGGCAGCGGGCCAGCACCGCCGCGGACAGGCCCGACGGCGAGGGCAGGTAGGAGGCGACGTGCCCGGTCCGGTCGGCCAGCGCCAGCGCCGCGCCGGGACCGGCCGCGGTGACGCAGCCCGCCGCCGCCCGGGCCAGCAAGCCCCAGTCGGGGTTGTTGTGGAACCGCTGGTTGTAGGTCTCGAGCGCGGCCAGGCCGGGGACCACGGCGCCGGCACCGGCCTGATCCACCGCGGGGAACGCGCCGCAGGCGGCGTTGGTATGGTCGGACTGCGCCCTGGCGCCGGCGTTCAGCGTGAGCCAGCCGTCCGCCGGGCAGGTCAGCGGCAGCACGGCGTAGTCCACCAGCGAGCCGACCGAGCCCTGGCCGGCCAGCCGCCACAGCGCCGGCGTGGCCCTGCCTATTTCCGGCGGGGACACGTCGCTCCAGCGCAGGCCGGACAGCCCGACGACGACCACGTGCCGGGCCGACGGCGGCGCGGTGCTCGCCCCCGCGGCCGGGGCCGCGAGGACCGGCCCGAGGACCGCGAGCAGGCAGGCCAGCAGCACCGCCCGCACCGCACCAGGCCCGATCCTCATCGCCCCACCGTATCCGGGCCAAACCGGTGATACCGAACGGGCCGGGTGACTCGCCCGGCCTACCAGGCGAAAACGCGGGCGCCCGGCGGGTTCGAGACCAGCTTGCTGCTTCGCCGCGGCGATGACCGCACCGCGGGACGGGTCGGCCGCCGCCGTGGCGGCCCGGGGTCATTGGTTAAGGTTTAACCGATGTCTTCGACGAGGGAGTCTCCCGACGCCGCGGACCGTAGCTTCGTCGTGGTCGCCAGCCGGCTGCCGGTCGACCGGGTCGAGGGCGCGGACGGCGGGCTGGAATGGCGGCCCAGTCCGGGAGGACTGGTCACCGCCCTCGAGCCGGTCATGCACGAGGCCGGCGGCGCGTGGATCGGCTGGTCGGGCGACGCGGGCCCGGCGCCGGGGGCGTTCGAGGCCGGCGGCCTGCACCTGGTCGGGCTCGGCCTGTCCGAGACCGAGGTCAGGTACTTCTACGAGGGCTTCTGCAACGCGACGCTGTGGCCGCTCTACCACGACGTCATCGCGCCGCCGCAGTTCCACCGCCGGTGGTGGGACGTGTACGTGACCGTCAACCGGCGGTTCGCCGAGGCCGCGGCCGAGCAGGCTGCGCACGGGGCGACCGTCTGGGTGCACGACTACCAGCTCCAGCTGGTGCCGCGGATGCTGCGGGAGCTGCGCGGCGACGTCCGGATCGGCTTCTTCAACCACATCCCGTTCCCCGGCTACGAGATCTTCGCCCAGCTGCCCTGGCGCCGTCAGGTGGTCGAGGGGCTGCTCGGCGCCGACCTGCTGGGGTTCCAGCGCCGGGCCGACGCGTCGAACTTCCTGCGGGCCTGCCGCCGGGCCGTCGGCCTGACCACCAAGGGGCCGGCGGTGCGGGTGGCCGGCCCGGAGGGCACGCGCGAGGTGCTGGCGGCCGCGTTCCCGATCTCGATCGACTCGGCGGCGCTGACCGAGATGGCCCAGCGGGAGGATGTCGGCAAGCGCGCCGCGGAGATCCGGCTGGCCCTGGGCGAGCCCGAGCTGGTCCTGCTGGGGGTGGACCGGCTCGACTACACCAAGGGCATCCTGCACCGGCTGCGCGCCTACGGCGAGCTGCTCACCGACGGCCGCCTGGGGCCGCGGGTGGTGCTGGTCCAGGTGGCCAGCCCCAGCCGGGAGCGGGTCGAGGCCTACCAGACGCTGCGGGACGAGGTCGAGGGGATGGTGGGCCGGATCAACGGCCAGCACGGGGAGGTGGGCAACCCTCCCGTCCACTACCTGCATCAGTCCTACCCGCGCGAGGAGATGGCCGCGCTCTACCTGGCCGCCGACGTGATGCTGGTGACCCCGCTGCGGGACGGCATGAACCTGGTAGCCAAGGAGTACGTCGCCTGCCGCTACGACGAGAGCGGCGCGCTCGTGCTGAGCGAGTTCACCGGCGCGGCCGACGAACTGGCCGGCGCCTTCCTGGTGAACCCGCACGACATCGACGGCCTGAAGGACGCCATCGTGCGCGCGGCCGTCATCAGCCCGGCCGAGGCCAGGCGCCGGATGCGTGCCATGCGTCGGCGGGTCCGCGAGTACGACGTCGCCCGCTGGGCGGCCGACTTCCTAGCCGCGCTCCAGCGGGCGCCCGAGGACCCCGTCCATCCCGGGCAGGACGCCGCGCTGCTGCACCACGACAGGTACGGCGCGAGTCAGGCCTGACGCCGACCCGCAGTCGCTCCGCCGGTCAGCTTCCGGGCAGCTCGCCGAGCGTCACCTGGACGCTGCGGTCCTGGCCGCCGCGGCTGATCGTCACGGTGACCTCGTCACCGGGAGTGGCGGCCGCCAGGGCCTGGGTGAGCGCCGCGGTGTCAGGGGTCTGGGTCCGGCCGAGCGACTTGATCACGTCACCGGCGCGAAGCCCCGCCCGTTCGGCCGCACCACCGCTGGTGACGGTGACCACGCCGACGCCGCCCGGCGAGCCGTCCGTTCCGAGGACGGTCGCGACCTCGGCACCGATGGCGGCCCGGTGCGAGTTGGTGACGTGGCCGGACTCGATGATCTGGGTGGCGATGTCGCGGGCCAGGTTGGACGGGATGGCGAAGCCGATGCCCTGCGCCTGGCCGCCGCCCTGCGGGCTGCCCGCGGCCAGCGTCGGGATGCCGATCACCTGCCCCGAGGTGCTGACCAGCGCGCCGCCGCTGTTGCCCGGGTTGATTGGGGCGCTGGTCTGTAGCGCGCCGGGCAGCGTGGCCGCGGCCCGGGCCTGCCCGGCGGGGCCCTGGGCGGCCGGCTCGGTGACCGCGCGGTCGGTCGCGGAGATGATGCCCTCGGTGACGCTGCTGGACAGGCCGAGCGGGTTGCCGATGGCCAGCACCACGTCGCCCGCCTGGGCCAGGTCCGAGTCGCCGAACTTGGCGGGCTGCAGCCCGGAGGGATCGTCGGCGCGGATGACCGCGAGGTCGTCAGGCGGGTAGGTGCCGACCAGTCTGGCCGACCGCGGGGCGGTGTCCCCGGCCACCTGGACCTGGAACTCCCTGGCGTTCCCCGCGACGTGCGCGTTCGTGACGATGTTCCCCGCCGCGTCGAGGACCACCCCGGAGCCGAGCCCCTCGGTGGTCCTGATCAGCACCACCGAGGGCAGCACCTGGCGGACCACGCCCGCGTAGCTCGCCGGGCCCGCGTAGCTGCCGGGCGCCACCGGCCCTGGCGTGGGCCTGGCCGTCGCCGTGATCCCGGTCGCGCCCGAATCGGTCGCGGCCGCTCCGATGGCGACGCCGCTACCGCCGATCACCAGCGCCGCTACCGTGGCCAGGCCCGCGCGGCGCACCCGCTGTGTCGTTCTCATCGCTTGGTTACCTCCGTCTCTGCGTGACGATCCCAGCAAATCCGCGCGCTGCGCAGGCGCGGTGACGCGGCGGTGGTGATGGTGTGGAGGATCTCCGCGGCTACGCGCCGGGCAGGGTGAGGGTCATCTGGGTGCCCTGGCCCGGACCCTTCGTCTCACTGCTCGCGGCCAGCCGGCCCCCGTGGGCCTGGGTGAGTTCGGCGGCGACGGCCAGGCCGATGCCGCTGCCGGAGATCTGGCTGGCCTGCTGGCCGCGGAAGAACCGGTCGAAGATGCGGGGCAGGTCATCGGCCGGGATGCCGGCGCCGGTGTCGGTGACCTGGAGCACCGCCTCGTTACCGTCCCGCCTGGTACTGATGGTGACGTGGCCGCCGGCCGGGGTGAACTTCAGCGCGTTGGTGAGCAGGTTGGTGATCACCTGGTGCAGCCAGTGCGGGTCGGCGAGCACAGGGCTCGCGGCCAGCTGGCGGTCCAGCGTGATGCCCGCCGCCTCGAACCTGCGGGTCAGGCTGTCGGCGGCCGCGGCGGCGAGGTCGGCCAGGTCGCAGCGGCGCCGCGCCAGGTTCAGCGCGGCGGCATCGGCGGCGGCCAGCGTCTGCAGGTCGCCGACCATGCGCGCCAGCCGCAGCACCTCATCGCGCAGCGAGCCGAGCTCGGCCGGGGTGGGCTCGGCCACGCCGTCGAGCAGCGCCTCGTGGCCCGCCTGCAGGATCGCGATCGGCGTGCGCAGCTCGTGGGCGACGTCGGCGACCAGGTTGCGGCGGATCTGTTCCTGCCGGTCCAGGGTGCCCGCCATCTGGTCGAAGGCGGCCGCCAGCTCGCGCAACTCCCCCGCCGCGCGAATCTCGCCGACCCGGGCGGCGTGGTCCCCGGCCGCCATGGCCCGGGTCACCGCGATCAGCCGGGTGACCGGGCGGGTGATCCGCCGGGCCGCGGCCAGCCCGGTGAGCAGCGCGAGCAGCGCCGCCAGGCCGGCCGCCCCGGCGATGGCCCGCAGCAGCGCGGTCTTCAGCACGCGGTCCGCGGCGTTGAGCCCGGATCCGGTCGAGCGCACCACGGCGGTGCCCACGCGGTCGCGGTGGACCACCACTGGGGGGCTCAACTGCGGTCCGCTCGCGGTAGCGAAGCCGGGCGACGACGCGACGACGTTCCCGGCCTGGTCGCGTATCTGGACGGCCGACCCGGTGCTCGTGGCCGCGTCGAAGACCAGGGACAGGTCGCTGGAGGACCAGGTGTTGCCGCGCTCCCACGCCGTCCCCGCGGCGGCCGCGATCGCGTTGGCCAGGTCGGTGCGCTGCTGGCTGGCCAGGGCGGAGACGTCCGCGGCGGCGAACGCCGCGGTGAGCCCGGCGAGCAGCGCGACCGCGGCCAGCGCGACGCTGAGGAACGCCAGCGCCAGCCGCAGGCCCAGCGTGCCGCCGCGGGCCGCGAGGCCCCGCGCACCGCCGGGATCAATCATCGCGGGCCAGGCCGAGCCGGTAACCGCCGCCGAGGACGGTCTGGACGATCCTGGGATTGGCCGGGTCGTCCTCGACCTTGCGGCGCAGGTTCTTCACGTGCGAGTCGACGGTCCGCTCGTAGCCTTCAAACTCATAGCCCCGCACCCGGTTGATCAGCTCGAACCGCGAGTACACCCGGCCCGGGACGGTGGCCAGCGCGACCAGGACACCCCACTCGGTCGGGGTCAGCGCGACGACGCTGCCGCGCACCGTCGCCAGCCGCTGCGGCTCGTCGATGACCAGCTCGCCCCCGCCGTAGCTGGTAACCCCCTGAGCGGCGGGCGGGCCGCCGCGGCGCAGGATCGCCTGCACCCGCAGCACCAGTTCACGCGGGCTGAACGGCTTGGTCACGTAGTCGTCGGCGCCGAGCTCGAGCCCGCGGATCCGGTCTTCCTCCGCGCTCTTGGCCGTCAGCATCAGGATCGGCGTCGCCGACGCGGCCCGCAGTTCGCGGGCCACCGTCTCGCCGGGCACGTCCGGCAACCCCAGGTCGAGGATCACCAGGTCCGGCGCGGACCCGGACGCCATGGTGATCGCCTCCGCGCCCGAGCCAGTCGACAGCACGGTGAACCCGGCCCGCTCCAGGTAGGACCGGACCAGGTCGCGCAGCTTGCGCTCGTCCTCGACCACCAGCACCGTCGCCGCCATCGCCGTTCGTCCCGCCTTTCTGCCTCACGCCCACCCGGATCGCCTGGCCCGGTCCGGACATTTCCCTGATCCTCGCACCGGACAGGGACCCGCCTCCACACCGTCACCATGTCAGCTTCACCGGACCGGCATGACCACAGGGTGCACTGAATCGTGACCGCACTGGCAGCGGGAGGTGACACGGATGAGCGGAAGCGACCTGATCGTGCTGGCCCCGTGGATCGTATTCGCCGTGGGGCTGGCCGCCATCTGCTTCCTGCTGCTCCGCTCACGCCGCGGATCCGGGCCCCGGCCCCGGCGGCCATCATTTCCCTTTCCGGGCTCTCCGGCGGACCGGGAACCGGCCGGCCGCGCCAACCCACAGGAAGCGAGATGTCCGGAAAACAAGGCAGAAGCCAGGCCGAGATGACTGACGGAACGCACGGCCCGCGCTGGCGGGCGCTGCTGGAGGCCCGCTGGCAGGACCGGGTGCGGGAGGTTACCGAGCTCTCGCTGGCCTATCACGTCGCGGCCGCGGCTGTCCCTGCTGCCTCGGCTGGCTCGGCTGGCTCGGGCGGCCAGGCGGAGACCGAGGCGCTGCTGCGGCGGGCCGTGGCGGCCCGCAGGCGGCTGGCCGACGTCGAGGAGGCCCTCGGCCGGCTGGCGGCGGGCAGCTTCGGGCGCTGCGAGAGCTGCGGATCCGCGATCCCGGCCGACCTGCTCGCCACCGCGCCCGAGACCAGGTACTGCCCGCCCTGTGACGGGGGGCCGGTCCGGGCCCGTGCGCTGACCGGATACACCCCGCGATGACGCCGGTACCCGGGTGGGCCTGGGCGGTGACCCTCGCCGTCCTGGCCGTGCTCATCGCGGCCGACCTCGTGCTCACCAGGAGCGCCGACCGCGGCCTGCGCGCCGCGGCGGTGGAGAGCGCGCTGTGGCTCGCCGCCGCGCTGGCGTTCGGCGGCGTCCTGTGGCTGTGGCGCGGCCCGGCCGCCGGCGGCCAGTATCTGGCCGGCTACCTGCTGGAGAGAGCGCTCAGCGTGGACAACATCTTCGTGTTCGTCGTGCTGTTCGCCTCCCTGGCCGTACCGGCCGAACTGCAGCGGCGGATCTTGTTCCTTGGCGTGGTCGGCGCGCTCGTGCTCCGCGGCGCCTTCATCGCGGCGGGCGGGGCGCTCATCCAGCACGTGAGCTGGATCTTCTACGTGTTCGGCGCGCTGGTGCTGCTGGCCGGCGCGCGGATGTTCCGTTCCGGCGACGCCGGTTCGGGGAACAACGTGGCCGTGCGCAGCCTGCGCCGGGTGCTGCCGGTCAGCGAGCACTACGCCGGCGGCCGCTTCTTCACCAGGGACGGAGCCAGGACCGCGGCGACGCCCCTGTTCGTCGCGCTGGTGGCCATCGCGGTCAGCGACGTGGTGTTCGCGCTCGACTCGATCCCAGCGGTCTTCGGCGTCACCAGGGACCTGTTCATCGTGTTCACGTCCAACGCCTTCGCCGTCCTCGGCCTGCGGGCCCTGTACTTCTTGCTGGCCGGCTCGGTGGACCGGTTCGCCTACCTCAAGCAGGGCATCGCCCTGCTGCTGATGTTCATCGGCGTGAAGATGCTCCTCTCGCCCGTCGTGCACCTGCCGCTGTGGATGAGCCTCGCGGTGATCGTGGTGGTGGCCGGCGGCGCGGTGACCGCCAGCCTGTGGCGCGACCGGCGCCGCCCCCGGCCGGCGCCCTCGCACGGCCAGGCCGACCTGGCCCGGGCGCCGGAGCCGCGCGGGCCGGTGCGCACGTGAGCGCGCTGGCCGCGCTGCAGGTCGACTCCGCGCTCTCCTACCTCATCGCGCTCCTGGTCCCCGCCTTCGACGCGGTTTTCCCCGTGCTGCCCAGCGAGACCGCCATCATCGCGCTCGGCGTCGCGACGGCGGGCAGCGCCGATCCCCGGATCGCGCTGCTTGTGGCCTTCTCCGCGGCCGGAGCGTTCCTCGGCGACAACCTGTGCTACCTGCTCGGCCGCCGGTTCGGGCCGCGCATCGAGCGCCGGTTCTTCGCGAGTGAGAAGGGCAAGCGGCGGCGCGCCTGGGCCGAGCGCTCGCTGGAGCGGTACGGGATGCCGCTCATCGTGGTCTGCCGGTTCATTCCCGGCGGCCGGACGGCGGTCACGCTGTGCTGCGGCATGGTCGGCTACCAGCGCCGGCGCTTCGTCATCGCGACCGCGGCCGCGGGGGCGATCTGGGCGTCCTACTCGTTCTTCATCGGGCGGCTGGGCGGCCGGGCCTTCGAGGACAAGCCCTGGGCCGGGCTGCTGCTGGCGTTCGGCGCCACGGCCGTGGTTAGCGGGCTGATCGAGATGATCCGGCGGATCAGGTCCTCCCGATCGCGGGTCGTCACGCCGCGCGGCACGCACAGCACGCGGGGCCGGGAACGCGGGCCGACCCTGCCGGATCAGGACCGAACGCACGAGTGACCGCGGCGCGCGCCCAGCGCATCCGCGGTACCGCGGTCTCTGGATGCTCGCCGTAAGCCTGGGCGACCAGGCCCGCGCAGCCGCGGGTGCCGAAGGCGCGGACCGCCGCGGCGATGGCCTGCCGGACCTCCGCGGTGCCTGGCTCGTCGGACCGCTGCAGGGCCGATGCGAACAGCGCGTCGGCCCTGGCGGTGCTGAGGGTGAGGTTGAAGGTCGCTGACCGCATCACGGGCCTCCCTGACTGGTGGCTGATAGACCCACAAGGCAGACTCCGCGGCGCAGGTGAATTCATCGGCGCGGTCGGCCGACGGCGCGCGGCGGGCGGTCGGTCAGGAGGGCGTGACGCCGGAGAGGTTCAGGCCGATGACCCC
>Ga0070708_100003386_pt1 | contig 12488 bp, 9 predicted proteins | sample KBSK5503metaG_FD_65469 | JGI IMG/M metagenome (GOLD analysis project Ga0070708, IMG submission 65469) | Corn, switchgrass and miscanthus rhizosphere microbial communities from Kellogg Biological Station, Michigan, USA - KBS K5-50-3 metaG | ecosystem: Host-associated > Plants > Roots >...
AACCTCGTTGCGCAACCCGTGAGTGTCTGGGTTCCCTGGGTATTCGTCGGTGCGCAACCACAGGGAGACGTGTGTGGGCTGCATCGTCTCCTGGACGACTGCCACCAACTGCTCCCTCAGCTGATCCAATTCCACCTCATTCCGTAATGTCGCACTGAATGCTGCCAGAGTCCTGGCGGCGTCGTACGTGCGGCGATAGAAGCGCCGGTCAATCAGCCGCTGGATGCGGCTGCGCAAGGGCTGGGAGAGGACGAAGATGACCAGGGTGGAGATGACGATGACCACGCCGTTGCCCTGGCTGATGATGCCCCGCAGCAGCGCTTGCACACCAATGACGAGGCCAACGTAGATCCCCGTCAGGCTGACCGTGAGCGTCCCATAGACCAGGGTGCGATTGATGAGCACGTCAATGTCCCACAGCCGAGAGCGCAGCATGGCAAACCCAAAGGAGAGTGGGATGAAGAGCGGCCAGCAGGCGCCGAACACATTGTAAGCTAGCGAAGAGAGGGAACCGGACAAAGCCGCCACCGGGAAGATAAGATACAGCACCGTCACGATCACATTGACCGCGGTTGGCACCGCGAGGCCGAAAACGACCCATTTGGTCTGCTGGCGTTCTCGTGGACTGGATACCCGCTTGTAGCGGTAGAGTTGGACGAGGACCACCGTCGCGAACTCGCTGGCAGCCACGAGCCAGCCTGGCTGGCTTACCGGTGCATTCGGGATGAGAGGCGGGGCTTGTAAGAAGATGATAGGGACCTGCACTGCCAGAAACACGACGAAGATCCAGCGGGTGAAGCTCGGCACGAACTGACCACTGGGAAACAGGAGAAAGACGAGCAAGAGCAAGGCAGTTCCAAGGAAGGTCAGGCATTCATTGGGCACCCGCCAGGTGAAAGGACTCGTGATCACGGCAGTCGTCGCGATCATCGGACTGGTTGCCGCGAGCAAGAGCGCGACGATGAAGGCCATGCGGTCGTTGGATCTGCGCCAGACGATCACGATGCTGACTCCCAATGAGACCACTACGGTAGCAAGGGTGAGTGCGACAATGAAGGCGGCGTAATCACCTGGAGACAGGCCCATCCCTGTGAGTGTCTCGACGTGTGCAGGAGTGAGTTGTTGCCATTCACAGACCGAACCAGCACAGGGCGTTTGCAGGAGCGCCACGTACGTTGGCAGGCTGGCGAAGAAGATCGCCAGGGTGAGGATGACCAGCACGAGCCACCCTCCTCGGGCGAGCAGAAGCCAGCGCCAGGGCAAGTGGACATCGCTCGGCCTTTCACGACTCGAAGTCGATGTCGACGCAGCATGCTCAAGGGTCATTCGTGTCCTCCGTGAGAGGAGCCAGCAGAGCCTGGCCCTGACGCCTTTCTTCATTGCACAACAATCGTGAGGTTCATGCCTGGATGCAGCGAGCACTAGATGTGATAGACTCCGGCAGTGGGAAAGGGTCCGATCTCCCGCGACCCGTTCGTGATCTCCACGTTGTGGAGCGATGGTGCGCCTGGCTCGACCAGCGAATGAAGGGTACCACTTGCGCCCCACGCTCCGTTTTGTAGGAGATGTTCCACCGTGCTGTCATTGACGATGAGCAGTTTCAAGCCTTTGGGAACAAGGACCACATTCTGCACAAAGTTGTCCGCCGTCATATGGACAGCCGGCTTCCCGTTTGAACTGGTACTCACGGCACTGGCCTGCGGGACTGCGGCAACAATGAGCGAGACGAGGAACATGCCGACCACGATTCCTGCCAGCCCGCTCAAGGACATGCCTGAAAAGCGTGGAAGGCGAGGCTCGTGTCCTGTGCCACGGTAGTTGCGCATAGTTGCCCCGACACCGGCGACGATGGCAACCAGCCCAAAGGCACTCGCAAGGACCAGCAGCATGAACTCCGGCTGAGCAGGATGGGTCAAGACGTAGGTGTTGTGTGGCTGGATGAGCGTGAACGTTAAGGTCAGCAGAGTCACGCATGCGCCAAACATGGGCGTCCATCGCCAGGGGAGGGCTACAATACCACTTACCACCAGCAGTAGTATAGCAAAGACGAGAATAGGAGGGACAAAGATCCCGTCGACGAGCAGTGCTCGAAAAAAGGCGACAAAATGCATCAGGGTATAGCCCAGCAAGGCGAGGAGCGTGAGGGTGCCAAGCGATCCTCGCGTGCGGCGCTCTTTGCTTCGAGGCTGGCTGGGAAGATCGGCCTGTTCCGGGTGTTTTTCTGTGGTTTCCATGGGTAGACTCCTTCTTGCTAATAATGCAAAGGGTGGGAGGGGTTACGAACCGGCTTGCCCTGACACAGGAACAACACCGACTTGTTGCAACAGGTCCAGTATATCTGTTTCGTTCCAGTGTTCCACTATCTTGCTGTTCGCAAATCGGATGATAGTGATTGTTGTTTGAATCAATTCCGTTCGCTTTTCCGACTCATATAATTTTTCGTGATTTGCCTGGAAGCGCTCTGGAAGGTAGTTTATGGTAGCTTGCCATTCAATGGCCCTGACACATAACTTTTCCAGGCAGCATTGAGCCGTTTTTCTCGAACTCTGGCAGGCCGTGCAAAGGGAAAACACATCGTTTTCCGACGCATAACCATTCACGGCATCCGGCGAGCAGGCTTCTGGAGAGGCTTCATTTCTGCCAGATAACATTTCGTCTCCAGGCGAAAAAGACCGTTTGTAGATCCTAACCGGCAAGAAAATGTTTTGTTTGCTGCCTGGAAAAGAATTGTGTCAAATCGAGCCAGAAATGCGCCGTTCTTGCTTCTTAACTACTGAGATGCACGAAATTTTATGGTAAAAAATGCGAAGGGAATTGCGACAAACAACAGTGATTCCTGTGACTGTTACGTGCTTGCCAGTTGGAGGGAGGCCCATAAATGCCCCTTGCTGTGTGGCATTGATAGTCAGGCGAGCTACCACCACCTCCCCTTCCGCAATCGTGTCCTCAACCCTGAAGTGTGTGTCAGGGAAAGCGTCAAAGCACAGAGCGTTGACTTGTTTCATACCCTCGATTCCACCTGGCATGCCGGGAGGGAGAGCATGATCGATCACATGAGGGTCAACGAATTCGTCGATGGCAGCTAGATTCTTCTTGTTGATCACTTCATCATAGAAACGGCGCAGAAGCGCCTTGTTGTCTTCGCTTGACATAGAGCAGTCCCCTTTTCTTGCCTCACTTTATGCATCTGCCAGCAGTTCCGCTTCTGGGCGTGGCTGGGCGCTACTGTACTGCGGATAGCTTGACCGATAGCCCAGCAGTCGCGCGAGAGGAGTGAGCAGCTTCAGGAGGAATGGCAGAGGAGGGGGAAGCAGCACCTTTGTGACGTCCTGATAGTCTGTCACTAGGACAGCTGTCTGGAAGATGTTGGGTAGCCCACGCTTATTCGTCTTTCCGTCTCGTGCAAGCCCGAAAAAGGTTTCAAAGAAGGTCTCGGTATTCAACGCCGGTCGTAACCACACTATCGCCGCCACCTCTTCGGAGCTTTCGTTCCACCAGCTATGTGGAGTCCCTGATGGGACCACGACCCCCTGTCCAACGACCGCATCTGCTTCTTGTCCATTGATGCGAAAGCGTATCGTGCCCCTGGTCACCTCGAAAGTTTCTTCCTGTTTGAGGTGAATGTGTTCGGCAGACACAAACCCATGGGGCTTGACAGAGAGCTCAAATGCGAAGAGCTCCCCATCAGTCTCCCGCGCTGACTGAAGGACAACTATGCGCTCACCGGTCACAGGATTGTCAATGGTATCACCTGCTTTTGCCATAAGAGTTTCCTTTCGTAGTATCTGGTGGTCACCTATTCGCCGGACCACGTTGCTATACGGCCATCCTTCCGCTCCCTTGCCCTGGCATCCAGCGCCAGGCATTGCACCAACAAGGACATCGACACACATTCCGGGAGAGCCACCTGCTTCTACTCTAACCCGAATGAAAGGAAAATACATCGTTAGGTATACCAATTTTTGGGGAAGGATGGAAACGCAGGAGGGTGTTAACTGTAACAATATGGGCTGAGGAAAGACCAAGCCCCTGTGCTCTTCGGCCCATTAGCCAAGCTGGTGATCGAGGGCGTAACGGATGGCACCACTGCGAGAGGGGACATCCAGTTTCCTGTAGATGGCTGTCAGGTGAGCATTGACCGTCCGCGGCGTGACGCTTAAGTGGTGGGCGATCTGGGCATTGGTGAGTCCTGTCGCAACCAGGTGCAGCACCTCCACTTCACGGGCGGAGAGACGCGAGTGTGCTGGCGCGGGGCGAGGGGGATTGGACAGGATGATCTCTTGGGCGGGAGCAGTAATCTGTTCCGTCAGCCGAACCAGGTCGGCTGGCGTCATCTGCTTGCCGACCTCAAAGGCCTGGGCAAAGGTCTCCGCACCAAGCATCACCGTGAGCTGTTCGATAGTTTGCTGCAGTGGTCCCTCGGCCCAGGGAGAGGCTCCACCAAGCTTCTCTGACCAGGTCGCCAACATCCCAAAGACCTGCGCGGCAGAGTGTGCCCCTTCCGGCTGCACTTCCGCATGCATCGCCATGAACCCCAAGGCGACGAGCGGAGAGACTAAATAGATGAAGTTGTCCCGTTGGACCAGGAGCCGCACGGCCTCACGCAGCAGAGGCTTCACGCGCTCGTCGTTGCCCCGTATTCCCTCGGCCCGCGCCAGGGCAGCCATAGCCAAAGCCATGCTCGTAGTATCCCTCATCTCGCGAAACAAGACCAGACTCTCCTCCAGGGCAGAGACCGCCTCCTCTACCAGGTCGGATTCGGTGGCAGCGAGCCCACCCAGCAGGAGGGCACGGGCCTCCGCCTGGCGATCTCCCACCACCCGGGCCAGCGCCAAACCTTCCCTGGCAGACGTCCTGGCCTGATCCACTTTCATCTCATCGAACTGTTGCCAACTGATGTCTAATAGCTCTTGCGCCTGGCCCTTGCGATCGTCCAACACCCGCCATAACCGCAGTGCCTCCGTATGATAGGAGGTTGCACGAGCAAACTGGCGCAGACTATGAGAGAGCACCCCCAGCGCGTTCAACAACCGGGGGCGGAAAGCGGGCGAAAGCCTGGTGACTGCATCCAGTGCCAGGATACGCTCCAACCAGCGCAGCCCTTCCCGTTGATAGGTACGCGTGTGCCAGAATCGCCACACCGCCAAGGCGAAACGAGCGGCTTCCTCCAGCCTTCCAGTGTCTATTGCCCATGCCAGCGCCGCTCGTATGTTCTCGTGCTCCGCTTCCAATCGCGCAAACCATGTCTCAGGCTGGGGGCTGCTGAACCCGAGATCCACCTCCTCCACAAAGCGGAGGTAGTAGGCAGCATGGGCTTGCCTGGTGACTTCTCCTTCTCCAACTTCCTCGAGAGCCTCCAGCCCATACTCGCGGATCGTCTCCAACATGAGGTAACGGGGCTCGCCATCCGCTTGCTCCATGTGTTGCAACAAGCTTTTGTCAACGAGGGAGGCCACTCCCTCGAACACTGAGACTGCGGTGGTCTCGGGATCACGAGCGGTACAGACCGCCTCGACTGCCTCGAATGTGCAGCCACCAACAAAGACGGAGAGGCGACGAAAGAGGCGTTGGACCTTCGCTTCTAACAGCTGATAGCTCCACGCCATGGTCTGGCGTAAGGTTCGCTGTCGCTCTGGCACATCCCGTGCGCCGCTGGTCAAGACCGTCAAGCGAGACGTCAGCCGGGCCAGGAGTGCCCGTGGGGGGAGCACGTTGATCCGAGCCGCAGCCAGTTCGAGAGCGAGCGGTAACCCATCGAGCCGCAGGCAGATCTCGGCGATGGTCGCAGCATTGTCAGCCGTCACCTGAAAATCAGCTCGGATGGCCTGTGCCCGTTGGAGGAACAAGTCCACCGCTGGAATGTGTGCGAACGATGTGACATCTGGCAAGTGACGCTTGTCTGGGAGCGCAAGGGGTGGGACGGCGAAGTGGTGTTCGGCCCGCAGGTGCAACCCCTCCCGGCTCGTCACCAGGAGCTTGAGAGCAGGGCACGCTTCCAACAGCTCAGCAAGCAGGGGCGCGGCCCCGATGACCTGCTCAAAGTTGTCCAGCAGCAGGAGCCGGTGCTTGTCGCGCTGAGACCCCTTGAGCAGCTCGAGCAACGGCTCGGGTCCGCTCTCGCTGAGTCCCAAACGGTGCATGATGGTAGGAATGACGAGTGCGGGATCGCTGAGGGGAGCCAAAGAGACCACGTGAACGCCATCGGCGAACTCATGCACCAGGCGGCGCGCGACCTCGAGCGCGAGGCGCGTTTTGCCCACCCCAGCCGTGCCGGTGAGGGTGAGCAGGCGGACGTCTGGGCGCAAGAGCAGAGCGCGCAGAGCCTGCACCTCCTGCTCACGGCCCACGAGCGGTGTGGGTGAGACAGGGAGAGGAGGTCGAGCAAGCCGGGCTACGTCACCTGAAAGTGGCTCCGGAAAGACGATGATGTTGTCCTGCATAAGCGATCTCTCTTTTCACGTCCAGGCAATGGTCTCGACAGCTTGCTGCACATCGTGCTTGGTGCCCTTGAAGATACAATTTGGTCGTGTCTAAGGAATCATGCCCCATGATCTGTGCTAATCGATGCAACGGCACGGACTCAGCCATCCGATAGCCAAAACGATGGCGCAGATCGTGGGGACTCACATCGGGGAGTTTGGCGACGCGCGCATATTTTTTGACGAGATAGCCCAGAGCGCGTTCTGACAACGCCTGCTTGGTCTTGCATGATGGGAACAAAAATGCTCCATCAGGAGAAAGAGTTGGAAGATATTCCTCGAGCACTTTGCGCGCGGTCGCGTTGAGTGGAACCTCGCGATACGTATTGCGTTTGCCAGTAATTTCAAGCAAACCGCTTCGTTTGCCCAGCTTTACTTGGTCACGCCGAAGTCGGCAGATTTCCCTTGCCCGCAGTCCTGTGTGCAACAAGAGGACAATCAGGACGCGGTCCCGGAGGTTGCCTGCTTTCGTCACAGCGGCGAGAAGTCGCTGTTCTTCCTGATCATCCAGGTGGCGAGGGGCGCTCTCCTCTTGTCCAACGAGTTTGACGGCAACGGAAGGATCATAGGAAATGGCGTGGTGCTGCAAGACCCACCCGAAGTAGCGCTTCAAGCTGATGAGGGAACGGTTGACCGAGGCCGGTTTCTGTCGCTGCACGGTTTGCAAATAGGCCCGATACCGTGTCAGAGACGGAGTGGTGATTTCTTGCGGGGTAAAGCCGTCCGGGACATGGGCCTCTCGCTCGGTTTCATACCAGGCAATGAAGTGACGCAGATCGCTCAGGTAATTGCGAATGGATGCCGGTGCGAGATCTTCTCGCTCACACAACCAGTGCTCATAGGAAGCCAGCGCCTCAAGACCTGTGGGCGAGAGTGGCGGATGTGCTGTTCGCTTCATGGACCACCTTGTCTTTTGTCCTTGCACAAATAACCTTAGCAGAAATGCACGACGAGGGATATTGGCAACGTTAGCAGAAAAAAGTCCTGGGAAATTGCCTCAGTGACTTCCACATTGCTATCTTAGCAGAAATGGCTCCACATGTATAGATCTTTGAGCGAGTCATGTGGAAAGGGAGAGCACGATGCCCGTCGAGTTTTTGACGGCTGAGCAACGCAGCCGTTATGGGTGCTATGTGGGGGAACCATCGCCAGAGCAACTGGCGCTCTACTTTCATCTCGACGACCGCGACCGCATGTTGTTAGAACTCCGGCGTCACGCGCATACGCGCCTGGGCTTTGCTCTTCAGCTTTGTACCGTCAGATTTTCGGGCACCTTTCTCTCCGACCCAACCGATGTTCCTCACAATGTCGTTCTGCATCTTGCTTCCCAACTCAACATTGCTGATCTCAGCATCCTCGCCCGCTATCGAGAGGGTGAAATGCGCTACGATCACGTCCACGAAATCATGGCCGAGTACGGCTATCAGGATTTTTCTTCTCAACCGGAGCATTTTCGTTTTCTGCGCTGGCTCTACACCCGTGCCTGGTGGAGTGAAGAGCGCCTGACCGTCCTGTTTGATCTAGCCATGGCGCGTCTCATTGACCGCAAGGTGCTGCTGCCAGGGGTCAGTGTGCTCGAACGACTCATTTCCAGTGTGCGGGAACATGCCTCCAGGCGGCTCTGGCAGGTTCTCGCTGCCATCCCGACACCACCCCAGAGGGCATTGCTGGAAACGTTACTGGAGGTTCCACCGGGAGAACGGCAGACTCCGCTGGACCGTCTCCGGCGTGGACCAACACGGGTGAGCGGTCCTGCGCTCGTCCAGGCGCTCCACCGCGTCGACGCCATTCGCCTCTTTGAGATGGAACACCTCGACCTCTCTTTTGTGCCGCGAGGACGGCTCAAAGCCCTGGCACGCCACGCGACCACCGCGTTGGTGCAACACTTGCGCCACCTCGCCCAGGATCGCCGGATCGCAACGTTACTCGCCTTTACCTACACCTACCTGGCAGTGGTGCATGATGATGCACTTGACCTCTTTGATGTCCTCATGCGCACCACGGTCTCCACCGCGACACGGGAAGGGCAGCAAGAACGGCTGCGCACGATTCACGATCTGGATGCCGCTGCGCAGGTCCTCGCCGAGGCTTGCCAGATCGTCCTCGATGAGACCCAAGATCCAGTGACCCTGCCCCAGCGTATCTATGCGAGTGTCCCACCAGAGCACCTGCGGGCAGCCGTCGCGACCGTGGGAGAGCTGACTCGCCCGCCAGATGACAACTACGCACAAGAGTTGCTGGGTCGCTATCTGATGATGCGCCGTTTTCTCCCGACCTTCTGGTGCACGCTGGTATTCGAGTCTACCCCAGGAGGGAGACCCACGCTGCAAGCGGTGCAGTTTCTTCAGCGGATCGAGGGGCGGTCCCGAGCGCTCATGCAACGCGCTCCCCGCGCCGTGATCCCGCGATCCTGGCAACGGTATGTCCTGGTGCGCAATCCCGAGCCCGCACCAGGACAACCAGCAACACGCGTGAATCACCAGGCCTATACCGTCTGTGTCGTTGAGCGCCTCCATGAGGGATTACGCCGACATGATGTCTTTGTGGAACCCAGCGACCACTGGGGCGATCCGCGCGCCAAGTTACTGCAACCAACACAATGGGAGGGGATTCGCGCACAGATCTGCCAAACTTTAGGCCGAGAGACAGAAGCTTCACGCGCTCTGGAAAACCTCGGCCAGCAGTTAGAAGAAGCGTATCAGCGAACGGCAGCCAATGTCCCCACGAATACGGCCTTACAGATCGAGCAGAGGGATGGAGCAGATGTTCCCAACCTGGAGCGCCTGGAACGAGTGGCTGAGCCAGAGAGCTTGCGCAGCCTGAAAGAGTATGTCGGGAGGCGCCTGCCGCCCGTCAATCTGCCAGAAGTGATCCTGGAGGTAGCGCAACACACCGGTTTCTTCTCTCAGTTTACCCATGTCAGCGACAGCAGTGCCTACGTCGAAGATCTCCCGCTCTCGCTGAGTGCGGTGCTCCTGGCCGAAGCCTGCAATATCGGCTTGACGCCGGTTATCCAGCCGGAGATCCCAGCTCTCACGCGTGACCGCTTATCCTGGGTCCGGCACCATTTTGTCCGCGCAGAGACGATCACCGGTGCAAATGCTTGCCTGGTCCAGGCGCAACGCGACATTCCATTAGCACAGATCTGGGGCGGAGGCTATGTTGCTTCCGTCGATGGTCTGCGCTTTGTCGTCCCGATTCGATCCGTCAATACTGGACCCAATCCCCGTTATTTCGGGCAAGGGCGCGGCGTCACCTATCTGAACTACACCAGCGACCAATTTACCGGGCTGGGAGGGTTGGTCATTCCTGGCACGATTCGCGATTCGGTCTATGTGTTAGAAGCGCTCCTCGAACAAGAAAGCGGGCTGACTCCAACCGAAATCATGAGCGATTCCGGATCATACAGCGACTTATTGTTCGGTTTATTTTGGTGCCTGGGCTATCAATTCAGTCCCAGACTCGCCGAGTTAAAGGAAGCCCGCTTCTGGCGCATCGACCCGACCGCCAATTATGGTCCCTTAAATGGCCTGGCCCGACATCGAATCAATACCCGTCTCATCGCCACCCACTGGGACGATATCTTGCGTGTCGCTGGTTCACTCAAAGTAGGAACGGTCCATGCTTCCACGCTCGTGCAAGCATTACAGCGGGGAGGGCGTCCAACGACTCTGGGGCGAGCCATCGCAGAACTCGGCCGGATTCCAAAGACGCTTCATTTACTCAACTATATTGACGACGAATATTATCGCCGACGCATTCAAACACAACTAAATCGTGGCGAGGACCGGCATAGCGTGGCCCGCCATGTGTTTCATGGCCAGCGGGGTGAACTTCGTCAGCGCTATCGCCAGGGACAGGAGGACCAGTTAGGCGCGCTCGGGCTGGTCGTCAATATGATCGTTTTGTGGAACACCTGGTATATGCAGGATATTTTGGATGAATTGCAAAATAACGGGCAAGAAGCTCGACGAGAGGATGTGGAACGGATTGCTCCTCTGCGTTTCCAACATATCAATGTCCATGGCACGTATCAATTCGTGCTTCCAGAGAGCGTAGCTCAAGGTCATCATCGCCCCCTTCGTCCCCTGACGTCTTCTTCTGAAGAGCTTTTCTAACTACTTCTGAGAGGAGCATGATCCTTTTGGGCTAGATTCCTATTCCAACTTTCTGTTCCAACTGTGGGCAAACCCCAACTTGATCGACCCCCTCTTTTTTACGCAGCGCGTCATCCAGGAGATGCGGCTGCGGCAGACCGCCGGCTCCATCATCTTTCTGGCTCCGCTGGCCTATCACTTTGGCGGTCTCTCCCTCGACCCCGTTTCGGAGAGCACCAGCGCCGCGCTGCTTGCGCTCACCAGGTCCCTGGCACTGGAGGTGGCCCCGTCGTCTATTCGGGTGAACGCGATCGCCTTTGGCGCGATCGCTGCCAATAACGAATCTGCCCTCTCTCCTGATAAGCTAGTGCCCCTGGGCTACCGGATCGCCGCGGCGGACATCGGTGCCGGCGTGGTTTTCCTGGCATCGAGCAAAGCTCGCTTTATCACCGGCACCTCGCTCGTGATCGATGGAGGCCTGGGGCTGGTCAGTGGGTCGTACCTCAGGAGCCAGAGGCTAATCGAAATGTGACGGCGTACCGCGCTCGCTCGTTCTGGCACGATTCTCTGAGATGGGATGGCCATCGCACCTGGCGCCGCCAGACGGAACCGGGCCAGCAATAGCGGTCGAGCTGGCGACGCGAAGCCGCCGTCATTTGCGCCTTATTTCTCGCCGAACAAACGCACGCTGCTCTGTGGACTTCTGATATGTTCTGTGCAGAAAGATAGAAGATGCACAGAACTTATCTTCCGGCGATACGTATCTCGCTCCGCACCGACCAGGGAGGCGCTCAGGTGCTTTTCTTGCGCCTGCGGATCGCGAAGTAGCCGCCCATTTTGAAGCGTTCGGGCATCTCGACGGAGATGTCCGCCAGGCTGACGGCGTAGATCGGCCCTTTGCCCTCGCGCCACCGAAAGAACGGGTAGGGACCGTACGAGACGGTCTCGTAGACCTCTGGCTCCAGTCGTTCGGGGATTTCCTTGCGCGCCCGGATGATGGCAGCCAGCTCCGGGTCAATCTCGCGCTCTAGCTCCGCCGGGACCGGCGTGCCATCTTCACGCTGCTTGTTGAGCGCCGCGATATACTGGATGACGACCTGGCGCACGCGCTCCCTGCGCACGTATTGGATGTCGATCCACCCATTGCTCTGTCCGAGCGCGGCCTGGATCTCGCGCAGGCGAACGTTCACATTGGTAAGTTGCTCATCCAGGTGACGAGGGGAACCGGTGAGCTGCTCTCGGTCAATCTCGGCGCGAGCGACCGGGCCGGGACCAGCCCGGAGCAGTTCGATCAGGTGTGGGATCAGCGGATCGGGTGCCAGCAGCTCAAGGGCCAGGCGCAGCGCGGACTCCGCTGCCTGAAGGCGTGCCAGCGCGCGTTTGCGCCGGAAGATCATCAGCGTTGCTCGGATGTGGTCGACGTGCTTCCTGTCCGAGTAGTGTTCGCCAAGAAACGTCATCAGGGCTTGATCCTCCTCAGACAGGCGCGCCGGCGTTTGCTGGAACTGCTCCAATGTGGCCAGCAGGTCCGGGAGTCGGGCCGCCGTGGTGTCCAGCTGCTCTTTCACGTTGCGGGCCTCGTCGAGCTGGACATCGAGGGCGTGGACATCTCCCTGCTGGAAACGTAGCCGTCCCTGGCCGCTTGGTGGGATACGCCGCCCTGCTTTGGGTCGTCTATCAGCCATAAGCATGCCTCCTGCATGTTCTTTCTGTGCAAGAAATGCTACCCTGCTCAGAACAGTATAACATGTCCGGAACACCCCTCAGGAACAGACAATTGGAGATAAGGAATTAGGTGGGAGCGTCAGGAAAAGGCGGCTTGGCTAAGGTCGGCAGGAGACTCTCCCGGGGGGCAGAACCCAACACATCGAGCAGTTCTTCCAAGGAGAAGACGCCATAGCAGCCAGCGACA
>Ga0070708_100003387_pt1 | contig 12486 bp, 11 predicted proteins | sample KBSK5503metaG_FD_65469 | JGI IMG/M metagenome (GOLD analysis project Ga0070708, IMG submission 65469) | Corn, switchgrass and miscanthus rhizosphere microbial communities from Kellogg Biological Station, Michigan, USA - KBS K5-50-3 metaG | ecosystem: Host-associated > Plants > Roots >...
GGCACCGATGGCTACGCAGGTTACTGCATGGCGGCCGCGGGATTTCTCGCGCTGGCGCACACGTTGAAGCGCGGCGAGCACATCCGGGTCACGCTGATTCTCGAGCACCTCGACCCCAAGGCGCAACGCGCACTGGAATTGTGGGCGCTTGGCGCAGCGACGGTTCTCGCGGCGCTTTTCGCCTATTACAGCGTGCGGCTTTCCTGGCAGTCGTGGGACTTCAACGACATCTCGACCGGCAACGATGCCACGCCGCTGTGGATCCCGCAGCTCGCGATGGCGCTGGGCACCGTCGTGCTGTGCATCGCGTTCGTCGACGAGTTCGTGCTCGAGTGGCGGGGCGGGCGCATCGCGAAAATGCCCGAAGAAGCGCTCCACAACGAGTAGCCGCCCATGGACGCATGGATCACCGCGCTGCTCATCGTTGCCCTGTTCGCGCTGCTGGGCAGCGGCGTCTGGATCGGCCTCGCGTTGGCGGGTGTCGCCTGGATCGGCATGGAGCTCTTCTCGTCGCGCCCCGCGGGCGATGCGATGGCGGTCACCATCTGGGGTACGGCTTCGTCGTGGACGCTGACTGCGTTGCCGCTTTTCGTGTGGATGGGAGAAATCCTCTTTCGCACCCGGTTGTCGGAGGACATGTTCAAGGGCCTGGCGCCGTGGCTCGAACGCGTTCCGGGCCGCCTGCTCCATACCAACATCATCGGCTGCACGATTTTTGCGGCCGTATCGGGCTCTTCAGCCGCGACGTGCGCGACGATCGGCAAGATGACGCTGCCGGAATTGAAGGCTCGCGGCTATCCCGAAGACGTCACGATCGGCACGCTCGCGGGCGCCGGGACATTGGGGTTGCTGATCCCGCCATCGATCATCATGATCGTCTACGGTGTCAGCGCCAATGTGTCCATTGCGCAACTGTTCATTGCGGGCGTCATTCCCGGGGTGCTGCTCGCCGCGTTGTTCTCGGGATACATCGTGGTCTGGGCGCTGCTCAACGGCGACCGGATTCCCGCGGCCGACGCAAGCACGACGTTTGCGCAGAAGCTCCACGCATCGCGCCACCTCATCCCCGTCGTGCTGTTGATTGCGCTGGTCTTGGGCTCGATCTACGCGGGTGTCGCCACCGCCACCGAGGCCGCGGCCTTCGGTGTCGTCGGCTCGCTGATCGTGTCGGCAGTCCAGGGCTCGCTCAATCGCAAGACCTTCGGCGACAGCCTGATGGGCGCGACGCGTCTCTATTGCATGATTGCGCTGATCCTGTCCGGCGCGGCGTTCCTCACGATCGCGATGGGTTACATCGGCCTGCCCCGGCATCTTGCCGAGTGGATCGGCACGCTGGGCCTGTCCCCGGTGGCGCTGATCGTCGCGCTGACGCTCTTCTACATCGTGCTGGGCTGCTTTCTCGACGGCATCTCGATGGTGGTGCTGACAATGGGCGTCATCCTGCCCACCGTTGAGGCCGCGCACATCGACCTCCTCTGGTTCGGCATCTTCATCGTGCTCGTCGTCGAGATGGCGCAGATCACCCCACCCGTCGGCTTCAACCTTTTCGTGCTGCAGGGGATGACCAACCGGCAGATCACGTGGATTGCGCGTCAGGCCCTCCCGATGTTCGCGCTGATGTGCGTCGCCGTCGCCATGATCTGGCTCTGGCCGCAGCTCATCCTGTGGCTTCCGGCGCATATGAAATGAAAGCGCGCCCGGACGTGCCACTCTATGCGGCCAAGTTGACGACGCCATTCGCCGTGCTCGGATTGAACACGAACGGTGTCGCGCTCACCGCATTGAGGTACCTGCCGCTTTCCGAAAGCGCGGCGGCGCCGGAGAATCGCATCGCGGAAAAAGCCGTGCGCGAACTCGAATGTTATCTGGACGATCCAGGCTATCGCTTCACCGTTGCACTCGCACCCGCGGGAACCGCTTTCCAGAAGCGTGTGTGGTCCGCGCTTTCGGACATTCCGCGCGGCGAGTCCCGGACGTACGGCGAAGTGGCGGGCCGGCTGCATTCGGCCGCGCGCGCCGTGGGCCAGGCGTGCGGCGCCAACCCCATCGCGCTGATCATTCCGTGCCATCGCGTCGTCGGCGCGCGCGGTTCGCTGGGCGGCTTCATGGGCGCGCAGGACGGCGATCCAATTGCGATCAAGCGCTGGCTGCTCGCGCACGAAGGTTGTCGCTGACGCGAGGCTCACGGGCGCAATCATGGCGAATTCCGCGGACCTGATCGACGCCTTCTGCGACCAGCTCTGGCTGCAGGACGGTCTCGCCGCTTCGTCGCTTTCGAGTTACCGGCGCGACCTCACCGCGTGGGCCGCGTGGCTGGGGACGCGCAGCTTGCTCGCGGCCGATCGCGGCGATGTCGAGGGATGGCTCGCCGCGCAATTCCACGCCAAGTCGAAGGCGACGTCGGTTGCACGCCGGTTATCCACGCTGCGGCGGTTTTACCGGCTGCAACTCGAGCGCGCCGCGGTGCGCGAAGATCCCACGGCGCGAGTGCGCGCGCCCAAGCGCCCGCGCCGCCTGCCCAAGCTCCTGTCCGAAGCGCAGGTGGAGGCGCTGCTCGGCGCGCCGGCCACCGAATCGACGCTGGGCCTGCGTGATCGCGCCATGCTGGAAACGCTCTACGCCACGGGCTTGCGCGTTTCCGAACTCGTCGGCCTCAGGCGTTCGCAGTTGTCGATCGACGCGGGCGTCGTGCGCGTCGTTGGCAAAGGCAGCAAGGAGCGTCTCGTGCCGCTGGGCGACGAGGCGGTGGAATGGCTGCAGCGCTACTTCAAGGAAGCGCGGCCGGCGCTCGCGGGCGAGGCGAAGAGCGAACACGTTTTCCTCACCGCGCGGCACGCTCCGCTGACGCGCCAGGCCTTCTGGTCGCTGATCAAGCGTTACGCGATCAAATCCGCGATCGCTCCGGCAGCGCTGTCGCCACATGTGCTGCGGCATGCGTTCGCGACGCATCTTCTGAATCACGGCGCCGATCTGCGGGTCGTGCAGTTGCTGCTGGGCCACGCGGACATCACGACGACGACGATCTACACGCACGTTGCGCGCGAGCGCTTGAAACAATTGCACGCGCAGCACCACCCACGAGGATAGCGAACGGTGGCCGACGTTGGCGTAGAATGCCGGCGCCACTGCCCCGCCCCCATCCATGACCGACCCATTTGCCGCGGCCCGCCCCATCGCCTCGATGCTGACGCGCCGCTTGCGCCTGTGGCGCGCCAGGCGCGCGGACTATGGCGCTTCGGTCGGCGACATCGACCCGGCCACCGTGTCCCCGGAAATGCCGGTCAATTTCCGCTGCAACATCTGCGGCTCGCCCAACCGCGCGCCGCTCGCCCAGTTGTCCCGCGAAACGCCTTCGTGCCGCGCGTGCGGCTCGACCGTGCGCTTTCGCGCGATCGCGCACCTTGTGGTTCGGGAAATGCTGGCGCGTGACATGGCGCTGCCCGACGCGCCGAAGCGTCGCGACATTTCGGGGCTCGGCCTCTCCGATGCCGGCTACGCGCTGCCGCTTGCCGACAAGTTCGCCTACGAGAACACCTGGTTCGACGCGGCCCCGCAACTCGATATCGCGAACGTGCCCGCCGAGCGCTTCGGCCGCTACGATTTTGTGATTGCGAGCGACGTCTTCGAGCACGTCGCCCCACCCGTTTCGCGCGCGTTCGAGAATGCGCGCAAGCTATTGAAGCCCGGCGGCAAGCTCATCTTCTCGGTTCCGTATTCGCTGGAAACGGATACAGCGGAGCACTTTCCCGACCTGCACGACTGGACGACAACCGAACGCGACGGCACGTGGCTCCTCACCAACACGACCGTCGATGGAAGGCAGCAGACGTTTCGCGACCTCGTCTTTCACGGAGGGACAGGTGCCACATTGGAGATGCGTCTTTTTTCGCGCGCGGCGCTGGAGCGCGAATTCGCGCGCGCAGGCTTCGCGCGCGTGCGCGTCGCCGCCGAGCCCTATCTTCCGTTCGGCATTCTCTGGCCCGACCCGTTCTCGGTGCCGATGGTCGCTTACGCGCCCTGAGCGCCCAGATCGCTAACGCGTCCGTTCGATTTCGACGCCTATTTCCCTGACGCCGGGCAGCGGGGCGAGCTTGGCGACGCGCACGCGCACGCCCGGCGCGCCGAATTCCGACAGGATGATCTGCGCGATCGCTTCGGTGAATCGTTCCATAAGAGGGTGGGGATTGTCCCGGGCGAAGGCTTTGATGCGCGCGACGATCGCGGCGTAATCGAGCGCGTCGTCGAGCTTCCCGGAACTGAAAGGCGCATCCGAAGGCAGCGTGATCGTGAGGTCGAGGCGAATGGTCTGCGGAAGCTTCCGCTCCCAGTCGTAGACACCGATGCGCGTCTCGAGACGCAGGTCGTGGATGAATATCGTGTTCATTGTTCGTTGTCGGAATGCGGAAATCGGGCTTATCGTCGCGCGGCACCGATATCGAATGATTCATGCAAGGCCGGCGCCCTGTCGTTGCGCTAGAATCGCTCCGGATTCTACCCCGAGCTCTTTGCCATGCCCGCTGCGCTCATCGTGATTGCCGCCTACCTGCTGGGCTCGGTATCGTTTGCGGTCGTGATCAGCAAGGCGTTCGGCCTTCCCGATCCGCACGACTACGGTTCCGGCAATCCCGGCGCCACCAACGTGCTGCGCACCGGCAACAGGATGGCCGCGCTGCTGACACTCGTCGGCGATTGCGTCAAAGGATGGCTCGCGGTCGTCCTCGCCGACATGGCTGGACGCGCTTCGGGCGCGCCCGAATGGGTTGTCCCCGCCGCCGCGCTGGCCGTGTTCCTCGGGCATCTTTATCCAGTGTTTCACCATTTCGCCGGCGGCAAGGGCGTGTCCACCGCCGCGGGCATCGCGTTCGCGCTGCATTGGCCGCTGGGCCTGGCCCTCCTCGTGATCTGGCTCACGATGGCGCTGGGCTTCAAGATCTCTTCGCTCGCCGCGCTCACGTCGGCCGCGCTTCTGCCGCTCGGCGGCTTCTATTTCTTCGGGAATTCGCCGACGGCCTGGGCGCTGGTTCCGATCGCCGTGCTGCTTTTCTGGCGCCACAGGGCCAACATCAGGCAGCTCCTGGAAGGCAAGGAACGGCCCATTGGACACTAGTCTTCATCACCGAGAGAAATCAGAACCATGAAAGTCATCAAGCCGGACCAGCAGTTCTGGGACATTGCCAATTCGTTCATCAACGTGGCCAACACGCATTGCGACACGGTGCCCGGCGCCAAGGTCAGCGCCGCGTTGCTGTACGGCGCAGCGCGATTCAACGCCTTCGTCGTCGCGGGATCGACCCAATCGGCTGAAGAACTCGCATCGCAAAGCGACGCCGCCGTTGCGTATCTTGTCGATGAGTATGGAAAGATGCTGCGCGAGCACTTCGCCGACTACCAGCGAAACTACGCAGCGTATCTCGTCGAGCGCGGTTAGGTTCCTCAGGGCGCCACGAGTGCCGCGAGTTCCCAGCGCGGCCGGATCGAGAAGGAGAAGTCCTCGGCGCGGGCGGATCCAAGCCGCAACGCACCGACCAGCGCGATCATCGCGCCATTGTCCGTGCAGAACGCAAGGTCGGGAAAATACACGTGGCCACCGCGCGCGCTCGTCTCCATGGCCACGCGTGCACGCAGTTCCCGGTTCGCACCGACGCCCCCGGCGACGACGAGCGTCCGCAAACCGGTCGCATCCAGCGCCGCAATCGCCTTGCTCGCCAGCACATCGACGATGGCATTCTGGATTTCCCGCGCGAAGTCGGCCTTGCGCGATTCGGGCAACGCGTCGGGCGATGCGTCACCCGCTTCGTGCCGCGCCAGCGTCAGCACTGCGGTCTTCAATCCGGAAAAGCTGAAATCAAGATCGCCTGAACCAAGCATCGGGCGCGGCAATTTCACGGCATTCGGTGTTCCCTTTTCCGCCAGCGCCGCGAGCGCGGGCCCGCCAGGATAGGGCAAGCCCAGCAATTTTGCCGTCTTGTCGAAGGCTTCGCCGGCGGCATCGTCCTGCGTTTCGCCGAGCAACCGATAGCGGCCCACGCCACCGACTTCGAACAACTGGGTGTGGCCGCCGGACACGAGCAGCGCGACGAACGGAAAATCGGGCCGGGGGTCCGACAGGAGCGGCGACAACAAATGCCCCTCCAGATGATGGATGCCGATGGCCGGCTTGCGCAGCGCATACGCAAGCGCGCACGCGACGCTTGCGCCGACCAGCAACGCCCCGGCCAACCCCGGGCCGCGGGTGAATGCGATGCCATCCAAGTCGGCGACGCGCAATTGCGCCCGCCCGAGCACGGTCTGGGCCAGGGGCACAACCCGCCGCACGTGATCGCGCGACGCCAATTCCGGAACGACGCCGCCATAGGCCTGATGCATTTCGACCTGCGAATGCAGCGCCTGCGCCACGAGACCGCGCTCCGTGTCGTAGACGGCCACGCCGGTTTCGTCGCAGGAAGTCTCGATGCCGAGGACGCGCACTTAGAAGGGCCACAAGGGAAAAAGGAAATCATAACAGTGGCTTGCAGATTCCGCCCCGATCGGCTATAGTTACCGATTACCGATTTTGACCCCAAGGATCCACCCAAATGCCCAGCGTCCGCGTTCGCGAAAACGAGCCCTTCGAGGCCGCGCTTCGTCGTTTCAAGCGCACCATCGAGAAGACGGGCCTGCTGACGGAACTGCGCGCCCGCGAGTTCTACGAAAAGCCGACGGCCGAGCGCAAGCGCAAGAAAGCCGCCGCCGTGAAGCGTCATTACAAGCGCATTCGCAGCCAGCAACTGCCGCCGAAGCTCTTCTAGTCCGCCAATTTGATCTTTCGCAAGAGGGGCGAAGCGATTCGCCCCTTTTTCGTTACTGGACTCCGACATGACGCTCAAGGAACGCATCACCGAAGACATGAAGGGCGCGATGCGCGCCAAGGACGCCGCGCGCCTGTCGACCGTGCGCCTGCTGCTGGCGGCGATCAAGCAGCGCGAAGTCGACGAGCGCAAGGACATGACCGACGCCGACATCGTCGGCATCATCGAAAAGATGGTGAAGCAGCGGCGCGACTCGATCGCGCAGTTCGAGGCCGGCCGCCGCGATGACCTGGTCGCCATCGAAAAGGCCGAAGTGACGGTGCTGCAAGCCTACATGCCGGCACAACTGACCGAGAGCGAGATCGATGCGGCGATCGCGGAGGCCATTGCGGCAACCGGCGCGGCCGGTCCCGCGGGCATGGGCAAGGTGATGGCCGCCTTGAAGGGCAAGCTCGCAGGACGTGCGGACATGACCGTCGTTTCGGCGCGGGTCAAGGCCAAGCTTGCTTAAGGTACAGCGCTGGGCTTTCAATTTCCTGCCGTTCGATGTTCGCGCTACCGGCTGTCGAGAACTTCGGCCTCGAGTCCATTGGCACCCTTTCGCACCGTCAATCGTTGCCTATAATTAAAGTGTTCCCCGCGCGATTCGCCGGCGCTTGGTCGCTCGTCCGGCGGCCCTGCTTCGTCGCACGCTGCCTACGTCTTCCGCCGCGCAAACGATGATCCCCAACGATTTCATCCAGACGCTTCTATCGCGCGTCGACATCGTCGAGGTGATCGACCGCCACGTGCCGCTGAAAAGAGCCGGCGCCAATTACGTCGCGTGCTGTCCATTTCACAGCGAAAAGACGCCGTCGTTCTCGGTCAGCCCGAGCAAGCAGTTCTACCACTGCTTTGGCTGCGGCGCGCACGGCACGGCCGTCGGCTTCCTCATGGAGTACGGCGGCAAGGCGTTTCCCGACGCCGTCGAGGAGCTCGCGCGCGATGCCGGATTGGAGGTGCCCCGCGTCGAGCGCCCGGGCGAGCGTGAAAGGCGCGACGAAGCGCAGGACCTGAACGAAATCCTGCTCGCTGCAGCCAAGTTCTATCGCGCGCAGCTCAAGGACGCCCCGCGCGCCATCGACTATCTCAAGAGCCGCGGCCTCACCGGTGAAATTGCCGCGCGCTTCGGCATCGGCTACGCGCCCGACGCGTGGCAAGGCCTGGAAGCCGTTTTTCCGAAGTACGATGCGCCGGAATTGGACGCCGCCGGCCTCGTCATCAATGGCGACGGCGGCAAGCGCTACGACCGCTTCAGGGACCGGGTCATGTTCCCCATCCACGACAGCCGCGGCCGCGTGATCGGCTTCGGCGGCCGGGTGATGGGCGATGGCGAGCCCAAGTACCTCAATTCGCCGGAAACGCCGGTGTTCTCGAAGGGACGCGAGCTCTATGGCCTCTACCTCGCGCGCAACGCGATCCGCGATGCCGGCCGCGTCGTCGTCGTCGAGGGCTACATGGATGTCGTCGCGTTGGCGCAGCACGGCATCGAATACGCGGTCGCCACACTCGGCACCGCCACCACACCTACGCACGCGCAGAAGTTGTTCCGGCTGACCGACACCGTGGTGTTCTGCTTCGACGGCGATGCCGCGGGACGCAAGGCGGCGTGGCGTGCGCTGGAAAATACACTGCCGGTGCTGGCCGACGGCAAGAATGCGGTGTTCCTATTCCTGCCCGACGGCGAGGACCCCGACGACTACGTGCGCAAGCGCGGCCGCGCCGCGTTCGAGCAGGCGCAGGATGCCGCCGTTCCGTTGTCGGAATTCCTGCTGGCGGAATTGGCCGCGCGGCATCCGCCAAACTCTGCCGAGGGCCGGGCGGCGCTGGTCGCCGCGGCGCGCCCCCATCTGGCGGCGATCAACGCACCGGTGCTTGCGGCCATCCTGCGGCGGCGCTTATCCGAGCTCTCGGGACTCCCGGAAGGCGAGTTGCGCGGACTCCTCAATCTGCCCGCGCCGGATGCGACCCACGCAACCGCGCCGCGCCAAAGGGATGACCGCGCCGGACCCGGCCAGCGCCGGTCCACGTTCCGGTCCAGCGTTCGCCGGCCACCGTCGCTGATCCGCGAACTCATCCAGGGGCTGATGCTCCAGCCGGCGCTGGCGCGTTCGCTCGAATTTCCCCGGCCCGCGGACGGCACGCCCGATGCCGCCGCTCTGGTTGCCCTGGTCGACTATTGCGCGGCCGCCCAAGGTGAACTCACCTCGGCCGGCGTCCTCCAATACTTTGCGGATTCGCCGCACGAGGCGGTCTTGGCAAGCGTGCTCGCCATGGCGGAGGACCATGGCATGACCGTGGAGCTGGCGGAAGCCCACGTCCGAGAAGGTTTGGAACGCTGGTGGCAACAGGCGCGCCGAAGCGGCACCGCGGCCCCCGCGCCCCCGGCCGGCGCGCAGACGGCCGAGGAAATACAGCGGCTGCGCCAACTCGATTTTGTACGGCAAACGGCTGCGGGTGAGGGTCGCGATCCCCTTTCGACCCGGTCAAAGGATGGGTTTTAGTGCTCCGGAGTGATCTGGAGCATGGTATTATTTGAGGTTTTCCCGATCCGACCCCAACTATTGGGGGACCGAGGTGCGGGAGCGTGGGCGCGAAGAGTGCCAAATCAGTTGCCAAATCAACGTTGCGCACCTTAAGCCGTTTCCTTCAAGGATGACCATGGCCAAAAAGCCCACGAAGCAGAGCCGCAAATCGCCCACCAAGTCGAAGGTGAAGGCGAAGGCGCGCTCGGCCAAGTCCGCCGCGCGCAAGGCCGGCAAGCACGCCAGCCCCAAGAAGGCGAAGCGGCCAGCCAAACCCGCTTCCCGCAAGAGCGCCGCGCGCAAGCCGGCTGCGAAGAAATCCGCGCATTCGGCTAGCCGGAAGGCAGCGCCGAAGAAGCCCGCGCGCAAGCCCGTCGCCAAGGCTGGCAAGAAGGCGGTCCCCAAGCTCAAGGTCGCCGGCAAGCAGGCGCCCAAGGGTAAGCTTGCGGCCAAGGTCGCCAAGCCCCTTCCGAAGAATGCCAAGGCCCTCGCCCCTAAGGCGGCCATCCCGGCAAAGGGCAACGGCAAGCTGCCGCCCGTCGCCAAGGGCATGCCGGTCGTTGGCGGTAAGGGCATGCCCGTTGCCGCCGGCAAGGGGGCGCCGGCCCACAAACCCACGCCCGGTGAAATCGCCGCCAAGCTCGCCGGCAAGCGCGCCGAAGACGCCGCTTCGCGGAAGGGCAAGAACGGCCGCCATGCCGAAATCGCGCCGCGAGTGCTCACTCCGGCCGACGTCGAGGCCCGCAAGCGCCGCCTGAAGACGCTGATCGTCCTGGGCAAGGAGCGCGGCTTCCTGACGTACGCCGAAATCAACGACCACCTGCCCGACGACATTCTGGATGCCGAGCAGATCGAGGGTGTCATCTCGATGATCGGCGACATGGGCATCCAGGTCTACGACGAGGCCCCCGACGCCGAAACGCTGCTGATGTCCGAAACGCCGGCCACGGTGCCGGCCGAGGACGTCGAGGAAGAAGCCGAGGCCGCCGCGTCGACGCTCGACTCCGAATTCGGCCGCACGACCGACCCCGTCCGCATGTACATGCGCGAAATGGGCTCGGTCGAACTCCTCACGCGCGAAGGCGAAATCGAAATCGCCAAGCGCATCGAGGAAGGCTTGAAGCACATGGTCATGGCGATCTCGGCGTGCCCGATGACGGTCGCGCAAATCCTCGACCTGGCAGGCAAGATCGAGAAGGACGAGCTGAAGGTCGACGACCTTGTCGACGGCCTGATGGACTTCACCGAAACGCTGGCTGCCATCGACGACGACGACGATGAAGACGCCGAGGAAGACGAAGCCGACGCCGGCGCCATCGCGAGCGAGAACCTCGAGCGGCTGAAGGTCGCCGCGCTGGAGAAATTCGCGACGATCCGCCGCCACTTCGCGCGCATGCTCGTCGTGCTGACCAAGGAAGGCCACAAGGCGCCCAAGTACCTCGACCTGCAGAAGAAGATCTCGGGCGAGTTGATGCAGGTGCGCTTCGCGGCGCGGATGGTCGAGCGGCTGTGCGATTCCGTGCGCACCGAAGTCGACAACATCCGCCAGATCGAGCGCAAGATCCAGGACCTCGTCGTGAACAAGGGCGGCATGCCGCGCCCGGACTTCATCAAGGCGTTCCCGACCAACGAAACGAGCCTGCGCTGGATCGACCGCGAGGTTTCCGCGCACCACAACTACAGCGAGCAGCTCGCCAAGTACCGGCAGGCGATCGTCGAGCAGCAGCAGAAGCTCCTCGACTTGCAGGTGCGCGTGATGATCCCCTTGAAGGACCTGAAGGAGATCAACAAGCAGATGTCGACCGGTGAGGCGAAGGCGCGCAAAGCCAAGCGCGAGATGACCGAGGCCAACCTGCGCCTCGTGATCTCGATCGCCAAGAAGTACACGAACCGCGGCCTGCAGTTCTTGGACCTCATCCAGGAAGGCAACATCGGCTTGATGAAGGCCGTCGACAAGTTCGAATACCGGCGCGGCTACAAGTTCTCGACCTATGCCACGTGGTGGATCCGGCAGGCGATCACACGTTCGATCGCCGACCAGGCGCGCACGATCCGCATCCCGGTGCACATGATCGAAACGATCAACAAGATGAACCGGATCTCGCGGCAGATCCTGCAGGAAACCGGCCAGGAGCCGGATCCGGCAACGCTCGCCGAGAAAATGGAGATGCCCGAGGAGAAGATCCGCAAGATCCTGAAGATCTCCAAGGAACCGATCTCGATGGAAACGCCGATCGGCGACGACGACGATTCGCACCTCGGTGATTTCATCGAGGACCAGTCGACGGTCGCGCCTTCGGATGCGGCGGTCAACGCGTCATTGCGCGACGTGTGCAAGGACATCCTCGACACGCTGACGCCGCGCGAGGCGAAAGTGCTGCGCATGCGCTTCGGCATCGAGATGAACACCGACCACACGCTGGAGGAAGTCGGCAAGCAGTTCGACGTCACGCGCGAGCGCATCCGCCAGATCGAGGCGAAGGCGCTGCGCAAGCTGCGGCACCCGTCACGTTCCGAAAAACTGCGGAGTTTTCTAGAGGGCGAGTAAGACGTTCACGCATCAAAAAATGCAAAACGCCCCGGAGATCCCGGGGCGTTTTGTTTGGCCGAACGCTTCGCTATGCCGGTCCGCGTTTTCGTTTCACCTCTGCGTCACCGCGGCGGCGCAGCATCATCAAGCCCAGCAGCAGCAGCATCGCCGACATCGCAACGAGCACGGCGTCGCTCTGCGTCGGAATGCCTACGCCGACGGGGCCCGCCGCGCTGACAAAGACCACGACATTGCCGACAATCGAGGCGGTCACCGTATCGGTTGCCGTGATCGTCTGGCTGCCGGTGGTATTGAGCGTCGCCGAGAACGTGCCGACGCCATTGGTCAACGTCGAATTCGCCGGCAATATCGCGGCGCCATCCGAGCTCGTGAAGTGCACTGTCCCCGCATAGGCCGTGTTCGTGTTGTTGAACTGGTCCTTCGCGGTGATCGTGAACGAGAATGCCGATCCGGCCGTGGCCGACGCCGGTGCGCTGACGTTGAAGTGCGTCACCGCCGCCGCGCTCACCGCGATCGGACCGCTCGTGCCGGTGATCGACGCGGTCACCGTATCGGTCGCGGTGATCGTCTGGTTGCCCGCGGT
>Ga0070708_100003388_pt1 | contig 12485 bp, 9 predicted proteins | sample KBSK5503metaG_FD_65469 | JGI IMG/M metagenome (GOLD analysis project Ga0070708, IMG submission 65469) | Corn, switchgrass and miscanthus rhizosphere microbial communities from Kellogg Biological Station, Michigan, USA - KBS K5-50-3 metaG | ecosystem: Host-associated > Plants > Roots >...
ACATAGACCTCGGTGATGATCTCCGTTGCCTCCGGCGCGTGCATCGCGCGGTCCAGTGCCGCGTGATAGCCGCCGACGTAGTAGCCCAGCTGCTGGACGTCCGACCAGTAGATCTGACCGGAAGTCGAAAGGTAGTACGCCTCATAACGCTTGAACGCCTCGGACTTGTTGGTGTGCGCCAGCACGAGCAGGTTGTTCCAGTCTTCGCCCGATAGCTCCTTCTGTCCATTCGGAATTGCATTCGCGTCATCGACCGGCTGATAACAGGAGAAGACGCCGTGCCGGAGAAATTCGTCCGACTGCGGATCGATGGCGAACTGAAAATCACCGTAGGTGAATCCCGAACGGATTCGATCGTCGAAGCGGCTGATGATGTCGTCGACGTCGCGAACCTCGACGACACGCCGCAGCTTGCGCCGCGGCACGAGCCGTAACGAAACCGAGGAGACCACGCCGAAGAGACCGTAGCCGCCGACGGCCAGACGAAATCGATCGATGTTCTCTTCACGGCTGCAGCGAATGGCACGCCCCTCGGAATCGATCAATGTGAAGGACTCGATGTCAGAGACGATCGGCTTCATGGTCAGGCCGCGGCCGTGAACGTTCGAGGCGAGCGCGCCGCCGATGGTCAGCGCGTCGGCGCCGGTCTGCTTCTGGGCAATGGCCCATGATCCGTGATCGACCAGGTAGTTGATCAGCTTGGGCCATTCGATCCCCGATTCGACCTCGACGATGCCGCGTTGTCGATCGAAGTGAAGCACGTCGTTCATGGAGCGAAGGTCGAGCAGCGTCATGCCTGAGCCAAACTGCTGGCCCCCCATGGAGTGACGCCCGCCGCAGAGCGAGAGTTTTCCGCCGCCGCGACGCGCGCGGCGTACGGCGGCGATCAGCTCCGCTTGCGAGCGTGGCTGGACGATGGCCCGCACTCGAGTGGGATTGATTTGCGCGTGGATGTCATTGACCAGGACCCCGGATTCGCGCGCTTCGACTCGCGCCGCCGGCAAAGCCGCGACCGCTGAGGCGAGCTTGAGGAACTCGCGGCGGCTGAGCGAGGTCATGACGTGCTGAGGATAATCTCCACGCGCCGATTCTTCTGCCGGCCCTCGGGGTCGTCGCTCCCGTCAGGCTTCTGATTGGGGGCCACAGGCTGCGTAGCACCGAATCCCTTCGTGGCGAACGTCATGCTGCCCAATCCACCTTTGGTGCGGAACCAGTTGACGACGCTCGCCGCTCGACGGTCGGAGAGGCGCTGGTTGTAATCCGCACCACCCTTCGCGTCGGTGTGCCCCTCCACGCGTACCGTCCCCTTCGCACGCTGTTTGACGATCGCCGCCGCTTTCGTCAGCGTGTCCTCGGCCTTCGGAAGAATGTCGGCCTTGTCGAAGTCGAAGAGGACATCCGCGTTAAGCTCGATCCGCACCTCGTTGCCGATCTCCTTCACTTGCAGATCCTGAACATTGCCCGCGACAGCGGACACAGGATTGCCGGAGAGATCGGTCACCTTCATTACGAGATCGGTGATCTTGAACGCCTGCAGATCGGCGGTCTTGCCGCCAATCTGCGCAGAAAGCGGCAATGCCAGCAAGGCGAGAAGAACGGTCGCGGTTCGCATCGAAAACTACTGTGAGATCGTCACGTCGTCGATCGGCTGGAAATGAGGAATCTGGATGGTGATCTTCTGCACCTCGGGAGGCGGTGCGGGAAACTTAGCCCACAGCGTCACGCGCCCACCACCCTCTTTGACATCGGCGACGTCCTGGCTGCAAAGGCAGTTCTTATCCGAGTCGCGGACCACGAAGTACTTCTTCTTGTTCACGGGGTCAACGAGATGGATGCCGGAGACAGAGCGATAGTCCGAACCTGTCTCCTTATCCGCCAGTCGTTCGCCTGCCGTCGAGAAATACTTGTCGCCGTTGTTTGTGATCACGAACTTCAGATTGACGGTTCCGCCGCTGCTCCGCTTGAGCTCCGTAATGTCGATCCGCACGCCACCCTGATCGGCCTCGGTGCTGGCGATCACCCCGGCCGGCGCGGCTGGGGCGGGCGCGGAGCTCGTCGTCGCCGGCACCGGAGTCATGGGTGCGGGCTGCGGTGGGGTGGCCGTCGTCGATGTGCTGACTGTGGTTGTGGACTGTGTCGTCGATGTTGTCTGCTCGGCTCTCTTGCACGCGAACGCGAACAGCAGGCCGAGAACGACAAATGAGGCTCGTTTCATGAATTCCCTCCTGGCGATTTGTTCCGGGATTCGGGCGCAATCATATCGAAACGTCCCCTTCAGTTCCCGAATATCGAAAAACGTTTCACTCTGGCGCGGGCAATGCTTCCTTTTTCCTCGTGGCCGTTCAGGAGACGGAGACCGCCGCACCGCTAATCCCCTCGCGACCGACGCTGAAAAAGCTGCAGATCGCCGCCGCCGGCTGCCGGGCTTGCCATCTCTGGAAAAGCGGAACGCAGACCGTGTTCGGCGAAGGGAAGCAGACATCCACAGTGATGTTCATCGGCGAGCAGCCGGGTAACCAGGAAGACCTTCAGGGCCGGCCCTTTGTGGGGCCGGCCGGCAGTCTCCTGGACAAGGCGCTGGAGGAAGCGGGCATCGATCGCAGCCGCGTCTATGTCACCAATGTTGTGAAGCACTTCAAGTGGGAGCCGCGCGGCAAGCGGCGCATCCACAAGAAGCCCAACGCCGCGGAGATCAATGCCTGCCGGCCATGGCTGCAAGCGGAGATCGATGTCATCAAGCCGCGCGTCATCATCTGCCTCGGATCGACCGCAGCACAGGCGGTGATCGGACCAAGGTTTCGCGTCAGCACGCAGCGGGCCACCTTCGTTCAGTCTGATCTCGCGCCGTTCGTCACGGCGACCGTACATCCGTCGTCGATTCTCCGCGCGCCAAGCGACGAGCAGCGGCGTGCGGAGATGCAGCGATTCATCGGGGATCTGAAGAAGATCTGGAAGGCATCTCGAGCGTAGCCTTTGAAGGCGGAGGCAAGCCGCCGCACTCCGAAGGCCGCCGCCCTCATTTCGCTAGCAGCGGAGCGGGCTCGGCGGCGACGTAGTCTTCCCATTCCCGCTTCGCTCGCGCCGCGAGATCGCTCATCATCGCGCTCTGGTAGCAATCGCGCCGCAGTTGCAGCAGATCCTTTCGCCACGGCGGCCACGGCTCGAGCGCTCTGAGCTTGTCGGTGGTCGCGGGACCGCAGCCCTGGATCTGTTTGGCCAGAAGTACGAGATAGAAACGACGAGTGTCGTTCCACAGGCCGGCGGCGAATGGCTGGGACATCGAGTTGAACAGTTGAGCCGCGTAACGGTGCTCCTGCGCTGCGTTCAGCGCGAGATCGAGTGAGCGGCCGATCACATCGACGGTCGGCCATGGATCGCGTCGGCAGGCGATGAAGACGCGCGCCAACAGCGCGATCGCCTCTGGCATCCGTCGCTGACGAACGCGCAGCCTGGCCATGATCGCGTCCGCATCGACCGGCTGCCACACTCTGAGCTGCTCGGCGTACCCGGCGGCATCCTCGCTCCCGACATCGGCGAGCGCCTCCCCGATCATCACGAGCTCTGCGCTATTCACCGGCTGCCACTTGTGGGCCTTCCATTCGTTGTAGACGGAGGTGAGCGCTCCGTCGCCGTAATGACCGGCGGCGCGATGGCGCGAGAGATCGTCCGCCGTTGGATTTCGTGGCGTGAAGTTGACGTAGTCGATCGACGAACGGTTCGCGGCGACGGCGGCCCAATCGATCGCGCCCCGCAAACGCGCCGGCGCGTCCTCACCGCGCGTTTTCGCCAGCGCCGCCAGCTCGTTCATGCTGAATCGCTCTTTCTCGGTCAGACCGCGGGCGAAACCGAATTCGATGAGCGTCCGGTCGTCTGTGTTGCGCTCCCTCTCCTGCGCGGCGATCGCTCCGGCCAGTGTGTCGCGAGCGATGAAATGCGAGAGAAATCCTTCCAGCGATTCGACACGCCAGGCGTGCGTGAGCGCGCTGCGGAACGGCTCCTGGGCCACGCGCGCGCGAAGAAAGTTCGCGTCGATGACGATCGGATCTCGCGTGGCCACCAGCAGCAGATCGCCCTGATCGGTCTGCCACGTCTCGACGTGCGCGAACGCCGAGCCGATGGTGGCGTAGATCGTCCGAATCGTCTGACTATCGACGTCATACGTCTGCAACCACTGCAGGAAGAAGCCTCCGCGATTCAGACGCGCGGCGCTGGCCCGATAAAACTCCTCGGTAAACAGGCTGGCGATACCGGCCCGATACGGATTCGACGGCTCGGAAAAGATGATGTCGTAGCGATCCCGCGAAACGAGCAGCACTTCGCGCGCGTCGCCGATCCGGACATGCACCTTCGGATTGCGTAGAACTTCGTGGTTCACGTCGTGGCATGCGGCCGCCACGCGCAGGACCGCCGGCTCCAGCTCGACGACGTCGACGCGCTCCATCGCCGGAATCGCCCCCAACCAGCCGGCGGTGCTTCCCGTTCCCAGTCCGATCACCAGCGCGCGCCGCGGATCGGGATGAAGAATGCCTCCCACCAGGCCGGCCATCACCTGGGTTCCGGCATCGCCGCGTGCGCTGCCGTCTGCCTTGCCATTGATGATGAACGACAGATCCGACGTGTCGAAGAGCGCGACGCTGCTCTCGCGGCCGTCCTCGTCCCACACCTTCGTCCGCCGATTGCTGTACAGAAAGTCGCGCGTCGAGTTGATGGAGTCGGGAATCTGCGCGCGCTGCGCGCCGATTCCGGAGTGCCTCCATGCAGCAGTCGGGCCGAGGGCAAGAGTTCCGCCGATGGCCGCCGCAGCGATGAGTGTCGATGCGATGGCCACTCCGATCTGCCGCCCACGCGCGGCAAACACCATCGCAGCGATCGCCAGAAGGGCGAGCAGAATGACCCCTGCTCGCCATGTTCCCGGCGCTGTCAGGAGTGGCAGGATCCCGAATCCGCCCGTGAGTGAGCCGGCGATCGCCCCCGCGGTGTTCCAGGCGTACGCCAAACCGACCTGCCGGCCGACATCCTCCTGTCCGCGGCCGAGAAGGGAGATCAAGAGCGGGAACTGCACGCCGGCGATGAATGCCGCGGGAAACACGACGATCATCGTCAACAGCGTCCAGGAAATCACGTGTCCTTGAAATCCGATGGTGCCGAGAGATCGCAGCAGGTTGGCCAGGATGGCCAGGCGATCGCCGAGAGCGAATGGCAGGGCCACGGCCGCCGCTTGCAGCGAGCAGGTCAAAGCGAATCCGCCGACCGTCGCCCTCCCGCCCCCACCCCAGAAGGAGTACGCCGCCCCTCCCAATCCGATGCCGAGAAGCGCGATGGCGAGAATGAGTCCAAAGGTGAACGTCGATCCGCCGAGCAGCGGCGCCAGCATGCGATACCAGACCAGCTCCATGAGAAGAAAGACGAAGCCGGTGAGGGCGGCAGCGGCGAGGATCCAAGTCCCGACCCTGAGCGCAGCGAAGGGGAGGGATCCCCCTCGTTCTTGCGCAGGGGGTCCCTCGCGGTCTACGCCGCTCGGGACTAGTTGCCGCGCCACGATTCCTATGAGCGCGTTTAGCAGCACCGCGACATACAGCGTTCGCAGATTGCCGAACACCTCGAGCATGAAGAACGTCGACAGCAGCGTTCCGGTCACCGCGCCGAGCGTGTTCACCCCGTACAGCAAGGCGACGCGTTGGCGTCCGGCGTCGTCATTCGACTCCACGGCGCGCGCGGCCGCCGGAAGCGTCCCGCCCATCAGCAGCGTCGGTGCGCCGAGAACAAACGCGGCGAGCAGCAGGCGCACGATCGTGGCCAGGAAGTTGCCGAGCGTCACCGATCCCCCGATGCCGAAATAGATCTTCGCCACGATCCAGAGCAACAGCGGTGATAGAGCCGACGCAGCGGCGATCATCAATTCCAGATGCGCGTAGAAGCGAAGAGGCCGCGGATGCGTGTCGGCGCGCCGGCCGAGAATCGCGCTGCCGATGCCTAACCCACCCATGAAGATGGCCAGAACTGCGGCTGTGGCGTAGGTCGACGCGCCGAAGATCAGACGGAACTGGCGCATCCACACCGTCTGATAGATGAGAGCGCACGCGCCGGAGCAGAACAGCAGCCCGGCCACTTTCCACGTGGTGCGCACTGCGCTGGATACTACACTGTGTAGAGTTTCTTGACGGGCTGTGGAGCGGCTCGTACACTCGATCCACCACACGAATGTCCGCCGATCCGAGCCTCCCCACAGCCGTTTTTTTACAATCGAACCATCAAAGGAGCACGCAATATGGTCAGCATTCCGACTGACAAACTAAAAGCGGCGGAGACCGCGCTCACGCAGATCGAGCGCCAGTTTGGCAAGGGCTCGATCATGCGTCTGGGGTCGAAGGAGTTCTCCGCCATTAGCTCAATTTCCACCGGCTCGATCGGCGTCGACGCGGCCCTGGGCGTGGGAGGTGTACCCCGGGGCCGGATCGTGGAGATCTTCGGGCCGGAGTCGTCCGGTAAGACGACGCTCTCGCTGCACATCATCGCCGAGGCGCAGCGGGTGGGCGGGTTGGCGGCGTTCATCGACGCCGAGCACGCGCTCGACGCCGAATATGCGAAGAAGCTCGGCGTCGACATCGACAACCTCCTCGTCTCGCAGCCCGACAGCGGCGAGCAGGCGCTGGAGATCGCCGAGGTGCTCGTCCGCTCCGGCGCCATCGACGTCATCGTCATCGACTCCGTCGCCGCGCTCGTTCCCCGCGCGGAGCTGGAAGGAGAGATGGGGGAGATGCAGATGGGACTGCAGGCGCGCCTGATGTCGCAGGCCCTGCGCAAATTAACAGGCATTGTTTCGAAATCTAAAACGTGCCTTGTTTTCATCAATCAAATTCGTGAAAAGATCGGAGTGATGTTCGGCAACCCGGAGACCACGACGGGCGGCCGGGCCCTCAAGTTCTACGCCTCCGTACGCCTGGACATCCGCCGCACGACCCAGATCAAGGAAGGGGAAGAGGTGATCGGCTCGCGGGTGAAGGTGAAGATCGTAAAGAACAAGTGTGCTGCGCCGTTCCGCCAGGCGGAGTTCGACGTGGCGTACGGAGAGGGCATCTCCAAGGCCGGCGAGCTGCTGGACATCGGCCTCGAGCAAAAGATCATCGAGAAGTCGGGCTCGTGGTTCTCCTACGGTGACATGCGCATCGGACAGGGGCGGGAGAACTCCAAACTCTTCTTCCAGGAGAATCCCGACCTGGCCTCGGAAATCGAGGCGAAGGTGCGCAAGGCCCTCGGCATGGGCATGCCGGAGCTGACGGTGATCGAAGGCGGCGAAGCGATACCAAAGAAGGAGAGAGCGGCGAAGTGACGCGCGCAGACGCGTCATCCTGACGCCGAGCGAAGCGAGGGGGAAGGATCTCTTCCGACATGCATAAGACGAACGGCACAGCTCCGGCTGTGCCGTTTCTTTTTTACGCGGCGCTCGCCGGCATCTGTGTGATCGCCGCCGCGCGCGTCGCTCTGACATACGCCATCCTGGGGCAGACATTCGACGAGCCTGCCCACGCGGCCTGCGGACTGGAGATCGCAGCCACCGGCCGCTACACGCTCGAGCTGCAGCATCCACCGCTGGCACGCATCGCCACAGGGATCGGCTTGCGGATCGGCGGCCTCACGCTCCCCGAGCAAGGGACGATCTGGCAGCGCGGGAACGAGATTCTCTACAGCGGCGGGCGCTATCTCTCCAACCTCGCGCACGCGCGCGCCGGAACGCTCTTTTTTCTCGTGCTGGCCATTGTCATCACCTGGTCGTGGACGCGCCGGCTCTTCGACGAGCGCCACGCAATCGCCGCTGCCGCTCTTCTGTCCGTCACCCCCGCATTCCTAGGTCACGCCGGACTGGCCACCACCGACGTCGCCGTCGCGGCGACCACACTCCTCGCGCTCTACCGCGTGTGGCGGTGGCTCGAGCAACCATCGACATCGAATGCGATCTGGTGTGGCGCCGGACTAGCGCTCGCCTTCACGTCCAAATTTTCTGCGCTGCTGTTTGTACCAGCGGGAGTGATCGCCCTGCTGGCGGCCAGGTTTCCATCCCGCTCGCCGCTCGCCGCTCGCCGCTCGCTTGTCCACCTGTTGTTGATTGCGATAGCCGCCTTGCTCGTAACGTGGGCCGTCTATGCGTTCAGCCTCGATGCCCCGCAACAGATCGCGACCGGCCTGCGCTGGGCCATCTCCCACGAGCGCGGCGGCCATCCCGCCTACCTCCTCGGCCGCAACAGCCCGAATGGCTGGTGGTACTTCTTCCTCATTGCATTTCTGGTCAAGACGCCGATCGCGCTGATCATTCTGATGATCATCGGCGCGTGGGACCGGCGGGCACGCCTGCCGCTAGCGATCACGCTCGCCTTTTTCGTGGTCACTATGCCGCTGCACGTCGCCATCGGGCTGCGCCACCTTCTGCCCATCTATCCGTTCGTGGCGATGCTCGGCGCAGCCGGGTTGCTTCGCTGGCGGATTCCGGCCATCGCGCTCAGCGCGTGGCTTCTCATCGCCACCACCCTGGCCCATCCCGACTATCTGGCGTACTTCAATGAAGCGACTCTCGGCCGCGCCGATTTCTTCCTGGTCGACAGCGATCTCGATTGGGGGCAGGACGTGATCCGCCTCAGCCGCGCCGTCGACACGCGCACCCAGCCGCTGACGATCGCCTACTTCGGCACCGCCGATCTCCGCCGCCACGGACTGCCGCCATTCCACGCGCTGCGGCCCGGTGAGGAGCCATACGGCTGGATCGCGCTGAGCGTCACGATTCTTCGGAAAGGAAAACCGCCGGGCCGCTTCGATTTTCTGGCCAACGTACCGTACACGATGATCGGAAAATCGATTCGTCTGTACTATCGGCCGTATGCGCCTCGACCAGGCGATCGCCGTCCGCTTTCCTGATGTCTCGCGGCGGCAGGCCCGCCGGCTGATCTCGGATCATCGGGTTCTGGTCAACGACCGCCCGGTATCGATCGCCTCGCGCGAAATCGAGGAGAACGACGCATCCGCATCGCGGATTCGACGCCGGATATCGAGATCCTCGCGCTCACAGACGGGTTCATCGCCGTCAACAAGCCGTCTGGCCTGGCCACACAACCGACCCGCGATCGTCAGCAGCGCTCGCTCGAGGAGCTCCTCGCTCTGGAGCTGAAGCGGCAACGGCTTCCGTCGGCACTGTATGTCGTTCATCGCCTCGATACCGGAACGAGCGGCGTGGTTGTTTTCGCTCGTACCGGCGATGCAGCAGCTTCGTTGTCCGGATTGTTTGCGTCGCGCGCCCTCCGCAAGACGTATCTCGCTCGCGTCGACGGCGTCATCGACGCTCCGCTCACCATCGACGCTCCCATCGCTGGCAAGCCGGCTCGAACCGCGGTTCGGCCGCTGAGCAACGGCCTGGTCGAAGCCGTGCCGGAGACCGGCCGGACCCATCAGATCCGGATTCATCTCGCCTCGATCGGGCATCCTGTCGTCGGCGACCGGCGCTACGGCGGATCGAAAGCAAAGCGGCTGATGCTGCACGCATGGCGTCTGGAGCACGAGGCGATCGGGACGATTGAAGCGGCGCCACCGCCCGATCTGTGATCCGTGTGCCAGCACACTTACGATACGATTCCCTGCGCCATGGAACCGGAAATCATTCACGCCACAACCGTACTCAGCGTCCGTCGCGATGGGGCGGTGGCCATCGCCGGCGACGGGCAGGTCACCATCGGCACGACGGTCATGAAGCACGGCGCAGCGAAGGTCCGCCGCCTCTATCACGACAGCGTTCTGGCGGGCTTTGCCGGTTCGGCAGCCGATGCGTTCGCTCTCTTTGCGCGATTCGAAACCAAGCTCGAGGAATATCGCGGCAACATGGAGCGGGCGGTGGTGGAGCTGGCCAAAGACTGGCGGCTGGATAAATATCTGAGGCAGTTGCAGGCGTTCCTCATCGTAGCGAACGCCGAGCGCGAGTACCTTCTGTCCGGCACCGGCGATCTGATTACGCCGGACGACGGCATTCTGGCCGTCGGGGCAGGCGGACCGTATGCGCTGGCCGCCGCGCGTGCTCTGGTGAAATACACCAACATGACGGCGGCGGAAGTGGCAGCGGAAGCGCTGCGCATCGCCGCATCGATCTGCATCTACACGAACGACAACATCACTGTAGAAAGCCTCTGACACATGGTCATTCACCTCACCGGTTCAATTGACGACGAGCTGACCTCCGAGCGGCTGACGCCGAAGGAGATCGTGCGCGAGCTCGACAAGTACATCGTTGGACAGCGCGCGGCGAAGCGCGCCGTGGCCATCGCCTTGCGCAATCGCTGGCGGCGGCAGCAGCTTCCGCCGGAGCTGAGGGAGGAGATCGCCCCGAAGAACATCATCATGATCGGTCCGACGGGGGTGGGAAAGACGGAGATCGCCCGCCGGCTGGCCCGCCTAACACGCTCGCCCTTCCTGAAGATCGAGGCGTCCAAGTTCACGGAAGTCGGATACGTCGGCCGCGATGTGGAGTCGATCATCCGCGATCTGACGGAGATCGGCGTGAAACTGGTCAAAGACGAGCGAACGAAGCTGCATCGGGAGACCGCCGTGCGCAACGCGCGGGAGCGAATTCTCGACATCCTTCTTCCCGACTCCCGCCGCTCCGCCGCCCGCCCGGCGTTCGTCGGTCCGGCGGCGGTGGAGGAGGAACCGCAGACCGAGACGCGCGAGAAGCTGGGGCGCTGGCTCGACGAAGGCCGGCTCGAGGAACGGGAGATCGAGATCGACGTCAAGGAGCAGGCCTTCCCATCCTTCGAGATCTTCACGGCGCAAGGCGTCGAGGAGATGGGCGTCAACATCAAGGACATGATCCCCGGTCTATTCGGCGGGAGATCGAAGCGCAAGAAAGTTCGCATCGGCGATGCACGCGAGCTTCTGATCGAGGAGGAGGCTGAAAAGCTCGTCGATCAGCAGGCCGTGGCGCGCGAGGCCGTGGAGCGCGTCGAGCAGAGCGGCATCGTCTTTCTCGACGAGATCGACAAGATCGCCGGACGCCAGCAGGCCTCGCATGGTCCGGACGTCTCCCGGGAGGGCGTGCAGCGCGATCTTCTGCCGATCGTGGAAGGGACGACGGTGAATACCAAGTACGGCATGGTGAAGACGGATCACATCCTCTTCATCGCCGCCGGAGCCTTCCACGTAGCCAAGCCGTCGGACCTGATTCCCGAGATGCAGGGGCGCTTTCCCATCCGCGTGGAGCTCGAATCGCTGACCGAGGCCGACTTCGTCCGCATCCTGCGAGAACCGAAGAACGCCCTGACCATGCAGTACAGCGCGCTCCTCTCGACCGAGGGCGTGGAGCTCCAGTTCAGCGACGACGCGGTTCGGGAGATCGCCCACTACGCTGCCGTGGTCAACGAACGGACGGAGAACATCGGCGCACGGCGGCTGCACACAATCCTGGAGCGCTTGCTCGACGAGCTGTCGTTCGAAGCGAGCGACATGCGCGGCCAGAAGTCCATCATCGACGCCGCGTACGTTCAGCGCGTCCTCGCCGACATCATCAAAGACGAGGATCTGTCGCGGTACGTGCTGTAGTGGAGCGGCGGCCTTCAGGCCGCCGGCGGGCTAAAGCCCGCCGCTCCACTGTGCAATCAACTCACCGTCTTCTTGAACGCCCGGGCGCTGGCGGCAATCAGAACAATGGAGATCGCCAGAAGCGCGGTCACCGGCTGCCACAAATCGACGAAGTCCGCTCCTCGGATCACGATCCCCCGGGCAATCTTGATGAAATACGTCGCCGGGAGAAGATGCGAGATCACCTGCAGCGGCACCGGCAGCGCCGTGATCGGAAAGACGTAGCCCGAAAGCAGAACGGACGGCAGCATGAAGCCCATGGCCATCTGCATCGCTTCCATCTGCGTTCTGGCCCGCGACGAAACCAGGAGTCCCAGCGCGAGCAGAGAGACGAGGTAGATCGGTGACAGCACAAGCAGCAAGGTCAGGCTTCCGTTGATTGGAACCTGAAAGAGAAATCTCATCAGCGCCACGATGATGATCAACTGGAAATACGCGAGGCCGAGGTAGGGAAGCAGCTTGCCGACGACGACGGCCAGCGGGGAGACGGGCGTCACCATCAACTGTTCGAGCGTGCCGCGCTCCCGCTCCTTCACGATGGCGAAGGCGGAAAGAATCGTCCCGGAGAACGTCAGCAGAATGGCGATCAGTCCGGGAATCAGCAGATTGGCGCTGCGCATGTCGGGGTTGAACATCATGACCGGATGCGCCTCTACGGTCGGACGTCCACCGGTCTTCTCCAACAAGTCCCGCAGACCTTGTTGCAGCACGACTCCGTTGGTGGCGGCGAGAGCCTGCGTGGCCACGCTCTGATCCGAACCGTCGATCATGATCAGGACGTCCGCCTGCCGGCCGGCTGCGAGATTGCGGGCGTAATCGGGCGGGATCTCGATGGCCACAGGAGCGCGCCCGGAGACGATGGCCTGCTGCAGCGC
>Ga0070708_100003390_pt1 | contig 12481 bp, 15 predicted proteins | sample KBSK5503metaG_FD_65469 | JGI IMG/M metagenome (GOLD analysis project Ga0070708, IMG submission 65469) | Corn, switchgrass and miscanthus rhizosphere microbial communities from Kellogg Biological Station, Michigan, USA - KBS K5-50-3 metaG | ecosystem: Host-associated > Plants > Roots >...
CCATTGCCGGTATTGACCAGAACCAGCGAGCGCGGATTGACCTCAGGCGCCGGCGGCCGCGCCGGTGGAGCGATGCCGGGCTTGTGCACGTCATTCATCGATGGCTCGCCTCGCGAAGCAGATGCGGAACATCCACGTGCTCCTCGATAACATCTGCCAGCTCGTCGAATGCCTGGTCGAGGGTCCGGCGCGGACGCTCCTGAAACAGGGCCGCGAGTATCCCCGGCTCCTCGAACATGCCATGGATGTAGATGCCAAGCACGGAGCCGTTGATGAATCCGAGTCCGCCGGGAAGAGCTTCGTCGACGGCAGCCGTCGGCGTGCTTCGGCCATGCCGGATCTGATAACCAGCGATGGGCATCCCGCTCAAAACCGCCCAGGGCCCGGAGAGAGCCTGGAAGCATGTGGAGATCCGCTCTGTGTGCTTGGTCGCGGTGAACGTCGTGCGCAGCGGTAAGAGACCCAGCCCGTCGCCGGAGCCGTCGACGTCAGCTTCGTCTTCGATCCGCTGTCCCAGCATCTGCAAGCCCCCACAAATCCCGAGCACCGCCCTCCCTGTTCGCGCGCGTCTCCTGACCGCCTCGGCGATCCCGGTGCTCACGAGCCACGTGAGGTCGGCGGCCACATGTTTCGAGCCCGGCAGGACAGCAAAGTCGCTGTTGTCGAGGTCCTCGGCCCGATCGACCCACTGCACATCAGCCACCTGCTCGAGCTGCTTGAACTCGTCGAGGTTGGAGGCGGTCGGATACCGTACCACCGCGACTGAGCATCGACCACGCGAATCGAGCGGAGTCGCCGCGCCGTCCTCGTCCGGCAAGCCGTGCTGCAACCACGGCACGACGCCGAGGGTGGGCACTCCGGTCATGCGCTCGAGGTGCTCGGGAGCGGGCGGCAGCAGAGCCGGGTCGCCGCGGAACTTGTTCAATACGAAACCAGCGATCACCGCCCGCTCACCTTCGGGCAGCAGCGCCCAGGTGCCGTAGAGGTGGGCGAATGCACCGCCGCGATCGATGTCGGCCACCAGCACGACCCGCGCCTGAGCCGCCAGGGCCGTGCGCATGTTGGCGAGGTCAGTCTCGCGCAGATTGGTTTCCGCGGGGCTGCCCGCGCCCTCGAGCAGCAGAATGTCGTGCTCTGCTTGCAACCGTCTCAACGACTGCTCGATGACCTGCCACAACCGCGGCGCCCGTGATCTCCACGGCATGCGGCTGAGCTCGAGGTCGGGTTTACCCAAGATGACCACCTGGCTCCGGTTGTCACCTTCCGGCTTGACCAGTACGGGATTCATCAGGACGTCCGGCTCGACTCCGGCGGCCAACGCTTGCAGGTACTGAGCCGTGCCGATCTCGCCCCCGTTGACGGCGCGCGCATTGTTCGACATGTTTTGCGCCTTGAACGGCACGACATCGATCCCGCGCCGATGCATTGCCCGCGCGAGTGCGGTCGTGACCAAGCTCTTCCCCGCCGAGCTGGAGGTCCCCTGCACCATCAATGCACCCATCGCTTCTCCTCGCGTCGCGGCAGGACGAACACAGCGCCGTCCTTTCGGATCACCGAAACCTTGGCGGCGTAGTGCGCGGCGATCACCTGTTCCGACAGCACGGCGTCGGGCTTTCCCTGAGCCACCACGCGGCCACCATCGAGCAGGAGCAGCCGGTCGGCGTATTGGCCAGCAAGACTGAGGTCGTGCATGGCGGACACGACTGTCAGGTCAGAGTCTCGGCGCAGCTCGTCCAGCAGCTCGAGCGCGTCCTGCTGGCGGCCAAGGTCGAGTGCGGTGGTCGGCTCGTCGAGGAGCAGGATTGGCGCTTCCTGGGCCAGCGCGCGAGCCAGCACGACACGCTGCAGCTCTCCCCCGCTCAATGAACCCAACAGGCGATCGGTGAACTGACGCAGACCAAGGCGCGCCATCGCTCGCTCGGCGGCGAGGCGGTCGGTCCGCGTTTCGGTCGCGAAGTAGCCGATGTGTGGAGTTCTCCCGAGCAGAACGTACTCGGCCACCGTCAACTCGGTGGGGGTCTGAGGGTGCTGCGGCACCAGCGCGATCTGGCGCGCCAGCTGGCGCCGCGTGCTGCCCCGTACGGCACGACCTTCGACCAGCACCTGACCCGCAAAGACGAGCAGCCCAGCGATCGCTCGCAGGAGGGTTGTCTTGCCGGCGCCGTTGGGCCCGATCACAGTGACCCACTCGCCTCGCTCGACCGTCGCCGACACATCGGACAGGATGCGTGCCGCACCGACCGTCACCGAGACATCGCGAGCCTCCAGCGCGGTGCTCACATGACGATCCTCCGCGAGGTTCTCAGCAGGATCGCAAAGAAGGGAGCACCGAAAAATGCGGTGACGACCCCGATCGGGAGCTCGGCCGGGGACAAAATCGTGCGCGCCAGGGCATCGGCCAGGATGAGGAATCCGGCGCCGGCAAGTATTGAGAGCGGCACGATGGCCCGATAGCTCGGCGAGACGAGCAAGCGAATCGTGTGCGGGATGATGATGCCGACGAACCCGATCAGGCCGCTGACCGCGACCGCAGCCGCGGTCCCGGCGGTGGCCACCAGGACGAGGACCAAGCGGGTGCGGCGTACGTCGATGCCCAGGCTCGCCGCCTCCTCGTCCCCGAGGCTGAGAACGTCAAGCACGCGCCGATGCAGCAGGATGATCGCCGAGCTGACCGCGATGTATGGCAGGACCACCGCCACTGCGTGCCAGTCAGCCGTCCCGAATCCGCCCAGGATCCAGGAGTAGACGGCGCGCAACGTGTCGGATCGCTGCTGCTGGACGAATGTCTGGATCGCGGTCATGAACAGCGCGACGATGACACCGGCCAGGATCAAGGTGCTGGTGCCACGCACTCCGCCGGCGGATCGACCGAGCACATATGCCGCGGCTACCGCGATCAGCGCGCCGGCAAACGCGGCGAGGGGCAGCAGCAGGCCGATGTCACTCCCCGCCGCTGCGTAGGCGATGGCCAGCGTCGCACCGAGGCCGGCGCCGGCGGCCACGCCCAACAGATAAGGATCAGCAAGCGGATTGCGGAACACACCCTGGTATGCGGACCCTGCCACCGCCAACATCCCTCCCACCAGTGCGGCCAGCACGACTCGTGGGGCCCTGATCTGCCACAGGATGGCGTCATCGACGCGGCTCAGCGGAGGGGAAATGTGAAACAGCTGAGTGTGCGCAAGCAGTGAGGCGACGATCGAGGCGGGCCCGATCGAAGCAGCGCCGGTCCCGAGCCCCAACAGCAACGCTCCGGCAAGAAACCCAAGGGCGACCATCGCCCATACCACTGAGACGCCGCGTGGGCGCACGGCCGCGTTTGGCACCGCCTTCGCCCAGGTGGCCGGAGCGTTGTTTTCGTCTGGACGATCTGGGTCACTGCTCCGGCGCGCTTTCTCCCTGGCGGCGAAACCGGACAAGCAGCTGGGGCAGATGCAGCCATGGGCGACAGCGCGAATGTCGGCCAGGGTCTGGCGGCCGAGAACGACCGTCTCACACCAGCAGCCGGGCCGGCCTTGAGCGCACTCGAACTGTTCCTGGCACAGCGGGCAGGTTTTGACAATTTGGCTGGGTGGCTGCGGGGCCAAACTAGCCATCGCCAGTCAACTGCACTCTCATGCCGTCGATCCTTCGAGGGCTTTCAAGGCGCGGGCGATCGCCTGCAAGAACAGGACTATGCGAGGTCCCCACTGAGACGCGATCGCGTCGTCCACCGGCACGACCGCTCCTGTCCTGACCGCGCGCACGGCACTCCAGCCCGGCCGCGCCGCCACGGTCGCCATGCTCTGGCCACAGCACACCGTGTCGGCAAGCACGATCAGATCGGGGTCGCTGGAAATGATGTACTCAGCCGATAGTTGGGGGTAGTCATTCCCGCCGGGTGCGGCGTCGGCGATGTTCTGCAGCCCGAGCAGCTTGTACATCTGACCGATGAACGTGCCCGAGGTGGCCGAGTAGTACGTCTGATCAAGCTCGTGGTAAACCTTCGAGGGCTTGACCGGCGCGTGCACCGATTGCACGATGGTCTTCACCTGTTGCTGGATCCCGGACACGACCGATGCGGCCTGAGCCGAGTGGCCCGTTGCCTGCGCGATCTGATTGATCTCGGCGTACACACCGTTCAAATCGGCGGCCGGCGGCTCCACCAAGACAGGTATCTGCAGCTTCGTCAACTGCTCGACGAGATTGTCCGTATCGTCGGCGGCAACGACCAGGTCTGGCCGGTACCCTGCGATGGCTTCGATGTTCGGAGTGAATCCGGATAGCGAGGTGCGCGGAGCCTCGGCTGGATAGGTGGAGTAGGAATCGACGGCGACGACCTGCTTCCCAGCGCCGACCGCATACAGATCTTCGGTTCCGGTCGCCGACAGCGACACGATTCGCGTTGGTTGGTGCGACAACGTCACCTGGCCCTTCGAGGTGGTCAGCGTGAGTGGGAACGAATTCGTACTCTTCGGCGTGGATGAGGGTGTGCTCCCACAGCCAACCGTGAACACCAGTGCAAGAGGAATCGCAAGAGACCTTAGGACCCTGAAGCTCGACACCGAAACCTCCTCTTTTCTCTCTCGGAAAAGGGAGGGGCTCGCCGGCCGGTGCCGTGCTCACCGCCCCTCCCACGAGGGCTGCTCGCTCGGCACAGCGCAGGCGACCTGGCTCGTCCCCCGATGGGGCATCACAGTTGCGGGACAGCGCCGGAATCACACCGGCTTCGCTGCGACAGCACCGGCCGGGCCTCGACCCGGCGCAGCGAGTATAGGCCCGACCGATTAAAGGGGCGAGCCGACCCTTTCGAGCGGCAGGTCGGCGTACGGCAGGCCGGGGTCGGCCACTGCGTCCGGGTGAATCAGATGGGCAAGCTGCTGGATCCCATCGGCGATCCGGGGCGCTGGGCGCGAGAAATGCGCGTCGCCGTCCACAACAACCGTTCTTACCGGCAGCCGCAGGTCTTGAGTTCGCTCGAGAGACTGCTGAAGGCTGAAACCGCATGCCGCGAGTACCACCAGGTCGGGCTTTTGGGCCATTACTGCGTCCCAGGTGGTCGCAAACGAGTACTCGCCGGGCTTGCTCAGCACGTTGGCCCCGCCCGCGGCTTGCACCATCTCCGGTAGCCAGTGGCCGGATCCGTAAGGGGGGTCCATCCACTCGGCCACGAACACCCGCGGACGACCGCGACCGGCGACTGCGCTGCGGACGGCCTCGACTTTGGCGCGCATCGCCGCAGCCACGGCGACGCCGCGCTCGTGCACGCCGAGCTTGTTCGCCAGGGCAATCACAGACTCGACGACATCATCGAAGCTGCGCGGATTCATCGAAAACACCTCGACGCCGATCGGGCACGCGGTTTTCAAGTCACCGCTCGAGACCGCACAGACCTCGCAGAGGTCCTGTGTGATCACCAGATCAGGCCGCAGCTCGCTCATCAACTCGGCGTCGACCGCGTACAGCGAATGGCTTTCGGACTGAGAAGCCGTGACGAGCTCGTCGATCTGTGCGCTGGTCAGCCCCGAGACGTCGATCCTCGTGCGGGCCACCACCGGCTTGGTCGAGACCTCCGGGGGCCAGTTGCAGTCCTCCGAGACGCCAACGAGTGAATCCATCAGTCCGAGGTCGGCAATCATGTCGGTGGCGCTTGGGAGGAGAGAGACGATCCTCATCATTCGCATGGTAGCTTGGGCCTTCGCTTGAGGAACAACGTGCCTGGCCCCAACTCAAAACCCCTGAGCGCCATCGTGGTTGGCGGCACGCACAGCGGGGTCGGAAAAACCACCATCACGCTCGGCTTGATCGGAACTCTCAGGCGTCGGGGGCTGATCGTGCAGCCCTTCAAGGTCGGTCCCGATTTCATTGATCCCCTCCATCACGGACAGGCGGCCGGGCGTCCCTCCCGCAACCTCGACGGCTCGATGCTGGGAGCTGACGTCAACCAGCGGCGATTCGCGATCGCGACGGCTGACGCTGACGTCGCGGTGGTCGAAGGGGTCATGGGCCTGTTCGATGGCAGCGAGGGAAAGAGCGATCGTGGCAGCACCGCCGAAATGGCCAAGCTGCTGGGCCTCCCCGTCGTCCTCGTGATCGACGCCGCGGCTATGGCTCGCAGTGCCGCTGCCGTCATACACGGATACGTAACCTTCGACCCAGCCGTCCAGGTGGCCGGAGTCATCCTCAACAACGTAGGCGGTGCAGCTCACGCGGGCATGATTCGAGACGCAGTGGGCGACAGCGTCCCCATTTTCGGTGCTCTTCCTCGCGCGGCCGATCTGGTGATCCCGGAGCGCCATCTCGGCTTGCATCTGCCCCACGAAGGGCGTCAGGACTACGTCCATCAAGTCGCGAACCTGATCGAAGAGCACGTCGACGTCGACCAACTCTTGAGCATCACCAGCATCCCGCGCCGGCCCGCGCCGATGGAGACCAGCCCGCAGAAGCCACGCGCGCGCATTGGCATCGCCCGCGACGAGGCGTTTTGCTTCTACTACGCCGACAACCTCGAGCTGTTGGCCCAGGCCGGCGCCGAGCTCGTCGAGTTCTCTCCTATTCGCGATCCGATGCCGTCCGACCTGGATGGGATTTACGTTGGTGGCGGGTATCCTGAGCTCCACGCGCAGGAGCTCGCCGAGAACACGGGCACGACGACCGCAATCCGCGAATTCGCCGCGTCCGGTGGGCCGATCTACGCCGAGTGCGGCGGCCTGATGTATCTCGCGGAGCAACTGCGCGTCGGGGACAACGTCTACCCACAGTGCGGGGTCTTGCCTTTCAGCACGACCATGCCGGCGCCCCTGAAGCTCGCGTACGTCGAGGTCGAAACGACTGGCGGGCTATTCGGCGCCGGGAGAATCGCCCGCGGACATCTGTTTCACCGCTCGGAAATCAGCGACCAGCAACCTAATTCAGGTTGCTACCACTTGCGGACCAGCAGAGGTGATCAGGTCGAGGAGGGATACACCCATCGCAACGTTCTCGCCAGCTACATACACCTCCACTTCGCCAGCGATCCCACCCTGGCCACCGCCCTCGTCGATCGCTGCGCGGAATATCGCGCAAGCCATCGCCCTGCGTGATGTAGATCGAGATCTGAGATCGAACACGATGCGAGGCCACGGCCGAGCTGAGCCAGCTGGCGGCGCTCCGCGTCTTCGCCGTCCGCTGACGCGCGTGCGAGTCTGGCTGCTGAGGCACGGCGCCTCGACGACGCCCGCGGGCGTCACCATCGGGGCGGGCGATCCGCCACTGAGCGACGCAGGCCGGGCCGAGGCGGAGCGCCTGACGCGGTCGCTGGCCGCCCGTCCGCTGGTCGCCGTGTGGTCCAGCGACCTCAGGCGAGCCGCGGCAACCGCCGCCATCGTCGCCGCGCCGCACGGCCTGGCCGTGGCCACGACACGCGCGCTGCGCGAGCTGGATTTCGGCGCGTGGGAAGGACGAGCGCTCGGCGAGCTGTGGCATGAGGACCCTGGCGCGGCCCGGGCGTGGGAGGCGGACATCACCGCCACGCCGGGCACGTTTGGCGAAAGCGTTAGCGACCTGGTGGAGCGTGTGGCCGAATTCTGGCATCGCGTCGAGCTGTCGGGCGAGACCGTGGTCGTCGCCCATCGCGGCTCGCTGGCCGCGCTTCAGGCGCTGATCACCGAGGAACCGTTTGCCTCCGCCTTCAGGTTCCCTTCGGCATGGGTGGAGGCGAAGGCGACGCATCACCGGCCGGGACGTAGTGCCAGCCGATCGCCTCGCCGTCGTGAAGCTTGACGTCCGAGATGCCGCCCGACGCGCTCGACCAGCGTCCGCCGGAGGCGATGAAGAGCGCCCAGTAAGGCTGGTTCTGCGGGAAGCACGTGGTGAAGGTCGCCGGCTCGTTGTCGACCTGGCACACGACCTTGCCGCTCGTCACCGACTCGGCCTTGTATTCGATGCCGGAGGCGTCCATCGCGGCCTGACCGGCGATCTCGCTACCCGCGAAGGAGAAGCTGCGCTCGATCGAATGGCCAGACAGATGCTGGACGACGACATACGCGCGGTGGGACGTGCTTGGTGGAGACGAGCATCCCGCCATGACCAGCAAACCGACCGCGCCGCAGACAAGCACTCTGCGCAATCCCGAGCCCCTTGTCAGGTTTGACGTCTCGCCGGCTCAAAAGCTTGCGGTGACGGAAAGGTAGCCGGGCTCCTTTTTGACCGGCATCGCAAATGCGAAGCGGTCCGGTTGCAGCGACAGCTCGAGGTCGGACGGCGGGAAGCCGGGCCATCCGCCTTCGAGCAACGTTCGGTATCGCGTCGTATCGCGCAATGGCGCGAGCAGCTCGTCCAGGTCAGGCTCGCGACCTTCGAGCAGGTCTTCGATGTACCGCGCGCACGCGTGGTCTTCGGGATGGTCCGCCGAGGCGACGAGCGTGAGCGTCGGCGGGTTTCTTAACAGGCAGGCTTTCGCTGTCGCCCTCGCGACGACCAGACTCGCTGCCAAGATGTCATCGCCCTGCACTTCGGCGGCCACCTGCGTGCCCGCGGACGAACGCTGGACGAGCACCCGCCCGCGCATGTCGAGCTCGCGGATCGCCGTCGGGGAGTTGCTGATCGCGATGCCCTCCACTGGGAGCCCCTCCTCCTCGGCGCACAGCACCGCATCAGGCGTGCGCGAGGCCAGCGTGCGCGCCTCGTCGACCGTCCGCACGAGGCGGCACTCGAGAGCTCCGCCCGCGAGCGCGTAAGCGCTGACGGTGAACGCACGGAGGACGTCGATCACGACCACGGTGCCGCGGGCGCGCCGCGCGCCTTCGATGCCGGTCGCGTGGACGATGTTCAATTGACGTCCGTGTCATCAGAGGGCGGCGACGCCCCGCGCGCGTTCGGCTTCGAGCAGATCGCGGATTGCGGCTCGATGCGCGTGGTCGGCCTGCGCCTCGAGCCCGGCCAGACCGTGCCCGAGCACCGCAACGCGATCCCGGTGGCGCTGATCGTCACAGGCGGCCGTCTGCAGTTCGACGATGGGACGCAGTCGGGCGAGGTCGGCGCGGGCGAGATGCTGCTGATCAACCCCGGCGAGCGGCACCGTTACCACGCGGACGTGGCCACGTCGGCATACCTCGTGTTCGCGGGGCTGCCCGGCGTCCGCGGCCGCACGTGGACGGTGCGCCGCAAGTCGTAGGGGGCGTGGTGCGGCGGGTTCTCGTGCCGCAAATGTTCGGATAGTCCGGACTAACCGGGGTTCTCGTGCGGCAAATGTCCGGATAGTCCGGACTAACCGGGGTTCTCGTGCGGCGGGTCACGACGCGTTCCACAGCGCGATCACGCGTCCGCGTTCGCCGTCGCGCAGGATGCTGAGCGTCGCCACGTCGAGCTGCAGTCGGGCCGCGATCGTGATCGCGGCGTCGATCCAGGCCGCCGCGATGGCGCGCAGGAAGTGGCCGTGGGAGAACGCGAGCACACGTCCTTCCTTTTGGCGCGACGTGACGAGCTCGATGAAGCGACTCGCGCGCGCATAGATCTGCTCCGGCGTCTCGCCGTCGGGACTGCCGTCGCGGTAGATCTCCCAGTCCGGGTCTGTCTCATGGATCTGCTTCGACGTCAGGCCTTCGTACCTACCGTAGTCGACTTCCTGGAGCAGGTCGGTGATCTCCGGGTGCTCGAATCCCGCGAGCTGGGCGGTGCGCAGCGCGCGCCGCATCGGGCTCGAGTAGACGGCGTCGAAGACCATCCCTTGCAGCCTGCGACCGAGCTTTCGCGAGTTCTCCTCGCCGTGGATGGTGAGGGGAAGGTCAGTGACGCCTGTGTGCTGTCCGGAGAGGCTCCACTCGGTCTCGCCGTGACGGGCGAGATACAGGTCGAGGCTCAGGCCGGCTTGCCCATCATCTCGGGTCGTCCGGAGCGGAGGGACCGGCTCGCGCTCTCGATCACCGCGCCGGCGCGCACGCGCTGCCCCGGCCGGACGCAGACGAGGCCGACCGCGGCCTGGCCTCCCTGCTGCTTGAGCGCGTCGTTCACCGCGGCCAGGACCCGATTGGCCGCGTGTGCGGTGCCAGCGACGTCGGTGTCGGGCAGGATGGCCAGCAGCTGCGGGGGAGTCCGGCCGAGCACTCCCGGGGTGTCGACGTCGCGCACAGTGCCCGCGAGCGCGGCGGCCATCGTCTTCAGCGCTTCGTCAGCGGGCAGCGCCCCGTTGGCTTCGATGAGGAGGACGCCGAGGTTGCGCTGGTATCGGTGCGCGCGCGCGAGCTCGTCCTCGAGCACGGGTCGCACGAAGCGATCGTTGAACAGACCTGTCGTGCGATCGACGATGTGCAGCGGCTCCGCCTGCGGATCGTCGGCTCGCACGCCACACGAGGGACAGAACACCGCGCCGTGGGGTAGAGATGAACCGCAAGCCTGGCAAGTCTGCGCCTCGGGCCGGCGGCGGAGGAAGTCGCCAATCGGCATTCGGTAAAGCCTATCAGTCGTGTTCGCCATTCCCTTTTTGGTCCCCTTAACAGCCTGGGTTGTCCCGGATCCTGTCGAATCCTAAGCTCGAGCGAGGTGTGCCGGCGGGGGAGGGACGGCCACGGTGGAGGAGGGAGGGCCCACCGCCAGGTGTGAAAACTTGGGGGGCGCGCGCCTCAGCCGACTGCGGCGGCCGGACTCGCCAGCCATGCCTCGGCCCACTCCGCGACCGCGGCCAGCACGGGTCCCAGCGCCCGACCTCGAGAGGTCAGTCGATAGCTCACCCGCACCGGCGGACCTGGATCGACGAGCCGCTCGACGATGCCTTCCGTCTCCAGCTCGCGCAGCCTCTCGGTCAAGACGCGATCGCTGATTCCTGGTATCCCAGCGAGCAGCTGATTGAAGCGCGCGGGCGCCGGAATGAGTGCCTTCACCACTGCCCCGGTCCAGCGTTTCCCTATCAGCTCGATTGCGCGCTGAAAGGGCGCGCTGTAGTCGAGGCCCCCTCCGACCATGGGGAGTGATTCTATGCGCTATCGGTCGCGGGCGAAAGGACCGGGTGGGTGTTTTCCACAAGTATTTTTTTCGAGGCACAATCAGGCATCGTGTGCAGGCGGCGCGGCGTCGCGAAGATGTTGACGCGGCAACGTTCATGAGGGTGCGATGGAGCTAACCGGCAGGGTCGTCGTGGTCACCGGCGGGGCACGTGGCATCGGTCGGGCGCTGGCTCGACGATGCGTCGAAGAGGGGGCGCAGGCCGTCGTCGTCGCCGACATCGATGGTCGCGGAGCCGCCGCGTTGGCTCACGAGATCGGCGCCACCTCGGTTGGTTGCGATGTCTCGCGCGAGGCCGACGTCATCCGCCTCGTCCGGCACGTCGAGGGAACACATGGACGCATCGACGTCTTCTGCTCCAACGCAGGCATCGCAGTCGGTGGTGGTCCCGAGGCGCCGGACAGCGAGTGGCAGAGGATCTGGGAGGTCAACGTCATGGCGCACGTATACGTCGCGCGCCATGTCCTGCCGGGCATGCTCGCGCGCAAGGAGGGTTACCTGGTCGGCACGGTGTCGGCCGCCGGTCTCCTGAATCATTTCTTCGCCGCGCCCTACGGCGTGACCAAGGCCGCGGCCCTTTCCTTCTTCGAGTGGCTCTCGATCGTGCACGGCGATGAGGGCATTCGCGTCTCCTGCCTCTGCCCTCAGGGCGTGAGGACGGACATGCTCGCGAAGGAGCGCGACCTGCTCGGCATCGATTTCCTCGCGGCCGGGGCGCTGGAGCCGGACGCGGTCGCCGAAGCGGTGGTCAAAGGCATGGCCGATGAGCGATTCCTCATCCTGCCCCACCCCGAAGTCGCCGAATACTTCCGGCGCAAGGCGGGCGACTACGACCGCTGGCTGCGCGGCATGCGCCGCCTGCGCGCCGGCCTGCTGGCGACCGCGCCCTGATTGCGCTGGCTTGCCCTCGCCGCGGGAGCGGCGCTGACGGTGCTCGCGTTCGCCGCCGCGACACGAGTCGTCGACACGCGAGAAGGCCTCATCGCCGAGATCGTCACCCTGCTCGCCGGGTTGGCGGGGATCGGCCTGCTCACGTATGCCTTCGTGGCGAGGAACAGGCCATCGGGCGCGCAGCCCTCGCCGGCGAGCACGCTGGAGGCGCGCCGTCCTCGTGCCACGCGCGACCTTCTGCTGGGCACCGCAGGCATCGCGGTCGCGCTCGTCCTGTTGACCGGGCTGGCGATCAGCGGAGGCCCGCTGTGGGCCGGCTTCGGGCTGGCGATCCTGCTCCCGATGCTCGCCGGAAGCGTGTATCTGTGCGTGCGTTACCTGCGCGCTAGTCCTTGAGGGCGAGGATCTCGCCAACCAGGTAGAGCGAGCCACAGACCAGCACGTCCCCGTCTGGGCCGGCGAGCTGCTTGGCCCGCTCTAGCGCGGCGGCGGCCGGGCGGGCCACGGAGCCGCCGGCTCCGTAGAGCTCGTCTAGCACCTCGGGCTCGATCACGTGACCGTGCGCGCTGGCGGCCTCGGTGAAGACGACAGCGTCTGGCCGCAGCGTACGCAGGGCGTCCAGCAGCTGCACTGG
>Ga0070708_100003391_pt1 | contig 12477 bp, 12 predicted proteins | sample KBSK5503metaG_FD_65469 | JGI IMG/M metagenome (GOLD analysis project Ga0070708, IMG submission 65469) | Corn, switchgrass and miscanthus rhizosphere microbial communities from Kellogg Biological Station, Michigan, USA - KBS K5-50-3 metaG | ecosystem: Host-associated > Plants > Roots >...
TGCCGTCCGATCGTGGGATCGAGCTGACCCTCCGCCGCGAGCTGCGTGAGGTCGCGGCAGAAGTGGTCGAGCGCCGGGGTCTTGGACTTCTTCTCGCTCTTCGGGCTCGCCGGCGGCGTCCCCGAGCCGCTCGGCGCGGGTCCCGAGGGCATCTCGCTCCCGAGCAGCCGCAGCGTCTCGGCGCGTGCCTGCTCCAGGTTCACGCCCGCATCGGTGAGCACCTGGGCCGCGATGCCCTTCTCCTCGCGCAACAGCCCCAGCAGCAGATGCTCCGTGCCGACGTAGGAGTGGTTCAACTCGCGCGCCTCGCTCATCGCCAGCTCGAGCACTTTCTTGGCGCGCGACGTGTACGGGAGATCGGGGCCGGCGGCCGCCGCCGCTTTCCCCTTCTTCACCGTCTCCTCGATCTTCTGCTGGATCTCCTCGAGATCGACGTTCAGGTTGGTCAGCACGGCCGCCGCCACGCCCTCGCCCTCACGGATCAACCCCAGCAGGATGTGCTCGGTCCCCACATATTCGTGATGCAGCCGCGCGGCTTCCTCCCGCGCCATCTGCAGAACCTTGCGCACGCGATCCGTGAAGTTGTAGCCGTTCATCTCCCCCCCTGCTTCAAACCGCTTCCGTCTCGAGCGCGCGGCGCACATACGCCGCGCGCACCACCGGCAGCTCGGGGTCGCCGGGCTGGCAACCCTCGAGCGCCGCAAGGTGCGCGGGCTGGGTGAAGATCAGCAACTTGTTGAGCGTATACACACTCAAGCGCGGAATCATCTTCAGTCCGACACCCAGCCGCACACCGCTCAACAAGTTCATGGCCTCTTCAAAAGTCAGCTTGCGCGCGTGCTTCAGCAGCCCGTAGGCCCGCCACGTCTTGTCGGCGACTTCATCCGGGGCGGTGCGGAGCAGCACATCCCGCGCTTGCTCTTCGTACTCGATCACCTGCCGCACAATCTTGCCCAGATGATCGATCAGCTCTTCTTCGGACTTGCCCAGGGTCGTCTGGTTGGACAACTGGAAGAAATTTCCGACGACCTCGCTCCCCTCCCCGTACAAACCACGGAACGTGAGCCCCACTTGGGCGAGCCCCTGCAACACCTTCCCGATCTCCTTGGTCAAGACGAGACCCGGCAAGTGGATAAGCACACTCGCCCTGAGCCCCGTCCCGGCATTGGTCGGGCATGACGTAAGATAGCCAAATTCGGGGTGAAACGCGAAGGGCAAGAGGCGGCCCAAGTCCGCATCTACCATCTCCACTTCGGCATACGCTTCCTCGAGGGCGAATCCCGAGCGCATTCCGTGCAATCGGAGGTGATCCTCCTCGTTCACCATGACCCCGACCGATCCCTGGACGAGAAGGGCGGCGCCGGGGCGGGGGCGGGCTTCCCGGTCGAGGCTCGCCAACTCCTTGCTGACCAGGTGGCGCTCGTGCAAGAGCTGGCGGTCCAGCCGCTCGAGCTGGTCGAGCCGGAACGTGACGGCGCCGGCGAGCCGGTCGCTCGCGGCGCTCGCCTCGGACACGCGCTCCAGCACCGCCGTGCGGTCGGTGTCCCGGGCCCGCTGGCTGAACACGTAACCCTGGAGGTTGCGCGCGAGCCGCAGGCGGGTGGAGAGCACGATGTTTCCCTTCGGCCCGGACGCGTCCAGCCACGCAATGCCGCCGTCGGGAAGCAAGGACAGGTCGATCATTCGAGCACCCTGATCCGATCGCGCAGCTCGGCGGCGAGCTCGAAGTTCTCGTTCTCCACGGCCCGGCGAAGCTGCTCCTTCAGATCGAGCAGCTCGAGCCGCGGATCGGCCGCGCCCGCCCCGGCCGGCGGCCCGTAGCGCTCGCCGACGTGCTGGCTCGAGCCGTGCAGGCGCCGCAGCAGGTCGCGCAGGTGGGTCTCGAACGATTCGTAGCACTGGGCGCACCCCAGGCGGCCCGACTCGCGGAAATCGCGCAGCGTGCTGCCGCACGCCGCGCAGCGCAGACCGTCGGCCGCGGTGGGCAGCACGCTCGCGCCCCCCTTCCCCATCGCCTGGATGAAGCCCCCCAGCGGCGACTTGAGGATCGACTCGCCGGTCTCGAAGCCCTTCTGCTGGGCGCACTGCTTGCATAAGTGGAGCGTCACCTTGGTGTCGTTCTCCACCTTCGTGAGGTGGATTTCCACCTCGCGTTCCTTACAGTTGTCGCACAGCATCACAGTTGTGGCACGGAATCACGGTATCGCGTCGACCGAGCTTACCCGCGCCAACCTCCCCTCCTCAAGCAGCAAGATACGGTCCGCTCTCCCGGCGAGCTGCCGGTTGTGGGTCACCACCACGACCGCGGTCTCGTACTCACGCGCCAGCCGGAACAGGACCTCGTGCAGCCGCTCACCGTTGGCGTGGTCCAAGTTCCCCGACGGCTCGTCCGCGAGCACCAGGCCGGGATCGTGCACCAGCGCGCGCGCCACCGCACAGCGCTGCTGCTCCCCGCCCGACAACTCCGCCGGCCGGTGGGACATGCGGCCGGCGAGCCCGACCACGGAGAGCATCTCCTCGGCCCGTGAGCGGGCCTCGCGCGGCGCCATTCCCCCGATCAAGAGCGGCATCATCACGTTCTCCAGCGCGGTGAATTCCCGCAAGAGATGGTGGAACTGGAAGACGAACCCCAACTTACGGTTCCTGAGCTCGGCGAGCGCCGCCGCGTCGAGGTCTGCGTAGCGGGACCCGTCCAGCCACACGTCACCCCCCGTCGGCCGGTCCAGCGCGCCCAGCAGGTGCAACAGGGTGCTCTTCCCCGCGCCCGACGCGCCCACGATCGCCACGAACTCGCCGCGGTGGACCTCGAGCTCCACGCTGCGCAACACCTCGAGCGGCTGGCCGTCACCGCCGGCAAACACCTTCCAGATGCCCCGGGCTGCGACCAGCGCCGTCATTCGTAGCGAATCGCGGCCACCGGGTCGAGCCGCGCCGCCTGGGCCGACGGGTACAGCGGCGCCAGCGCGGCGACGATCAGGCTCGCGCCGATGACGAGCAGCACGTCGAGGGGCTGGGTGCGCACCGGGAGGTGGTCGATGAAGTAGATCGACGGGTCGATGGGGATCCAGTGCCCGCGGTTGACCATCCCCCCCACCACGAGGCCGAGCAGCACCCCGAGCGACGTGCCGGTGAGTCCGATGAGGACCCCCTGTGTGAGGAAGACCCGCCGGATGGACGCGCGCCCGAGCCCCATCGCGATGAGAATTCCGATCTCCCGCGTCTTGTCGCGCACCACCATCGTGAGCGTGCCGACGACGTTGAACGCGGCCACCAGGCAGATCAGAAACACCACGACCGCCATGGCGAGTTTCTCGAGCTTCAGGGCCGAGAAGAGCGAGGCGTTCTGCGACTGCCAGTCGAGCGCCCGGTAGGGATAGCCGAGCTGCGCCTCGAGCTTCAAGGCGAAATCCCGCGCCTTCCAGGGATCCGCGAGGCGGACCTCGATGCCGGTCACGGCGGTATCGAGCCCCGCGAAGCGCTCGGCCGTGCGGCGGTCGAGCGCCACGTAGCTGTTGTCGTACTCGAACATGCCCGTGTCGAACATCCCGGTGACCTCGTAGCGGTGGAACTGCGGCACGTAGGCGCCGAGGCTCGGGTTGAACTTCGTCCCGACGAATGACACGAGGCTGACGACATCGCCCGGGAAGGCCGAAAGCTTGGACGCGAGGCGAACTCCGAGGGCGATCCCGCCCTCCACATCGGCGCGCGTGGTCTTGAAGCGCAGATCGCCCTTGGTGAAGTGCCGCGCGAGGCTCGTCACCGCGCGGGCGCCGGTGTCCGGATCGACCCCCAGCACGACCACCCCCTCAGCGTAGTCGTGCCCCGCCGTGACGCCTCCCTGTGTGAGCACGAATGGCGCCGCCGCCTCGACGCCCGGCACGCGACGCACTTCAGCCAGCACGCGATGCCAGTCGTCGAGCCGCAGTCCCTCCCCGTAGGTGAGGACGCGCAGATGGGGGTTGGCGACGAGGATCTTGTCCCGCAGGTCGGCCTGCAGCCCGTTCATGACGCCCAGGACGACCACGAGCGCCATGACGCCCACCGTCACGCCCCCCACGGCGATGACCGTGATGAGCGACAGCAGGCGCGAGGAGCGGCGACTCTTCAGGTAGCGCAGGGCGATGCCGAGCTCGAGCCGGTGGTTCATTCGGGCCGCAGCATGGGAAAGAGGATGACGTCGCGGATGTTGGACTGGTCGGCGAGGATCATCATGAGCCGATCGATCCCCATCCCGACTCCGCCCGTGGGCGGCATGCCGTATTCCAGCGCCCGCAGGAAGTCCTCGTCGATCTGCTGCGCCTCCTCATCGCCGGCCAGACGCAGGCGCGCCTGTTGCTCGAAGCGGCGGCGCTGCTCCTCGGGATCGTTCAGCTCGCTGAAGGCGTTGGCGATCTCGCGTCCGTGGATGAACAGCTCCCACCGCTCGACGCGGGTCGGGTCGTCCCGCTTCAGCTTGGCGAGCGGCGAGAGGGCTACCGGATAGTCGAACACGAAGGTGGGCTGGACGAGCGTCGGCTCGACGTAGGTCTTGAACACCTCGTCCACGAGCTTCGCCCCGCCGAGCGCGTCGGTATCGGGCACGTTGCGGCGCCGCAGCGCCTGGCGCAGCTCCTCGTCCGTGGCCCGGGCGAGATCGACGCCGGCGCTCTCGCCCACCAGCGCGTAGTAGTCCCGGCGCGCGAACGGCCGCGCGAACGAGAGCGTCGCACCGTGGCGCTCGAGCGTCGTGGCGCCGAACAGCTCCTGCACGAGCCCCGCCAACAGCGCCTCGGTGACCTCCCGCATCACCTCGTAGTCGGCGTACGCCTCGTACCACTCGGCCATCGTGAACTCGGGGTTGTGGAACCGCGACATCCCCTCGTTGCGAAAGTCGTGTCCGATTTCGTACACCCGCTCGAGCCCGCCCACGATGCAGCGCTTGAGATACAGCTCATCGGCGATCCGGAGATAGAACGTGGCGTCGAGCGCCTCGTAGTGCGTCTTGAACGGCCGCGCGGTGGCCCCGCCGTACAGCGGCTGCAGCACCGGGGTCTCGACCTCGAGGTACCCGCGGGCGTCGAGGAACTTCCGGACATGGCTCACCACCCGGGCGCGCAGCCGGAAGACGTCCCGGACCTCCGGGTGCACCGCCAGGTCGGCGTAGCGCTGGCGCGCACGCAGCTCGGGATCCGAAAGCTCTCCGTGGCGCACCCCGCTCGCGTCTTCCTTGCCGAGCGGCAGCGGGCGGAGCGACTTGGCGAGCAGCTCGAACCGCTGCACCCGCACCGTGATCTCACCCCGCTTGGTGCGAAACAACGTCCCCTCGACGCCGATCACGTCGCCCAGGTCGAGCAGCTTGACCACCTCATACTGGTCCGAGCCGAGAACGTCGAAGTTGAAGTAGAGCTGGATCTTCCCCGACTGATCCCCGATGTGCGCGAAGCTGGTCTTTCCCTGGGGGCGAAACAGCAGGATCCGCCCCGCCAGCCGATGCACCGAGCCGTCGCCGTCGCGAAAACCCTCGAGCGCCGCGCGCGCCGTCGTGGAACGGTCGAACCGGTAGGCGTAGGCGACCACGCCGCGCTTCAGGAGCTCCTGCAGCTTCTCGCGTCGCGCCACCTCGACGAAGCTCGTCACGCCGCCTTGCTCCCGAAGCGCTTGAGGTAGGCCTCGATGAAGGGATCCAGATCCCCGTCCATCACCTTTTGCACGTTCGTCGTCTTGAGCTCGGTGCGGTGATCGTTGACCATCGTGTACGGCTGGAACACATAGGACCGGATCTGGTTGCCGAACGCGATGTCGGTCTTCTGTTTGTCGACCTCGGCCTTCTTCGACTCGCGCTCCTTCAGCGCCAGGTCGTACAGGCGGGCTTTGAGCATCTTGAGCGCAGTCGCCTTGTTCTTGAACTGGCTCCGCTCGTTCTGGCACTGGACCACGATGCCGGTCGGCAGATGCGTGATCCGCACCGCCGACGACGTCTTGTTGACGTGCTGCCCCCCCTTGCCGGAAGCGCGATACACGTCGACGCGCAGGTCGTCGTCTCGGATCTCGATCTCGATGTCCTCGTCCACCACGGGATACACGAATACCGAGGCGAACGACGTGTGCCGCCGGGACTGCGCGTCGTAGGGAGAGATGCGCACCAGACGATGCACTCCCTTCTCGGCCTTGAGCAGGCCGAAGGCGTACTGCCCGCTGATCTGAAGCTCCGCAGACTTGATCCCAGCCTCCTCGCCCTGGAGCAGGTCCAGGATTTCGACCTTGAACCCGTGACGCTCCGCCCAGCGCGTATACATGCGCATGAGCATCTCGGCCCAGTCCTGCGACTCGGTTCCTCCCGCGCCCGGATGGATGGTGAGCAGCGCGTCCCGCACGTCGTCGGGACCCTGGAGCATGTTCTGCAGCTCGAGGGCCTCGAGCTGCGCCGCGATTGCGTCGGCTTCCTGCTCGAGCGAGCGTTGCAGGGCGGCATCCGGCTCGGGCTCGGACTCGAGCAGCGCGTTCAGCTCGCGGCCTTCGGTCACCCGCTTGCGCAGCGTCTGGTAGGGCTCGACCCAGCGCTTGAGGCTCTTCACTTCCTCCACCACGTGGCGCGCCCGCTCCTGATCCCCCCAGATCGTTCCTTCCGCCATGGCGTGCTCGAGCTCGCCGAGGCGCTTGGCCTTCCCCTCTACGTCAAAGGAAGCTCCTGAGCTCGGAGAGACGGCGGTCGAAATCCTCGAAGCGGTCGAACAGGCCCACGGTCATTGGTAGCGCTCACCCCGGTACGATATGAGCCGCCCGCCCTGGTCCCAGGGGGACGGCTCTAACTGTTTGGAAAGATAAGGGTTTACACTCCTCTACACCAGCCTCAAAACAGCTTCGCGCCCCCGGCGAGGATCTCATTCAGCGCCTCGGTCCAGAACGGCGTGTTCTTCGCCATGTCGGCGCCCACTTGCTCCACGTATTCCTGCCAGCTCTTCTCGATCTCGTCCTTGAAGAGCTGCGCGAGCGTACCATCCCGCAAACCCTGCTGGCGTCTCGCAGGATGGTACACGACCAGATCGGAGATGAGCGCCCGCGCGAGCCGTCGCGCCTTCTGCTTCGGGTCCTGCACCAGGAACGGGTTCACAGGACGCAACGGCCCCGACATCCGCTGGGCGATCGCCGGAACGGGACCGGGGCCCGGGGGCGCGGCCGGAGTAGCCGGGACGACCATCGCGCCCGAGCCGGTAGCGGACGGCGCAGCCGCCTGTTTCGGAACATCGGGAGAAGTCGGCGCACGAGGCGGCGCGGCCGGGGCCGGAGGCCGCATCACCGGGGCGGCGGGCGGCGCGCTCGCGGCCCGCGACACCACGGGAGCCATCGGCGTACTCGGCCCGGCAGACGCCGACGCAGGCCGCATCACTGGGGCTGCGGGCGGCGCGCTCGCCGCTGGGGGCGCCGCGGGACGGGCCGGCGCACTTGGCCCCCCAGAGGCCGAGGGCGGACGCATCACTGGGGCCGCGGGTGGTGCGCTCACGGCTCGCGGCACCGCAGGAGCGGCCGGCGCACTCGGTCCCCCAGCGGCTGTCATGGGCCGCATCACAGGCGCCCCAAGCGCCACCGCTCCGGGCCGGGGCGCGGGGGCGGGGGCGGGGGCGGGGTCCGGAGGTGACGACGCAGGCGAGCGGGACGCCGCGGACGCGGAGGGAGTGAGCCGCGCGGGCGCGACCGCCGGCGGTGCAGGAGCGGCTGTGCGACGCGGCACGGGCGCGCCTCTGGGGAGCGCAAGCTCTGGAGCGACGGCGGGAGCGGCAAGCCGCGGCCCGGCGGGCGCGTGGGGGGCGGCCCGAGGTGGCGCCGCCGGCGCGCGGGGATTAGTCGACGGCCGGGGACCAGCGGGAGGCGCTGGAGGGGCCCCGCGCAGAGGAGACGCCGGAAACGGCACAGCTGGGGGCAGCGGCGTGTCACCTGCGCGCGGCGCCGGAGCCGGCGGCGCCGGGGGCGAGGGTGCCGGTGCCGGCGGGATTGCGGGGCGTGCCGCAGGCGGAGCTGCAGGCAGCGCCGCCGGCGAGGTCGCAGCGGCGACGACGGCCGCTCGAGCGGGCGGCGGGGCGGGAGGCGGCGGCGGTGTCGCCGGGGGATGCTGTGTGCGCATGGGGGCTGCGGCTGACGGCGGGGCCGGCGCGGGCGCTGGGGCCGCGGCGACGGCCGCCGAGGATGGCGAGCTCACTGCGAACACGCTGCTGCAAACCGCGCAACGTGCCTGCACGCCGCTTGCCGGAACCTTATCCGGGTCCACGCGATAGACGGTCTGGCACGATGGACACGCGACGTTCATGCCGCCCTCCTACTCTCCCGAGCCGCTCAGCTCGAGCTCAGGGTCGTGGCGGCGATCGACGACGAACACCGACCCCGGCTGCGTCTTGGCGTAGCTCTTCATCTCCGTCGCCAGCTCGCTGACCTGAGCCGGGTGGGCAAACCGCCGGTGCTGGTTCGTGACGATCCCGATCGAGAGAGTCATCAGCGGCACGCGGTGGAGTTGGCCGCGCCGATCCTTGCCGAAGTAATACCCCGCGCGTCGGTCCTGCTCGTTGTATTGGTACGGGATGATCGTGTCGAACACGTCAAGCACTTCGCTGCAGACTTCGGTGATCGCATCGAACGGGATGACGAAGATGAAGTCGTCGCCTCCGATGTGCCCGACGAAGCCTCTCTTGCTGAGCATCCCTTTCACCACGTCGTGCAGGATCCGGGACAGGAGATAGATGACCCGGTCACCATCGTTGTAGCTGTAGCGATCATTGAACTCCTTGAAGTGATCGAGGTCGGCGTAGCACACGGCGAACAGCTCGCCGTTCTCCATCCGCCGGCGGATTTCCCGCTCGATGTCCGTGGTGCCCGGCAGCCGCGTGGACGGGTTTACGGCGACATCGCGCTCCGAGCGGGTCATCAACCCGTCCAGCCGGCTCGCCTGTTCCTCCGGCTCGAACAAGGGAGTGATCACCTCGTCCGCCCCCGCGGTGAACCACTCCCGGACCCGATCGGTGGCGTGCCGCCCCGCCAGGACGGCCACGGGCACGATGGCGGAGTATGGGTCGGACTTCAGCCGGGCGCAGAGCTCGAGGCCTCGAGCTCCTCCCTCGGCGTCCACCACGACGAGCGCCGGAAGCGACCGGAGCACCGCCTGCTCGACGTCGGCCGCATCGGGCATGGGCACCACCAACAACCCCTTGCCACGGACCCAGTTGGTCAGGAAGTCGGGGACCGAGCGACGAGCCGGCGAGAAGAAGAGAATCGTCGGGCGCTTGTCCCGCACCTAGCTCCTCGCGTAAGGGTCGAGCGCGCCTAAACTTAGGCCGCCTGTGCTCGGGAGTCAAACGGCGGGCCTGACCGAAGGCGATGGTCCGGGGTCAGAACTCCAGGCAGAGACGCACCACCGTGCGCGGGCCGATTGTCGTCTCGAGCGCGGCGCGCCGGCCCACCGCGGCGGAGAGCCGGGTCGAGATCAGCGCGTCCACGACGCTCACCACGTGGTTCGCGAGGACCACCCCGAGGAGGTTCTGGGCGCCGCGGAATGCGTCGTCGCTCCGCTTGATCGTCTCGCGGAACGTCGCCTGCTGGGGCTCGGCATCGCGCCACGACCACAGAAACGCAGGTCCCACCGCATGCGCCTGGTAGAACGTCAGCGCGCGCACGAACTCGGGAGAGCGCGGGTCGGGTGGCACGTCGGGATCCGCCCAGAACGTGCGGCGCGCGAGCAGCCACACCGAGCCGTTGTACGTCGTGAGATCGGTCTCAGGCATGAGCGCGGGCCCCGGCCCCAGGTTGTACTGTCCGCTGGCGACGAAGCGCTCCATGGTCTCGAAATACTCGAACACGGTGTCGCGCCGGGTGGGGTTGAAGTCGCGGCGCGCGACGGTGAACGCCAGCGCGCGAAACCGGTCGCCTTCGCTCCGCCCCCTCCGGGTCAACTGGATGATGCGGGCGAGCGAATAGACCTCAACCGCCACGTAGATCGCCCCGCGCTCCTGGTGCGCGAGGAACTGGCCCGCGCCGGGGAGGAGGAGGGAGGCGGCGGGCCGGACCCAGAACCGCTGGCGGGAGAGGGGCTGCGGCGTCGAGTCCCCTTGCTGGGCCGCCCCACTCCCTCCCCAGACGCCCCACGCCGAAAGGGCGAGCCCGAGGAGCAGCGCGCGGCGCACCCCCGGGGCCCTCAGAAGACCACGCGGAAGGAAAAGAAGGTCGGGTTCGACGCGGAAAGGTCGGAGCCGGTGAGGAAGGTGCGCGCCAGGTCCACGCCCACCGACCCGCTAGTGACGCCCATGCCTACGCTCGGCCCGCTCAAGCCGTCGCGCACGAACGCGTATCCGCCCCGCAGCCGGAGCACGCGCTGGTAGCCGACGTCGATGCCCACTCGCATCTGCGACTCTCCGTCGCTCCCCCACGGGCTATCCACGTCGGCGGCGACCTTCAGGTCGAGCCGATCCGCCCCGCTGACGCCTACGGCGGCGGGAAGGGCCATCCGATATGCCGCCCCCACGAGGAGGCGCGAGGGCAGCGCATCCGCCTGGTCGCGATTGTTCACCTGGAGCTTGAACCCGACGTTGCGCACGACGACCGCGAGCCGCAGGGCGCCCGCAGGGCCGACGGCCACCTGGCCGCCCACGTCGAGCGCGTGCGTGACGCCGTGCCCGCCCAGGAAGTTGCTGCAGTCGCCGCTGCAGTCGACGACGAACTCCACCAGCTTGTAATTGACTCCCAGGGCGAACACGCCCGCGAGCGCCGTGGCGTAGGAGGCGAGAAACTCGATGTTCCGCGGCTCGATGCGCCCGATGGTGACGTTCGCCGAATCGGTCCGCTCGAGGTTGCCATAATCCACGAGGTACACCGCCGCGCCCAGCACGCCGAGGCCACGGGAGGGGAAGTATGCGGTGAGCGCGTGGGCCGGGCCCGCCGGGAGCGAAGCGGTGTTCAGCGCGACCTCGCTGCGCTCCATCGTGGCGAGGCCGGCGGGGTTCCAGAACGCGGCCTCGCCGCGGCCGTCGAGCGTCGCCGCCGTCTGCCCCATGGCCACCGCCTGCGCGCCGACAGGAAAGAGCAGGAACAGAGCCCCGGCGTTGCTGGGAAGCTCTTGGGCAGACAGGCGCACGGCCGGACCGGCGGACAGCACGAGAAGGGCGAGCGGCAGGGCCCGTCCGCCCGCCCGCCGGTCCGCCCGTCCGCCCTCAGAAGTGCTTCGCCTCATCGATCAGCATGATGGGGATGTCGTCTTCCACGGCGTAGATGAGGCGGCAGGCGTGGCAGACGAGCTCTTCCCGGGGCGCGGTGCGGTGCTCGAGGGGTCCCTTGCACTTGGGGCACACGAGGATGTCGAGCAGGTCGGGCGCGAGGCTCATACGGCATATCCCAGGCGTTTGAGCGAGGGTTCGTGGCGCCGCCACCGGGGTAGCACCTTCACGTGAAGCTCGAGGAAGACGCGCTGGCCGAGCAGCGCTTCGATTTTCGCGCGGGCCGCCTGGCCGAGCGCCTTGACGGTGCGGCCCCCTTGCCCGATCACGATCCCCTTCTGGCTGCCGCGCTCGACGTACACCACCGCCCGAATATACACCGGCTCGGGGGAGTCCCGATACTCATCGATCTCCACCGCGACGCTGTAGGGCAGCTCTTCCTGCAGCAGCTCGAACGCGGCCTCGCGGACAAACTCGGCTGCGAAGAAGCGCGTCGGCTGGGTCGCCATGTCGGCGGGGTCGTAGTGGAAGGGGCCTTCCGGCAGCCGCGCCCGGAGCGCTTCCAGCAACGTGTCCAGCCCCTCTCTGGTCGCCGCAGAGACGACGACATCGGGCGGGCGGACGGGCGGACGGGCGGAGGGGGAAACAAGATCGGCCTGTGTATAGACCGTGACGATCGACTGGCGGGGAACCCGCGCGAGTTGGGCCACGCTGGGCAGCGGGGGCGCGGGGAATAGAGCGAGCGGATGGAGATAGGCGATCACCTCGGCTCGTTCGATCGCCTGCAGCGCGGCGGCGCGCATCGTTTCATGCAGCCGGTACTCGGGTTCGAGCAAGCCGGGCGAGTCGGTGAAGATGTACTGGGTGTCGGCGCGCGTCAGCACGCCCACGACCGGACGCCGGGTGGACTGCGGCTTGGAGGAGACGATGGCGAGGTGCTCGCCGATGAGCGCGTTCAAGAGCGTGGACTTCCCGACGTTGGGGCGGCCGGCCAGCACGATCGTTCCACAGCGCGTCATGAGAAAAAGCTAATGCGGAATGCGAAGTGCGGAATGCGGGATTTCAATGAAAGGTCGCTCGCTGAGCGACGCCTCCACTGACACTCCGCATTCCGCATTTCGCACTCCGCATTCTCCAACAACGAAAGCCCGCCCCGGCGAACCGGAGCGGGCTTGTCATGAGAAGCTGGCGGCGGCCTACTCTCCCACGACCTCGCGATCGCAGTACCATCGGCGCTGACAGGCTTAACGACCGTGTTCGGGATGGGAACGGGTGTGGCCCTGTCGCGCTAGTCGCCAGCAAACTT
>Ga0070708_100003392_pt1 | contig 12474 bp, 8 predicted proteins | sample KBSK5503metaG_FD_65469 | JGI IMG/M metagenome (GOLD analysis project Ga0070708, IMG submission 65469) | Corn, switchgrass and miscanthus rhizosphere microbial communities from Kellogg Biological Station, Michigan, USA - KBS K5-50-3 metaG | ecosystem: Host-associated > Plants > Roots >...
GATTTGCCGTACACCTCAAAAGTCGCGTTCTGAAAAGAAATGGTGGGAACCAGGGTAGCCTGGATGCCGTGGGCCAGAGAAAGCTCGGTCTGCATACGGACGTTATCCAGGCCCTGAGTAGTGACGAACGACAGCAGCAATCTGAAGCCAACTCCCACGCCCAGCCAGATGCCGAGGGCGTCGAACACAACGCGACTTCGCAACGCATCCGGGAGCGAGACTCGTGAAACGCTCGCGCCTCGGTAAGCAAGCCCGGCAAGAACGACCATGAGCAACCAAAGAGGGAGGGCCAGACGAGATCTCTTAATCCTGGTTGCGAACATACCGGCTGCCATGGCACCCCCGAAGACAGGCCAGAAGAAACCATGTGCCAAAGGTGGATGATTGATCTGGAGCAGATCGACAGCAAAGCCAACACCGGCGGCGGTGAAGAATACCCCCATGAGAGGCTTTTTCATTCGTCCCAGGGGAAGCGCACGCCAGTAGGGACTGGAGAAGTTCGGATACGCTGAAAACAGACCTGCCCGCCACTTATCAAGCCTGTTGTTCATACGCGGTCCCTCTTCGTAAACGGAGAACGCTGCGATGAGTATATTCGTCTGCAGGAGATTTAGCGGCTCTGAGCGGTCAACAATTGGGTGCTGGATTGTTTATGTAACCAGGCGATAAACGCTCAGAACCCGCCAATGAGCGAGAGGCCATGTTTCAACAACTGAGATAGCTCTTGCATCGCCGAGCGTCCGTGCATTGATTGGACCGGTCGACTGTTGATACGTCGCGGAGCAACTATTCCGAGGTTATCCCGATCGTCTCTAGCCACCTCTCCACCAACTGAGGCCATTCCGTGATTGGAGACTTTGTGCGCCGCAGTCCGAACCCATGCCCGCCGTGTGAATACAAATGCATCTCCACTGGAACTCCCACTTTCTTCAGCGCAGCTATCGCACCAGTCCAAGCGTTCGCTGCGCATCCTCTAATGCGACGGGTGATTTGGGGTACGCGCCCGACCTTGGAGACAGATGCTCGCCCGGTACGCGATACTTCAACAGCACACATGTGATTCCCTTGGACGTCAGCCAGTCACAGACCTCCGTGCCCTCAAGATCCATATACAGAACCCAATACCCACCCCCGGAAACACGACTACCGCAGCGCCCGTATTCTTGCCCTTCGGCGAATAGACCGTCATCGTGGGCCGCGAGACTCTGCCAACGACGGTAGCCGGAGGGTCGCCCGGGTTCTGCACCGTCGTCGTGCCCTCTGGCCCCGCGATAGGCACTGCACCCGGCGCCTTGCCAGGCCATCTTGGCACTTGCGTATGTCCCGGCGATGGCTGCCAGTCGGGCGTCTGCGGGCGCAGAACGGCAAATCCAGAGCCAACACAGAAAGCAAGGATCAAAGGATCAAAGGCTTTATCACAATTTACCTCGTTTGTAACCCGTGATTGCTTAGGGCAGCAGTCTAGAGGGCGGTAGGCTTCTTGTCGCAGCGAGGGAATCTAGATAGTCAAAGAGTCTGGGTGCAATTTGACTTCTTGGCCGATAGCAGTCAGACCCGGTTAAGTCAATTGTTGTTAACAAGCCATTACACTCTGCTGCTCAATTGCACACAAAATGGTGCAAATGGACAGGTGTGCTCTCCAGGCCGGTAATGCCACGCTGAAAGACAAATATCGTGCGGCCGAGGTGGACCGGTTCGATGTCCAGCCTGGGGTGGAGTTTCCACCAGAGTATGTGGCGGACTTGCAGGAGCAAATTCTCAAGGAGCTGGAAAAATCGAAGGAGTTTCAAGAGCTGCTGCGGCCTGGACAGAACCCAGTGACGGCCGACTCGCCTGTGCTACGCCTCACGGGCACAATAAGTTCATTCAATCCTGGCAGCCGAAAAAAGCGGTACGTCGTGGGTTATGGCGCCGGAGCGGCCGAGATCTACGCCCGTGTAGTCTTTCTGGACCGCTCTACCGAACGCGCGCTAATGACCCAGGAGGTGAGGGCTGTCTTATCGGGCGGAGTCTTCGGCGGAAATGCTATGAACGCAACTCAGGATTTCGCGAAACAAGTGGTCAACACGACCAGGCTGAGCTTGCGAAAGCGCCTGCCCACAGAAGATGACTCCGAGGGCACACACAATGCAGCTTCGGCTGCCCTTGATCGACAGCAACTGACGATCTCCTCCAAAGACTGGGAGGGAGCGGAACGCACGCTCAATGAGGAGGGCGCCGCCGGGTACCACCTTGTCGAGGTACGCATAACCGAAAAAACAGTGCGAACGTCGTGCTTGAAAGGCTCTCTCCCAAGCCTGATGCGTACCAGTATCGTATATTCCACCCCTACCTGTACACCTCGCTGCAAAGAGATCTCAATGGTGCGGCTGAAGATGGATTTCGTTTCTGCCGTCACACTCTTATGGCATTGGGCAACCGATTCGTCTTAGTTGCAGAAAAACCTGTACTCCCGTCGGCACCCCGCTACTCGTACCGACTACATGGAACAGCCCGTATTTCCAGTGCGCAACACGATATGGAGAAAGACCAGGCGGACGGCTACACGTTCATTGAGGAAGCTGAGGGCCCGGTTCATATGTTGGTTCTGGAGAAGCTGGTCACTGCCGAAAAACAGTAGTCAGGCTCAATCCCACCCCCGGCGTGCAGCGGGATGTGAGTGCACTGGTCGAGCATGTGCTTGGTGATCGGCGTAGATTGGCGGGTTTCAATCATCGGATCGCAGGCGAATGACCGTCGAGCCTTCATTGCGATGGAACTGCTGGGCAGACGCTCCGACACGTGATAAATGGTAAGCCGTTGGAGATCGAAACGGTGCTCGATCTCGACGTCCAGATTGCCGACGCTCTCGACGCGGCACATTCGAAAGGAATCATTCAACGGGACATCAAGCCAGCGAACATCTTCGTCACGAATAGGGGTCAGACCAAGGTTCTCACTTCGGGCTGGCCGAGGTCTCCCTAAAGCCGGCGAGGGTTGGCATCGCCCCGTTCAGCCCATTGCATGACAGCGATTAGGGCGTATGTGCGACGTTGGACGTCAGGGATTTTCTCTTCCAATATCGTCAGTTACTTCATTATCCACTTCTTCCTCGCTCGGCGTGGCGATATACGCCTGAAACTGCCCGGATATTACGAAATAACCTCCGACCTCACCCCGGTTATTGACTGCGCGCAAGGCGGAAAAGTCCGAATCAGGGTAATCGAAGGAGAAGAAGTTCCTGCCGTCGGTGAGAAAGCCGTGCCTAAGACGGAGGTTGTATTCTCCGGCCATGGCACCTCTATCGTTGATCTGGTTCACCCAGCTGGAGGTGTCCGCCAATGGGAACTGAATCGTACGGAAGCTGCCATCACGGTTACGAAGGAATCCTTTTGTGTTGCCGCTCAAATCGGTAAACGATCCGCAAGTCTGATCGCGGTCGTTGATGGAAAAGGCAAACGTGGCCTGCGGAGTGGCAAACGGATCTTCAAACGTGGTAAAGACGCCCGACCGTAGTATGAAACTGACTGCCTGGCACTTCGGTCCTGGGCATTGCGTACTACCGAGGTTGCCGAAGTCATAAACCCCGCTGTTATGACCGCGGTTGTTTATGCCGGTCAGCTGCGAATCCCCGGCACCCGGGAAATCTACGGTGGTGTAGGACCCCGAAGCACTGCGCCGAAAACCGTGAAGAACGTTGCTAGCATCCCGGAAAGCACCGACGATGACGCCTGCATCGTTGATGGAAAAGGCGCTGGTGCAGATTTGGCATCCGACTGCGCCCTGTGGATCGATGGTCACGAGCGTCCCGGTGTGGGTGCGGAGAAATCCGTGAAACACAAAGTTCGCGTCAAAGAAATCGCCAACCACATCACCTTTGTTATTCATGCCGCGAACCCAGGAAAATGGACTGCCCGGCGGCGCTATGGCCTGGAACTTGTAGCGCAGGACCAGAGGCCGGGCGCGACTCGACAGAGTGACATCTTCGGGATTGGAGCGAGCGGGCACTGTGGCTACGACACTGTTTGTGGATGAATCGATGACCGAGACTGTGCCGTCGCCGAAATTGGCCACGTAGGCCTTGCCATCGGGTGCCATAGCCAGGCCCCACGGGCTTGAGCCTACTGTGATAGGCGTGCCCAGATTAGTCTGGGAAGCCACGTCCAGAACATCGACCGCATTCCCCGCAAAGTTGGCTACGTAAGCGCGTCGGCCGTTAGGTGAAAATGCGATGCCGCGTGGCAACGGACCTACAGGAATAGAGTTGATGACGCTATTTGTCGCTGTGTCCACAACCTTTACGGTGGAGTCGCATTGCGAGCTGACGAACAGCAAGCGCCCGCCGCGACTGAAGGCCGACTGAAAGGGGTTGCAGAAACCCGATATGGTAGCAACCACCGAATTAAAGGCGGTGGCAACCACGCTTAGAGTGCCGCTCACTTGGTTCGAAACGTAAGCATGCGAACCATCCCGGCTGAATGTCACCCAGATGGGCTCGGCGCCGGTGGTAATCGTCGCCACCACCTGGTTCGTTGCCGTAGCGATCACCGATACCGTGCCATCAAACTGGTTGGTGGCATAAACGCTCGATCCATCGGGCGAGACCGCGACACTGAGCGGACCATTGCCAATCGGGATCTGGGCAATCGGGACATTGGTAGCCGTGTCGAATACGATCACCTGGGGTACATCGCGGTCCGCTGCGTACATGCGGCGGCCATCGGGAGTGATGGCCACACCGTTGGCGTTGTCAGGAAAGGGTGCCGTGGCGATGACGGAATGGTTCGCGGCATTGATTTCTGAAATGCCTCCTCCGGCGCTGCTCACATAAACGATGGGTGCACGATGCGTTCGTGTCTCGCCAGAGGCATGGCCCAGAAGAGAGAAAATAGCGGTAGCGACGAGCGCAAAGACACTCAAACGGGCGGTCTTCACAGCGAAAGAGTGGAGTTCAAACCTTCGACGGTTCTTCCTCATATGACCTCCGTATATGGACTTCCTCCTGACTGTGTTGTCAGGTTGCAGACGGTGGGTTCTTGATTGGGCTGGGACCAAGGCCAGTTCAGTCGAAATTACACTTTACAAGCTGAAGAGTTGATTCGGCTGAGCGAGCATACGTTATCCCTGACCCCATCGATTGTCAAACGAAATGGGATCCTTTTCGCGAATAGACCTTCGAACCGCAAAAGTTCCCATCGGCGTTAGCTCGCGCCCCTCTACCTGATTGTGGTCAACAGACTCCCCGCGCTTGTGGCGGTTCCACATATTTGAACCTCTCCCTCGCGGCCGCATAACCCCGGTGGTTGAAGGGGCTGTGCTCGGAGGACAACGTACCGAACAGCCGGTCGAACAGAAAGAAGCCGATGCCGAAGTTCTTGTCCATCAATCCGCGGTCGTTCAACACCCGGGGATGGATTCATGCCGCTTTCGTGCGCCCCGGAACCAAGACTTGAGAACTGAATTGTGCTCCATCCAGAAGTTCTTCACATGCATCTGGTCATGAAGATAGCTGAACATGAGGAAGGTCCACGCCAAGGTAGTCCTGATAGACACTGTCTGATCGAATAAGGAGACCCTGAGGAGCCGGAGAACAACAACGACAGTGGTCAGAATCACAGTACTCGGGACAATCCACTCCAACCCAACATTCCCGAGGGCGACGCTGCCAGTGGTTGCGTCGAGGTATTCCTCGCTTGGCCGCTGGTTTTGCAGCGGTCCGTAAAGAACCATGTGGTGTTTCATATGGCTCATGTTCAGCCATGGAATCCATCCGCTATGCAAGAGGCGGTGTAGTACGTATCCCAATAACTCGGCTACTGCGATCGAAGATCGAAGTTCCCACCCAAGCCGCGAAATGTAAGAATGTAAGATCCGGAGCATGTGCTCTCCTCGAGTTCAAGGCCATGGCCGTCCGCGAAGGGTCGTGAATTCTGCTGCCCGAAAATCTTCCAGTGCTGCCCAGATTCCTTTCGGAATCTTGTGGGGTGTCAAGCCTAAGTTGTTGGTTCCTCGAGCAGAGTCTGTGATCAAGGCCAAGAACCGCCTTACTGAAGGGCACGTCGGATGCCAGAAGGGAAGGCCAAGTGCAAGAGCGACCATCCATGATAGGCGGGGATCCATGGAGGGCAAACAGCAGGCGTGTATGGACCACCGAGCGTAGGAACAAAGAATCTCGAGAGAGGTAGAGGGCTACTGATCAACGGAAGGCGAGGACCCTGACTTCAGCATTTTCGCGCGAAGTCCTTCCCGGCTGATGCCGAGAATCTCGGCCGCGTGCGTACGGTTACCGGCAGTGTGTTGAAGGACGACCCGAATCAGTTTCTTCTCCATTTCCGCTAGGGACATGGGTTGGATATCAGCTTCTTGCCGAATCGTCGCCTTGCGCCTGGCGATGCGCTCGTTGAGCGCACTTCGAGGAATTTCTTCTCCCGCTGGGCACATCGCTGCCAGACGGGCCATCTCTCCTTCGAGCTCCCGGACGTTCCCCGGAAACTGATAGGCCAACAGCAACTGCGCGGATTCATTGCTGAGGCGGGGAGGCAGCACGGCTCGCCTTCCGGCGTAGGCTCGCAGGAAATGATCCGCCAGCATTACCACATCGGTGCCACGCTCGCGCAGAGGTGGAACCTTCAGGGTCACAGTGGACAAACGAAAATAAAGATCTTCACGAAAACGCCGCTGTTCAACCTCGCTCTCAAGATCACGGTTTGTGGCGGCAATCACGCGCACGTCGACCTGTTCGGGCTGGGCGGAGCCCACTCTGTTGAAATCTCCTGACTGCAGGATACGCAGCAACCGAGACTGGAGTTCGAAAGGCATTTCAGCGATCTCGTCAAGAAACAATGTGCCGCGGTTGGCAGAGCCGATGAGTCCAACGCGGTCGCGATCGGCTCCGCTGTAAGCTCCACGCACACATCCGAATAGTTCGGACTCGATCAACGTGGCAGGGATAGCCGCGCAGTTCAGAACGACGAAAGGGCCTTTGGCCCGTGCACTGCGGCGGTAAATGGCCCGGGCCAGGAGTTCCTTGCCTGTTCCAGTCTCGCCTTGGATGAGTACAGTCAGTTCTGTGGGAGCAACCTTCGCAAGCGTTTCGAGAACGGCGAACATGCTTGGATCAGCCGTAATGATGCCGTCACTCTCGCCATACATAAGCTCAAGATCGCGAGCTTTCTGACGGGCGCTCTCGATGGCAACCGCCGTGTGCAGGCGGGGCGCCGCCAAAGCGCATATCTCGGACAGCAACTGTTCGTGGCTTTCATTGAAGTGGTTCGAAACTTCCCGATTCTCCAGATAGATGACAGCGAAAGCATCATTCCTAACGATCAGGGGCGCGCACAAAACGGAGCGGAGATGAAACCTCTTCACGCTCTGCTTGTCTCGAAGAACTGACGACTCCAGCGCATCGTGAACCAGCAGCACCCGCCCTTCCTGCACAGCCATTCCTGCGATGGTAGTGCTAATCTCCCTCTCTCGTTCGGCCAGTGTTTCGTTGCGGAAATTGCGTGCGGCGGTGGCGCGAAACTCGCCGTTTTCCCGGGCTACGACGCATCCGCGGTCAGCTCCCAGCGCTTGGATCGTCATGTCGAGAATGTTGGCGAGCAACTCCCCGTAGTCGTGCTCTTGAAGCAAACTTCGGGCAACGCCGTAGAGCAGGTTTGCCCTGTCGGGAGAACTTTGGTTCATTGCTTGATACCCCTGATGCTGGGGCTGGTCATTATCTTCAACCCCAAGCGCCCAAGCAACACGGGAAACCTAGGGTCGCTCCGCAGCGGATCTGCCATTGGGTCGGTGGGCAGATACACCAGGTACTCACAGCGCTCTGCGTAGGCTTTGTCGAGCCAGGCGAAGGCCTCGTTCTTGTCGCCAAGACCTGTATAGACCATCGCAATGTAGAGACTCGGGACGTATCGATTCCCGCTCAACTGCCGCAACTGGGAAATAATTTTATGTGCTGCTGCCGGCCGCCCGGAAACCGCATCGAGATGTCCGAGCAGGGCGAGAAGAGCAGGGTCATTCGGGGCGAATGCCAGAATGGACTGGTAGGCATGCAAAGCCTGTGGGTACATAGCTTGTTGTTCATAAGCGCGACCCACGTTGATGACTGCCACGGCATAGTTCGGATCAAAAGAGAGAGCCGTGAGGTCCGACTCGATACTCTCCCTAAATTGCTTCGCCTGATAGTAGGCCTCTCCCAGCGCAGTGTTGAGCAGAGGAGCCCTTGGTTCGATCGACACCGCACGTTTCCGCTCCCCAATTGCCTGGTTCAAGTCACCCATGGCTGTCAGGTAATAAGCGTAATACTGATGCGCCGTAGCGTAGTCCGGCCGAAGTTCAATTGCTCTCTTGAATTCCTTTTCAGCGTCAGCGTAGTCCCAATCGTACACAAGCGCGGAATATCCCAGCGATACATGGGCCTCTGCGAGTCTTTCATCCAATTCAAGCGCTTTCTGAGCATTCGCCTTGGCTTTGGGGAAGGCTTGGTTCGGCGGTAAGGCTGTATAGGGAAGAGATCCCAACAGCGCATAACAGTCAGCCAAACCAGCGTAGGCGGGTGCATAGGTCCCGTCGTATACGATTGCCTGTTGAAAAGAAGAAACGGCGTCCGTAAGGCTCTGTGTGGTTCGCCGATTCCACAAAAGGCGCCCTTTCAAGTAGGCTTCGTATGCCTTGGGGTCCACGGTATGCGCGAGTTGCGCATCTTTAGGTTGTACATCTTTAGGGAGTGCTGCCAAGATATTCCGTACGATGGCATCTACAAGTACGCCTGTCGGCCCTTTGGGGTCCACCTGGTGTTTATCGCCCACAATGCCCGTCTGGTCTCGGCACAACACAAGTTGATCCGTGACAATCAAATAATCGCCTTCGCGGCGAACTGCACCTGCGAGAACGTAAGTTGGTTTTGGATCGCTATGTTCACAGGCTTGCGCAAGGCTAAGTTCAGACTCTGTTGTAGTTAGTTCGGTCACCCCCAGTCTCTGGGAGTGCAGTTCGCTCAATCGAGTAAAGATCTCTTCTCTCGCGATCTCGGCAAGCGGGCGCGCTTCACGATCGTCACCGAGAGTCTTGAATTGCTGGACAGCCAGCATCACCCTCCGAGGACTGACCCACTCGATGATTCTATTCACACTGTCCCCGCCTCGAATAACGGCGAAGACGACAATCGCGCCAAGCAGCACCGTCACCATCATCCAGAGCCAATTCTGCGGGGGCACCGGCGGTCTCGGGATTCTCTTGCGTTTGGGCGTTGGCGGGAGTGGATGGATGACGCCCGTGTCTTCCTGCAACCCCACTCGCTTTACGATTTCCTGGAATCGCGGATCCGAACGTAGCCTGTCGAAGACAGACCCAACTTTCAGATAGATCAACAACCCGTCGCGCTCCTCAACCGCCTTTTCCAGCCAATGAAAGGCATCATCGATCATTCCCAAGCCGGCATACACGATGACAAAAGCGGTGGGTGGCACGTAGCGGCGTTTTGCTGCAGCATGCAATTCGTGTAAGATTTCGACTGCATCTTCGGTTCTTCCGGCTGCCGCGTACACTTGTCCGAGGTAACCTGACCAAAGAGGTCTTGCTCCGGCGACCGCCAAGGCTTGCTTGAACTCGGCAATCGCCTCGTCGAATCTGCCTTTCCGTCCGAACGCTAGCCCGAGGACAAGGTGAGGGAGCGGCAACCTGGCATCCATGGTTGCGGTTTCGCGAAGCTGCTCAATGGCCTCCTCATTCTGCCCTGAGGCGTAAAGTAGCAACCCTAAGCTAAGGTGCATCACAGGAGACAATGGGCTAAGTTGCCGCGCGGTCTTCGCTTCCACAAAGGCTTCATCGAAGCGTCCCGAAACCGCCAAGTAGGTCGAGTACCAGTAGTGAGCTCCGGAATAACCGCGATTGAGTTCAAGCGTCCGCTTGAATTCCTTCTCCGCATCCTCCCAGGCCCAATCAAAACGGAACTTAACCATCGCCAGCGACAAGTGAGCCTCAGCGTTGGATTCATCGATGCTCAACGCCCGCAAAGCAGCCTCCTTCGCCTTGGGCATGATTTCGGCAGGGGCCTTGAGGCCATATTCCCCTGTACCCATCAGAAGGAGACAGTGAGCCAAACCGGCGTAGGTAAGCGCGGACTGTGGATCGATCTCGATAGCCCGCTGGTAGTACTCCACGGTCTTCCTGAAATCCTCATCGGTCACGTGGTTGTTCCAGTGGTATCGGCCCTTCAAATAGAGGTCGAAGGCTCTGGGGTTGACCGACGCGGATGGCTCGGAACTGTCGGATTCGATCTCGACTGTGTCCAAGAATGAGGGATCTAGGGCAGAGTTGCTCGAAGAAGAAGAACCCGGAGCGACGGCCAACGGTTCACCGGGAGGGTGCAGCCGGGCGTGTATCTCACCGGCGATCGCCATGGCCACTTGTGACTGCAGGTTCAGGATATCGCGGAGGTCCCGGTCGTAACTCTCTGTCCAAAGACGCTCATCCGTCCGGCCTTCGATCAACTCAGCCGTGATACGCACCCGATCACCATCACGACGCACCGAACCCTCTACGATGGCATCTACACTCAATTCACGCGCGATCTGAGGGAGTGTTTTCTGGGTATGTTTGTACCTCGTGGTCGAAGTACGCGAAATGACGCGCAATCCGCCCACCTTTGCAAGTGCTGTGATCAACGATTCCGTTAGTCCATCCGCAAAATACTCTTGCTCGGGGGAGCCCGAAAGGTTCTCCAACGGCAGCACGGCAACGGAGCGAATCGTCGGCGCCCGGGCGCTCGGAGCTGGCCGCCTTTGAGCCGAGTTGCCGGGCTCAATTGCTTCCAGCGCGGCTCGAATTTCGTTAACCTGCTGATATCGCTGGCCCATCTCTTTGCACAGGCAGCGGGAGATGATGGTCGAGAGCGATTCCGGAACGTGACCAGGCAGCGGCAACGGAGCCTCATGCAATATCGCAGCCCCCAGCTCAATAAAGGTGGCGCCTTTGAATGGCATTTGACCACTGGCCATTTCGTACAGCAGCACACCAAAGCTCCAGATATCGCTACGGATATCACTCGGAAAATGTCTCAACACTTCTGGAGGCCAATACGCGGGGGTGCCTGCTATGGCACCCGAACTGTGCTTGCTGTCAAGAGTCTCAAGCGAACCGGGAATCTGGATACGGCGCTGAATCTTCGAAAGGCCGAAATCCAGAAGCTTGATGTGGCCGTCGGGCGTGACCATCACATTGCCACTCTTGAGATCGCGATGGATGACCCGGTGCTCATGCGCGCAGGAGACCGCCTTGGCGATCTCAATACCGTAGGCGACGACGAGTTCGAAAGAAAGTCCCACGCCCTCAGGAATTACACTCGTGAGAACCTGCCCTTCGACGAACTCCATGACAATGCCGGCTTGACTGGGATCATCCACAAAATTCTTGATCCGACAGATATTGGGGTGATCCAAGGAGATTGCGATCCGCGCTTCCTGCTCGAGCTGTCGGCGATCGCCCTCGTCAGGAATCTTGTCTTCGCTAATCAATTTGATGGCGTCTAGACATTGAAGCTTCGGATCCCATGCGCGGTAGACGACACCCATGCTGCTGACAGCCACTAACTCCTGGAGTTGGTAGCGGCCGAAGTATCTCCCCGCGAATGGTGCAGCGCTCGACAATGCGGCAGATGTTAGATCGGGGGCATGCCCAAGTCAAACAATTTTCGGGCCTTGCTGCGGAGCCCGCTTGTAAGCATGACGAGCGCATGGAGATTCAGTTCGGACGGGCGATTCTGGCCAGCCTGGCGAAGGATGCGCAAGCAAGGGGTTATCTTGCGGATTGCTCGCAAAGCCAATGCTGCCCGAGGTGCGCACGCGGGTGATAACTCGGCCTCTTTCTGACCTTATAGTAAAGATGCATCTGCGCTGAAGTGCCATCACTCAATACCCAAACAACCTTGGGAGTAGCGTCGTCAGGCCCGGAATGTAAGTAATCAATAACACTCCCATGGACAGTACGGCCACAACCGGCAACACCGAGCGCAGCACTTCACCCACAGGCTTGTGGAAACGATAGGACGACATCAGCAGGGTTCAGTCCAACCGGTGGCATGAGGTATCCAAGTTCCAGATTGCCAAGGAAAATAATTCCCAGACGAATAGGATCAATTCCATAAACTGCTCCCTGGGGCACGAGCAAGGGAACTTCAATTACGATGGCAGGATAAATCTCGATTAGGCAGCCGACAACAGCCATGAAGCCATTGAGCAGCAGCAGAAACAGAAATGACGAATGGATGTTCCGTGTGGTCCATTCGATGGCGCGAGTTGGCACTTCGGCATCAACTCAAATGCTGGTGCATTCCATTCGCTCGGCAATCACGCAGGGCGTTCCACGCGCTCTCGGCCCTACGGCGTCTGGAACACCAGAGCCGTGGCGCGGTTAGGCCGTTCGGGTGAGTGAATTTCGTTTTTATTACGCACCAGAGGGCTCGGTCCAACGTAACTACCGAGAACACGAATGTATGAC
>Ga0070708_100003393_pt1 | contig 12473 bp, 15 predicted proteins | sample KBSK5503metaG_FD_65469 | JGI IMG/M metagenome (GOLD analysis project Ga0070708, IMG submission 65469) | Corn, switchgrass and miscanthus rhizosphere microbial communities from Kellogg Biological Station, Michigan, USA - KBS K5-50-3 metaG | ecosystem: Host-associated > Plants > Roots >...
CCCAGACTGAGGATCGCGTGCACGCGGGAATTGTATGGAGGCTATAAAAAGGGGCCTGGCGACAGTCGGTTAGGCGATATGACCGCACTCCTTAACAAAAATACTTTGCTTGCCCCATTTGGGCCTTCCACAATTGCACCGAACCTGCCACCGATCCTGTCACCCAAAGTTAGGCCCGCAATCGCTTAAAGCACACAACCCGCCCGCCCCAGAAAGAAATGAAGGTCAAGTCCCGCGATCTCGTGGCGACCTCGCTCGCCAGCAACCACGACTCGTCGATGGATCTCGACAAGCCGATTTTCACGCTCAGCGTCGCCTCGGAGATCCTCGAGGTGCATCCCCGCACTTTGATGATGTACGAGCACTTGAGCATGATTCACCCCAAGCGCACCGTTACCAATCGAAGGCGCTACTCGCGCCGGGACGTGATGAAGCTACAGGCGATCCAGACCCTGACCCGAGAGCATCACGTCAATCTCGCTGGCGTTCGCTACATCCTCGCTCTGCTCAAAAGGCTGCAGAACGCTGGAGTAGACCCCCCGGAGGACCTGAAGAACCTGGACGTGACGCAGCTCGACGTCTGAGCAACCACCTGGTTTGAAGGAAAGGCAACAAAGAGGCAAATGTCAAAGAAGAGAAGGCGCTTAGAGATCAAGGTCGATCCGATTCCGGCGATGTACATGGAAGAGACTGCTTCGTGCCCCGTCTGCGGCCGCGACGCCCAGGCGATCGGGCGCCGGCACGTTCAGATCGTGTTTCGCTGCGACGGCTGCAAGGTCGTCTTCAAGCGAAATCGCCACTGGCCGTACATCTACTAGGACTTCGCTGCGGGCGGTCGGTTCTCCGTGCTGCGCTCGCGCCTGCGTTGCAGCGCGGCCGCCAGAAACCCGTACCAGCCCAGACGCGGCGCGCCGAGGAGCTCCCAGGCGCGCCCGAGGCCGATCGCATAGGCGCCGAGGAGCAGCTCGAGGAGACCTGACAGCGCGCCCGTGTCGGATGGAACGAGCCACATGCGGATGCCGATCGCCATCTCGTAGCCGTAGATCAGCGCGCTGACCGAGAACAGGATCACGCCACGCCGGATGGCGTTTTCCACACGCCAGTGGGGGATGAGCAGCAGCAGCCCGAGTGTTTGCAGCATCGACGGGACCGCTATCACTGCGACCACGGGACCGATCGCAATACCAGGGATCAAAGCCGCGAGCGAGATGAAGAAGATGTTCGCGAGCGCGCTGAACGCGCTCAGCGCCTGGGCCTGTCTGGCAGACTCGGCGTGGGGCCCGAAGATCCGCTCAGGGTTGATCGAGATGGAAACGAACAGCAGACCGATGAGCGCCGAGCTCACGGTGGCGCTCGTTACAAAGAAGCTCTCGAACTGCGCCGGCACCATCAGGCGCAAGTTTGAGCCCTCGACACTCGTAGGCTTTGGTAGAGAGATGAGGCGATCTGTAGGGCGTTCAGCCTTCTACGGCGTCATGTTGGGCCTGGCCACGGCCGCGGTTGCCGAAGCTGTTCGGCCGCGTGGCGGAACCACCCTACTTCTCGACTGGGAGGCCGTGCGCCGAACAGCGAGGGCCCGACTCGATAATCCGACCCTCGACAAAGGTCAGCTCGCGTCCGCGGCAATGGGTTACCGCGCCCTCGCGGACAAACTCGAGAAACCACTACTCAACTTGGTCGGCGGGCTGCCCAAGGGGGCGTCGTTCCCACAATTCGAGGCGATCGACCGAGAGGGTTGGATCGACCTCAATCTCACGATCTTGCGGCGGGCCGTCGACCCAGTTCTCGAAGCCGGACGGATGCCGAACTCGCTGATCGTCGAGGTGGGCAAGGCGGGCGTGGATCGTTACGTCGGGGCGATGCTCGCCTTCCTCGGCCGCCGCGTCCTGGGTCAGTACGATCCGCAACTCATGGCCGCCGAGCCGATGGGCGGAGAAGGGTTGTACCTCGTCGAGACGAACGTCGTCGACTGGCAGCGCCACGCCAACCTCCCCGAAGAAGACCTCCGGCGCTGGTTGATCCTTCATGAGATGACGCACGCGTGGCAGTTCGCCGCACACCCCTGGCTGCGGAGGTACATGGAAGAGTCGATGAGGGTGTTGATCGAGTCGGTGACGAAGAAAGGCCCAGCCATCGCCCGCTACGCCGCCTTCGTCGGAGTCCTGCCGGCGCAGTGGCGCGTGATGCGAAGGGTGCAGGGCACGATGTCGGTGGTCGAGGGCTACAGCAACCTGGTCATGAACCAGCTGGGTCGCAAGCTGCTTCCCGGATTCGACCGCATCGAGCAGGCATATCGCGAGCGAAGCACCGGCAAGAGCGCGCTCGAAGTCTTGATCTGGAAGCTGACCGGGCTCGACCTCAAGCTGCAGCAGTACCAGCGCGGGGAGGCGTTCTGTCGCGCGGTCTTCGACCAGCATGGAATCCAGATCCTCAATCGCGTCTGGGACGGCCCCGATTCGATGCCGCGGCTGAATGAGCTGGCGAACCCTGGAGCCTGGTACCGCCGGACCTCTGCTTAGCCGCTGCGCGGCCACCTCCCCATAACTGGGGAGGAGTTCGAATCCCTAGTCGCGCAGCTCTTCCTGCGCAGTTTCCTCGCTGATCGGCATCACGGCCACCGGCAGATCGCTGATGTCGAAGTAGCGCACCGACTTGTTGAGCCGCTTGGCGATTCCGACTTGCACCTTCACGCCCAGCGACAGCCTCCCGAACACCCACACCTCGTCTGATCGCGACAGCAGGTTGTTCATCGCCTCGCGCACCACGTCCTTGTCGACCGTGTGCATGAGGTAGTAGTCGAACAACATGAACGGGCTGACCGGGACGAGGCCGGAATCCAGAACGAACTTTTGGATGTGGGCGCGCCAGTAGAAGCTCTTGTTGGACATCGCGACGTAGACCAGCCGCTTCGGATGCCGCAGCGTTTCCTCGGCCTGGTCTCGGGCGCTGGGCTTGGTGGTGGGCTGAAAAATGCGCTCGAGGATGTCCTCGGCCGCCTTGCCGGTGATCGCCATCTAACCCCTAGTCGAAAAGATGATTAAGTGGCGGCTATCGTATCAGCCGTGCCCGCAAGCTCCCGTTTCGACCTGTCCGGGCGAGTAGCCCTTGTCACGGGCGCCAGCCGCGGCATCGGAAGCGCGATCGCCGAGTCACTGGCCGAGCACGGAGCCCAGGTCGTCCTCTCGAGCCGGAAGCAGGCCGACCTCGACACCGAGGCGGAGCGCATCAACGCCCTCTACGCCGAGCGCGCCACGGCCATCGCCGCCCACGCCGGGCGTCCGGAAGACCTCGAGCGCCTCGTCCACGCGGTCATGGAGCGCTTCTCGCGGATCGACATCCTCGTCAACAACGCGGCCACCAATCCCTACTTCGGGCCGGTGCTCGGCGCCGAGCTGGGCGCTTGGGACAAGACCTTCGAGGTCAACTTGCGCGGCGTGTTTGTGCTGACCAAGCTCATCTACGAAGCCTCCATGGAGGCACACGGAGGCGCGATCGTAAACGTGGCCAGCATCGGCGGCCTGCGACCTGGACTCGGACTCGGCGTCTACAACGTGACGAAGGCGGGTGTGATCATGCTCACGCGGCAGCTCGCGCGCGAGCTTGGCGGCAAGGTCCGCGTCAACGCGGTCGCCCCCGGCTTGGTCAAGACTCGTTTCGCGGAAGCGCTGTGGGGCAACCAGGCGATCCTGGACCGGGTGCTCGCTCAGAATCCGATGGGGCGGATCGGGCTGCCCGAAGAGGTCGCCGGCGCCGTCCTGTTCCTGGCCTCCGACGCCGCTAGCTACGTGAACGGTGAGGTGCTTGTGGTGGACGGGGGCGGCGGCGAGGTTTAGCCTCGGGCTCGCTCTCCACGAGAGCCCCGTCGACTTCGCCCTCTCCGTTCGATGAGGCGACCTGGCGGCTGTGTATGAAGTCCTCGAGCTCCTTCTCGTACTGGTACACGCGGTGGTCGGGCTCATAGCGCAGCACGCGCCGGTGTTGGATGAAGTCCTCGAAAGCGGCGCGCGTGTCCCGTGCCGCGCGGAATCCGAGCTCGCGGGCCGCCTTGGTGGTGGAAAGCGTGCGTCCCCAGCGCAGCAGGTCCAGCAGCTGTGGTGACAGGAACGCGATGCCTGCCTGGCGGATGGCGAACGCGGCGAGGCCAAGTCCCACCGGCGGCAGCAACGGGGCGTGCAGCTTGCCGGCGGAATCGAGAAGCGTCGACAGCGGCTCGTTCCCGGCGGGGGCGATGTTGTAGGCGCCACCCGGCCCGCGCTTGGTCGCGAGCACCATCGCCTCGATGGCGTCGTCGCGGTGAATCAGCTGGAGCGGCGGGTCGTAACCGATCACCGTGGGCACCACCTCCAGGTCGAGGTAGCGCGCCAGCGGTTGAGGCTCGTCGGGGTTGAGGCTGTTGCTGAAGCGCAGGGCGAGGATCGTGATGTTCGGGTTCCGCACCGCGAAGTCGCTCACGTAAGACTCGACCTCGACGATGTCGCGCACGAACTGGTGACGCGAGTTGCTGTCGAGCCGGTGATCTTCGCGGAGGCCGGTCGGCAGGTCGAAGCGCGACCCGTAAACGTGACCTGAGGACTTGAGAACGAAACGGCGCACCGGGCTGCCCGTGCCGGCGCAACCCGCCAGCAGGTTCAACGTGCCGATGACGTTCATCTCGTGAGCGCGCGCGGGGTCCATGTCGAAGGAGTCGATGCGCGTCAGGGTGTGCACCACGGTGTCGATGCCGACCGCGCGGACAAGCTTCCCGATGAGCGAGTGCCTGATGTCGAGCTTCAGGTAATCCGCGCGGCCGAGGTCGTGGCGGGGCTCGCGGATGTCGATGCCGATGACCTCGGCCACGTCGGGGTCCTCGACCAGCCTCTGGACCACGAGCGCGCCCCACCATCGCGCGACGCCGGTGACCAGGACGCGTCGCTTCTTGGCCATGAGCTTCCATGATGCCGGATAGTCCGGACTATCCGGGGATCTCGCCCATCGACACGCTCGTCAGTCCGGACTATCCGATGACGCTGGCCATCAGTACGTTCGCTTGATGACGTCGCGTTCCATCAGGGCAACCGCCTTCGACACGGTCTCGAGCAGCGGGGATTTCGCCTGCCGCAGCGCGAACTCGAGCTGGCGCAGCAGCGAGTACAGCGCCTTCATCGCCTTGATCGCGTCGCCGATGTCCACGTTCGCCGGCAGTGGGATGCGATCCAGCGGCTCGCCCGACGACCAGCGGTAGGCGAAGTCGATGTAGTCGTGCGATGGAGCACGCAGGTTCGGTTCATCGAGGTCGCTCTCCATGTCGGCGAAACGGAAATAGAGGGAGCGGACCAGCCGGGCGGTCTGCGCGATCGCGGGAGTGGGGTACCGGCGCTGCCCGCGTGACTGACGGTCTCCCCTTCGTTCGCGGTCCTCCGCGGCCAACATGACGATCACCGCGCACAGCTCTTCGGGGGTCAGCCCTTCGAGCCAGCCCAGCCATACCGCTTCGGCCACCAGGATCGTGTTCTCGCCGTATACGCGCGCGGCGAACAGCCCCTTGTCGGTCGGCTTGTTGCTCTTCAGAAAGCCGGTTTCGGACAGGATGGCGGAGAGCCGGCGAAGCTTGCGCGGGTACTCGTCCATCTGACCGGTGGCCTCGCGCTGCCCGCGATCCAGCTCCTGCTGCAGGGTGCGAATCTCGCCGTAACGCTGCAGCAGCTCGCCGAACCGCGGCGAGCGAACCACTTTGAGCTTGCGCTGCCGGTCGAGCAGGCCCTTCGCCTCGACCTCCAGCCGCTGTGCGATTCGCTGCGGGCCGCTCATTGCCCGCGTGCGGCGGCCGCCGCGCCCTCTGCGCTGCGCTCCCGCCTCGCGTCGCAATCGCTTCAGCTCGATCCGGATCGCCCGCCGCCGTTCCTCGATCTTGAAGTACTGCGCCACGTCCTCGAGCGAGATCTCGGGGTCGTCCCACATGCGCCGGGCGTCCGCGAGCTGTTCCCGGACATTGGCCAGCCGCTCGCCGGCGTCGGAGGCCGCGAGGCGCTTCTGGAACTGTCCGAACGACCGCTGCATGAGTGCCTCGGCCTCCGCCGGCGTGTACACGCGCAGCAGGTTGAGGGCCATGTTGTAGCTCGGCAGAAACTTGGACTCCACCACAAGCGTCGGGCCCATCGCCACCTCGTAGATGGTCCCGACCTCAACGTCGGCTTCTTTGAGGATCGCGCCGTGCCCGATGACGTCGATTCCGCGCCGTCCCGCGCGACCCATCAGCTGCGTCAGCTCTCCAGTGGTCAGCGTGGAGAAGTTGACGCCGTCGAATTTCGTGAACGACGAGACCACCACACCGCGTGCCGGCATGTTGATGCCCAGCGACAACGTCTCGGTCGCGAACACGACCTTGATCAAGCCGCGCTGGAAAAGCTCCTCGACCATCTCCTTGTGGTAGGGCAGGAGGCCGGCGTGGTGCTCGGCCAACCCGCGGCGCAGCAGCCTGGCGTCGACCATGCGGCGGAACAAGGCCTCTTCGTCCTGGTCCTTCAGACCCTGCAGGCGTTCGGCGGCGACGCGATCGATCGCCTCCTTCTCGGCGGCCGTCGTCAGGTCGAGCTCGTGGTAGGCGCATCGCTGCAGCGCTTCCCGGCAGCCGCGCCTGGAGAAGATGAAGTAGATCGCCGGCAGCATCTCGAGGCCGCGCAGCTGCTCGATCACGTGCAGCAGGTCATTCGACGGCAGCCTGCGGTAGCCGCCGATCCTGTACGAGGCCTCCTCTTCCTGTGCCGCCTTGCTCCAGGTCCGCTGATCGATGCCGCCGTCTGACTTGAAGAGCGGATAGAACCGGTTGTTGATCGCGAGCCACATCTTCAGCTCGACCGGGCGGACGTCGTGGAACACGGTCTCCATCCCGCCGCGGTTCTCGGCCATCCAATCGGCGATCTCGTGGTAGTTGCCGATCGTGGCCGACAGGCCGACGAGCTTGATCGTCAGCGGCGCCTGGATGACGATCTCCTCCCACACTGAGCCACGAGGGAAGTCGTCGATGTAATGCACTTCGTCGAGCACGACGTAACGGACGAGGTCGAGACGTCCGGGATCCTCGTAGATCAGGTTGCGCAAGATCTCGGTAGTCATCACGACGACGGGCGCGTCGTCGTGGATCGTGTTCTCGCCCGTCACCAGGCCGACCAGCGATTCGCCGTAGGCGCGGACGAAGTCGTGGTACTTCTGATTGCTCAGGGCCTTGAGAGGTGTCGTGTACAGGACCTTCGCCCCTTCGCGAAGGGCGCGAAAGATCGCGTACTCGGCAACGATCGTCTTGCCGCTCGAAGTCGGGGCGCTGACCAGCACGCCGCCCCGGCCGCGATCTAGCTTCTCGATGGCCTCGCGCTGAAACGGGTCGAGGCTGAAGGGCAGGGTGGCCTCGAATTCGGCGATCAGTCGGCCGGAGGTCTCCTCGCGGACGGCGTTCATAGTTGGATCAGCTCGGTCGTGACGTCGGTGATCCGCGCCCCGTCACTGTGTGCCTCGATGAAGGACAGCGCCGCGGCGAGGACCCTGTCGGCCTGGCGGCCGTCCCCGCTGACCGTGGCGATGGCCAGCTCGGCGAGCTGCCACCGGTCGAGCTCGCCGACCTCGGCGGCGGTCACCTTCAGCTCCTGGCGGAGGCGGCGGAGCAGCCCGCTGACCACCTGCCGCTTGGACTTGAGCGATCCGGAGTCCGGCAGGTGCAGCACGACACGGGCGACGCCGATCGCCACGTTGGAGGCCATCACGATTTGTTTTTGACCATTTACCGCTACTACTCATAATCATGGCTTGACGCTTTGCAGCGGCCCGTTCTGCGCGGAGGAGACACCGCCTCTCGAAGCGTTCGGCGGCGACCAGTGGGCGGCCTGCTTCTATCCACTAGATTGAGGCGGTGGTGGCAATCCCCACGAATTCCGAGGCTGCGCCGTGAATTCGCGGGGGCCCCTCACCAAGGGGCGGGAGGCCCTGGCGCGGGAGCTGGTCAAGGCCTCTTATCTGAAGGGCGATTTCGTGCTGCGGTCGGGCCGGCGTTCCAACCGCTATTTCGACAAGTTCCTGTTCGAGACCGATCCGGCGCTCCTGAAAAAGCTCGGCCGCCACCTTGCCGAGCTGGTTCCCAAAGAGACGCAGCGCCTTGCCGCGCCTGAGCTTGGGGCGGTCCTACTCGGAGGCGCGGTCTCGATGGAAACCGGACTCCCCCTCGTGCTCGTGCGCAAGGAACCCAAGGGCTACGGCACGGCCAAGCAGCTCGAGGGACGGTTCGAGAGCGGCGATCGGGTCACCGTGATCGAGGACGTCGTCACCACGGGAGGCGACTCGCTTCGCTCCGCGCAGGTGCTTCGCGACGCAAGCCTCGAGGTGATCCATCTAGTCGTCGTGCTGGATCGCGGAGAAGGTGGCGAGGACAACATCCGCGACGCGAAGATTCCTTACACGCCGCTGTTTCGCGTGCAAGACCTGCAGCTTGACTGAGCTTCTGTTCCGGGGCGGGACGGTCCACACGGCGGATGGTCCCAAGCAGGCCGACGTCCACGTCACCGACGGGGTGATCACCCGCGTGGAGCAGCGCCTTCCAGTCCAAGGCAGGGTGATCGACGTGTCGGGGATGTACGTGCTGCCTGGCGGCGTGGATGTCCACGTCCATAGTCGCGACCCGGGGTTCCCCGAGAAAGAGGATTTTGCAAGTCTTACCGCCGCCGCTGCCGCCGGAGGGATCACCGTCGTGCTCGACATGCCGAACACGGTCCCGGCGGTCGACACCGCCGGCATGCTGGAGTCGAAGGCCGCCATGGCGCGCAGCAAGGCACGCGTCGACTTCGGCCTGTGGGGCCTCATCCGGTCGAGCACCAAAACGGCTCAGCTCGAGGCGATGGCTGCCGCAGGCGCGATCGGTTTCAAGGCTTACCTGGCTTACTCGTTCAGCGTGAGACGCAAACAGGTCCTTTACTCGCCGGGCACCGACGACCCGGACCTGGAGCCGCCCGCGGACTACGGCACGCTCGCCCAGCTGGCGCCGGCGGTGGCCCACCTTGGCCTTCCCCTGGCGATCCACGCCGAGGACCCCACGGTACTGGCTGCGTTCCGGCGGCCCATCTCGAGCTACGAGGACCTGCTCGCCTCGCGCCCGCCCGAGGCTGAAGCTGTCGCCGTCTCGGCCGCCGCGGCGGTGGCGCGAGAATCCGGCGCCCATCTGCACATCGCGCACCTGTCCAGCGCGTTGGGCCTGCAGGCGGCCGAGGACGCGATGCGGATAGGAACCACCTTGACCCTAGAAACGTGCCCTCAGTTCCTGCTCCTGACATCAGAAGACTTCGATCGCGTCGGATCGGCGATGAAGATGCTTCCGCCGATACGAACCGCCGCTGACCGCGAGGCGTTGGTCGATGGCCTCGAGCGCGGCGCGATCACGATTGTCAGCACCGATCACGCGCCCCATACGGATGAGGAGAAGTCGCTGCCCTTCGAAGATGTGCCTGCCGGCAGTCCAGGTGTGCAGACCCTCTACCTCAGCTGCCTGCAGATCGCCAAGGACCTCGGTGACGTCTGGCTCGCGCCCCGCTGGGTCAGCGAGGCACCGGCTCGTCTTGTGGGCCTGGAAGGGCACAAAGGCGCCATCGCTCCCGGCTTCGACGCCGACCTCGTGATCGTCGATCCCAAGGCGAAAACGCACGTGCACGCGGAGCAGATGCGTTCGCGGCAGCGCCACGGCGTGCTCGAGGGCATGGACTTCGATTTCGCGATCAAAGACGTCTACCTGCGAGGAGAGTCGGTCGCGAACGGGGCGCCGGCTAGGGGGCGCATGGTTCGACCCGCGATGGTTGTCGGATGAGTTTTCGGGTTATCGCGCTCGCGGGTCTGGTGCTCCTCGCCGGTTGCACGAGTGGGGGTGGGAGCGCGGGCGCGTCGCCGTCCACGACGCTCAGCCCGGAGCCTTCGCCTCTCGCAAGGCCGTCAGGTCAGCTGGACGCCGAGGTCTCCATGCCACCAGGCTTTCCATCCGACGTCCCGATCTACACAAAAGCGCGGCTCACGGCGAGCGCCTCGTTCGTCTCCAGCGGCCAGGTTTCGTGGGGGATGGAGTGGGAGACGCTCGACAGCGTGGCGAAGGTGAAGACGTTCTACTCGGCCAAGCTGAACCAGGGCGATTGGACGATCTCGGTCACAGGCTCGGGGAGCAACACCTTCGCCGCGACCTTTTCGCGCAAGAGCAACCCGCACGTCCTGGGCACGCTTGCGTCGAACGGTTCTTCAGGGGTGACCAAGATCCTGATGAGCCTGATCGCCGCCGCCTAGGCTCTCGCCCGCGCGCCTCCGAAGATCGGGTTTTGAGCCCACTCGCGCTCGAGGCTTGTCGCGGGGCCGTGGCCAGGATAGAGGGCTGTGGCCGGCGCCAGCCGCAGCAGCTTGGTTTGGATGCTGATCATCTGGCGCCGGAGGTCCGTCTCCGGCATCTGACGGCCGATGCCGCCGGCCAGGATCGTGTCGCCGACGAACGCGTGGTTCGCGATCACGAAGCAGACGCTGCCAGGCGTGTGCCCTGGGGTGTGCAGGACCTCGACCTTGAACTCGCCGAAGTCGAGCTCGTCGCCGTCGATGAGGTAGCGGTCCGCCGAGCGGAGGAACTGCTTCGCGTCGGCGGAGTGGATCCCGGTCTCCCCTCCGGCGATTGACTTTAGGTCGTCTTTGCCACCGACATGGCCGGGATGCCCGTGTGTGGCAAGGATGTACTTGATCGTCAGGCCACTGGCCTGCTCGGCGATCTTCTCCGCGGGCATGCCGGGATCGATGACCACGGCCTCCTTGGACCTGGCGTCCGAGACGACGTAGCAGTTGACCTCACGGTCGAGCTTGACCTTGACGATGGAAAGCTTTGCCAATAGTCACTATTTACCGCAATGGAGCGCACGGCGGTGGTCGGATTTGCGGTCGTACTCCTGCTTGTATGTCTTTTCTGGATCTACGGGTACATCAGGCGCCGGTCGAAAAAGCGCTACTAGCCCCTCCGGCCCTCCGGGCCGCCTCCCCATGAATGGGGAGGAGTTGCTTAGCTACCCCTACTGGTCGACGACTGCCTGGATCTTCTGTCGCAGCCCGTCTAGCGTGTCGAACCTGTCCAGCGCCGGTTTCGCGCGCGCTCGGTCGGGATACTTGGCGATCTGCACGGCTTCGAGCAGCAGCTCGATCTCCTCAGGCGTGAAGTTCAAAGTCTTGATGACGACCTCTTGGGGCCGGCTCCCCGGGCGGTCGACTGTTTCTTTGATCACATCGTCGGTGTCGGTGACCACTTGAGGCCGCGTCGGTCGGAACAGATCTTCGGAACCGACGAGAGATGCGCGCTTGAAATTCGGCATTGGTGAACCCCTTAATCCGGTACCCGATGATCTTCCATGACTTTGACCGCCAGCGCGCGATAGGCCTTCGCACCGTCGGACTCGCGGGCGTACGTAAGGATCGATTGACCCGCCAGCGGTGTCTCGGCAAAGCGGATCGAGTCGGTCACCCAGAAGTCATACACCTTGTCGCCATATTTTTCTCTCACCGCTGCGAGCACTTCCTGCGAGTGCAGGGCTCGGTGCTTGTACAGTGTCGGCAGGATTCCAATCAGCTCGAGCCGCGGGTTTAGCCTGCGCTTCACACGTTCCATGGTGACGAGCAGCTCTTGCATTCCCTTCAGCGCAAGGAACTCGGCCTGCAACGGGACGAGTACCTCGTCCGCGGCGACAAGCGCGTTGATGACGATGAGGTCGAGCGACGGCGGGCAGTCGATGATGATGAAGTCGTAGCGGCGCTGCACGGGGTCGAGCTTGTCGCGCAGGATGCTTTCCCGGCCGATCTCGTTGATCAGCTGGTTTTCGGCGCCGGCCAGCTCGATGTCCGCCGGAATGTAGTGGACGCCCATCTGGGCTGCTTCCTGGACAACGTCGGTAACGGTGGTCTCCGGGTCCACCAGCAGGTGGTAGATGGTCTTCTCCAGCTCGCCCGACGGCTTCATGTACAGGGTCAGGTGACCCTGGGCGTCGAGATCGATGAGTAGGACGCGTTGGCCCAACTCGGCGAGAGCGGCGCCCAGGTTGACGGCGGTGGTCGTCTTGCCAACCCCGCCCTTCTGCATCGCTACGGCGATCGTTCGGGCCAAAAGTCGATGCGAGTCTAACTGAATACGGCCGGTTTGACCCGTGCGGCTTAGCTGGGGGAGGCTACGTACCCGTCCTCTAGAATGCTGCCCGACCCGTGATCATCGATATCGTCATCGTCCTGGTAGTGGTGGTCGCGTTGATCACCGGTTTTCAGCGCGGCGTCATTCAGCCGCTGATGGCGGAGATCTTTTTCTTCGGCACGCTCCTCGCCGTGTTCCGATTCCACGACCAGTACACGACCGAGATGCAGAAGCTGCTGCACCTCACGCCGGTTCTCAGCGTCTTCCTCGCGCTCATCATCGCGGTGGTTCTGGGCGCGATCGGCGGCGCCATCGGCGGCATGTTCCA
>Ga0070708_100003394_pt1 | contig 12472 bp, 12 predicted proteins | sample KBSK5503metaG_FD_65469 | JGI IMG/M metagenome (GOLD analysis project Ga0070708, IMG submission 65469) | Corn, switchgrass and miscanthus rhizosphere microbial communities from Kellogg Biological Station, Michigan, USA - KBS K5-50-3 metaG | ecosystem: Host-associated > Plants > Roots >...
CGCGGCGGGGGCGGGGCTGGCAGCGCGGGCAGCTGTAGGCGGACCGGTTCATGAAGGCGTCGCGCCGGACCGGCGTGCCGCACCGCAGGCACGGGAAGCCCTCCCGCCCGTATACCGCGAGCGACCGCTCAAAGTAGCCGCTCTCCCCGTTGACGTTGACGTACAGGTCGTCGAAGGAGGTCCCGCCGACGGCCAGCGCCTCGCCGAGCACCTCGCGGACCGCGGCGAGCAGGCGGCTCACCTCCGGGCCGTTCAGCGTCTCGGTGGGCCGGGCCCAGTGCAGCCGGGCCCGCCACAGCGCCTCGTCGGCGTAGATGTTGCCCACGCCGCTGACCAGGGACTGGTCGAGCAGCGCGCGCTTGACGCCGGTACGGCGGGCGCGCAGCCGCCTGGCCAGTTCGGCCGGGTCGAAGGCGGCCTCGAACGGGTCGGGGGCGATGTGCGCGATCGGCCCGGGGAGTTCGGCGCCGTCGCGCACCACGCACATGTGACCGAACGTGCGCTGGTCGGTGAACCGGAGGTCGGGCCCGCCGTCTTTGAACGTGAACAAGATCCTGACGTGCGGCGACAGGGCTCGGTCCGGCTCGCCGACGAGCAGCTGCCCGCTCATGCCCAGGTGCGCGAGCAGGGCGTCCTCGCCCACAGACAGCCACAGGTACTTGCCCCGCCGCCGCGCGCGGTCCAGGCTGCGCCCGGCCAGGGCGGACTCGAATTCGGCCGCGCCCGCGGGCTGACGGCGCACGGCGCGCGGATGCAGGACGCGGACGACCTCGATGGTCCGGCCGACAACGTGATCTTCGAGGCCGCGGCGGACCGTCTCGACCTCGGGGAGCTCGGGCACGGCTTACCCTGGCGCGGGGCCCGGGTCTTCCCCGTCGTCGCCCTCGGGGCGCAGGTCGCCGTTCCCGGCGGCCAGGCCCTCCGATTCGGCGGTGATGACCCGCCAGGCCGACTCGGCGGCCTGCTGTTCGGCCGCCTTCTTGGTGCGCCCCACGCCGGAGCCGAGCACCCGGCCGCCGACCCTGACCACCGCGCGGAACGACTTCTGGTGGTCCGGCCCGCTCTCCTCGACCTGGTAGTCCGGCACCCCGAGCATCTTGACCGCGGTGAGCTCCTGCAGCGAGGTCTTCCAGTCCAGGCCGGCGCCGAGCCGGGCCGACCTGGCGATGACCGGGTCGAACAGGCGGTGCACCAGCGCGCTCGCCTCGGCCAGGCCGCAGTCGATGTACACCGCGCCGATCACCGCCTCGAGCGTGTCGGCCAGGATCGACGGCTTGTTCCGCCCGCCGGTCACCTGCTCGCCCCGGCCGAGGCGGACGTAGGAGCCCAGGCTGAGCTCGCGCGCCACCTCGGCGAGCGCACCCATCTGGACCACCGCCGCCCGGAGCTTGGCCAGCTGGCCCTCGGGCAGGTTCGGGTAGCCGCGATACAAGGTGTCGGTCACGACCAGGCCCAGCACCGAGTCGCCGAGGAACTCCAGGCGCTCGTTGGTGGGGGGATTGTCGTTCTCGTATGCGTAGGAGCGGTGCGTCAGCGCGCGCTCGAGCGACTTGGGCATGATCGGCACGCCGAGGGCGTGCCGGAGCTCAGCGGGGTCTTTTCCGGCGTTCACGCCGCCGTCCCAGGACCGGCTCACGACGCCCAACGCGTCCTCCTCCTAGCATTCGCTGATCATGCCCGGCCGGGCGCGATGTATAACCCCCTGTATCTGGCCCGGGCCGGGTCAGCTTTCCTTACGACGGCGGGATGACCTGGCGCCTGCGGTAGGTGCCGCAGGTCGGGCAGGCCACGTGCGGAAGCTTCGTCTCGTGGCACTGCGGGCAGCTCACCAGCGTGGGCGCGGTGGTCTTCCAGTTCGAACGTCGTGATCGGGTGTTACTGCGGGACATCCTCCGCTTGGGAACCGCCACGTCAGCCCTCCTGTAGGTCGATGGCGCCGGCGCGCCGGTCCTGATGGTCGCTTGTGTTGCCTGTGTTGCCTGGGTTGCCTGCCTGGTCGCCGAGTTGCCTCAGGGCGGCCCACCTCGGGTCGGCCGCCTCCTCGTGCCGGTGGCCGGGGCCCGCGTCGGCGAGCGGCACGCCGCACTCGACGCACAGCCCGGGACAGTCCTCCCGGCACAGCGGTGACATCGGCAGTGCGAGCACTACCGCATCGCGGAAGGCCGGCTCCAGGTCGAGCAGGTCGCCGTCGAGGTAGTAGAGCTCCTCGTCGTCGTGCTCCTCGTATTCGTCGTGCTTGTCATACCGGTCGTGCTTGTCATGCTTCTCGTGCTTGTCATGCCTGTCGTGCTTGTCGTGGCGTCCGTCGGCGTACAGGTACAGCTCCTGGAAGCTGGCGATCACCGACGAGGCCAGCGGGGCCAGGCAGCGCGCGCACTCGCCCGCGAGCGGCGCGATCGCGGTCCCGGTGGCGAGAACGCCCTCGGAGACCGCCTCGAACCTGACCTCGAGGGCGACATCGGCCCCGACCGGGACGCCGATGAGCTCGAGGCGCAGGAGGTCGGGGGCGGGGACGGTCCGCGTCTGGGTCAGCGCGGACCCCGCCTGACGGCCGAGCAGGCGCATGTCGAAGACAAGCGCCCCACGGGGTGCGTGTGTGCGTGTGTTGGGCATGACAGTGTACTCGTCCGGAGCTAATGGAAACCGAGCGCATAGCCTACCGGCGGTGCGCGGTATTCCCAACTTAACGGCGCCCGGTCGGTATTCCGGCCCGGCTACTCCTCGGCCAGGCGCTCCCGCAACCGGGACAGCACAATCTCAGGGACCAGCCCGCTGACGTCTCCGCCGTACTTGGCTATCTCCTTGACCAGGCTGGAGCTCAGGAACGAGTACAGCGGGTTGGTCGTCATGAACAGCGTCTCGACCTTGGCCATCCGGTAGTTCATCTGCGCCATCTGCATCTCGTACTCGAAGTCGCTGACGGCGCGCAGGCCCTTGATCACCGCGCTGATCCCGTTGGCCGCGCAGAAGTCCACCAGGAGGCCGTGGAACCGCTCGATCCTGACGTTGCCATAGCGGCTGGTGACCCGGCCCAGCATCTCGACCCGCTCGTCGACCGTGAACAGGCTCTTCTTGGTCACGTTGATCAGCACCGCGACGATCACCTCGTCGTAGAGGCCGGCAGCGCGGCCAATGATGTCGAGGTGACCGTTGGTGACAGGATCAAACGAACCCGGACAGACTACGCGTTGCACGCGACGCCACCCCTTCTGCTCGTCAGCGGGAACTCGAGGACCTGGATCACGCTCGTTGTCCAGCGGATTCCGAGACCAGACCGTACCAGAACGTCCCTTCCCCGTACCGACGCGCCCGGTCGGGCACGAACCCGTCCGGCCAGGTCAGCACCCCGGACCTCGTGGCGCGCTCGACGATCACCAGCGCGCCCGGCGTCAGCCAGGCATGCTCGGCGAGCAGTCCGAGCACCCGGGAGACTTCGGCGTCCGCCAGCGCGTAGGGCGGGTCGGCGAACACCATGTCGTAGGGGTCCCCGGCCGGCCCACGGGCCAGCGTCCGCTCCACCCGGTCGGCGAGGACCTCGGCGCCTGCCAGGCCGATCGCCTCGACGTTCTGCCTGATGACGCGCAAGGCCCTGGCGTCGTGCTCCACCAGCAGGACGTGCGCCGCGCCCCGGGACAGGGCCTCCAGGCCGACCGCGCCCGATCCCGCGTACAGGTCGAGGACCCGGGCTCCGGCCAGCGGGCCCGCGATCGAGGTGATCGTGGCGAACAGGCCTTCCCTGGCCCGGTCGCTCGTCGGCCTGGTATCCCGGCCGACCGGGACCGCCAGCCGGCGCCCGCCCGCCTCGCCAGCGATAACGCGTGCCACACCTCAAGTGTGCACGCCCGCCGCGCCCGGCGTGAGGCCGGCCGCCGCCGTGCGCCTGGAGGGGTCAGGTCTTGTCGAGGTATTCGGCTTGGACGCCTAGGAGTTCGTCGATGGCGGCGCGCAGCGCGGGGTGCGCGGCCAGCCGGGGGTCGGCCGTGACCACCGCGGTAGCGTCCTGCCTGGCCTGCCTGATCAGGTTCTCGTCGGCGAGCAGGCGGAGCAGGCGCAGGCTCGACTGGCGGCCGGCCTGGGCCGCGCCCAGCACGTCGCCTTCGCGGCGCTGCTCGAGGTCGAGCCGGGACAGCTCGAAGCCGTCGAGGGTGGCGGCCACCGCGTCCAGCCGTTCCCGCGCCGTGCTGGCCCGGGGGGACGACCCCCCCATACCCCCCCGGCCGGGCATGTCCGGTGGCGCCTCGCTGACCAGCAGGCATAGTCCGGGCGCGCTCCCCCGGCCGACCCGGCCGCGGAGTTGGTGCAGCTGGGACACGCCGAACCTCTCGGCGTCCATGATGACCATGACGGTGGCGTTCGCCACATCGACGCCCACCTCGATCACGGTGGTCGCCACCATGACGTCGATCTCGCCGGCGGTGAACTCGTGCATCACCCGGTCCTTCTCGTCGGGGTGCAGCCTGCCGTGCAGGATGCCGAGCCGCAGCCCGGACAGCGGGCCGGCGTCCAGCGTGGCCGCCACGTCCAGCACGGACAGCGGCTGACGGCGGCCCTGCACCACCCCGCGCGGCACCCCGCCGGTCATGTCCACGTCGCCGACGTCTTCCTCGTCACAATCGTCCGGGCCCCCGGTGGCGTCGCCGACGCGCGGGCACACCACGTAGGCCTGCCGGCCCCGGCTGACCTCCTCCCGCACCCGCGCCCAGGCACGCTCCAGGTAGTGCGGCTTGTCCGCGGCGGGCACCACGTGGGTGGCGATGGCCGAACGTCCCGCGGGCAGCTCGGTCAGCGTCGAGGTCTCCAGGTCGCCGTACACGGTCATGGCCACCGTCCTGGGAATCGGCGTCGCGGTCATGACCAGGACGTGCGGCCGGTTGTCCGCGGCCTTGGCGCGCAGCGCGTCGCGCTGCTCCACGCCGAACCTGTGCTGCTCGTCGATCACCACCAGGCCGAGGTCGGCGAACTGGACCTGCTCCTCGAGCAGGGCGTGCGTACCGATCACGATGCCGGCGTCGCCGGTGAACACGTCGGACAGCGCCGCGCGCCTGGCTGCCGCGCCCACCGACCCGGTGAGCAGCGCCACGCCGGTGGCGTGCTCGGCCGCGCCGAGCTGGCCGGCCTGGGCCAGCGGGCCGAGCATGCCGGTGACCGACCGGTAGTGCTGCTGCGCCAGCACCTCGGTGGGCGCGAGCAGGGCCGCCTGGCCGCCCGCGTCCACCACCTGCAGCATCGCCCGGATCGCGATCACCGTCTTGCCCGAGCCCACCTCGCCCTGCAGCAGCCGGTGCATCGGGTAGGCGCAGGCCAGCTCGCCCGCGATGGTCTGGCCCACCTCGACCTGGCCGGCCGTGAGCGTGAACGGCAGCCGTGCGTCGAACTCGTCGGCGATGCCGCCGCCGACGTGCGGCCGCGGCATGGCCGGCATGGCGGCCGCGGCCAGCCGCCGCTGCGCCAGCGCCGCCTGCAGCATGAACGCCTCGTCCCACTTGAGCCGCCGCCTGGCCTGCTTCAGGTCCGGCTGGTCGAGCGGCCGGTGGATGGCGCGGATGGCCTCGGCCCGGCCGTAAAGACGCTCGCGCTCCCTGATCTCGGCCGGGATCGGGTCCTCCCCCGCGTCCAACGGGTCCAGCACGGTCTTGACCGAGCGAGCGATCATCCACGAGCTGGCCTTGGCGCTGGCCGGGTAGACCGGGATCATCTCGGCGGCGAACTCCGCGGCCAGCTCCGGCGTAATTGGGTTCAGGTCGGCGTTGGGGGGCGCCCCGGGCAGCATCTCGCACTCGGGGTGCACGAGCTGGCGGCGGCCGCGGAAGCTGGACACGGTGCCGGCGAACATGCCCACCACGCCGGGGACCAGCTTGCGGCGGTACATTCCGATCCCGGAGAAGAACGTCAGGGTCAGCTTGTCGCGGTCGTCGGTGACGATGACCTCCAGGCGGCTGCGGCGTCCCTTGCCCGGCGTCGACGGCAGCGGGATCTCGCTCGCCATATGGACCCGGGCCAGCACGGTGACGTGGTCGCCCTCACGCAGCGAGGACAGCTCGGTCAGCTCGCCGCGGGTGTAGTAGCGGCGCGGGTAGTGCCGCAGCAGCTCGCCGACCGTGCGCATGCCGAAGGCGTCGTCGAGGGCTTTGGCCGTCCGGGCTCCCAGCGGCCGGGTCAGCGGTTCGCCGAGCGTGGTCACACCTGGCAGCATAGAAGGGACCTCCGACAGTATCGCCCCAGGGGGGACGACCCCCCTGGCACCCCCCGCACTTCGCTTCGCTCAGAACAATTCCGCCGCGGGGGGACGACCCCCCTGGCACCCCCCGCACTTCGCTTCGCTCAGATCGGTGCGCTCGGTTCGCGCGCGGGCCGAAGGATCGGGTAAGCTGCGTCGGCTGCCTGATCCGCCGGAGCGGACCGGGCGTCACCCAGTCCGTCACCTCATCACTGGAGCGAACCGTGGCTTCCGTCTGCGACGTATGCGGCAAGGGGCCGGGTTTCGGCAATAACGTCTCGCACTCGCACCGCCGCACCCGCCGCCGCTGGAACCCGAACATCCAGCGCATCCGCACCATGGTCGGCGGCACGCCCAAGCGGGTCAACGTGTGCACCTCCTGCATCAAGGCCGGCAAGGTCACCCGCTAGGAGAAGTGATCCCAGCCGGGGCGCTCGGCCGACAACTGGGCCCACGGCTGGCCGTCGACGACGACGCCGTGCCCGTCACTCGACTGCACCGCGCCTATCACCCGCCACCGCGGCGGCAGCCGCGTGCCCGGCGGGAACGTGGCGGCGAGCGAGTGGTCCTCGCCGCCGGTCAGCACCCACTGCAGCGCGGGGGCGTCGGCTGGGCGGGTAACCAGGCCCGTTCGGGCCGAATAATCGTGACGGCGGGAACCGGCTACGGCGCGGGCCGCGGCGAGCAGGTCCTGCGCCGGGCGCAGCGCGCCGGAATCCAGGTCGATGCGGACGCCGCTGGCGTCCGCGACGTGGCCAAGGTCGGCCAGCAGGCCGTCGCTGACGTCGATCATGGCCGTGGCGCCCAGGTCCGCCGCCTCGGGCCCGGCGTCGTACGGCGGCGCGGGCCGCAGCTGGTCCCTGACCAGCGGGTCGTCGCGCACGCCTGCGGTCAGCAGGGCCAGGCCGGCCGCGGCGTGGCCGAGCGGGCCCGCCACCGCCACCAGGTCGCCGGGCGCCGCGCCGGACCGGAGCACCGGGGCGCGCCCGGCCAGGTCACCGAGCCCGGTCACGGCCAGCAGCACGTGATCGGCGCGGGCGGTGTCGCCGCCGATCACGCTGGCGCCTGCCCGGGCGCACTCGTCGGCCAGGCCCCGCGCCAGCTCACGGACCCAGTCCACCGGCAGTTCAGCGGGGGCGGCCAGCGCGACGAGCAGGGCGGAGGGTTCGGCGCCCATGGCGGCGAGGTCGGCCAGGCTGCGCGCGGCGGCCTTGTGCCCGACGTCCGCCGGCCCGGACCAGTCCCGGCGGAAGTGCCTGCCCTCGAGCAGGAAGTCGGTGGTGGCCACCACCCGGCCGTCGGGCACGGCGAGCACCGCCGCGTCGTCGCCGATGCCGACCAGCGCGCCGCGGCCCGGCGGCAGCCACGCCGACAACGCCCTGATCAGGCCGAACTCCCCGAGCGCGGCCAGCGTCTGCGAATCTTGTCCAGTGATAAAGGCCTCCGCCACGACGGACAAATGTGTTACAGGTCTGGACCTCTACGGTAGCGTGAGGCACCAGGGGCGCCCGTCCCGCAATGCCCTGGGAGGACCTCATGGTGGAGGCTTACATCCTCGTCCAGACTGAAGTCGGCAAGGCCGCCGACGTGGCCTCGCAAATCGGAAAGCTCAGCGGGGTCACGCAAGCGGAGGACGTCACCGGCCCCTACGACGTCATCGTGCGCGCCCAGGCCGACGACGTCGACGGGCTCGGACGTCTGGTCACGAGGCACATCCAGTCCGTCCCTGGGATCACCAGGACGCTCACCTGCCCCGTGGTGCACATCTGAGCAGCTCGGCGGCCAGCGGGGCGCTGTGCGGTCCCAGGCCGAGCGTGACCGCGCCGCGCAGGTCGGACGGCGTGTCCACGTCACGGCGCAGGCCGGCGATGCCGTCCAGGACCAGCTCGACGGCGCCGCCCGCGGCGTGCCGCGCCCGCGACGCCAGGCCGAAGGACGGCCGGAACGCCGCGCCGGGCACCGCCGTGTACAGCGTCGTGCCGTCACCGGCCGCGTCGGCCACGAAGGCCGTCGGCCAGGCCGCGGCGGCGCGCAGCGCGCGGGAGATCTGTTCGGGGCGCAGGGCGGGCAGGTCGGCGGACAGGGCGGCCGTCCCGTCGGCGGGCCAGCGGGCGGCGGCGTACCCGGCGCCGTGCCGCAGCGCCGCGTTGAGCCCGTCGCGCGGCTCGTCCGGCACCACCAGCGCGCCCAGCGCTGTGAGCGCCGCCGTCGCCACCTGGTCGTCGGTGATGACGATCACACGGGCGACCGCGTCGGCGCCGAGCACGGCCGTCACCGTGTCGCACGCCAGCGCGAGCGCCAGGTCCCCCCGGCGCGGCCCGGCCAGCCCGGCGAGCCGGGACTTGGCCCGGGCGAGCACCTTGACGGGCATCAGCACTGACCAGGTGATCAGGCCATTATCGGTCATATAGCTGATCCTGCCTCGACACCTGACCCGGCGAACCTGGAGACTTGCCTCATGAGCGAGCTTACGGGCGCGGCGCCGACTGGACTGTGTTTGTCCCCCCGGACCCACCCCAGGGACGAGGGACGAGTGACGAGGGAAGGAGGCGCCTGAAGGCGCCCGGAAGTGAGCGGAAAAATGACACCGAGTAAGCGTGCTGGCCAGCCTACGTCGTACGGCTACTCTCCTGGCTGGCGGTGGTTCTCGCGGGCCATCCTGCACCCGGGGCTGCGGCTGCTGATAAGGCACAAATGGTCGGGCAAGGAGAACATCCCCACGACCGGCGGCGTCATCCTGGCCCCGAACCACCTGTCCTACGCCGACTGGCCCACCATCGCCCTGTTCAGCGACGGCTACGCGCACCGGTACCCGGTCTTCATGATCAAGTCGCCGATTTTCGAGGTCAAGGTGATCGGGTGGCTGCTGTACAAGTTCGGCCAGCTGCCGGTGTACCGCGGCCGCGGCGACGCCGGCCTGGTGCTGAAGGCGGCCGAGCAGGCCCTGGCGGCCGGCGCGTGCGTGATCGTCTACCCGGAGGGGACCGCCAGCCGCGACCCCGACCTGTGGCCGATGGTGGGCAAGACCGGCGCCGCCCGGCTGGCCCTGACCACCGGGGCGCCTGTGATCCCGGTCGCGACCTGGGGCGCGCAGGAGATCCTGCCTTACGGCACCAAGAAGCTGCACCTATGGCCGCGCAAGACGGTGCGGATGGTGGCCGGGCCGCCGGTGGACCTGTCCGCGTATAAGGGACAGCGGCTGGGCGCTTCGACGCTGCGGGCCGCGACCGCGGACATCATGGCCGACATCACCGCGCTGCTGGCCAAGATCAGGCAGGAGACGCCGCCCGCTGTACCCTGGGACCCCGACGCCGGCGGTCGCCCCACCCACCTCCTCTCCCCCCCCTCTTTGGACCGAACGGACGGGGGTTCACCTGCCTCCGACGGCGTATGAAAGCGGCGGTGCTGGGGGCCGGGTCCTGGGGCACCACGTTCGCGCAGGTGCTCTGCGACGCCGGGACCAGCACCGTGCTGTACGCCCGCAAGCCGGAGCTGGCCAAGGCGCTCGCCGGGCTGCACGAGAACCCGGGCTACCTGCCGGGGATCGCGCTGACCCCGGCGCTGGACGCGACCTCGGACGCCGGCGAGGCGCTGGCCGGCGCGGACCTGGTCGCCTTCGCCGTGCCCGCGCAGGCGCTGCGGTCGAACCTGGAGGTGTGGGCTCCGCTGATCCCGCCCGGGGCGCTGCTGGTCAGCCTCATCAAGGGCATCGAGCTGGGCACCAGCCTGCGGATGAGCGAGGTGATCGCCGAGGTGACCGGCGCGGACCCGGCGCGGATCGGCGTGGTCGCCGGGCCGAACCTGGCGGGCGAGATCGTCAGGCGCCAGTTCACCGCGACCGTGGTGGCGTGCTCGGCTTCTGACGGGGCGCTGGCCTTGCAGGGGGCGTGCCACACGCCGTACTTCCGCCCCTACACCAACACCGACGTGACCGGGTGCGAGCTCGGCAGCGCGGTGAAGAACGTCATCGCGATCGCGGTCGGCATCGCGGTGGCGATGGGTCTCGGCGACAACACCAAGGCCACGCTCATCACCCGGGGGCTGGCCGAGATCGCCAGGCTGGGTTCGGCGGTCGGCGCGGACCAGCACACCTTCGCCGGGCTGGCCGGCATGGGCGACCTGGTGGCCACGTGCAGCTCGCCGCTGTCCCGCAACCGGACGTTCGGCGAGAACCTGGGGCGGGGGATGACGGTGGCCGCGGCGTCGGCCGCGACGAGACAGATCGCGGAGGGAGTGGCGTCGTGCGGGCCTGTGCTCGCGCTGGCCCGGGCGCACCGGGTGGAGATGCCGATCACCGAGGTGGTCGAGGCCGTCATGCGGGACGGGCTGCCCGTGGCGCAGGCCGCGTCGATGCTCGCGTCACGTTCGGCCAAGCCCGAGTGGTACGGTCCCTGAAGCCGGTGCCCGCCGTGGTACCTTCCCTACAGCCTGTGCCTTCGCTACAGCCTGTGCCTTTCCCTCAGCCGGGGTCCAGATCGGTGGGAATGATTTCGTGGACATAGTGCGCAAGCAGAGCGGCGAGAACACCCGCGCGGTGCACCTGCCGGCCCCGCCGACGCCTTCGCAGCAGCCGCTCGGCACGCCGGTGTTCCGGACCGCGGCGTTCTCGTTCGGCTCGGCCGAGGAGTACCGGTCCGTCCTGAACGACGAGATGCCCGGCTACACCTACAGCCGGATCGACAACCCCACCGTGGACGCGTTCGCGCGCGCGGTCGCGGCCCTGGAGGGGGTGAACCTGCCGCGCTGGCCCGCGGCCCAGGCGTTCGCCTCGGGCATGGCCGCGATCAGCGGCGTATTCTGGACCTTCGCCCGGACCGGCGCGCACGTGGTGGCCTCGTCCGCCGTGTACGGCGGGACGTACTCGTTCCTGCGCAACGTGGCCTCCCGGTTCGGGATCGAGACCGATTTCGTCGACATCACCGACCTGGACCAGGTCCAGGCGGCCGTCCGCCCGGCCACCAGGATCATCTACGCGGAGACGATCGCGAACCCGACCACAGCCGTGGCCGACCTGCGCAAGCTGGCCGACATCGCGCACGAGGCCGGGGCGCTGCTGGTCGTGGACTCGACGCTGGCCCCGCCGGTGATCTGCCGGCCGCTGGAGCACGGCGCCGACCTGGTCATCCACTCGGCGACCAAGTACATCGGCGGCCACTCCGACGCCACCGGCGGCGTGATCACCGGGCGCATCGAGCTGATCAGCAACATCCGCACCGTCCGGGTGGACACCGGCGGCTCGCTGTCGCCGGACGAGGCGTTCCTGTTGCGGCGTGGCCTGGAGACGCTGCCGCTGCGGGTCAGGCGGGCCTGCTCCACCGCGTCGGTGTTCGCCGCCGCGCTGTCCCGGCACCCGGCCGTGCTGCGCATCGACTACCCCGGGCTGCCCGAGCACGCCGGGCACCAGGTGGCCAGGCGGATGTTCGACGCGGGTCCGGAGGGCGTGCGCTTCGGGGCCATCGTCACCGTGACGCCGCACGGCGGGCGGGAGGCGGGGATGGCGTTCGCCGACAAGCTTCGGCTCGCCCAGCTCGCCACGTCGCTGGGCGGGACGCACACCGTGGTCAGCCACGTCGCCTCCACCACCCACCGCCAGCTCGACGACCGGGCGCTGGCGGCCGGGGGCATCGACCCGGGCGCGGTGCGCTTCGCCATCGGCCTGGAGGATCCCGAGGATCTCATTTCTGACGCGTACGTGGCCCTGGAGTCGCTCAGCAGGCCGTAGCCTGGGTGCTTCATCCGACGGGAGGCAGCTGTGGGGCAGCGGAAGATCCGGGTCGCCGTGGTGTTCGGCGGCCGCAGCACCGAGCACGCCGTGTCCTGCGCGAGCGCGGGCCTGATCCTGTCGGCCATCGACCCGGACCGCTACGAGGTGCTGCCTATCGGTATCGCCACGGACGGGCGGTGGGTACTCACCTCGGGCGACCCGGCCCGGCTGGCGCTGTCCTCCGGTTCTGTGCCCTCGGTCGAGTCGGTGTCCCTCGGCGCGGGCGAGATCGTCCCGCGGACCGGCGCGGGCGGGGCCCTGCAGGTGCTGAGCCCCGGCTCGGTGCCCCGGGACCTCGGGGCGGTGGACGTGGTCCTGCCGCTGCTGCACGGCGCCTACGGCGAGGACGGCACCCTGCAGGGCCTGCTCGAGATGACCGGCACCAGGTACGTCGGCGCGGGCGTGTTGGCCAGCGCGACCGGCATGGACAAGGAGTACATGAAGCTGCTCATGTCCGCGCGCGGCCTGCCGGTCGGGCAGTACGTCGTGGT
>Ga0070708_100003395_pt1 | contig 12471 bp, 9 predicted proteins | sample KBSK5503metaG_FD_65469 | JGI IMG/M metagenome (GOLD analysis project Ga0070708, IMG submission 65469) | Corn, switchgrass and miscanthus rhizosphere microbial communities from Kellogg Biological Station, Michigan, USA - KBS K5-50-3 metaG | ecosystem: Host-associated > Plants > Roots >...
CCGGCTCCCCGGTATCGCGGTGCTCGCCTCACACCAGGTCAGCAGCCAGTGGCGGGAGTACGAGCGGACGAGCACGACCGTGTTGTCGGCGTACGTGCAGCCCGTCGCGACCTCTTATCTTGGCGCCCTGCGGGATTCGCTGCGCGCCGCCGGGGTCCGCGCCCCGCTGTACGTGATGAGGTCGAACGGAGGGGTGTCGTCGTTCGGGCGGGCAGGCGGCACGCCCATCGCCTTGCTTGAGTCGGGGCCGGTCGCTGGCGTGACCGCTGCCGCCAGGCTGGGCGGGCTGCTCGGCGCCCGGCACGTCCTCACCCTGGATATCGGCGGGACCACCGCCAAGACCGCCGCGATCCGGGATGGCCAGGTGCGGGTGAACACGCTGCACCACATCGGCAAGACGCCGGACTTCGCCGGATACCCGGTGCAGGCGCCAACTGTCGAGATAGTGGAGATCGGCGCCGGCGGCGGCTCGCTGGCATGGGCTGACGCGGCAGGAGGCCTGCACATCGGCCCGCAAAGTGCTGGGGCCGACCCGGGGCCCGCCTGCTATGCGCGCGGCGGGACCGAGCCAACGCTGACGGACGCCAACCTGGTCGCCGGCCGGCTCGATCCCGGCTACTTCCTCGGCGGCGCGATGAAGCTGGACCATGAGGCCGCGCTCCGGGCGCTGGCCGGCCTCGGCACGCGTCTCGGCCTGGACGCGCAATCCACCGCGCGCGGGGTGCTGCGGTATGCGATCGCAAAGATGAGCCACGCCCTCCGGCTCGTCACGCTGCGAAGCGGCTATGACCCCAGGGACTTCGCCTTCATCGCCTACGGCGGCGCAGGCCCGCTGCACGCCACCCTGCTGGCGCGCGAGCTTGGCATCTCCCGGACGATCATCCCGCCCGGGCCGGGTCACTTCTCCGCCTTCGGGATGCTCGCGGGCGAGCCGCGCGGCGAGGCCGTCCGCACCGTGGTGGGGCCGCTCACGGGGACCGACCTGGCCCAAGGGTTCGCTCCCGTGGAGCACGCCGCCCTGGCCGACTTGGGCCCCTACGCGCAAGGAGCGGCGATGGCCAGGTACGCCGAGCTTCGCTACCGGGGCCAGGAACACACCATCGAGGTCCCGGTCAGCGACCCGGGGGCCACCGAGGACCTTCGCCGTGCCTTTGAGCGCCGGTGCCTGGAGGCGTATTCGTTCCGGCTGGATGCGCCGCTGGAAGTGGTGGCGCTTCGCGTCACCGCGACGGCCCCGGTGGGCCCGGCTATCTCCTGGAACGACGACGGCCCGGGCGACAGCGTGCCGCCGTCGCCATCGCGGCCGGTCGACTTCGACCTCCACGGCGGCGTCACCGAGACGCCCGTGCTCAGCAGGGCTGACCTCCGCAAGCTGGACTGGGTCAGCGGGCCGTGCGTGATCGAGGAGGCCGCGGCAACCACGCTGGTCCTGCCCGGGCAGGCGGTCCGCCGCGACGAACTGGGCAATCTCGTCATCGAGGAGCGGCCGTGAAACACCCCCTGTCAGCCTCCAGGGGTTCCCCGGCTCGGCCGCAGGCGCCGGGCCGTTCGGCCCGGCGCCGAGGACCAGCCTCCCACGGCGTCATTGGCGCGCCTCCGGCACGACCGAGCGAAGCGCCCGCGAGGGAGGCAGATAAATGAGCTCGGACCGGTTCACGCTGGACGTGCTGCGCGAAGGCTTCGCCGCGATCGCCGACGAGATGTTCGTGTCGCTGCAACGCACCTCGCAAAGCCCGATCATCTACGAGGTCCTCGACTTCGGCGTCGGCATCGCCGACGCCCGGGGAGAGCTTGTCTGCCAGGGCAACGGGATCGCCGGGTTCCTCGGGCCGCTCGGCGACGTGATCAGGGAGACCGTCGCCCGGGTACCCGGCCTGCAGCCCGGTGATGTGATCATCGCCAATGACCCGTATTCCGGAGGCGGCACCCACCTGTCCGACGTCGCCCTCGTCCGGCCCATCTACTGGGAGCACGGCCTCATCGGCTTCGCGGCCGCCAAGGGGCACTGGACGGAGGTGGGCGGAAAGGACCCGGGGTCATGGACGGCAGACTCGACCGACGTCTACGCCGAGGGCCTGCAACTACCCTTCGTGCACGCCTACCGGCAGGGCGCCGGCGTGCCGGAGGTCCGCGCGATCCTGGCGGCCAACAGCCGGCTGCCCGAAATGACCCTGGGAGACCTGGCGGCTCAGGCCGCCTGCCTGGAGGTGGCCGAGCGACGGCTGCACGAGATGTGCGCCAGGTACGGCGGCCAGACGGTCGTCCAGGCAATGGAGGTGATCTTGGACCGGAGCGAGCGGCTGGCCCGGCTCGCGCTGACCAACATCACGCACGGCACGTTCACAGCCTCGGATTTCACCGATGAGGACGGCCTCGGCAATGGCCCGTTCCCCGTCCAGGTCCAGGTGCAGATCTCCGGCACCGGGGTCGTCTGCGACTTCACCGGCAGCCACCCGCAGGTCCCCGGGCCGATCAACTGCACCTGGAGCGGCCTGGTCTCCGGGGTGCGCACCGTGTTCAAGGCCATCACCGATCCCGCCGAACCGGCCACGGATGGCTGGTTCCGCCCGCTGAAGATCATCTGTCCCGCCGGAACGATCTTCAACGCCCAGCGGCCCGCGCCCGTCGCTGCCTACTTCGAATCCACCGAGATGGCATCCGACCTGGTCTGGCACGCGCTGGCGCCGGCGTTCCCCGAGCGCCTCACCGCGGGCAGCTTCGTCTCGGTCTGCTCGACCTCGCTGGCGCTGACCCACCCGGACACCGGGGAGCCGACACTGCTGGTGGAGCCGCAGCCGGGCGGGTGGGGCGCGAGCGCCATCAAGGATGGCGAGCATGGCCTGGTGTCCGTCGGTGACGGGGAGACGTACGTGATCCCGGTCGAAGTTGCCGAGCAGCGCTACGGGATCCGCGTTGAGCGGTTCGGGTTCGACATCGTCGAGGAGGCCGGGGCCGGCCGCCGCCGAGGTGGCCGTGGCCTGGTCAGGGAGTACCGGATCTTGTGCGATGAAGCGCTGCTGACGGTCGCCTGGGGCCGGCACCTCTTCCCGCCGTGGGGCGTGGCAGGCGGGCGGGACGGCTCCCCCAACTACGTGGAGGTGCTGCGCGCGGGCAGCGAGAACGCGCAGCGGTTCGGCAAGGCATCAAGAGTCCCGCTGCGCCGCGGCGACCTGGTCCGGCTGGTCACCGGCAGCGGCGGGGGGTACGGCAACCCCCGGGAGCGCGAACCCTTCCTCGTCCTTGCGGACCTGCGCGACGAGATAATCACGGGACGGGAAGCAACCGAGGTCTATGGGGTCTCGCCGTGAGACTGGCGATCACAGGGCTCGACGTGCGGTTCGGCGACCGCCAGGTCGTCGGGATCGGCGAGTTGTCCGTCGGCGCCGCGGAGATCGTGGGCCTCGCCGGGGAGAGCGGCTCCGGCAAGTCCATGACCACGCTCGCGGTCCTCGGCCTGGCGCACACCGTCGGCGCCAGGGTCTCCGGCAGCATCCGCCTCGACGGAACCGAGCTGACCAGCCTCTCGCAGCGCGAGATGCGGGACGTGCGCGGGCGCCGGATCGCAGCCATCTTCCAGAGCCCTTCGATGGCGTTCAGCCCGGTGTTCCGGGTCGGCAGCGTGGTGCACAGCGCCCTGCGGCTGCACGGGATGACCAAGGCCGAGGCGGCCGATGCGGCGAGCCGCGCGATGCGCCAGGTGCTCCTATCCCCCGGCCTGCTCGACCGCTACCCTTCGCACCTGTCCGGCGGGCAGCTGCAGCGGGTCGCGATCGCCATCGCGCTGGCGCTGCGCGCCGAGGTCCTGCTCGCCGACGAGCCGACCAGCGCCCTTGACGTGACGGTCCAGGCCGAGGTGCTCGAGCTGCTCAGGGAACTGCGCGAGCAGGAGGGGATGTCGGTCCTGTTCATCAGCCACGACCTGGCGGTCGTCGCCGAGCTGTGCGACCGGGTGGCGATCATGCAGGGCGGCCGCATCGTCGAGCAGGGCCCGGCCGGCGTGGTGCTGTCGGCCCCGAAGGACCCGTATACCGCCGACCTGCTGGCCGCCGTACCCCGGATTGAGCCCTCGTCATGAGTCAGTCAACCTCCGGCGGTTCCCCGGCTCGGCCGCAGGCGGAGGGCCGGACGCCGCAGCATCCCGGCGCCGACGACCAGCCTCCCGCTCTGCCTGTTGGCGCGCCTCCGGCGCGACCAAGCGAAGCGCCCGCGAGGGAGGCAGATAGAGGAGTGACGCCGCCCCTCCTGGACATCGACGGCCTCGTGGTGCGGTTCGGCCCGGTGCGGGCGGTCGACGGGGTGAGCCTGCAGCTCGCTCCCGGCCCGTGCGGGCTCGGGCTCGTCGGGGAGAGCGGCTCAGGGAAGACGACCATAGGCCGGGCGGCGCTCAGGCTCGTGACCACGGTGGGCGGGACCATCCGTTTTGAAGGAAAAGACATCAGGGGGCTACGGGGGCGCGCGCTGAAGGACTACCGGCGCGCCGCGCAGATCGTGTTCCAGGACCCCGACAACAGCCTCGACCCGCGGATGCGGGTGGGCGCGTCGATCGCTGAGGCGCTGACCGCGCACCGGATGGTCGCGCGGGGGCAGGCGCGGGAACGGGCCGGGGCGCTCCTGGCCGAGGTGGGGCTCGACCCGGCGTTCGCGGCCCGGTACCCACACCAGCTATCCGGCGGGCAGCGGCAGCGGGTCGCCATCGCCAGGGCGCTGTCCGTGCAGCCGCGGCTTCTTGTCCTCGACGAGCCCACCAGCGCGCTCGACGTCCGGGCGCAGGCCGCGATCCTGCGGCTGATCGGCGCGCTGCGCGCCCAACGGGGCCTGGCCTACCTGCTCATCACGCACAACTTCGGCATCGTGAGCGAGCTGTGCGAGCAGACCGCTGTGCTCTACCTCGGCCGGGTGGCGGAGAGCGGCCCGACCGGCGCGCTGCTCGCCCGCCCGGCGCACCCCTATACCCGGGCGCTACGGTCGGCGGTGCCCGAGGTCCACGTCGCCGCCCGCCGGACCCGGGTCATCCTGCCCGGCGAGCCGCCCGACGCGACCAGGCCGCCGCCGGGCTGCGTATTCCACCCCCGCTGCGCGCTCGCAGTGGACCGGTGCCGCAGCGAGGTCCCGATGCTGCGGCCGGTGGGACCGGGCCGGATGGCCGCCTGCCACCGCGCCGAGGAGGTGCTCGCCGACGTGTCAGGTCTTGCGGCGGTAGACGCGCACCGCGAGCGGGGCGAAGACCACCACGATGCCCAGTCCCCATAGGACTGACTTGATCGCCGCGCCGGCCACCGGCCCGCCGGTCATCAGCCCGCGCGCCGCGGTGGCCAGGTCGGACATGGGGTTGATCCGCACGAAGGCCTGCAGCCAGCCCGGCATGTTCGTGGGAGGCACCAGCAGGTTGCTGGCGAACACGATGGGAAAGATCGCCGTGAACCCGAAGGTCTGCACGCCCTGCGGCGTCCGGGCCAGCAGCCCGATCAGGGCGGAGATCCAGCACATGGCCAGGGCGAAGCCCAGCACCACGACGCAGCCCAGGGCGGCGGCCAGCGGGCTGGTCAGGATCCGGAAGCCAAGGATGAACCCGAACCCCAGCATCACCGCCACCGAGATCATGTAGCGCACCATGTCGCCGAGCACGGCGCCGGCCAGCGGCGCCCAGCGGGCGATCGGCAGGCTGCGGAACCGGTCGAAGACCCCGGTCGAGATGTCGCTGTTGAGCATCAGCCCGGTACCGAGCGTGGCGAACAAGACGCTCTGCACCAGTAGCCCGGGCAGGGCGTACTGCAGGTAGGCGTGGGTATTGCCGGAGATCGCGCCGCCGAATACGTAGGTGAACAGGACCAGGAACATGATCGGCTGCAGGCTGAGCCCTATCAGGTCCTCGCTGTTCGTCCGGATCTTCAGCAGGCTGCGCCAGGTGAGCGTCAGCGTGTTCCTGATGCCGGCGAGCGGGCTCAGGCGCCGCGCGGGCTGCGGGGCCGGGCGTCCCGGCAGGGTTACCGTGGTCATCGCCTGCTCCCCTCGGTTTCGCGTGGCGTCTCCGCCGGGGCCGCCCCCGCGGGGGGCCTGGCGGGCGCGGCCGTCGCGCCTTGCCCGTTGGCCGGGACGGCGGGCTCGGCCGGGCGCCCGGTCAGCGCCAGGAAGACCTCGTCCAGGCTGGTCTTCCGGAGCGCGAACTCGGCCAGCACGATTCCGGCGGCGTCCAGCCGCCGGACGATCTCGGGGAGCGCCGTCGTGCTGGCCACCGGCACCGTCGCCCGGCCGTTCTTCAGGTCGGTATCGACCGCGGCGGCGGCCAGGCCCATCAGGATGCCGCCGACCTCCCCCAGGCGCGCCCTGTCCTCCGGGGAAACCTCAAGGACCTGGCCGCCGGTCCGCGTCTTGAGCTCGTCGGGGGTGCCGGTCGCGATGACCTTGCCGTGGTCGATCACCGCGAGGTCCTGGGCAAGCATGTCCGCTTCTTCCAGGTACTGGGTGGTGAGCAGCACCGTCACCCCCTCGGCGACCAGGCCGCGGATCATCGCCCAGGTGTCGCTGCGGGCGCTCGGGTCAAGCCCGGTGGTTGGCTCGTCGAGGAACAGCACCTCCGGCCGCCCGACCAGGCTCGCCGCGAGATCGAGCCGGCGGCGCATGCCGCCCGAATAGGTCTTGGCCGCTCTCCCCGCGGCGTCGGAGAGCCCGAAGCGCTCCAGCAGCTCGGCCGCCCTGGCCCGGGCCTCGTGCCGCGGCAGGCCGAGCAGCCTGCCGATCATTAGCAGGTTGTTCCGCCCGGTCAGGCCCTCGTCCACCGACGCGTACTGCCCGGTGAGCCCGATCAGCTGGCGTACCTGGTGCGCGTCGCGCACCACGTCGTATCCGGCGACCCTGGCCTGGCCGGCGTCCGGCCGCAGCAGGGTGGCCAGAATCCGCACGGCGGTCGTCTTGCCCGCGCCGTTCGGGCCGAGCAGCCCGAACACCGTGCCCGCCTGGGCGGACAGGTCTATCCCCGCGAGCGCCGTGGTCTTGCCGTAGCGCTTGACCAGCCCTTCGGCCTCGATCGCATGAGTCAACTGATGCTCCTTGTCGCACTGGGGTGCAGCAGCGGACGGTAACCGGCCGCGATCGCCGCCACGCTCGACGGAGGCGTCAGCACCTCCACGGTCTCGTCCTCGCGCAGCGCCACTGGGGCCGCGTAGCCAGCGAACGACCAGGGCAGCACGCGCCCGCCGGCCAGCAGGCCGGGAACGCCGTCGTGGTGGACCATCACGCCGCCGGGCAGCGTCGCCGCCAGCGCGCGGCTGGTGCGCTGCCGGCGCGACCGCGGATCTACCCGTTCCGCGTGCAACCGGACGTCCATGTCGCCAGCGCCGGGCGGTACGACGAGCCCGCGCGCCACCCGCCACGCCTCGGCGTAGGCACGGTACGCCGGGCGGCGGCAGTATCCGCACGGCCGGTGCCCGGCGGCGAGCGCCGTGGCCTCGTCCAGGAAGAACAGCGCCGTCCAGCGGCCCGGCGGCATCGGATCCCGGCGGCGGCCCTGCCGGTCCAGCACGCAGCAGATCCAGAGCTTCGACCGCCAGCGCGCGGCGCCCAGCTTCCGGTCCGCGTCGTGCAGGCAGCCCCGGTTGCCCATCAGCAGGCCGCGCGCGGGCACCGCCACGATCTCGCCGGCCGGCGTGACGCGGTTCTGCAGCGGGCCTACCACCCGAGTTCCCGGAGCCGCTGGTCGTCGATGCCGAAGTGGTGGGCTACCTCGTGGATGACGGTGCGGCGCACCTGATCGCGCACCTCGTCCTCGGTCTGGCAGATCCGGCAGATGGCCAGCCTGAAGATCGTGATCCGGTCCGGCAGGACCCCGGCATACTGCGTCGTGCGGGCGGTCAGGGGAACGCCCTGGTACAGCCCGAGCAGGCCGCGCGGGCCAGGGCCGTGCTCGACGGTGACGGCAACGTTGCGCATCAGCCGGCCCAGTTCCGCGGGCAGCCCGTCCAGCGCTGTGGCCACCATCTCCTCAAACCGATCTGGATCGACCTCGATCATGACTAGCGGCAGCTCAGGACGCTGCGCCGCCTGAATGGGCGGTTTCGACCTGCTTGGCCTCGGCCTGGGGCGGCCCGGGCGAATCGGTGGCAGGCGGCCGCTCCGCTTCCTCCTCCGGCATCCCGGTGACCCGCCAGAGCTCGGCGACGATCACCTGGAATGCCCCGGCCGCCGGAATGGCGAGCAGGGCCGCCACGAAACCGCCGAAGAGCCCGCCTATCCAGCTGCCGATCGACGCGGCGATCAGGATCGACATGAGGACGAGCAGCGGGTTGATCCGCACGGTCCTGCTCATGATCACCGGGTTCAGTATGTGGTTTTCGATCTGGGTGTACACGAGGAAGACGACCAGCGTGATGATGCCCGCGGTGAGCGAGTGTGCCAAGGCGAACAGGACGGTGGGTATGCCGGCGAGCGCTCCGCCGATCATGGGGAGGAAGTCGACGAGGGCCACCCACAGTGCCCACAGGAACGGGAACGGGACGCCGACGAGGAGCAACGCCACGAAGACCACGAGCCCCGCGATGATGGACGTGAGGATGTTGCCGAGCATGTAGCCGGTGACCGCGCGGTTAACCTGGCTCGCCACCGCCGTGAGGGAGACCCGCCGGCGTTCCGACATCATGGCGAGCAGCCCGGCGCGCATCTTCGGCCCTTCGAGCAGCAGCAGGAGCACGAGAACAAAGATCGTGGCCAGCGTGATGAGCAGGGACACCGCACCCTTGCCGAGTGCGAGCGCCGGCCGGCTCAGGCTCTGCCCGAAGCTGACGATCTTCGCCGTGTTCTTCTGCACCCAGGCCTGGACGTGGTACCGCCGGATCAAGTGCCCGATCCAGCCCTGGCCGTGCTGGGCCTTGCTGACGTAGGTGGGCAGCTTGTCAGCCAGGTGGGTGATCCCGTGGACAAGCGGGTAGCCGAACGCGAGGGCCAAACCTGCGAAGACCAGCACAGCCCAGAACGTGACGATCGCAACCGCGTACCCGCGGCGGGGTACCTTCCACCGCTGCAGGGCCACCACCATCGGGTTGAGCAGCAGCGCGACGAAACCGGCGACGGTCACCACGAGGACTACGTCCCGCAGCCGGTAGAGCAGCTTGCCCGCCAGGAAGGTCGCGACCACGACGCCAACCGTCACAAGGATCGTCCGCAGCGGGATGCCCCGTGACTCCGTTGCGCGCCACAGGCGGGCTCGCCTTGTCTGCAGCGGAGACGGTTCGTCGGCCATTAGTCAAGCATGGCAGGTCCGCCGGAATGTCCGAACCCCGCGGCATGATGTCGGCGTCGATGGGAGGCCCGATGCGTGCGCACCGTCTCGCCGCAGCCCGCACCGGCGGCGGCCTACGGCCGGCGGAACCGCCCCGCGCGACCGAGATCCTTCGGTAGCCACCTCGCCAGTCTGGGACAAGACAGCGCGAGCCAGCAACGCAAGCCGGCGATACGGCACGTGGTGACCGGACCCGTCGGTGGAGGGTCTTGGCAGATGATGGAGGCTTATGGGGGTAGCTGACCGGACCGGCTAGGCCTCTCATGGCCGCGTTGGCGCGCCGTTCGCCCAGAGCGGCACGACTGCGCCGGAGCCTCGGTCCACCGGCATTCGCGCAGCTCGAGGCCGTCGTGGACGTAGTGGCGCAGACTGGAATACATGTTCGATGTCGAGTAAGCACTTCCCGTCTGCTCGATCTTATGTTCTAATAATGGCGTGGCTCTGCTCAGTCGTGCAGCCGGGTCGGTGCCAGAGGCTGCCCTTCAGTCGGCCGTTGCGTATCGGCCACCCACGGGACCGGTGCGCGCACACTTGCGCGCTTGTTCACCATTGTCCACCCGCTGCGGTGACGCGAGCGGCGGGACGGTCGGCAGCCGCCACTCAGGGTCTTCCCCGGCAACGTTCATCCCGGTCACCGTGTGGCCGGGCCGATCCGGCATCGGTCGCATGCCAGGGGGACGACAGTGAAGACGCACTCCGACAACCCAGCCCGCTCGGCGGTTGAGCGGCTCAAGGACTTGGAGCGGAAGAAGGCGGAACTCGAGCGCAACATCCTCGATACCCGTGCCGCGCTCGACCGCAGGCGCGCCCAAGCGAGACGCGCCCGGGCCCTGGCCGACAACGGCGTGCCAGCGCGCCGGTCCGCACCGGCCGACGCCGGCGCTGACTACACCGGTGGTGAGCACCCGGGCGCTCGCTATGCCGGTGGCGACTACGCCGGTGGTGACGGCGCCGGTGGTGACGGCGCCGATGACGCGGCGCGCACCCTCGATGCGGCGTCGACCGGCTCTGACGCTGCCCCCGGCGCTGGCCTGTACCCGCCCGACGAGCGGACTGCCATCCTCATCAACCGCGGCCGGTCCACCGTCCCGGACCGGCACCTTCCGCGCTGGATCAAGGCCGCCGTTCTCGTGGCCATCCTGCTGGTGCTCCTCATCAGCCTCATTGCGATGCTGCTGCCCGGCCCCGGCCCCGCGTGGCCGGCGAGCGTGGCCAAAGTGCAAGGCGAGGTCGCCAAGGCGTGCCTTAATCCCGACGTTCGCTCGGAGCCGGGTCAGGTCAACTTCGCTTGCGCCAAGGCTACGCGGCCGATCCTCTGGGTCTTCGCGCTGATGACCAGCGGCAACGATCCGGGTTTCGCGCAGGCAGGGACCGGCCGAATGGGCCTCGAGCCCATCTCACCTGCACAGGGCAACGTGGTCGCTTGGTCCCTTAACCTGCATCACCCGTACAAACCGTCCAATCCCATAGACAGCCTCGAGGTCGCCGCCCGGGCGATCAACAACATTATCGGCGGAGGGACCTCCATCGGGGCCTACGGCAGCGTGGTCGTTGTGCCGGGACTGGAAAGCAATCCCGCCAATTGCCTGCGTTATACGGGGTCGTCGAGAGTGACATCACGTAAGGGGTTCCCAAGCCTCTGCGCATTGCCGGTGTCCAGCCAGGCCGGACAGGCAGCCCTGGTCGCCGACGTCTATCAGAAGTGGGCCTCTGGTGCCACTCCCAGGCTCGCCCAGAACGCCGCGACCCTGTTCGAGAATGCGAGGAACCCCGGCAACCCGCAGGTGCAGGCCATTCTCAAACAATTGCCTCACATCGCTGGCTAGCTTAATCCGAACACCTGTGAAGCAGAATGGTCTGGCGCAACCGCCTCCCGGCGCGAATGAGGGGAACCCGTGCATCCCATTAGCAAGCCCTGGTGGGAGCAGGTCACCGCCCTTGTCACCCTCAGCATCAGCGGTGCGATCACGGGGTTCTCCTTCGTGCCAAGATCGGCAGCCGAGCTGAAGTCGCCGGCCGGCGTGCCGATTCATCTGCTGGCCCTGGAGCAGGCGGCCCGGCCGACGGCGGCCGACGACACGATGCTCCGCGCGGCCATCATCAACGTCGCCAATCACTTCCTGAACATGGCTGCGGGCATTACCCCGGCCGAGATGCAGGCGCTCATCTGGCGGCACGACAGCGTCAACGGCGTCGACCACGGGGCCTCGTGCGCCGCCTTTGCCAGCTTGACCCTCGAATTGGCCTCGCGGGCGGTCGGCCAGCAGAGCTGGGTGACCGGCGGTACCTCCTACCCGTGGCCCCTGCACAAGTGGGTGGACGCCCGCGTTGACCCGAATCCGGCCTCGCCGGGTATCACCTCGGTCCTGCAAGACGCGCAGGCGCACCACCGCTGGCATCCGCTCGGCGACGGCTACGAGCCGCTGCCGGGCGACTGGGTGCTGTTCGACGGGCATGTCGAGGTCGTCACGAGCGACGCCAACGGCGTCCTGAACACCATCGGCGGCGACTCGCTGCCGAACTTCTCCGTGAACGCGCACCAGTACCCGGCTCCGCTGGCCGCACAGGGCGTGGTCGGCTTCGTGGACAACGGCGCGTTGCCTGGCGTAGCGAGCCAGGTGGCGGGTGGTGGGGAGCCCGGGGCAGTCCAGCACGGCGACGCGGCACGAGGCGGACACCACAAGCACCCGGCCGGAGGTCACAGCCGGCCCGTTCCGGGCAGTCTGGCGCAGGACGTAGCCGGCGGTCAGGGCCAGCCCCTTCCCGGCAGCCTGGCGCAGGACGTAGCCGGCGGCCAGGGCCAGCCCGTGCCCGGCAGCCTGGCGCAGGACGTAGCCGGCGGTTACGGCCAGCCCATCCCGGGCGCACCAGAGCAGACGATCCCCCGAGGTCACGGGCAGCCCGGCCACGGCGCTCCAGCGCCCACTGTCGCCGGCGGCGAGCCAGTGCACACGCCAGGCGGTCACGCCGGGCATGGCACGGCCGGCCGGAGTGGGCACCCGGCCGACGGTCCGCACGGACGCACGGCAAGCGGCCCAACGGGGCGGATGGCGAGCGGTCCGCGCCCGGTCATTCCCGGTGCTCCCGCCGACGGCTCGGGTCCGGAGCAACCGGGCAGCGCAGCGGGCGTCGTCGCAATACCGGGGGCCCCGGCGCCGGGGCGAGCGCACTGGGATCACGGTCCAGCCAGGCCGCACGGC
>Ga0070708_100003397_pt1 | contig 12470 bp, 12 predicted proteins | sample KBSK5503metaG_FD_65469 | JGI IMG/M metagenome (GOLD analysis project Ga0070708, IMG submission 65469) | Corn, switchgrass and miscanthus rhizosphere microbial communities from Kellogg Biological Station, Michigan, USA - KBS K5-50-3 metaG | ecosystem: Host-associated > Plants > Roots >...
GGCACCGCGCCGTCCGGGTCTTCCGCGCACTGGAACCCGATGGGCGTGTTGCGATGGGTGAGCGTCCCGGAACGGTGGACGCCAGGGAGTACCCACACGCAGCCGTTGTCGAGCGTGGCATCTGTGATCGCGATCCAGCACGTGAGGTACGCCTGCGGCTCGACGTACGCGTAGCCGTTGTCCTGGTGCCAGAGCACCGGCTCCGCGCCGTGCGGCTGCTTGTAGACGGCCTGGTCCCAGTACAGGCGGACGTCCGGGCCGACCAGGTCGTGGCCCAGATCGGCGAACAGGCGTGAGCCGCAGAAGGCACGAAGTGCGGGGGAGTGCTGCACGAGGTGCAGCGCGATCGACACCGTGTCGACGCCGGCGAGGCTGAGGCGGCCCTCCGGTTGGGCGCGCAGGAACTCGAGCGCGCGCTCGTCGAACGGAGCGATCTCCGTGTCCAGCTTGCCGACGGTCTCGGGGTCGAGCGCGTCCTCGAGGACGAAGAAGCCCTGCTCGTCGTACGCACGGGCCTGGTCCTCCGACACGCGCCCGAACGGTCCCGTGTGGCGCGGCCAGCGGAACTCGGTGTTCCACTGGTGGCGCTTGAAGCTCATGCCGGTTCGGCGCGACGCGAGGCCTGACCGACGGCCGCGGTCCGTTCGCGGTCCCGGTTGACGACCTCGACCTCGGCGCGGTCGCCGTCAATCGTGACCTCCGCGTCGACCGTCTCGCCGTCCATGACCATGCCGACGAACTTGAGCTCGATCTCGCCGTGGTCGAGGAACTCCTCGCCCCATTCGTCGAGCAGCACGCCGTACGCGGGCCCGGCCAGCTGCATGCCCTGCGCGACGAGCCCGGCGAGACCGAGCTTGCTCGCCTCGTCCGCGTCGGAATGGAAGTTGCCGCGGCGGGAGTACGCCCGCAGCAGCTCGGGCGTCAGCAGCAGGTCGCGCCGGCGGGTGCTCATTGCTCGCAGAACGTCGCGGTCGACGTCCACAGCGGCTCGCCGTCCGGCAGCGTGACCACCGCGTCGACGACCGCGTACTCGCGCCCGCGCTTCGCGTACCGGTCGACCACCGTGCCCGTGACGGTCAGCTCGGTGCCTGTCTCTCCCCGCCGGTGGGACACCAGCCGCTGCGAGGTGTGGAGCAGGGGCCGGGTCGCCACCGTCTGGAACAGCAGGATCGTCAGATTGGCGGCCACGGGCGGGTACAGGGCGCCCCGGCGGAGGGTCGGGTGGTCGACCCCGGCCGACGCCCAGTAGCGCTCGTTGGCGGCCGCGGAGACGGTGATCCGCAGCGGTCCGAGCTCGGTGCCGGCGAGGGCGCCGCCGAACGGGGAGGCAGTCTTATGCAAGGGCATGTATACTATGCAGCATGGCGTATCGCGCCGCCGTGGTCGGTGGCTCAGGGTACACAGGGGCCGAGCTGCTCCGGCTGCTCGCTGCCCACCCGGAGATCGAGGTGGTGCACGTCACCGCCGACTCGAACGCGGGCGCAGCCGTCGGGGACTTGTATCCGTCGCTGGCGGCCGCATACCCCGCGCTCGAGTACGCGTCCCTCGCGCCCGCGGATTTGGCGGGTGTCGACGTCGCGTTTGTCGCACTCCCGCACGGCGAGTCGCAGGGGATCGCCCCTGCTCTTGTCGAGCGCGTCGCACACGTTGTCGACCTGGGCGCCGACTTCCGGCTGCCGGCGAGCGTGTACGAGCGCTGGTACGACCAGCCGCACAAGGCTCCCGACCTGCTCGACGAGTTCGCGTTCGGCTTGCCCGAGCTGTTCGCCGACGCCGTCGGAAGTGGACCGCACGTGGCCGCACCCGGTTGCTATCCGACGGCGGCCGCGCTGGCGCTGGCCCCGCTCGTCGTCGACGGGCTTGTCGAGCCGACCGGCCTCGTCGTCGATGCCATGTCGGGCGTGTCGGGGCGCGGCCGCGGCCTCTCGGCGGCGAGCCTCTACTCGGAGGCGAACGAGAACGTGGCCGCCTACACGCTCCTCACGCATCGGCACACGGGGGAGATGGAGTGGGCGCTCGGCCGGGCCGCGAACACCGACGTCCAACTGCTGTTCACACCCCACCTCGTCCCGATGACGCGAGGCCTGCTGGCGACGTGCCATGCCCGCCCGACCCGCGGCGGGTTGACGACCGCATCGCTCCTCGAGACGTTCCGCGCCTTCTATGCCGGCGCGCCGTTCGTCAGCGTGCTCGACGACCCGCCGGTCACGAAGGCGACGCTCGGATCGAACGCGGCGCACGTCACCGTTCGCTCCGACGACCGCACCGGGTCCGTGCTCTCCCTGTGTGCGCTCGACAACCTCGGCAAGGGCGCGGCCGGGCAGGCCATCCAGTGCGCCAACCTCGTCCTCGGCCTGCCCGAAGCCACGGGCTTGCCCGTCGTCGGGATCATGCCGTGAGCGTCACGGCGGCGGACGGTTTCGAGGCGGGTGGCTTCGCGTGCGGCATCAAGCCGGACGGCGTGCTCGACCTCGCCCTCGTCACCACCACTGACCGTCGCCCGGTGCCCGCGGCAGCCGTGTTCACGACGAATCTCGTGCAGGCCGCGCCCGTGCAGGTGAGCCGGGACCACTTGCGGGACGGCCTCGCCGCCGCGGTCGTGCTCAACTCAGGGAACGCCAACGCGGCTACGGGCGAGAACGGCCGTCGTGACGCTCGCCGGATGTGCGAGCTGAGCGCCGCCAGCCTCGGGTGCGCGGCAGCGGACGTGCTCGTGTGCTCGACCGGGCTGATCGGAGTCCCGCTCCCCATGGAGCCCGTCGAGGCCGGCATCCCCAAGCTGGCGGCGACGCTCGGCCCGTCCGGCGATGTCGCCGCCGATGCCATCCTGACCACCGACACGGTCCGCAAGGAAGCCCATGAGCGGGTGGAGCTCGGCGACGGGGCCGCGGTCACCGTCGGCGGCATGGCCAAGGGCGCGGCGATGCTGGCGCCCTCGATGGCGACGATGCTCGCCGTGCTCACGACGGACGCCGTCGTCGATTCGCACGCGCTGCACGAGATGCTGGCGTCCGCCGTCGACTCGTCGTTCCACGAGCTGTCGATCGACGGCTGCACGAGCACGAACGACACCGTGCTGGCGCTGGCAAACGGACGGGCCGGGAACGCACCCGTCGGGCCCGGAACCCCGGACGGGTCCCGACTCGAGGGGGCCTTCCGCCACGTCTGCTTGTCGTTGTCGGTGCAGATGGCGACCGATGCGGAGGGGGCAACGAAGCTCGTCGAGATCACCGTGCGCGGGGCACGCACTCGCGACGAGGCGCGCCGCGCCGCCCGTACCGTGGCGGAGAGCCAGCTCGTCCAGTGTTCCCTGAACGGCGGCGACCCCTACTGGGGTCGGGTGTTGTCCGAGCTCGGGGTGAGCGGCGCGAGGTTCGACCCGGAACAAGTCGAGATCGCGTACGGCGACGTGACGGTGTGCCGCGATGGCGTGCAGGCCGAGCACGACGCCGGGCAGCTGGGCAAGGTCATGAGCGAGCGCTCGATCACGGTGACGTGTGACCTGAACGCCGGCGCCGAGCAGGCGACGTTGCGGACGACCGACCTCAGCCATGCGTACATCGACGAGAACCGACGCACGTCGTGAGCACCGACACCAATCCCCGCGTGCGTGACGCCGGCGCCAAGGCCACGATCCTCGCCGAGGCGCTCCCGTACATCCGCGAGTTCTCCGGGAAGACGGTCGTGATCAAGTACGGCGGCAGCGCCATGGAGGATCCCGATCTCGCGGATCTCTTCGCCCAGGATGTCGTGCTCATGCGCCTCGTCGGCATGAACCCGGTGGTGGTGCACGGCGGGGGCCCGCAGATCAGCGATCTCATGCGTCGCCTGGGGAAGGAACCCGAGTTCGTAGACGGCCTGCGCGTGACGGATGCCGAGACCGTTGACATCGTGCGTATGGCGCTGGTCGGCAAGGTCAACCGCGAGATCGTCGCGTCGGTCAACCAGCACGGCTCGTATGCCGTCGGCCTCTCGGGCGAGGACGCCGGGCTCATCACGGTCGGGCAGCGTGACGACAAGCTCGGCTTCGTCGGGGACATCCGTCGGATCGACCCGTCGATCCTCGAGCGGCTTCTCCGCGAGGACCTCATCCCGGTCGTGGCGACGGTCGGCGTCGACGAAGCGGGCCAGGCGTACAACGTGAACGCCGACACGGTCGCGGGCGCGATCGCCGAGTCGCTCCGGGCCGAGAAGCTCGTGTACCTCACCAACGTGGCCGGGATGTACAGCGACCTCGCCGACGAGGCGTCCCTCATCTCGCGGATCGAAGTGGATCGGCTGGCTGCGCTCGTCGACGACGGCGTGCTGTCGGAGGGGATGATCCCGAAGGCGCGTTCGTGCGTCGACGCCGTGAAGTCGGGTGTGAGCCGGGCCCACATCCTCGACGGGCGCATCCCGCATGCGCTCCTGCTCGAGTTCTTCACCCGCGAGGGGATCGGCACGATGGTGATCGCATGACGACGGCGCCGACGACCCGCTTCGACGAGATCGTGGCGCTCGATGCCGAGCACGTCATGGGCACGTATGCGCGCGCTCCGGTCGCGTTCGTGCGCGGCGACGGGACGCGCCTCTGGGACTCGGAAGGCCGCGAGTACCTGGACTTCCTATCGGGGCTGGCGGTCACGTCGCTCGGGCACACGCATCCCGTCGTCGCCGATGCGCTCGCGGACCAGGCGCGCACGCTCACGCACGTCTCCAACCTCTATTACAACGACCTCCAGCCCCGGTTGGCCGCCCGGCTCGACGCGCTCCTCGGCGGGGGCGGACGCGTGTTCTTCTCGAACTCGGGCGCGGAGGCGAACGAGTGCGCGATCAAGCTCGCCCGCCGCCATGGCCAGACGCGTGGTGGCAAGGAGCGCTATCACGTCGTGTCCACGTACGGCTCCTTCCACGGCCGGACGCTCACGACGTTGGCGGCGACCGGGCAGCCCCAGAAGCAGGAGACGTTCCAACCGCTCCCATCCGGGTTCCGGCTGGTGCCCTACGCCGACGCGGACGCGCTCGTCGCCGCGCTCGACGAGCGCGTGTGCGCCGTACTGCTCGAGGCCGTGCAGGGCGAGGGCGGGGTGAACCCGGCGCCTCCCGGCTATCTCGAAGCCGTCCGCTCGTGGTGCGACGAGCGCGAGGCGCTGCTGATCTTCGACGAGGTGCAGGCCGGGCTGGGCCGGACCGGTCGCTGGTTCGGCTACCAGCACGCCGATGTGCAGCCCGACGTCGTGACCATGGCGAAGGCGCTCGGCAACGGCGTCCCCATCGGCGCGTGCTGGGCCCGGGCCGACGTCGCAACCGCGCTCCGGCCCGGCGACCACGCGACGACCTTCGGCGGGCAGCCGCTTGCGGCGCGGGCCGCCCTCGCCGTGCTCGACGTCATGGAAGCGGAGGACATCCCGCAGCGCGCCGCCCGCGCGGGGGAGCAGCTCACGAAGGCGCTGCTGGCGTTGCCCGCGGTGGTCGACGTGCGCGGTTGGGGTCTGCTCCTGGCGGCCGAGGTCGCACCTGGGATCGAGTCGGCGGCGGTGGCCCGTGCGTGTCTCGAGCGCGGCCTGATCGTGAACGCGGTGACGCCGACCGCGTTGCGTTTCGCGCCGTCGCTGCTCGTCACGGACGACGAGATCACCGAGGCTGTGGGCATCCTCGACCGCGTGCTCGGCGAGACGGGGGAACGCGGAACATGACGAGCGACTTCCTCGAGGTCGACGCGCTCACGCCGGATCGGCTCGCCGCGCTCCTCGACCGGGCGCAAGCATGGAAGAAGGACCCGGCCGCGGTGCCGGCGGCCCTTGCCGGCCAGGGAGTCGCGCTCCTGTTCGAGAAGCCCTCGAGCCGTACCCGCACGTCGACCGAGATGGCCGTCGTCGGTCTCGGCGGGCACCCGATCTACATCCGCCCCGACGAGGTCGGGATCGGCGTGCGGGAGAGCGTCGAGGACGTCGCTCGCACGCTGGCCGGGTACTGCACGATCCTCGCCGCCCGGGTGTTCGACCACGGGACGCTCGAAGCCATGGCGGCGGCGGTGGACGTGCCCGTCGTGAACCTCCTGTCGGATCGTGCACATCCGTGCCAGGCGCTCGCAGACGTCCTGACGCTGCGTGAGCACCTGGGATCGCTCGAAGGGCGCCGAGTCGTGTTCGTGGGCGACGGGAACAACGTCGCCACGTCGCTCGCTTTCGCGTCGGCGTTGTGTGGCATCGAGCTCACGGTCGCGTCGCCGCCCGGGTACGAGCTGGACGACGACGTCGTGGAGCGCGCCGGGAACCTCGGCGGGGTGATCGAGGTGGCGGTCGACCCGTTCGAGGCGGTGAAGGGCGTGGACGCCGTCTACACGGACGTGTGGACGTCGATGGGGCAGGAGGACGAGGCCGCGTCGCGTCAGGCGGCGTTCCGCGGGTACCGCGTCGACGCCGACCTCATGACGGCAGCGGGGGACCAGGCCGTGTTCCTGCACTGCCTGCCTGCGCATCGCGGCGAAGAAGTGACGGCCGAGGTCATCGACGGGCCCGCCTCGGTTGTGTGGCAACAGGCTGCCAACCGGATGGACGCCGTCCGCGCGCTCCTCGCCGACCTCGCAACCGGAGGAGGCGCGTGATGGCGACGCTCGGCAAGCCTCAACGCCAGCACCGCATCTCGCGCTTGCTCGAGGAACAGGCCGTGTCGAGCCAGGCGCAACTGGTCGAGCTCCTGGCGGCGAACGGGATCGTCGCCACGCAGGCGACCGTCAGCCGCGACCTCGAAGACCTCAGCGCCGTGAAGGTCCGCATCCCCGGTGGGACGATGGCGTACGCGATCCCGGAGCACGCCAAGGAGGCGAGCGCGCCCGACGACCACCTCCGGCGCGTGATGGGCGAGTTCGTGGTCGACGTCGCGCACAGCGGCAGTCTCGTCGTGCTGCGCACGCCACCGGGGTCGGCGCACGTCATCGGCTCGGCGCTCGACCGCTCGGGCCTTCGGGACGTGCTCGGCACCGTCGCCGGCGACGACACCGTGCTCGTGATCTGCTCCGAGGGTGCCGAGGGCACGAAGGTCGCCGCCGACCTCGCGACCCTCGCCGGACTGTGAACGGAGACCGACCGATGGCGAAGCGGGTGGTGCTCGCGTACTCCGGCGGCCTCGACACGTCGGTCGCAGTGAAGTGGATCGGCGAGGAGTGGGGCGCCGAGGTGATCGCGCTGGCCGTCGACGTCGGCCAGGGCGTCGACGACGACTGGGACACGATCCGGGCCCGGGCGCTCGCCGCCGGCGCCGTCGAGGCGATCGTGGTGGACGCACGTGCCGAGTTCGCCGAGGACTTCGTCACGCCCGCGCTTCGTGCCAACGCGCTGTACGAGGGCAAGTACCCGCTCGTGTCGGCGCTCTCGCGGCCGGTCATCGTGCGGCACCTGGTCCGCGCCGCCCGCCAGCACAATGCCGACGCCGTCGCGCACGGCTGCACCGGGAAGGGCAACGACCAGGTGCGGTTCGAAGTGTCGACGCGGGCGCTCGCGCCCGACCTCGAGGTGCTCGCGCCCGTGCGGGTGTGGGGCCTGACGCGCGAGGACTCGATCGAATACGCGGCGACGCACGGCATCCCGATCCGCGTCCGCAAGGACAGCCCGTACTCGGTCGACGAGAACCTGTGGGGACGCACGATCGAGTGCGGGATCCTCGAAGATCCGTGGGTCGAGCCCCCGAAGGAGGTGTACGCCCTGACGAGCAAGACCAGCGATGCGCCCCGGGAGCCCCGGGAGCTGGTGATCGGCTTCGACGGCGGCGTCCCGGTGAGCCTCGACGGCGCAACGACGCCCCTGCACGAGCTCGTCCCGGCGGTGAGCGCCGCGGTGGGCGCGTACGGGTGGGGCCGCATCGACATGGTCGAGAACCGCCGGGTGGGCATCAAGAGCCGCGAGATCTACGAGTGCCCGGGCTCGCTCGCTTTACTGCTCGCCCACGCCGACCTCGAGTCGATCACCCTCGAGCGCGACCTCATGCGCGAGAAGGCTCGCCTCGAGCCGCGCTACGCCGAGCTCGTGTACGACGGGTTGTGGTACTCGCCGCTGCGCCGGTCCCTTGACGCGTTCGTAGGTGCATCGCAGGGGCCGGTGACGGGGGAGGTGCGGCTCCGGCTCGAGCCCGGCCGGTGCTTCGTCGCCGGCCGTCGCGCCGAGCACGGGCTGTACGACTACGAGCTCGCGACCTACGCCGCCGAGGACGCCTTCCGCCACGAGGACGCGGCCGGGTTCGTGCGACTCTGGGGTCTCGGCGTCGAGACGGTGGCGCGCAAGCAGGGAACCCCCGAAGAATGATCGTGTAATGAGTGAACGCGACGCCCGGCCGCTCTGGCACGGGCGCTTCGCCGAGGAGCCGGCCGAGGAGCTGCTCGCATTCACGAGCAGCCTCGACTTCGACCGCCGCCTCGCGGGCGACGACATCGCGGGCTCGCGTGCGCACGTAGCCATGCTCGGCCGCGTCGGTCTGCTGACCGACGAGGAGGTGTCGGCCGTCACGACCGCTCTGGTCTCCGTCGACAAGGAGCTCGCAGAGGGGACGTTCGCGTTCGTCCCCACCGACGAGGACATCCACACGGCCATCGAGCGCCGCGTCACCGACCTCGCCGGTCCGGCCGGCGCCAAGCTGCACACCGGGCGCAGCCGTAACGATCAGGTCGCGCTCGACCTGCGCCTCTTCCTGCGGCGCGAGGGTCGGGCCGTCGCCGCAGCGGTGCACGAGCTCCAAAGCGTGCTCGTCCGCCGGGCGACGGACGCGGGCGACACCTACCTGCCCGGATACACGCATCTGCAGCGCGCCCAGCCCGTCCTCCTCGCCCATCACCTGCTTGCCCACTTCTGGGCCTTCGGGCGTGACATCGACCGGTGGCGTGACGCACTCGACCGCGCCGACGTGTCGCCCCTCGGGGCGGGCGCGCTCGCCGGTTCGAGCCTGCCGCTCGATCCGGACGACGTCGCCCGCGAGCTCGGCTTCGCCCGGCGGTTCGAGAACTCGCTCGACGCGGTGTCGGATCGCGACTTCGTAGCCGAGGCGCTGTTCGTCGCCGCGATGACCCAGTCGCACCTGTCGCGTCTCGGCGAGGAGATCGTCCTCTGGGCGAGCGAAGAGTTCGGATTCGTGCGCCTGGCCGACGCGTACAGCACCGGGTCATCGATGCTGCCCCAGAAGAAGAACCCCGACATCGCCGAGCTCGCACGCGGCGGCGCCGGCCGGGTCATCGGCGACCTGACCGGGCTGCTCGCCACGCTCAAGGGCCTCCCGCTCGCGTACAACCGCGACCTCCAGGGGGACAAGGAGCCGCTCTTCGACGCGCTCGACACCTGCACGGGCGCTCTCCTCGCGGTCGCCGGGCTTCTGGGTACGGCCGAGTTCGTCCCCGCGCGGATGCAGGCGGCGGCGGACGACGCGGCTTCGGCGGCAACGGACCTCGCCGAGCTGCTCGTCCAGCAGGGAGTCCCGTTCCGAGACGCGCACCAAGCCGTTGGCGAACTGGTGCGGCAGGCCGCCGAACGGGACATCGCGCTCGAGGAGCTCGTCATGACCGACCCGCGCCTCGGCCCGGACGCGCTGGCGCTGCTCGAACCGGGCGAGGCCGTCCGGCGGCGGACGACGCCCGGCGGCGCCGGCCCCGAGCCCGTGCGCCGTCAGCTCGCCGCCGCGCGCGCTCGGCTCGACGAGCAACGCGTCTGGCTCGACGGAACGTGACCGCCGCGAGGCGGCGGGGGCGGGCTCTTCCGCGGTCGTTCTTCGCGCGCGACTCGCGTGAGCTCGGGCCGGATCTGCTCAACAAACTGCTCGTCTACGACGATTCGGAGTTCGGGCGGCTTGCCGTCCGGCTCGTCGAGGTCGAGGCCTACGCCGGCGACGAGGATCCCGGCAGCCACGCCTTCCGGGGGGAGACGCCGCGCAATCGCGTCATGTTCGGACCGCCAGGCCACCTCTACGTGTACTTCACGTACGGGATGCACTGGTGCTCCAACGTCGTCTGCGGCGAGACGGGATGGGCGAGCGCGGTGCTGTTGCGGGGCGGCGCGCCTGTGGAGGGCATCGACGTCATGCGGGACCGCCGCCACGCCGCCCGCCGCGATCGCGACCTGTGCTCCGGTCCCGCTCGGCTCACCCAGGCCCTCGCGATCACCGGCGCGCGCAATGGCGCCGATCTCGTGCGGGGCCCGGTGCGTGTGGTGGACGACGGGGTTCCGCCGCCGCGCCGGCCGGGCTGCTCCACCCGGGTCGGCCTGAAGCCGGGGGAGGGCGATGAGTCGCGGTGGCGTTGGTTCGTGCGAGACGACCCGAATGTCAGCCCAGGTCGGCCGGCGGGTGGGAAGTAGCGTTCGACCTCATGGCTGACGTTCAAGAGCAGCTAGACGTTCTGACGGCCGGTACGACTCACGTCATCGAGCGGGAAGAGCTTGAGGCGAAGCTGCGCTGGGACCGTCCGCTAAACGTGAAGCTGGGCATTGATCCGACAGCGCCAGACATCCATCTCGGATTCGCTGTTGTGCTTCGAAAGCTGCGCCAGTTTCAAGATTTTGGTCACAGAGCCGTCCTCATCATCGGGGATTTCACGGCTCGGATCGGGGATCCATCCGGTCGTTCCAAAACGCGGCCGCGGATCTCTAAGCAAGAGGTCAACGAATACGCAGCGACGTATCTGGAGCAAGCCAAAAGGGTGCTTCGCTTCGATGGCGACTCCATTCTCATCACCGACAACTCGCACTGGCTCGGCGTGCTCGACTTGGAAGAGATCATTGAGCTCACGTCGAACGTCACCGTCGCCCGGATCCTCGAGCGCGATGACTTCACTCAGCGTCAGCGACGAGGAGACCCGATTTCACTGACGGAGCTTCTCTATCCGCTCCTGCAGGCGTACGACTCCGTCAAAGTCGACGCCGATGTCGAGCTCGGCGGAACTGATCAGTTGTTCAACAACTTGATGGGTCGCGACCTACAGCGTGCTGCTGGTCAACAACCACAGGTCGTCATAACGACGCCGCTGCTCGAAGGCCTAGACGGCAAGGAAAAGATGTCCAAGTCCCTCGGGAACTACATCGGGATCGCCGAGCCTCCTGCGGAGCAGTTCGGCAAACTGATGAAGGTCCCCGATGATCTCCTGCCGAAGTACCTTCAGGTGACTACGGGGTGGCACCCGGACAAGGTCAACGAGACAACCAGTCAACTCGCGCGAGGTGATCTGAAGCCGGTTGATGCAAAGCGCCTTCTAGCCCGCACGGTGGTTGGTCTGTACCACGGCAATCCCGCAGCGGTGCAGGCCGAGTCCGAGTTCGACCGGGTGTTCAAGGAGCACGCCGCCCCCACGGAGGTGGCGGAGTACTTGATCCCGCTCGAGGAGCTGCGGGACGGGCGCATTGAGGTCGCCCGGCTCCTCACCCTCGCCGGCCTGGCGGCCTCGAACCGGGAGGGCCGCCGCAAGATCCAGGAGGGTGGCGTCTACCTCGAAGACGAGCGGGTCACCGACCCGTCGCTCGAGGTCGCCCCCGCCGAGGTCGACGGGCGGCTCCTCCGCCTCGGTCGCCGCTCCTGGATCCGGATCCGCGCCCGCTGATCGGCCCGGGAACGATCCCGGGGCCAGACCCGTTTGACGGTAAAGGGTTTCACCCATAGGATGATGGGTCCGCTCGCCGGAGCCGGTGTTCCGGCTCGAGCGGGTTGACACGGACGCTCTTTTGCCGCACCAGACCTCGCGGCAGCGGAGTGGGTGTCCGCCTGACGATCGTCGTCGGCCTCTGGTCGGCCTCCCGTCGGGCCGTGGCTCCTTGAAAACGGAACAGTGATGTCAAAAGCCAGTGCGGCGTTCACAGTCGCGTCCTTCGGGACGTGGGTGGGGACGCCACCTAGCAATTCCAAGTAAATCAAGGTCGTCGGCCAGCCAGTGGCCGTCCGGCGGCCAACCCAGGATCTGTGGCCGGCGCCCTCGGGTGGCGGTCGAGATCTCGATGGAGAGTTTGATCCTGGCTCAGGACGAACGCTGGCGGCACGCTTCACACATGCAAGTCGAACGAGAAACCCGGGCTTGCCCGGGTGGACAGTGGCGAACGGGTGAGTAACACGTGAGCAACCTGCCCCGAAGACCGGGATAACACCGGGAAACCGGTGCTAATACCGGATGTCCTCACCGGACCGCATGATCCGGCGAGGAAATGGTCCTCCGCTTCGGGATGGGCTCGCGGCCTATCAGCTTGTTGGTGGGGTAACGGCCCACCAAGGCGACGACGGGTAGCTGGTCTGAGAGGATGTCCAGCCACACTGGGACTGAGACACGGCCCAGACTCCTACGGGAGGCAGCAGTGGGGAATCTTGCGCAATGGGCGAAAGCCTGACGCAGCGATGCCGCGTGCGGGATGAATGCCTTCGGGTTGTAAACCGCTTTCAGCAGGGACGAAATTGACGGTACCTGCAGAAGAAGCCCCGGCCAACTACGTGCCAGCAGCCGCGGTAATACGTAGGGGGCAAGCGTTGTCCGGATT
>Ga0070708_100003399_pt1 | contig 12467 bp, 10 predicted proteins | sample KBSK5503metaG_FD_65469 | JGI IMG/M metagenome (GOLD analysis project Ga0070708, IMG submission 65469) | Corn, switchgrass and miscanthus rhizosphere microbial communities from Kellogg Biological Station, Michigan, USA - KBS K5-50-3 metaG | ecosystem: Host-associated > Plants > Roots >...
CTACTACTACCTCGACTCGACGCCGACCCACGCGTACCTCAGGGCGCTGTACAAGTATCCGCAGGCGGCCTACCCCTACGAGCGGCTGCTGGAGGAGAACCGCCGGCGCGGCAAGGACCAGCCAGAGTTCGAGCTGGTCGAGACGGGGGTGTTCGACGGCGATCGCTACTTCGACGTGGGCGTCGAGTACGCGAAGGCGTCGCCCGAGGATCTCCTCATCCGGATCACCGTCGCCAATCGCGGGACCGAGCGGGCGGCGATCCACCTGCTGCCGACCTGGTGGTTCCGCAATACCTGGGACTGGGGCCGGAGCGGCGAGAACTACCCGCCCAAGCCGGTGCTGTCGGGTGCGGGGTCCGCTGAGGTCCGCGCCGAGCACGCGACGCTCGGGGTCTATCGCCTCACGGCGGACCGGGGCCCGGACAATCAGTCGCCGCGGCTGCTCTTCACCGAGAACACGTCCAATCTGACGCGGCTGTTCGGGGCGCCGAACCCGACCCCATACGTGAAGGACGCGTTCCACACCGTCGTCATCCAGGGCGACGAGAGTGCCGTGAACCCGGACGAGCGCGGCACCAAGGCGGCCTTCTGGTACCGGCTCGAGCTCGACGGCGGGCAGGAAGTCGCGCTACGCCTCCGCCTGCGCGCGGACGGCGAGGCCGCGGCACCGGCGTTCGACGCGGGATTCGACCAGACGTTCGACGAGCGCATCCGCGAGGCGGACCGGTTCCACACTGCGATCACGCCTCCCGCGGCAACGCCCGAAGAGCGCGCCGTGCTCCGGCAGGCGCGTGCCGGCCTCCTCTGGTCGAAGCAGCTCTACTACTACGACATCCCCGAGTGGCTCGCCGGCGACCCCGCTCAACCTCCGCCGCCGGTATCGCGGGCGTCGGGGCGGAACGCCGACTGGACGCACTTGAACAACCTCGACGTCATCTCGATGCCGGACACGTGGGAGTACCCGTGGTACGCCGCGTGGGACCTGGCGTTTCACATGATCCCCTTCGCCCGGCTCGATCCCGAGTTCGCGAAGCATCAACTCGTGCTGCTGTTGCGCGAGTGGTACATGCACCCCAACGGGCAGATTCCGGCGTACGAGTTCGCATTCGGCGACGTCAATCCACCGGTACACGCGTGGGCGTGCTGGCGCGTGTACAAGATGACGGGCCCCCGCGGGCACCGCGACCGCCTGTTCCTCGAGCGGACATTCCAGAAGCTACTGCTCAACTTCACCTGGTGGGTGAATCGCAAGGACCCCGAGGGCAAGAACATCTTCGCGGGCGGGTTCCTCGGGCTCGACAACATCGGCGTGTTCGACCGCTCGCGCCCGCTCCCCACCGGCGGCCACCTCGAACAGGCCGACGGCACGGCGTGGATGGCGTTCTACTGCGCTACGATGCTGTCGATCGCGCTCGAGCTCGCGAGCGAGGACCCCGCCTACGAGGACATCGCGACGAAGTTCTTCGAGCACTTCGTTGCGATCACGGATGCGATCAATGCGCTGGGCGGCACGGGCCTGTGGGACGAGGTCGACGGGTTCTACTATGACCAGCTGGCGATGGACGGGACGAAGACCGCTCTCCGGGTCCGCTCGGTGGTCGGTCTCGTGCCCTTGATGGCCTGCGAGGTCCTCGAGACGGAGACCTTGAAGCGTCTTCCCGATTTCGCGCGGCGGATGGAGTGGTTCATCAGGAACCGCAGCGATCTGGCCCGGCACGTCTCCATGTGCGAGGCGTCGCCCGATGACGCGCACGGCCACCGGCTGCTCGCGCTGCCGCGCCGCGAGCGGCTGGAGCGCGTGCTCCGCTACGTCCTCGACGAACGGGAATTCCTCTCTCCTTACGGGATCCGGTCCGTCTCGAAGGTGCACCAGGACCGGCCCTACGTCCTCCAGGCAGGGGGGCAGGAATACCGCGTGGACTACGTGCCCGGGGAGTCGAACACCGGCCAGTTCGGCGGCAACTCGAACTGGCGCGGGCCGATCTGGTTCCCGCTGAACTACCTGTTGATCGAGGCGCTGGAGCGCTACGACCACTTCTACGGCGACAGCCTCCGCGTCGAGTGTCCCACCGGATCCGGCAGGCTGATGAGTCTCGCCGAGGTGGCGCAGGAGCTGCAAACCCGGCTCGCCCGGATCTTCCTGCCCGACACCGCCGGGCGCCGGCCGTGCCACGGCGACGAGCCGCGCTACGCGACCGATCCTCACTGGCGCGACCTCGTGCTCTTCAACGAGTACTTCCATGGCGACTCCGGCCGGGGCGTGGGCGCGAGCCACCAGACCGGGTGGACGGCGCTTGTGACGCGCTGCATCGAGGATCTCGCGCAGGCGCGCCGGGCCGAAGCGCCTGCGGAACTCTCTCCCCAAACGACTCGAGGAGCGTCCCGTGGATCACGCCGCCGAGTGGCTCGAAGCTGACGGTCTCGGGGGGTTCGCCTCCGGGACAGTGGGGGGCGTGCGCACACGTCGGTATCACGCCCTGCTCCTCGTGGCGACGACGCCGCCGACGGGGCGCTATGTCCTCGTGAACGGCTGCGACGCGTGGGTCGAGCATGAGGGCCGGCGCTCTCCCCTGAGCACCCAGTACTACACGCCCGGCGTCACGTCCCCGGACGGTGAGCACCGACTCGAGGGTTTCTCATCGACGCCGTGGCCCAGCTGGTTGTTCCGGCTCGAGGACGGGATCGAAGTCGAGCAACAGCTGTTCGCCGCCCACGGCGCTCCGCGGGTGATCCTGTCGTGGAAGCTCAGGACGCCGGCGCCGGGCGTGCGCCTCGTGGTGCGGCCGTTCCTCTCGGGCCGCGATTATCACGCGCTGCACCATGAAAACTCGGGCCTCAGGTTCGACGCCCGCGTGGACGGCGACGCCGTGACGTGGCGCCCGTACGATGGCGTGCCCGAGGTCCTGGCGCGCAGCAACGGCGCCTACGAGCACGGCCCGCTGTGGTACCGCGGATTCCTGTACGCCGAAGAGCGCGACCGGGGACTGGACTTCGTCGAGGACCTGGCGTCGCCCGGCAGCTTCACCTGGGACCTGTCGGCCGGTGAAGCGCTGTGGAGTCTCGAGACTCCGTCCGGCGCAGGCGCGCCCTCAGCGCTACCCGCCGAGGTGAGAGAGCTGCGGGCGGTGGAGCGCCGGCGGCGGGACGCCTTCCCGTCGCCTCTGCACCGCGCCGCGGACGCGTATCTGGTGCGGCGCGGGACCGGCATGACGATCGTGGCGGGTTACCCGTGGTTCACCGACTGGGGTCGGGACACGTTCATCGCCCTGCGCGGCCTCTGTCTCGCGGGCGGCCGCCTCGACGACGCCCGCGGCATTCTGCTCCAGTGGGCCGATGCCGTCTCCGAAGGCATGCTCCCGAACCGCTTCCCCGACCGGGGCGGCGAGCCGGAGTTCAACGCCGTGGACGTATCGCTCTGGTACGTCGTGGCGACTCACGAGTATCTCGCCACCGTGGAAACCGCGGAAGGCGAGGTTGCAGAATCGGATCGCCGGGCCCTCGATCACGCCGTGCAGCGCATTCTCACGGGCTATGCCGACGGGACCCGCTACGGCATTCACGTGGATCGCGACGGCTTGCTCGCGGCGGGGCGGCCCGGCACGCAGCTCACGTGGATGGATGCGAAGGTGGGCGATTGGGTCGTGACCCCGCGCATCGGAAAGCCCGTCGAGGTGCAGGCGCTCTGGCTCAACGCGCTGCGCATCGGGGCGGGGGGGGCCACCGGATCTCTCCGTTGGGCCGCACTGCTCGAGCGGGGCAGCGCCGCGTTCGCCGCCCGCTTCTGGAATCCCGGCGGCGGCTACCTGTACGACGTGGTCGACGTGGATCACAAGCCCGGCACGGTCGATGCAACCTTCCGGCCGAACCAGATCTTCGCCGTCGGCGGATTGCCGTTCCCGGTGCTGAACGGCACAGCGGCTCGCCAGGTCGCGGACGCCGTCGAGCGGCGTCTCCTCACGCCGCTCGGCTTGCGCTCGCTCGCCCCGGGCGAGCCGGGATACACTGCGCGCTATGAGGGAGGCGTGGCGGCGCGGGACGGCGCCTATCACCAGGGGACCGTTTGGCCGTGGCTGCTCGGCGCGTTCGCGGAGGCCTGGGTGCGGGTGCGTGGCAGCACTGTCGGCGTCAAGCGTACCGCGCGCCAACGGTTCCTCGAACCGCTGCTCGCCCACCTGCACGAGGCCGGCCTGGGGCACATCTCGGAGATCGCCGACGCCGAGCCGCCGCATCGCCCGAGGGGTTGCCCGTTCCAGGCGTGGTCCATGGGCGAAGCCTTGCGCCTCGACCAGGCCGTTTTGGCCGCGCCCGCCCCTGCCCCGCGGCCCCCATCGTTCCCCCTCTCCCGCAGGGAGAGGGGGACAGGGGGTGAGGACGCACACGGCGCGCTCACGCGGCCCCGAACCGGATGATCGACGCCTTGCGGCGCCACTGGCCCGAGTATCTGATGGAAGCCGCGCTGCTCGGCGGCTTCATGGTCTCCGCGTCGCTCTTCGGCTCGCTGCTCGAGTTCCCGGGATCGCCCGTGCATCAGGCGATTCCCCACCCGACCGTGCGCCGCGCGCTGATGGGCATGGCGATGGGCCTCACGGCGATCGCGCTCGTCTACTCGCCGTGGGGGAGCCGCTCCGGCGCCCATTTCAATCCGGCGCTGACGCTCGCCTTCCACCGGCTTGGCAAGGTGGCCCGAGCGGACGCGGTATGGTACACGGTCGCGCAATTCGGCGGCGCCGTGGCCGGGATGCTCGTGGCGCTAGCGCTGGTGGGCGTCCCCTTGGCGCATCCCGCGGTGCACTACGTCGCCACCCGGCCCGACGGCGGCCCGGTGGCGGCGTTCGGCGCCGAGACCGTGATATCCTTTGGCCTGATGCTCGCCGTGCTCACCGTGTCGAACCGGCCCGCGATCGCGCGCTGGACCGGGGTATGCGCGGGCCTGCTCGTCGCGCTCTACATCACCCTGGAAGCACCCATTTCGGGCATGAGCATGAATCCGGCCCGGACCTTCGCGTCCGCGCTCGTAGGGCGCACTTGGGCCGGTTGGTGGATCTACTTCACGGCGCCCCCGCTCGGCATGCTCGTGGCCACGGAGGTCTATCGCCGCTGGCGCGGCGCGCGGAGCGTTTTCTGCGCCAAGCTGCACCACCCCGCCGGTGTGCCCTGCATCTTCTGCGAGCACCGCCTGGCAACGCGCTCGTAGCGGGCCCACCCCCGGACCACATCTCAGGTCCTCACCCCTGACGCCCTCTCAAGTCCTCACCTCCTGACGCCCTCTCAAGTCCTCACCTCCTGACGCCCTCTCAAGTCCTCATCCCCTGTCCCCCCTCGATGAGTCCTCACCCCCTGACCCCCTCTCCCTTCGGGAGAGGGGGAACGACGCCTAGTTCTTCGTTCCCCCTCTCCGGAACGGAGAGGGGGTCAGGGGGTGAGGACCTGAGAAGGGACAGAAGGTGAGGACTCATCGAGGGGGACAGGGGGTGAGGACCTGAGAAGGGACAGAAGGTGAGGACTCATCGACGGGGGACAGGGGATAAGGAATTGAGAGGGGGGCAGGGGGTCTGGAACCATTCCCCGAGCACCCGCATTATGGCCACCGCGCTACGGAGGAAGCGAGCATGGACCATTACGACGTCATCATCATCGGCACCGGCGCGGGCGGCGGCACGTTGGCGCACCGGCTCGCTTCCTCGGGCAAGCGCATCCTGCTGCTCGAGCGCGGCGACTACGTTCCCCGGGAGAAGGAGAATTGGGACACGAAAGCCGTCGTGCTAGAGGGCCGCTACGGCGCGAAGGAAGAGTGGCGGGACAAGGACGGAAAGAAATTCCACCCCCACACGAACTACTACGTCGGGGGCAACACGAAGTTCTACGGTGCCGCGCTGTTCCGGCTGCGCGAGCGCGATTTTGGCGAGCTGCGCCACCACGGCGGCATCTCACCCGCCTGGCCAATCTCGTACGCCGACCTCGAGCCGTACTACACCGAGGCCGAGCGGCTGTACCAGGTCCACGGCGAGCGCGGCTGCGATCCGACCGAGCCGCCGGCGAGCGCGACGTACGCATACCCGCCGGTGAGCCACGAGCCGCGCATTCAGCAGCTCGCCGACGACCTCCGCCGGGTGGGTTTGCGGCCGTTCCACGTGCCTCTCGGCGTCATGCTCGACGAGCGCAACCCGCGCACGAGCCGCTGCATCCGGTGCAACACGTGCGACGGCCACCCGTGCTTGATCTACGCCAAGTCCGACGCCCAGGTGGTGTGCGTGGACCCGGCGCTCGCGCATCCCAACGTCACGCTGCTCACGAACGCCTACGTGACGCTGCTCGATACCGGGCCTTCGGACCGCGAGGTGACGGGCGTCCACGTGCAGCGCGACGGCGCCACGGAGACCTACTCGGCGAACATCGTCGTCGTCTCGTGCGGCGCGATCAATTCGGCGGCGCTGCTGTTACGCTCGGCGAACGATCGGCACCCCCAGGGCCTCGCGAACGGCTCGGGCGTCGTGGGACGGCATTACATGTCGCACATCAACTCGGTGTACCTGGCGATCTCCAAGTGCGCCAACCCGACGCGTTTCCAGAAGACGCTCGCGGTCAACGATTTCTACTTCGGCTCGAAGGAGTGGCCCTACCCCATGGGACACATCTCCTTCGTGGGAAAGACCGACGGCCACGTGCTGGCGGCCGGGGCGCCCGCCCTCGTCCCGGGGATGACGCTCGAGCTGATGGCGCAGCACTCGCTCGATTTCTGGCTCACCTCGGAAGACCTGCCGCATCCGGACAATCGCGTGACGGTCGACCGCGACGGCACCATCCGGCTTTCGTATACGCCCAACAACCACGAGGGCCACGAACGGCTCATCGCGAAGCTCAAGGAAATGCTCGACCCCATCGGCTGCGAGAAGCACCTGATCCCGTTCTTCTCGCGGCAGATCTTCCTGGGTCAGGGAATCCCGCTCGCCGGCGTCGCGCACCAGAACGGCACCATCCGGTTCGGGACCGATCCCGAGACCTCCGCGCTCGATCCCAACTGCAAGGCGCACGAGCTCGACAACCTGTACGTGGTGGACGGCAGCTTCTTCCCCTCGAGCGGCGCCGTGAATCCAGCCCTGACCATCATGGCCAACGCGCTCCGGGTCGGCGACCACATCCTGGAGCGCTTGCGGTGAAGCTCGCCCGCCTCGTCGTCCTGGCGCTGGCGCTCGGCGCCGCGGCGCTCCGGGCGCAGCAGCCCGGCGCCAGCCGGGGCATCGAGCCGGCGGACCGGACGGCCGCGGTCGCCGCGGTCGGTCCGGTGGCGCTCACGGTGTCCGACATGGACCGCTCGGTGGCGTTCTACACCGGAGTGCTGGAGTTCCGGAAGACCGCCGACACGGTCCTGGACGACGACGGCTACGGCCGCCTCGAGGGTGTCCCCGGCTCGCGCATGCGCATCGTGCGGCTGCGGCTCGGCGAGGAAACGCTGCAGCTCATGGCCTGGCATCATCCGACGGGTCGCTCCGCCCCGGCCGGCGCCCGCAGCAACGATCGCTGGTTCCAGCACGTCGCGATCATCGTGCGTGACATGGACAGCGCCTATGCGGTGTTGCAGGCGCATGGCGTGGAGCCGGTGTCGCCCGCGCCGCAGCGCCTCCCTGACTGGAACCCCAACGCCGGCGGCATCCGCGCGTTCTACTTCCATGATCCCGATCAGCATCCGCTCGAGATCCTCCAGTTTCCGCCCGACAAGGGCGACCCCAGGTGGCGGCACGCGGGCGCGGGCGGACGGCTGTTCCTCGGGATCGACCATACCGCGATCGTCGTGTCGAATACCGAGACGAGTTTGCGCTTCTACCGCGACCTGTTGGGGCTCCGCATCGCCGGCAAGAGTCTCAACTATGGCCCCGAGCAGGAACGGTTGAACAACGTCCCCGGCGCACGGCTCCGCATCACCAGCCTGCGCGCCGCGGCGGGCCCCGGCATCGAGTTTCTTGAGTACTTGGCCCCGCGCGACGGCCGGCCCGCGCCGCCGGACGAGCGCGCCAACGATCTCGTCCACTGGCAGACGGTCGTCGCGACCGGAGATCCCGAGCGCCTCGCCTCGCGCCTCACGACCGCGGGCGTGCGGTTCGTCTCGCCCGGCGTCGTGCGGGTCGAGGATGGCGCGCTCGGCTTCGACCGCGGGTTTCTGGTGCGCGACCCCGACGGCCACGTCGTCCAGGTCATCGCCCCGAACTGACGTGATTCACTCTCTCGTGGAGAAATCGGACATGTCCCCAACGCTCGCATCGAACCGCGCTTCCCAGCCGGCCGTCGACGAACGCGGTCAGCGGAAGATGATGAAAGCGATCGCCGTCTTCCCCGGCCGTCCCGGATCGGTGCACCTCGAGGAGCTGCCGAAGCCCTCGGTGACCGACATCCCGGGGGGTCGGGGCGTTCTCGTGCGCATCCTGCGGGTCGGCGTGGACGGCACCGACAAGGAGATCAATGCGGCCGAGTACGGGGAAGCACCCGAGGGCAGCCCGTTCCTTGTGCTCGGCCACGAGAGCTTCGGCGTGGTCGAGGAGGTCGGCGCGCGAGTGACGGAGCTGATGCCGGGCGACTACGTGGTCGCGACAGTGCGCCGGCCCGGGATGAGCATCTACGACCGCATCGGCACGTCCGACATGACGACAGACGACGTGTACTTCGAGCGCGGGATCAGCCGGCGTCACGGCTTCCTCACCGAGTACTACGTCGAGGACCCCGAGTTCGTGGTCAAGGTGCCGCAGGGCCTGGGCGACGTGGGCGTGTTGCTCGAGCCCACGACGGTCGTGGAGAAGGGCATCGCGCAGGCGTTCGAGATCCAGCGCCGGCTGCGGGTGTGGCGGCCCCGCAAGGCGGCGGTGATCGGCGCGGGCACGATCGGGTTGCTCGCGACGCTGGCGCTCCGGCTTCGGGGCGTCGAGGTGACGACGTTCGCCAAGCAACCACGCCCGTACTTGAATTCGGATCTCGTCGAGACGCTGCGGGCCCGCTATGCATCCGCCGCCGAGGGCTCCTTCCTCGACATCGCGGCGAAATACGGGCCGTTCGATCTCATCTTCGAGGCGTCCGGGTTCGCGCCACTGGTGTTCGACGCGATGCAGGCGCTGGCGAAAAACGGGGTGCTGGTGCTGTCGAGCGTCACCGGGAGCGACCACAAGGTGGAGGTGCCGGCCGACCGGATCAACCTCTCGTTCGTGCTCGGCAACAAGGTCATGGTGGGGACAGTGAACGCGAACCGCGAGTACTTCGAGACGGGTGTGAGAGATCTGTCGCAGGCGGCTCTCGAGTATCCCGGATGGCTGCACCGGCTGCTCACGCACCCGGTGGAGGGGCTCGAGAACTACCGGCAGCTGTTCGACTACCTCGAGCACGGCGAGGGCGTGATCAAAGTGTTCTGCCAGGTGGCCGATTCGCCCGCCCCCCCAACCAGCAACCCCTGATCGGAAGGAAGCGGACGTCATGCGTTCCGTGTACCGGCTCTTGTTGGTGAGCGTTTTCGGGTTGCCGCTCGGCACCGCGCGCGCGCAGAGCACGATGGCCCCGGCGGCGCATGTGACCTTCTTCGACAGTGGCGCCGTGGCGGCCGCGTTCGCCAAGGGAAGGCCGCTGCTCGAGGTCGCGGCGTACAAGATCCTGACCAGCCGGCGAGAGGCTCCCGGCCGGGTCGAGGTGCACACCCGGGACACCGACGTCATCTACGTGCTCCAGGGGCACGCGGTGTTCGTCACAGGCGGCACGGCGAAGGAGCTCCACACAGTGACGCACGACGAGCTCCGTGGGTCGGGGATCGAGGGTGGCGAGACCCATCACCTGAGGGCGGGTGACGTGATCGTCGTGCCGAACGGCATCCCACACTGGTTCAAGTCGGTGGACGGACCGTTCCTGTACTTTACGGTGAAAGTCACCAACCGAGGGATATGACCATCTCGCCCGCCGGCCGCCGGCTGTGACGGACCCACACGCGACGGAGCGAGCCCGGCTGCGGGCAGTCGTGAGAGAGCGACCGCAGCACATCGTCGTGCCGGAGCCGGGCCAGGTGTCCGTCTGGGACTTCCCGCGTCCGCCGCGCGTCGAGCCCGTCGCGTGGCCTGTCCGGGTCGAATACGGGGGCCGGGTGATCGCGGACACGACCGCCGCCTTGCGCGTCTGCGAGACCTCGAGCCCGCCGACCTACTACCTTCCGCCTGCCGACATCGCGCCCGGCTCGCTCGAGCCGAGCGATCGGACCTCGTTCTGCGAGTGGAAGGGCGTCGCGAGCTACTGGACTTTCACCGCCGGCGGCCGGCGGGCCAAGGACGCCGCGTGGAGCTACCGCGCGCCCGACCCCGGCTATGAGGCGATCAAGGACTACGTCGCGTTCTACCCGCGCCGGATGGACGCCTGCTGGGTGGGGGAGCACCGCGTCGAGCCGCAGCCCGGGTTCTACTACGGCGGGTGGATCACGCCCGAGATGGTCGGGCCCTTCAAGGGCGCCCCGGGCACGGAGGCCTGGTAGCGCCATGGCCAAGGGATCTCGCCGGTGAGCGGTGGGTTCGACGCGTTCGCGCGCTTCGAGCGCGAGGGCTGGGAGCGCGTGGCCCCGCGCTACGAGGAGCTCTGGACCTCGCTTTCGGCGCAGTTCGCGGGGCCGCTGCTCGCGGCGGCGGACGTGCGCCGGGGGCAACGCGTCCTCGATCTGTGCTGCGGCCCCGGCGTCGTGACCGCCGCAGCGCACCGCATCGGGGCGACGGTGACGGGACTCGACTTCGCCCCGGCGATGGTGGAGCGGGCCCGCGCGCTGCACCCGGGGGTCGAGTTCCGCGAGGGCGATGCCCAGGCTCTCCCCTTCGAGGACGCGGGCTTCGACCGTGTGGTGATGAACTTCGGCGTGCTGCATCTGCCGTACCCCGACCGCGCCTTTGCCGAGGCGCGGCGCGTGCTGGCGGCGGGCGGGCGCTTCGGGTTCACGGTCTGGGTGGCGCCAACCGAGGACACTGGCTGGAAGATCCTGGATGAGGCGGTCACGGCGCACGCCATCCGGCCCTCCGACCTCCCCCCAGGCCCCGACCGCAATTTCTTCGCCAGCGCCCCGACGTGCCGGCGCGCCCTCGCGGCGGCGGGGTTCGAGGAGACGTCGGTGACGTTCGCAACCGAGCGCGTGACCTGGACGGTGCCCACGCCGGGCTATCTATTCGAGGCGGCCCGCGACGGCGGGGTGCGCACGGGCGGCGTGCTGGCACGCCAGTCACCGGAGCGGCTGGCGCGGATCCGCGAGGCGGTGGAGCGGGCGGTGACGCGGTACCGCTCGCCTGCCGGGTACGCGATTCCGATGGCCGCGCACGTGGTCACGGCGACCCCGCCGTAGCCGTTCTGTCTGCAGGGCCGTGCGTCTGAGTACCCCGACACGCGAAAGGAAGCCCCCATGCCAGCCCAGCAACAACCTCTGCCCAGCCTCTACCAGCGCCTCGGCGGCATCTACAGCATTGCAGTCGTAGTCGACGACCTTATCGACCGCGTCATGAAGGACGCCCGCCTCAATGCCAATCCGGCCGTGAACGAAGCCCATCACAAAGTGCCGCCGGCCGGTTTCAAGTATCTCGTCACCGAGATGGTCGGCTGGGCGAGCGGCGGCCCGCAGCAGTATACCGGACGCCCGATGCGCGATTCACATCAACACCTGAACATCACGCCCAAAGAGTGGGACGCCTTCATGGATGACTTGCAGCAGACGCTCGACAAGTTCAAGGTGCCCGGCACCGAGCAGGCAGAGCTGAAAGCAATTGTCGACAGCACCTATGGCGACATCGTGCTCGCCAAGGGATGATCGCGTTTGTCGCGAAGACGCGGGGCTCGCCTCGGAGGTGAGCCCAGTCTCGGGCACGTGGTTCCGACTGGCACTGAACAACCGCTATATCCCTGAGAATTCGCGACGAAGCTCGGCCGTCTCTCACACCGAAAGGACGCGCCCATGCTCTTCGGCCTGACGACGTTCACGTTGATTCACGTCGTGTTGAGTCTGGTCGGGATCTTTGCGGGGTTGGTGGTCGCAGGGGGCTTCATCGCCGGCAAGCAAGCGAACCGCTGGACCAGCGTCTTTCTCGTGACCACGATCCTCACGAGCGTCACGGGATTCGGTTTCCCGTTCACGGCCTTCCTCCCGTCCCACGCCGTCGGGATCATCTCGCTCGCCGTGCTGGCCGTCGTGCTTTTCGCGCGCTACGTCAAGCACCTCACCGGCGCCTGGCGCGCGATCTACGTGGCCGGCGCCGTGCTGGCGCTCTATCTGAACGTGTTCGTCCTGCTGGTTCAGCTGTTCCGACGCGTGCCGGCCCTCTTGGTCGCCGCGCCGACCCAGACCGAGCCCCCGTACCTGTTCACGCAGCTCCTCGTGCTGGCGCTGTTCGTCTGGCTCGGGACGGCCGCGGTGAAGGGGTTCCGCGCCGAGCTTGTTCCAGCCATGTGAGGGGGCATGCCTGTCACCCTGCCTCCCCTGG
>Ga0070708_100003400_pt1 | contig 12462 bp, 10 predicted proteins | sample KBSK5503metaG_FD_65469 | JGI IMG/M metagenome (GOLD analysis project Ga0070708, IMG submission 65469) | Corn, switchgrass and miscanthus rhizosphere microbial communities from Kellogg Biological Station, Michigan, USA - KBS K5-50-3 metaG | ecosystem: Host-associated > Plants > Roots >...
TGCTGAGGAGTATGCTGGCGGTGGCGAACCCGGCCGCCTGCCCGCCGTTAGAGTTGATAGTGACATAGTGTACGAGGCCCAGTTTGGTGTTGAAGGCCAGACCGGGGTCGCCGCTGAACGTGAACCCGTCAGGGTTTATGTGCCCGTTAAGCCAGGTCTTGCCGCCGTCGAAGCTCGTGTAATATCCAGCGATAATTCTCTCAACAGTGAAGCCACCTTGGAAGAAGAGCTCGTAGTCGTTAGAGCCCGCGACGATATGGTTGGGGTTTGCGGGGTCGACAGCGATACTCATCTCGTTGTGGGGGAGGTTGATGGCGTCACAGTTTATCCTGATGTTTCCCGCTCCTAGATCGGTGCCGTCCGTGCAGGTTGCCTTGTCAATGGTTCCTATCCCAGGTGTTTCGCTGGAGAAGTCGGCGGCTGAGGCTAGGAGTCCTGAGATTGGGGGTCCGTTGTACTGGGGTGGTGGGGGCTTTGAGTTCTTAGCGAGCGCTGTTGGGGCTAGCGTTGCTGTCAGGGTGAGTGCTATGAGAAGAGCGACGAGAAAGATACTGTTTCTTCTAACCATGTTTTCACCAGGAAATTTTCGTTGAAGCCTATTAGGGGTCAGGGCTTAAGGCTTTCTATCGTGATAGTATGATTCGGACTAACGGGGATTGCTCAGAATGGCTGAAGATAGAATCCCTATGGGTAGGTGGCCCTTTCCCCGAGGTGGTGGGCGCCTTCATCCGGTTCAAAGCAGATGGGGCTTTGAAAACGCGTTCGGTCATGTAGCTATTTTTGGGAGGCCTTGGTCAGGAAATCGATGATAGACTCGACAATGAATTCACCTTCTTCGAGTCCGGTTCTGTTGGGGTTGCCGAAAGAGAATGATTGTGGCATCGTCGTCTGAGAGTTTAGCAGTTCTAACACTATCCTATGGTCGGGGTGTTTCGAGGACTCATTGTCCTGGCCGTTGAGGTTCTTGTCGCTGGAGCTTTAGAATTGAGAAGAGCGAGAGGAAGAGGCAGACTGCTAGACCCGTGAATACGTAGACCCATGAATCCCAGAGTCCCCTTGGGCCTAGGATTGGGAAGTAGTAGAGACCGCTGGGTCCGTAGAACTGAGCTATACCGAACAGCTCGTCAGCGGTGACTGAGAGGGCTCCGAAACCGTAGCACGCCGCGCCGAAAATGATCAACCACCAGATCCGACTCATAGATTCTGCCTTGGAAGGCTTGTCGGGGCCACCCGGCCCCTCTTCAATATGACGTGACTGAAAACAAGGGCTCGGCCATTGAAGAAGCTATTGTGATTCTCTACCGCCTATTTGTTCGAGGCCAGGTTCAAGAAGTCGATGATTGTACAAGCGATGAATTCTCTCTATTCGGGTCCAATACCGTTGTTGCAGATTCTCGTGATGGTACTCCCTAGGAAATTCTGTGTCAATCGGTCTTTCGGGTCTTTTTTCTAGATTTGGCTTCCCGTACTCGAACCAGGAGTAGGCCGGACAGAGTTGTGGCGGCGGCCGACATTGCAATCACCTCGAAGGCTTCTGTTCCGAGTAGCCAGCCTACTAGGGCGCGGGAGGGGAGAGCGCGAGGAGCTGGGTTCGGGATGATTTGAGAGACTTCTAGGGCGGTTGCTAAGGAAGCTGTGTCGTTGAGTGCATCAGCGACTGATAGTGATACGGTATAGGACCCTGGCGTTGAATATGCGTGGCTTGTCTGTTCCAGTGAACTGCGTCCACCATCTCCAAAACTCCAGCTGAGAGCATACGGTGTGGTGCCGGCTTGCAGGGAGGCGCTGAAGGAGACTGTCTGGCCGATCACTGGGTGTTTCGGAGCGTAAATGAATGAGACTGTCGGTGGTCGGAGGAATTCCGTCATGGCCGACGCAGCTGCATCGTTGGGGGTAAGGGATGGGAGATTCCAGATTGACTCAAGAGTCTTGAGAAAGGAATAGTGATTGTGGTGAATTGCAGACGTGAAATTATTCCTCACAAGCGGCCCGGCCCAGATAGCGGGAACATGAGTTGCGTTGATCCCCCAACCCTCATCCCACGTCAAGAACAGAGATGCGCGCCCGGCGCGGAAGACAGTACTATTCAGAATCTCGGGAATTATCAAGGAGACATATTTGTCGCCTATGGATACGGAGCAGTTGTGCATGTCATCACAGAGGTTCGGTGTGAGCCACATGAAATTCGACGCAGTTGTCGGCGAGGCCAGATCAGAGATCAATCGAGACGCATTAATGCCCGCTGGAACAACCAAATCGCATTCTGAAGGATTGTTTACTATGTCGCTGAAGTATGCGAAAGGGTTGTGCCGTACTACGTATAGATTATGGTCGTTTTGGTAACAATTGCTTGGCATGTCCTCCATATAGGCCCTCCATGTCATGCCAGAGTTTTCTAACGAGTTCACAATTGTGGGAGCATTGATCGGCGCAAAGCCTGAACATTGCGAAGGGGGTTTGTTGCATGATGACCAAGAAACGTAGCTCTGCCCAGTTGTAAGTCCCAGATAGTTTGGCAAACTCAGACCGTTGCTCACATCATAGTAATTGGTAGCGAGACCATAATCACCAGCAAGTTCATTGATGTAGGGCGCGGCTGTCGAGCCAATGATATTGGTCAGGTTTTTGTTTTCCATTAGAATCACAACTAGATAGTCCATAACGGTTGGATTCACAGATGGTGCACCTACGGGATTCATTTGCGACGGCGTTTGCGCGAAGAGAGGACCTGAGTGATACGAGGTCCAATTGGTTCGCCCAAGAGGATTCAGAGAGGAAGAGATAAGGCAGAACACAATGAGAATCATGAAGCCGTAATTTTCCAAAAGTCCACGTTTCTTTGCTCAGTTTTTCACGCGCACAATTCGAAAATGCTCCAATGAGGCTTGACATGTCCATCCCTGGACTCCCACAAATGTGACGGCCCTGCCCCGACTAGGTCGAAAATTGTTTGAGGGGAGCCAGATGGGAATGGGGTGCTCGTTCATGAGCGACCGTTCGTCCGGAACATATCAAAGTCTTGCCATGGCATCAACCATGAGTCGGTATAACAAAGCTCAAAGCCTTGGGTCAAAAAGCTGGAGCTACGCCCTTGTCTGAATGTGGAGATGCGGATTGAGGACTAACGAATGGGCCCTCGAGAGAAAGGTTGAGGTCGCCAAACAATACGATTCTGAGGTGCAAATTTACGAGAGACGAAGATTCAGCGGTTTAGGCGGCAAATTTTTCGATCTTCTCGAAAAAAATCACGTCGTGGCTGGTTTGAAGAAATGTAGCGTTCTTCAGGTCGGCACGGCGACCGGAAGGTTCACCGAATTTCTTCCGTTGAACGGCTTCGACTATTGCGGAGTCGAAATCTCGGGAAAAATGGCTCACCATGCCGCTAACCGGTGTTGCAATGGGATGGGGCACGTATTGCAGGGGGATGGCGAGCATTTACCATTTAGGCCAGCCTCATTTGAAAATGTACTGTCCGTTCGTTCCTTCCATTTCCTGCCGGATCCAGATCGGTTCGCGAGAGAATCTTTTGATGTGTTGCTCCCATGTGGCAGACTAGTAGTAAGTTTTGAGGTTCTTGTGTACCTTTCTACCTTACTTCAGGCTTTGCATATCATGCCAAAGCCGTTTCCATCTAGAACGTATCACAGGATCAGCTCCGTTATCGCAATCATGCAAAGGCACGGGTTCGTTGTGATCCGCGCAGGTAAGGTGACCAAATTCCCTCTCAACCTCTACAAGAAATTACCCAACCCGCTATTGCGAATACTTCTCAGATTTCACGACTTCATGCCTTCGTGGTTTGGGACTATCGGAGAGGTGATCGGAGAGAAACCGGCATACTTGTCCTAGGCCCATACCGGAAGGGACCAAAACAAAGGAATCTAAAGAAACAAGACTCAAATCGCGTAACTGTATCCCATCGAGATGGCGGCTGGTCGAGAGACACTCCTGCGCTCGTAGCTGTTCGCCATTTAGTCCCTTAGACATAGCAGCACTACTCGGTAGCTCAGATTGGGGATACGTGAAGCCAAAGAGTCCATCAGTTTCATGATTTTCAAGGAGAAGGAGTTTGATGGTAAATTCGCTCCATCAGACGAAATTCTAACGATGCGGAAGCGGTGGATGGTCAGGAGTTGTTTCAATGATCGCAACGTCATTACTCTGATATGATCGCCGGAAGGCACTATCTCCGATGAAGTCCTGACCTCTCGGAGGTGACCTACTCCATGATGGAGGCTCGGGTTGTTCGTAAACGGTTCAAATCCCAGGAGGAGCATTAGCCTATTGTGGATTGACGCCAGATTCGGAGTACTCAGGATTAGGCGACCTCCCGGTTTTAGGACTCGATGTAATTCGTCGAAAAAGTGGTCAGTGTCGAGTACGTGTTCTACAACTTCTCCAGCGAATGCTGCGTCGAAGAACTCGGAGGCAAATGGAAGATTCTCGTTGCTTAAGTCCACGCAATAGGCTCGAACTCCACGTTCAGTTGCTAGTTGGACGGCTTTTGGCGAGAAATCGACACCGTAAGCTTCTGCTTGCTCTAGCTCTCTTTGGACGAGAGAAGTAAAATTTCCATCTCCACAGCCGACATCTAGGTAACGGTGGACTTGGATTTTTTGGAAAAGGTCCAACGCAATCCTCATTCTTTTCGGAAGTTTTTCCGACAGATCTGACGTGTTTCCCAGATATGCGTCTCTAACCTTTTCAGGATCGGCCACTCAGTCCACCTCAACCAGCTTGAGCAGGGACGATGAAAAAGCGTTTGGTGAAAACATGGTCGACCTCTTAATAGCAAGCGAAGAGTACTCGGACCATTTTGGACGGTTTTCAACAAGTTCGGTGATTCGCGACGCAAGCTGAACCGAATCGTGAAACCCAAATCCAAACTCTCCCTCTTGAACTATGTCATGCCAGGGACCACTATTCTCCCCGGCATAGACTATCGGAACCGCACCCGCGGCCATGCCCTCGACAACGGACAAGCCGAACGGTTCAAATCTGGATGCGTGAACAATAACCTTGCTTCGTCTCAAGAAACTGAGGACAACCTCACGAGGTGCGTCCGGAATTATTTGCACGGTGCCATCGAGCCCAAGGCTGTGAATAAGACGCAGTAGTTCCCTAAAGTAGGACTGGTCACGAATATGCCCGAGTATCAAACACTTGCAGCCGTGACTGGTACTTTTCATGGCCCGAATGACGTCCGCGAATCTCTTGTTTGGCTGGATTGCTCCAACCGACAATACTAAGTTGGATCTCGTTTCATAGTTTCGCTCAACTGGATCTGTGGGTGGATGGATCACCGACACCTCTCTTCGAAAGGTTGGGATCATGTAGCGCCTCGTTATGCTCGAGTTGGAAGCGAGCCACGTGACGCTTGTGTTGTCAGTTTCGAATAGTCGAATCATCCACGGCTTGACGATTGCATCGGAAACAAGTCGAGGAAACGATCTTGACGAATCGGAATCCGCTATGTTATAGCGCAGTCGGCAAGCGTATGGAAAGTGGGCATACAGCAACGTCTTCTTCTCAACTGGAAGGTGTCTGACCAACCTTGGGGAGTCGTCGTTGAAAACCAACAGGTCTGGGTCAAACCTGCGGATAGTGCGCTGAAGCAAGTGCGTTAGTTGGACGGCAATCGCCCCGACGTAGGGCGTGGTCAATTGGTTGAGGGAAGGCTCCTGCCCTTCTTCAGTCCGGAAAGAAAAGAAACTCTTCACACGTCCAACAGGCAATGAAAGGTGAAAGGACCTTGCGAGTGAGTCTGGGTCGCACCCCAACAATGCAAGCAGACCTACGGTCGTATTCGGAGTTGAAGCGAGGGTCTGAGCTATCCTAAGTGCAACATAGGAGCCTCCCCCCTTCCCGAAGCTTGCTCCTCCATTGGGTCCCACGACGAGGCATCGTTTCAAGACTGGACCGCGTCGTGATATATTCTCAGAAGACGATTCGCGATTGAACTTAGAGAGTTGTTTGCTACTGCACCGTTGCGAGCGTTGTCTCTCATTCTTTTCCGTAACGAATCGTCTGTCGTTAGGAGAGATATGGCATTCGCCAGAGCTTTTGCATCATGCGGAACCAACAGTCCATTGCGCCCATTTTCAATTATGCCAACCAACACTGCTAGGTCAGTCGCAACGACCGGGGTGCCGCACGCGAGCGCTTCGATCACGGTGAGAGGAGACATTTCCAACGAACTTGGCAAAACCATGCATTCTGCGCCCGAGATAAGTCCGGGCAGGAATGGAAGTGCTACCGGTCCGACGAACCTAGTTTTAGACTCTATGTTCAGCTCTCGGCTTAACTTTGCCAACTCCTCCCCCTGAGGGCCCTGGCCTACGATAACGGCATTGATACTGCTTGGCAAGATGGCCAAGGCGCGGAGAAGGTTGCTTACTCCCTTTCTCTTGTCTAGTCTTCCTACAAAGACTAGGTAAGGTTCATTGAGGCCGAATTTGCGCCTTGCCCGGATCTCAGATCGTTCGTCCGGTTTGAAAAAGTCAGTATCAACAGGGTGCTGAACAACGCTTACTCGATCACTATCAAGGCCTAGCCATTTAGTGAACTCGGTCGCCACAATCGGGGAGAGTGCAATGAAGTGGTTGGTTTTTGCTATGACTTGTTTCCCTACGATCGTCGTAATTGTTCTTCTAAACCATGTTTCGATCCCTGACGGTGATTCCCCGAGCCAAGGTGGAGGATTGTGCAGGGTGAATATCGTCGGGGCTTTCGGCCGAAATCGTAGATAACTGAGTGCCGAGGCCTCTTCGTGGAAGTGCGCGACATCAATCTTCTTTTGCAGAGTGATTCCATAGCTAACCCTAGCAGATAGAGCTCCTCCCACGAGATGACTCATGATCCAACCTGGGAATGGAAGGGGGAAACTTCTGATTGGAGAGTGAACTGGATGGTATCTGACGTTGTAATGATGCGGAGTTCCTCCTCGTATGTCGCCTATGTAGTGGACGAGCGCCCCACGATCGGCAAGGGCATTTGCGAGAGCAAATACATGGCTCTCAATTGCGCCTCCCGTGATTGGGGGTACCGGAACAATCCCGGTACTGACCATCATAACTGAGATTGTCAACTGCAATCATAAGGATATTTTCAGTATCGTTAATTTGGGGTTCGCATAGACGATTGTTGTAGAGACTTGACTGTGGAGAAAACGAATCTGTTGAGAGTAGGCCCTAACATCAAGGAGGAGGTAGCTGACTGCATACATTTTCAATATGGCAAATGCCGAATCAAACGTGATGTCTGGGCCAAAGACAACTCCCGTGAGTGCGATTGAAGTATCGAGAACGACTTCAGGTCCGGGACCGCTTGCGGTAATCGTCAGGGTAGGTAGATTCGTACTCGGATCATCATCGCTAAACGCCAAGCGGACGTATCCGTTTCCGGTCCCCACAACGACAGACATGCTCACACTGTTCCCATTTGGGAGTTTAGCTATGAGGATGCCCGAGTTGTTGTTGAGCGAACCGTATGAGAATTCTTCTCCCGAAAGTGCAATAATTCGGGCCACAAAGGCTGTTGCATTTGAGCCCATCGCAGAAAAGTCAAAGTGAGTCTGAATGACGTTCGGAGGGGCTAACGAGACAGTCCGTATACCGTTAGCGAAAGCCCAGGAATAATTGAATGACATCGAGTGTGTTGTTCCGGTCTGGGAGTACCCCCCGAATGTTTTCGACTGACCGGAAACCAAGTTCGAGGTATGGATCCCTGAAACATCTGTGAAATTGAGTGAGTTATAGTCGTCGTCTAGGAACAGAAGGCCTTGCCGTCCTGAAATCGAGTTTAGATAAACAATCGAATTGTAAATACTTGAGGGGAAAAAGTCCCCTAGAATGACGCCCTGCGATGACAGCACATAGTTCCCGGAGTCGACAGCCGTCGCAGCTTCGGCTCTAATGAGGTCGGGGGCCGTAACTATATAACCCGGTTGCCGTGGATACAGCACGCTTCGTTCGGAATAGCCAGCGATCCATGCAGCAAGCCCAGGGAAGTTGGTGAATACCGTATCGTTCCTCGAAGTGTTCGACGAAATCCAATTGAGACCGTCAAGGGTCTGCGGTGTGACTATTTGATAATATGACACGGCCGACTGGAACCGGTTGACGTCGGCGACAACGAAGCCCGTCACTACGATGGCAATTATCAATATCGCGAGCACTCTCACTTTTTGTGATCTATTTACGAGGGAGGTTGTCAGAAAACTGAAGAATCCGGCAACTGCAACGAACAGGGTTATCGGGAGAAAATATGCTGCTCTACTGTAGATCGCGCTATTTATGAAGAATACGAGTGATGTGGTAGAGATTAAGGATGCTAAAATGACTGTGAGACCTGACTGCCATTCTGCGCGTCTCGCAAGAAACACCACACCTCCAATTGCTGAAGAAATAAGCAACAAAACAGAAAGGTTTGTTCGTGCGTTGGTGTATACCATAGTGGTTAGGATGTCATGTAATGAAAGAACATACGTTGGCCCCACATTTACAGCTCCGGAAGAAAGCGCGAAGTAGTAGGGAGCGTAGGGCAGGCTCAAAACGCCTCCGACAGTGATTGTTAGAAGGTAAAGCCGTAGTGAGGGATGAAGCCTCAGTCGCGGAACATAGGAGGTTGCAAAGGCAGAAAGAGTTGCGATGCCAAGAAATAATGCGGTAAGTTGATGGGTTCCTATGGTAAGGGAGATGAAGGCGGCTGTCAAAAGACCATTTCTACGTTTTTTCTCTCTTAGGAGCTTGGCAAGAAAGTACAATGAGGCAATCGCAAAAACGAACGCAAACATGTTTAGGGTCCCTCCCCAACCAAGCATTTCATTAAATGCCTCTGAAAAGGAGAAGAGCCCCGCTCCGGTCAACGATGCCCATCTGTCCTTAGTAACTAACTTGCATAGGAAATAGAATGGAAAAACTAGAATCGACGGAACAAAAGCGTCGATTATTTTAAGACCTGTAAGAGTCGGAAAGAGAGTTGTGATTGGCCATACGATCAGGAAATAGTAAAGTGGCGGGGCCTCGTATTTGAAATACGGGTAAACGGGATTCTGCTGGGTGTAAGTGTGAAGCACAATCAGGTCCCCCCCGAGGTCTTCGCTTGGTGGGGCTGGACCCTGATTTACTCCAACAAAACGGAACAAGAAGATAATCACGAATAACATTATCAATGAAATTGTAGACTTCGTGGTTCGTCGAATTGCACGCTTCAAGAGATTCGAGATCTGGGTGAACGCAATGGAGATGAGGTCTTGTCCAAATAATTTCCTCAATGTGGATTCTCGCGGCTTGGTCAGGGTTAGTATGTTCCATTTCATTGTGGAGAGTTAAGGTGAACCCCTAAGTCCGACCGATCCGTGGTTGAAACATGATCTCACCATTTAGAGCACGTGTGATGCGACGAGGCATTTTCTGCCACGTGTAACTGCTTAGGATGAAACGCTCCAAAAGTATGACTAATGTCTCTCAGTTGAAACGGGGCCCGGCGCGTTTTCGGGTATCTTAAGTCGCGGTCCGCCGAGCTGTCCAGTAACGACAGGGCCGTATGTGGCGTGACTCCTTAACCAACGTCGAGTCAACAGGAACATGAATACGGGAATTCCATCTTTCCAAAAAAGGAACTTTGATTCAGAGTTGCTATGACGAGGATGATACGCTACAGGTATTTCTTCAACTTCCATATTCAGATGACGAGCTAGGAGTATGATTTCGAGACTTAGGGTCATACCATCTTCCTTGAGAAGCTTTGCAATTTGGGACGGAAAGACCTTGAACCCGGATTGGGTATCAACCATCTTTCGATCATACATGAGGTTAAACGCCAAAGAAAGGACCCGATTGCCTATCCTGTGCGACAAGGACATGTTCCTGCCATCAGTGAGTCTCCTGCCTACAACGACCTTTCCGTGCCTGGCTCTTTCCATCATAGTTGCGATGGCCGAAGTATCGTACGTGTCGTCCGCATCAAGAATCATGTAGAAATCGGCATCGACACTCTTGATCCCCGCCCTAATTGCGCGGCCGTAGCCTCGTTTTGCTTCCGTTACCAAAGTCGCTTCAGATGACTTGACGATGTCGGTGGTACCGTCGGTAGACCCACCGTCGACGACTACGACAGATGCGTTCGGTATGGCGGCGTGGATTTTCGAGATCACGAATGAAACTGTATTCTGCTCGTCCAGAGATGGGACGATTACGGCAATGCTGGTCCGCAATGAGTCTGACGCTTCAATCGTACTCAATGGTCAGCAAGGCCAGCTGATGACGACCATTTCTTCAGACGTATGTTACCAGTAAGCCTATGTCTTGGTGATGTCGAGTTTCCGAGGCGATCCCATATTGGTAAGTCTCGCCGTTTGGATTGGCCCGGTCGTCGTGCCTCTCCAAAATGTTTCCCATGTCTACTAGAAATCAGTAGGATCCATGAACCGCACATTTTCAAGACCCTAGACCGTTTGCCTCATATCGTCGGGATCTTCCCTTCACCATTGGGTCTTCCAACTTGGAGGCTGTTGCCTGTTCGCCAACAACACCGCGATTTCATCATGTTAGTATCGCTTGGACCTCAAGTCCGCGAATCGAAGGTTTGCAGATACATTAATGATGGTGCAGATTGCTCCCAGACCAGCGTCAACACCGATCATAGTCCGAGAATGACGGATAATCCGCGTTGCCGTTACAAGCCTCGTGCAGTTGTCTAGAGTTCCCGCTTCTAGCCGCCGGAGGCCAAGCTCCTTAACCATAGAACTCAAATCGACAGCTGTGGCGACATTATAACATCTCTGGAATCGCCCCGTCGAAGCCCCAATACTAACAACTTCACATCTAGATGTGCAGTTCCTGGCGCGCTCAGCTATCATACTGCTCAGCATGACGGGACAGACATATGCGATTCGGCGCGGACCGTTTTTCAAAGTATCTGGAAAACTAGTACTTGCAAGATGGCGTGCAGTAAATCACACAACGAGCGGAACGCGTTTGCGGGTCTCAAATGGCAGCGCTAGACTATCTTCCTTAGATCGTCTAGGATCTTCTGCTCTCTAGATCGTTTTCCTTGCCAGGTGGCTAGTATCCAGCCCGTCAACAATCCTGTCGCCACTCCCACTAATGTTCCGTTTAGCAACCATTGGGCCGGCCAGAAGTGTGCGGCTAACCACTGTTGCATGTACAGATTATTCTGATACTCTAGGCTTAGCCAGACAAGGAGGGTTAGAATGACAAAGGACTCTCCTAGTGCCGCAAGCCTCGCCCGACGCAGCATATGCTCCGCCTTCAGACGGTGCATGTCTAGAGTCTCAGACATTGAACGCGAGAAACGCTGGTCCAGAGATTATAAGATGCCAGAATTCTCAAGTCGAATCCACAATCCTATCAGACACAGTTCCAGAAACAGGTAATTACCTGGATTATGAAAGAAACAGGGTAATATTCAGCTTTCTACAGCAATCTGTGCCCCGATCAAAGCGTTGATCAGCGATATGTCCCCAAAACACCTATAGCCAGCAGAACGCACCTAACGGCAAGGGTGAAAGAAGAAATGCGAAATCCGTTCAGAAGGAAATCCAAGAAAGCAGAACCAGAACCAGCAAAACAAGCATAGATCTGTTTTCTAAGTGAAATTGTCTCTCGGGAGACTGGGCACCCACGGGACCCATGTCGATGAAATGGAGAGCCTCTCGAATCCGACGTGATCAGCCCGATTCGGGCTGTCCAAATCTATATCCGGATAGAGCTTGGCAATCTTACGGCTTTGACTCAAATTAATCAAATTGTCATTTTCTCAAAAGATTTCTTCTTCTGTTAGTTTGGAATTCGATAGAGTTAAATCGGTTGAGACAAACGAGGACTCGGCTTGTTTATGATATCCTTAGCAACCCGCGACATTTCTCGAACGGCCTAGAGGCAAGAGAATGAAGAAACGGGTATTTCTTTCGATATCGATTTCTTTGATGATTCTATCCGGCATCATTGCGCTTCCTGTGCAAGGCGCCACCTACTCGCCCGGCGTCAAGCCAAACGACTACGTGACTTTCAATCACATTAGTTACGTGGCGAACGGCACGTTACCGCCCAACTACGGAGTCCCGTCAGAGATAGCCTCGCTCCAGGATCTCGTCACAACCGTCAGCGGAAATGATGTGACGCTGCAGCAGATGTGGACATTCAACAACGGCTCCCTACCCAGGAGCGACATTGTCGCAGGGAACGTCCAAACAGGAGTAGGAAATCTTACCCTCGACGTAATCTCCGGAGGATTAAGTGCTGGAGATCCAGTCTTCCAAACAACCACGCCCACACCGTTCTTTGGACAGATCAACGAGACTGTTACACGGAGCTATGTCGGAGCCCTCAGAACGGTCAATGTTCTCATCTACACATTCGTCAATTCTGGACCGTACCTCTTCAGAGTAGCCGCATATCTTGATGCGGCCACCGGGTTTCTGTTAGAAATCTACGAATT
>Ga0070708_100003402_pt1 | contig 12458 bp, 9 predicted proteins | sample KBSK5503metaG_FD_65469 | JGI IMG/M metagenome (GOLD analysis project Ga0070708, IMG submission 65469) | Corn, switchgrass and miscanthus rhizosphere microbial communities from Kellogg Biological Station, Michigan, USA - KBS K5-50-3 metaG | ecosystem: Host-associated > Plants > Roots >...
GGCGGGCCGTAACGGTCGTAGACGATCGCTTTCATGGGGCCGCACATATGATCGCCCGCATGACAGGACAGGAGTCCGTCAGCGGACCCCCCGACCCCCGTTTCTGGCAGGGCAACCTGGGTCTCCTCGCCGGAATTGGCTTCCTGGCAGTCATGGCCGTCCTCTTTGCGACGGTGATGTTTGGGGTCAGCGGCTTGATGGCGAGCGAAAAGGCGGCGTACGACACGGCGCCCACCTGTGCGTCGGCTTCCGACATTTCCAGCTGCCGCTACGAAGGGCAGGGCCTCGTCGTCGGCACTCCCACGGACAAGACCGGGAAGCAGGGCGTCGAGGTGTCCTTCCAGGACCTCGGCGGCAAGATCTACACGGCATACTTCGACGTGCCGCAGCAGGTGTGGCCGGTCGACACGCCGGTCGAGGCGGAGGTCTGGCACGACCTCCTGATCAAGGTCAACGGGGTGCTCACGACCGAAGACCCGAACGCGATGCCCGTTGGCGGTTACAGGACCGCCGGGGTGGCATTTGGGGCGGCCGGACTGTTGCTGGCGGCCGCCTTCGCCTGGCTGTTCGTGCTCTATCGTCGCGAGCTGGCGCGCCGCGCCGAGGCCCTGACCGGTGCGGTGCCCGGCATGCAGGTGATCCCACTGACGCCAGACATGACGAATTACCTGAGCAGCGGTTCCCCTTTGTTGTTCAAGAGTCCGCAGCAGGCCGCCGCATCGATCGCCGGCGCAGCCGTGGCGATCGGCCTCGCGATAAGCATCTACTGGATCGTCAGAGGTGAGGCCCCGCTCTTCTTTCTAGGGTACGTCTGGGTCGCGTGCCTGGGCTTCGGCGGCGCATCCGCGTGGCTGGTCGCGCACGACGCGTGGCTCGCTGGCAATGACCTGGCGGGCGGCGTCTTTTTGCGAGCCTCAGGACCCTTCGCGACTCGAGTGCGGCGAGTCAAGGGAGGGGTGGTGACCATCGTCTCGATCGACGAGCGGAACCTTGCGATGAATTTCTCCACCCCGCTCCAGTCGGTGCAGCCGGGCACTGGTCAGGTCGACTATTTGCCGTCCAGCGGAATCGTCATGGAGATCCGCGACGAATCGGGTCACGTTCTCTGGAGTCGATTCGTCCAGGTCCCCGTCGCGGTCGGATAGATGGCCGCCACCAACCGACTGCAAGACCCCGGGGCGGCCGCGTTGATGGCGATCTTCTGCGCGGTCGGCGCGGTCCTCGGCCTGGCCCTGACCGTCTTCCTCGTCCACCTCGACCTCGACTATTCGAGCCAGGCGTCGGCCTACAACTCGGCTCCCAATCCGAACCGAATCGGCGACAACAACGTCGCCGTGGTGGTGAACGGCCGGCCGCTTGGCGTCACCGTGGCGAAGCCGCTGGAGTCGATCACGACCACGGAGATCGGAACGGTCGATTACCTCCCGTCGAGCCGCACGCTGCTCGAGGTACGCGACGCGGAGGGCCGCGTCCTGTGCGCTACGGCCTAGTGCTCGTCCCAGTGGTCGCCATGCGCGGCGTGGCGGTGCCCGCTGTGCACGTAATCGGTGTGGTCGCCGTGCTGGACGGCGACGTGCCCGCAGCCGGGCCCGTGGCGGTGAGGGTGCGCGAGGTGTCTCACGTGGTCCGCTGCGCACTCGGCGCATCGCCCGACGAAAACGACCTGGTGGCCGTGCACGGTGAACCCGGTGTCGGCCTGGATGCGCGCTTGGGCGTCGTCGACCACGCAGTCGCGGACCTCCGCGATGCGGCCGCAGGACTCGCAGCGGACGTGCTCGTGGTGACCGTGGTGCTGCTCATAGCGCGAGATCCCATCGCCGAGGTCGAGGCGCTCGACGACACCGGCCTGCTCGAGCGAGCCGACTGATCGGAAGACCGTCGAGTAGTTCGCCCCGGCGACGTTGCGACGGACCGCGTCGAGAAGCTCGGCGAGCGTCCAGGCATGGCGCTCCCCCGAGGCGAGCAGGCGGCTGACCTCGTCGCTGACCGGGCTAGGTCGGGGCACGGCTTACATGTTAGCAAACCACTTGCGCATTTAACTTGTGCAATAATCGTGCGGGTGGCAAGGCTGCTTCTCGTCCTGCTCGTGATGGTCGCGTGCTCGGGTGTGAGCTCGAGCGGCGCCTCGGGGGTGCTCCAGGTGGTCGCTGGTGAGAATTTCTGGGGCGACATCGCCACCCAGCTCGGCGGGACCCACGCCGACGTGCAGAGCGTCGTCACCGACCCCAACGCCGACCCTCACGAATACGAGAGCAGCACGAACGACGCTCGTGCCTTCGCGACCGCCAACCTCGTCATCCTCAACGGCGCCGGGTACGACGGCTGGGGCCAGAAGCTTCTGGCGGCGAACCCCAACCAGGGCCGGAAGGTCCTGGTGGTAGCCGACCTGCTGGGCAAGAAGTCCGGCGACAACCCGCACTTCTGGTACGACCCGCACTACGTGATCCAGGTCGCCGATGAGATCACGGCCGAGTACAGGTCCCTGGATCCGGCCGACGCGAGCTACTTCGACCAGCGGCGCGCGGCGTTCACGACCGCGCTCGAGCCGTACATGAGCCGGCTGGCCGAGATCAAGCAGAGATTCGCGGGGACGCCCGTGGGATCGACCGAGACCATCTTCGTCTATCTGGCGGACTATCTCGGTCTCAGGCTGATCTCGCCGCCGGAGTTCATGCAGGCGGTCTCGGAAGGCAACGATCCGCCGGCCGCCGCGGTCGTCGCCTTCCACGACCAGATCGCACGGAAGGCGATCAAGGTGCTCGTCTACAACGTGCAGACCGCGACCGCCGTCACCACGAATTTGAGGCTCGAAGCGACGCGGCAATCGATCCCTGTCGTTGGTGTCTCCGAGACCCTTCAGCCGGTGGGCGCCTCGTTCCAGGACTGGCAGGTGCGCCAGGTGATGGCGCTGGAGGATGCGCTGAGGTGAGCGTCGTGAGGGCTTCGGGCTTGGCGGCACGATACGCCGAGCGGACGGTATGGTCCGGGGCCGACTTCAGCATCCCGCGCGGCTCGTTCACTGCCGTGCTCGGTCCCAACGGTGCGGGCAAGTCGACCCTGTTCAAGCTGCTCCTCGGCCAGCTCGCCCCTGCGGCCGGCGCGCTCCAGGTGTTCGGCGCTCATCCCCATGCCGGCGATCCGCGAATCGGCTACATCCCCCAGAGCTCGAGCTTCGACGCGGACTTCTCGATCCGCGGCCGCGATTTCGTGGGCCTGGGAATCGATGGCCATCGTTGGGGCATTCCCCTGGGCGGTGGGGCCCGGCATCAACGCGTGGTCGACGACGCAGTCGGCGTGGTCGATGCGACCGGCTACGTGGACCGGCCCATTGGCAGGCTGTCGGGCGGCGAGCAGCAGCGCCTGCTGCTGGCGCACGCGCTGGTCGGCCAGCCGGAGCTGCTGCTGATGGATGAGCCTCTGTCCCACCTCGACGTGCGCAACCAGGGCGCGATTGTGAATGTGATCGGCAAGGTGGTGCGCGAGCGAGGCATCACAGTCTTGCTGATCGCGCACGACGTGAATCCGCTGCTGCCGTACATCGACAACGTCCTCTACATCGCCAACGGCAAGACCGCCATCGGCAAGCCTTCGGAGATCATCACGCCGGCGACGCTGTCGGCGATCTACTCGGCGCCGATCGACGTGCTGACCGACCGGATGGGCCGCGTCTTCGTGACCGGGCTAGACGAGGAGGTGACGCACCCACATGGGTGAGGGCCTGCTGGTCGTGAACGACACCACTCCACAGTTGACGTGGAACCTGATCGCGGATGTGGCGGCGATCTTCCAGTACCAGTTCATGGACAACGCCTACCTGGCCGGCACGGTGGTCGCGATCGTCGCCGGGGCCATCGGCTACTTCGTGGTGCTGCGCGGCTCCGCATTCGCGGCCCACGCGCTGTCGCACATCGGGTTCGCCGGCGCAACCGGCGCGGTGGTCCTGGCCATCAATCCGATCTTCGGCCTGCTGGCGTTCACGATGGGCAGCGGGCTGGTGATCGGGGCGCTCGGCAGCCGGCTGCGCAGCCGCGACGTGACGATCGGCATCGTCCTCGCGTGGACGCTGGGCCTGGGCGTGCTGTTTATCTCGCTCTACACCGGCTACGCGCAGGAGGCGTACGCCCTGCTGTTTGGCGAGATCCTGGGGATCAGCGTGCAGGAGGTGGTGGTCACCGCCGTGGTCGCAGGCCTGGCGCTGGTCGCCCTGGTGGCGATGTACCGACCCTTGCTTTATGCATCGGTCGACCAGGACCTGGCCCTGGCGAAAGGCGTGCCAACAGTCGCGCTGTCGGTGGCGTTCATGGCGGTGCTGGCGCTGGCGGTGACGGACGCCGTGCAGGTGGTTGGGGTGCTGCTGATCTTCGCGCTGATCGTGACGCCGGCGGCGATCGCGATTCGATTCACTACCCGGCCGCGGTTTGCCATCGCCACGGCCGTCGGGATCTCTCTTGGGTTCACGTGGCTAGGCCTGGCGATCGCGTACTACTCGCCGCATCCGGTGAGCTTTTTCATCACCAGCCTGGCGTTCGGAACGTACGTCGTAGTCCGGATCGTCGAGGCTGTCCGTGCCCGCGTGGGAGGCATGGCTTTGGAGCCGTTAGCCGGCGGCTAGGGACGTTCGGAGTATCTCCGACCACGTCGTCAGCACCGGAGCTCCAAAGGAGCCAGAGCGCCCCATAGCAAACGCTCGCACCGCTTTCCAGTCCAAGCGATTTGTTGCTGGCGTGTTCAGTGGCCCCGCAATCTTGAGGCAGACATATAGCTCTCCTCTGGGTTGCGGGTACCCGGAATCCACCATCTGCTTTGCGGTCTGAATAAGTGCTTCGCCATTCAGCCGCCAGAGATCGATTGCACCCGAGCTGTCATATGTCACGAGGACTTGAGCCGCAACTTCTGGCCCAGACCAGTCAACCCACCCGCGGCGCTGTGGATCCGCACGCAGGTTGTACAAGCCTGTTCTCTGGATCCAGCGCCGGTGGCCATCTGATCGCACGAAGCCGACTAAGACTTTCGTGTCGGCGGGTGGAACTCCTTCCAACGGTTCCCAGCCAATGGGCGCGGGTGGTTGGGTTTCAGGATCGTGTGCGATCGCTTCCCAGTAGCGATACCGACGGTCTTCGCTGGCTACTGATGCGAGATGAATGAGAACGTCGTCTAGGAACTCTGAGAGACGGTCTGTGTGCGAGTGACTCGGTTGAGGTCTAAGCGCAAATGCTCCAATACCAGGTAAGAGTTCGCGATATGCGCGGTAACGCCGCTCGTCTTGCAGAGTTCCCGGGTAGAGGACATACGAGCCGACTGACCGTCTGATCGCGCTTAAATAGACGTGCATCTTAAATAGATCGTCCTTGACCGGATCTAGCTGCGGCTCACCGGCTTCATCCGGTGCAAGCTCGGCGACTAGGCCGTAGTCGCTGAGTCGATACTTAGCATCAAAGTGGAGCCATACCGGCGTGAGAGCCCTGCCGTCCTTGTTGCACCGTAGCTGGATGGAGCAGTCAGGTCTCATGCCGTATGTCCAGCTCTCGGATCCGCGCCCAAATCGCCTGTTGTAGTAAAGGTCAATGTCGATCAGACGCCCGAGTCGCGTCGTCTTGCCTGAGAATCGGCGCTCCGTCCCTTGCTTCAATGACAGAGTTAGGCCATCCTTCGTCTCGGTAATGAGATCTTCAATTGGCAGGTGATCGCAGAGGCTCTCCAACGTTCGAAGCAGCCGAAGGAAGGCCCAGTATTCGTAAAGAGTCGCCGCGTCTCGCTGGGCGCCGGTTAGTTCAGCGGCCCCATCCCAACCAAGCGACAAACCCGCAAGTACACGGAGGTACGCACCGAGCACTTCACGATATCCAGATCGCTTCAGGATCACTTGGTTATCGAGCGGAAAGTGATCCAGATCTGAAAGCTCGTTAAAGAACGGTAGGCTGCGTACCGAGCGGAGCTGCGCTTCGAGCGCGGCGATCTCAGCTCGGCCGCGCGTCGATGGACCTGAGGTTGGACTTGCCGCCAAGACGTCATTCATCCTCAGTAGCAGCGAAATAAAATCATCCAGGACGAACCGTATGAAACGGTTGGGCACCGTGTCGACAGTCGATTCAGTCCTGGCGAGCTCGATCAACTGCGGCAACGTCGGAATCGGCCCGCCGGGCCAGGGCTCCCGAGGGCCGGCTCGAGCTAGGCTGCGCGCCAGCCGACCCGTCGGCCGGAATGGTCGATGAGGAGAGCGCAACTCTGAAATCTCCAACCACTCGACATGTGGCCGTTGCACAACGGACATGACAGCCTGAGTGAAGTTCGGATCCGCGAGAACCGACTGGACGTGGAGGAATCGTTCATAGGTGGTCCTAGGGCTCGTCTTCCAGTCATCGGACAAACGTTGCTGGGTCGGGGCAAAGCGTTCCAGGACAAGCGACAATGCCTCATTGCTGAGATCGCCAAGCATGTAGCGGTATTCGTCCAAGTAGCTGAGCTTTCGCGACAACACCTCTAGCGTGGTACGGCCGATTGCGTGGCCGCCCACTTGCACTTCGACCGGGAGGACCCCGACGTAGGAACCCGTCCGGAGCCGGCCACGCCTCCCACTAGGGTCATCAGCCGAAAACATTTCGCTCGGCTCAAGCCGAACGAGCCCGATCGACTGCACAGGCTCGACCGAATAGACGTATTCGGAATCCTCAACGAGACGGATGGGGAGCAAGCCGTCAGCCGGCTCTTCATGTCGAAGGTCCAGAAGCCGACCGGAGCCTTCGCGCTCAGATGGAAGCAAGGACAGCCGGATGCTTCCACCAGAACCGGGTGGATCGAGGCTCAGCTCAACCTGGGCGACCGATCCCACTACTCGGTGAACGAGACGAATTGGTTCGCGCGAACGAGGCGCAACATTCTCCGCACCTTCAGCAGCGACATCGCAAGGGCTGGCTCTCCGTCCAGTGGCTTTGACTCATCGTCATCAAGAAAGAAGCAGAAACGCTCGAGCGATTTCAGCGGCTCTTCAACGCGTGCCCGCGATCCGTGTATCCGCGGAAGGATCTTCTGCAGCATGATGAGATCCAGCGCTTCGCGCCAGTCGCTCCGACCGAGCGCCGAGTAGATGCTCGCAAATCTAATGCCTTCCAGATTCGTTCGGTAACCGAACTCAAGGTCCCATTTGCTCAACATGGCATGCATGGCCCGCAGGTATTCGGCAACCTGTTCCAAGCCAGCAGTCGGATGGTCCATATGCCAGTTCTTATTTCGCGAGATGGCCAGGATTTCGGCGAGATGATCTAGCGATGCCGCAGGAGCCGGAGTCGGATACTTCGGCACAGACGCCAGCTCATCGGTCGCGACACGGAACTCTATGGTCTGCGCTCGGTCGAGAACCTTGGGCGAGAAGGCATACGTCGTCTCATCCACGTTCACGGTGCCGACCACAAAGAGGTTGTTTGGAACCGGGACTGCTGCAGGGCCTTCGGGGTCTAGTCTCCATGCCTGTTGTTCTTTGACCAAGTTCGGGAGCGTAGGCTCGCCGCTCTCCATCCCGCTCAGGAAGTCGGCGAAATAGCGCTCGACGTGCGCCAGATTCATCTCATCCAACAACAACAGATGCGGTTCGTCCGGGTACTGGGCTGCGCGGAGCATGAATTCCAGCGGTGCAGGAACGAACCAAGCCTTTCGCCCGTCGGCCGAGGCCGGCGCCAGCGCGTCCTCATACCCAAAGAGCGCTTCGGGCCCGGTCCAGTCCGGACGGACAGGGATTACCAGCCTCCGCTCGGCGCCCAACCACTCTCCGAACTTCAGGGCAATCTGAGTCTTGCCAGAACCAGTTAACCCAGTTAGCAAGAGCAGCGGTTTGGTTAGGAGGCTGGAAAGGAAGGTCGTCACTAAGATGTCATGACGCTGTCCGAAACTGAGGCCCGCCGACATAAGGACTGCCGAAAAGTCCTCGCGAAGTTTCGCCGGAGGAACTCCTTCAGTCTCCCGCCTCTCGGAACGTGACATCACATGGCCATATGCGTCGAGCAGGACTTCGAGGTCGCTCATCAGGATGGCCTCGTCGGGGACATTCCCACGCTCGTACAGCTTGTGCACGATCGTCGAGGCCTCGTAGTCGGTCCCGAGGGCTCCATCATGCAACTCAACGGCGTCGTCGAGCCTGTAACCAGAGGATTCGAGCTGCAGAAGACTCGGGCGGATTTTCGCAGCCCTATCCCGAAGCTCATCGCGTGCTCGTGCTCGACCGACGCGGTTTCTGGGCTCGGTGACTCCCTGAGCCAGTGTCAGGTACACCCCAGAGCCATCTTCCCGAAATAAATAGACGCAATACATTCCAGACTGGATGGTGCTGCCCTCGCCGATCAGCGCGATCCAAGGAATTGCGGCCCAATTCCCCTGGCCTGTCGAAGCAGTGACTGTTATGCCGGCTTGCTCCTTGACGACTTCACTTGCTCGGAGCGTTTGCGCGAGACTCTGGAATAGGGAGCTCATCGGATGACTTCCCGAGAACCCGCTCGATTGGCGCGCCGCCGGGTATTCCGCCAAGGCGCGCTCAATTCCAGCTTGAAGGCTCATCTGGCTGCTCTCAGGTGCCATCGTTACGGCGAATCCGAGTTTCTCAAGCTGCCTCTGCACAGTCTGCTCGCCGCCGGAGAAGTCATGCGCGGTGAGCGGACCGAGGTCGGGATGCTGGAATCCGTGCGCTGCGCCGATGATTGCCTTTGAGTCGTAAAGCTTCCCCTCGTGCCTGAGGAAGTATTGTCGGCTCTCGCCAAATCCGTACTTCTGCAGGAACCGATCGCGTCCAAGCTCATCTGCCTCCCTTGTTGCTGCAAGGACTGCGTTGGGGTCAGTGACGTCGGCCAGGCCCATTAAGACTGCCCAATTCTCGCCCATGCTGCCCGTCGCAACCGAGCGAGATGAAGGCGCTGGTTCGTCAGACGAGGAAGATCGGTTACCGAAAGCCGTTCGATCCTCCAATACACGGCCATACATAACCGGCTAGAAGGGCGGTGACCGCCTTGCGCCTCGTGTAGCCTTCGGCCGCGTGAAGAGTATCGGGATAGCGGCTTGGGTCGCAGCACAGTTCGATGACTACATAGAGGAGATCGCTGTTGGCCACCGCTGGTGGTTGACCGTCCTGTTGTTTGCGGTTTGCGGAGGAATCGCGACACCGCTGGTCGGACTCATATTTCCGGCGTCGTACCACCCTGGCGACGTTGGCATCGGCGTGCTCATCGGTGCGCTCATAGGGCTTGGCCTAGTACTAGTGGCACGTGAACGCGATCGTTCAAGAGCTGCAGCGATTGATGACACCGGCAGCATCGCCGCCTTAAGACGAAAGACATGGGGCGAGTTCGAGATTCTAGTCGGCGAGGCTGTCCGGAGAAAAGGGTATCTCGTCAAGCAGAGGGGCGGGTTTCAACGAGACCACGGCATGGACCTTATCGCGGAGCAGGGCACTGAGAAAGTAGTCATCCAGTGCAAGCACTGGTTGAGGTGGAAGGTTCACGAGGATGTTGTCAAAATCCTCTACGCAGACATCAAAACGCAGGAATTCACGGAAGGATGGCTGGTGACCTGCGGCCAGTTCACGAGCTACGCGGTTCAGTGGGCTCGCGGCAAGCCGATCCGATTGGTGGATGGCCATGGCCTCGTTGAGCTCATCGGTTCAGGATCCGAGCTGACCTCACAGACTCCCGCCACTCGCAAGGTTGGCGAGTCTGCCTTTCCGCCGACTTGCCCGAATTGCGGCTCTAGGCTCGAGCATCTGACAAATCACTATGACCAAAGCCGATTCTGGGGCTGCAGTAGTGCGACTTGCGGTTGGACATTCGATGATCCTCCAATCGATCGAGCGAACGCGCGTTGCAGCCGCGGCCATTCCATGGTTAGTGCGAAGACCGATCGCGCAGCTCCGTATTGGAGGTGTCAGAGCTGTTCAAGAAAGCGACTTGCTTGAATTCACCAGGTCCGGGATTCTTACTCCTCGGAGCTTGGGCTCCTCGATTCAGAAGCGGCGCGGCCCCAGTACATGACTTGAGAGCGGGAAGCGCTCGGCTGATCCACTTGATCAGTTGATTAGCGGCAGCTGAATTGATTGCCTACGCTGACGCTGCTCGCGACGCCTAGCTCGCAATTGAAAGGCCAGCAAGAGTACCTCGTTGACCCGTCGTTCGAAGTCAGCCACGCTCACCCCGTCGACCGTTTTGAAGACTTCGCGCGCAGCTGTTTCGAGCTGATACCAGATGTCGCCTCCACGTTTGACGAAAAGCGGATGGCGGGAGTTGATCACTATGGTCGTGACCTCGTGTTCGATGACGGTCTGACTGCGAATTGAAGGGTCGAGTGGTCGCACGATGACCTGCCCAAACCCGCGACGTTTCGGCTCGTGCTCCGTCGGCGGCCTGGCCGGCGCTCGGACGCTGTCAGACTTGACTGATCCCCTTGCCCTGACCTGTTCTCGGCTGGCGATTTGAGAACGGGCGACAGCTAGTCCCGGGAACACGTCGTCGCGCTCGGCGAGCTTCAGGATCTGGGTGAGAAGGCGTCGCACCTGATCAGCGGTCTTGAGGGCTGACGCCGGCGGCGGGGCCAGCTCATCCTCGGCCAATCGCTTGGCGATCGGGGCGAGCAATGTGTGAATCCTCTCCTCGACAGCTATCCACTCCTTGCCATCGCGGGCAAAATCACTCTTGTTCATCGTCAGCGGTACCGGCGCCAGGTCAATCTCGCCCACCAGGCGGGCCATGCCCGAAACTTGGACCGCATTGGGGTGGCCAAAGAACTCACCGCTAGTAATCAGCCGGCCTAACTTGTAGCAACGGAGCCCTGGGATGTAATCAACCCCACGGCCCTCGGAATCGGCTATCCCGTACCAACCTTTTAGGTTTGCACCCGCCGCGTATACCGATATCCGGTGCTCCTCCTCAAAGTTGATCGTCGGCGCGTCGACGCGGCTGCCATTGACGGATACCTTCAGGTCGGCTCGCAGTATCAACGGTCGGTAGGTGTCCCCTAGCCGAGCGGCGAGGCGGCGATGATCGAGACGCTTGTCGACGCCATCGATTCGAATTCGAACATAGCCCTGTTCGCTCGGCACGCGCTTGTTTACAACCTTCAGCTCATACGTCTTCAGCTTTGAGCGATCGCGGTAGTCGGAGTCGGCAAACCGCCATGCATTCACGTCTCCCGGTCGACTGGCTTCGACAGTGAAACTGCTTCCCAGATGTCCGATCGCCGCCTTGCCTCCCTGACCGTACTGACCGAGCAGTCTGCGGCCACGTTTGGGCGATCCGCCCCAACGCAGGTAGTTTCGCTCGAGCTCGGCCGGCCCCATCCCTTCCCCACCGCGAGTTTCGATGACGAAGTACGAAGGATGAACATGCAACAGGACTTCAAGCTGCTTGGCCTTGAGGCGTGAATCGATGGCGTTGTCGACCAGTTCCATGACCGCATCGGCAGAAGAACGGTAGTTAGCAAAGAGCGAGGCGGTGATGGCAGGGTCGATACGCTCTCGGACAGTCACTCGCTGAGCCATGCCAGCGAAAATCTATACCCGATCAACTCGAGTCTGAGCCGCCTACCGATTGGAGGCCTCTCTTACAAGGGCTTGGGCTGGTGGGCCGGGAGGGAGTCGAACCCCCAAAGCTTTCGCGGCGGTTTTACAGACCGTTGGGCTCGCCACGTGCCCTTTGCCGACCCAGGGTCGCCACACCTCGAAGCATCGAACGGGTAAAGCCGAGGCGCGCGGGGCCTAAGTTTAGGCCAACCTCATAATTCCCCCCGTGGCCAGAGGCTACGCCCGCTACGTCCTCGGCCTCATGGTCGCCATCAACCTCCTCAACTACATGGACCGCTGGGTGGCGGCTAGCGCCGGGCCTAGCATCGAGAAGGACCTCGGCATCTCCGACCCTCAGTTCGGCCTCCTCGGCACCGCCTTCCTCCTTGTGTACGCGATCGCCGCCCCGCCTTTCGGCTACTGGGGTGACCGCGGCAAGCGCAAGAACGTCATCGCGGTCGGGGTCGCCATCTGGAGCGTCGCGACCCTCTTCACAGGCTTCGCCAGGACCTTTGCCCAGCTCTTCCTCAGCCGCGCTGTCGTCGGCATCGGCGAGGCCAGCTACTACCCCTCCGGAACGAGCCTTCTCAGCGACTACTTCCCCAAAGAGCAGCGCAGCCGCGTGGCCGCGATCTGGGGGGCGGGCAGCACCGTCGGCATCGCCCTCGGCTTTGCGGGAGGCGGGTTCATCGCCGAAAAGTACGGATGGCCGAAGGCCTTCTTCGTCGCCGCCGTTCCGGGGCTCATCCTCGCCTTCCTCGCTTTCCAGCTCCGCGAGCCCCTGCGCGGCGCGGTCGAGCAGACCGGCCAGGCCGTGGCCAAGACCGCCGAGGCGAGCCTCAAGAACTTCGTCCTCCTCATGCGCATCCCCACCCTGAGGGCGACGATCATCGCCCAGACGCTCCTCTACTTCGTGCTCGCGAGCAAC
>Ga0070708_100003403_pt1 | contig 12456 bp, 8 predicted proteins | sample KBSK5503metaG_FD_65469 | JGI IMG/M metagenome (GOLD analysis project Ga0070708, IMG submission 65469) | Corn, switchgrass and miscanthus rhizosphere microbial communities from Kellogg Biological Station, Michigan, USA - KBS K5-50-3 metaG | ecosystem: Host-associated > Plants > Roots >...
ATGAAGGCGTTGCGGTGCTGCAGGGGCTCGTCGCCCGCATCGCCGAGGCCGGGCGGCTCCGTGTCGACGTGGTTCACGCCACGGTCCTGATTCACGCCGCGGGCACGGGCGTCACGCTCACGCTTGCCGCCACCGCACCCAAGGAACGCGATCCGCGGCTCTCCGAGACCATGCGCGAGGCGATCCTCACCGCCATCACCGTTCCGGCCTCCGCCAAGGGCCGAAACGGAGGAGCCGCCGCGGCACCCGCGGCTGAACATGTCGCGGTGCACGCCGTCGCGCTCCGGGCACTGCTGACCGATGCACCCAGCGTCCTATCCCCTGCAGAGCGACAGCTGCTCAGCGATTGGCTAGACCGACTGGCGACGCCGAGGAATCAGGCCTGATTCCATACGAGCGGTCGCCTTCATCACGCAAAACCACATCGACGAAGCCTTCGATGCGGAGGCCGGTCGGGGACGCCCCGGGGCCTGTCTGGCCGTGGCGAGCGGCTCGGTCAACGCGCGGGACCCTCGCCGCCTTCGACGGTGTCCTTGAGTACGTTGAGCGTCTGCGTCAACCCACGCTTTTGAGCGGAATCCTTCCCGCGACCGAACGCCTGAGCGAACCTGAGCGAACGCTAATCCTTGCCATTCTTGCCACGCGGCTCCAGCCCTCGCGGCTGGTGCTCGTTCCGACATACACACTGGCAAGGAAGAAACGCCGCGGTCACTAGCAGTGCCGCCGACTCCGGTGGCTGCGTTCTTACGCAGCCGTTCGCCCTCTGCGACTGCCGCCCCGATCAAGCCTGGAATGTCCGGAGTGCCGAGACCATGTCCGCGTACATCGCCTCCATCGTCTCGCGAAGCCCGATGCCGTGGAACATCGGGTAGTCGACCCACGACACTTCCGTTCCGTCGGCCGACAGTCGGTCCGCGTAGCGCCGGCCATCGTCTCTCAATGGATCGTGTTGTCCCGTGGCGATGAACGCGGGCGGTAGATCGCAGAGATCCTCTGCAAGCAGCGGCGAGACCGTTGGTCGTAAGCGCTGCTCAGGAGATACATACAGATCGATGACGGCCGAGAGATGGCCGGCCGTCTCGCGGTCCTCTTGTACCGACGCCGACTGGAGCGTCAAGTCGAGGGCAGGCACATGAAGAAGATGCGATCGGATCCGCGGTCCGCCTCGTTCGCGGCCGAGCAAACAGACAGCTGCGGCCAGGTTTCCTCCGGAGCTCGTGCCGGAGACCGACACGTTCTCGGGATCGATCCCGAGGACATCGGCGGCACGTTGAGTCCAGACAACGGCATCGAAGGCATCCTCGAGCTGCACAGGAAAGGGGAACTCCGGGGCGAGCCGGTAGTCGACGTTGATGACGACCGTCTCGGCCGCAGCGCACAGTATTCGGCAGTGGCTGTCATTCAGGGCGAAACCCCGCACGCCTCCTGCGAGCCACCACGCCCCTCCGTGGAGGTAGACGAGTGCGGGAAACGGCCCGCCTCCTCGCGGCACATAGACGCGACTTGTGATGGTCGCTCCACGGACGGGAATCAGCCGCTCGTCGACGGCTGCTACTTCCGGCGTGGGCAGGCCGAGGTGATCGATGACGATTGCGGCGAGACGATCACCCTCGGCTCTCGCGTGTTCCACCTCTGCGAGCCATTCGGCGCGACTCTGACCGGAAGTCGGGGATGCCGGCGGAATGCGAGGGGGAGCAGTTCCGACCTTGGCATGGATCACGTCGGCGAACTCGACGAGAGCGGGGTTCAGAGCCGCAGCGGTCATCGCACCTCCGGGAGTTGAAACTCGAACGTCGCCTCGCTGCCGCCGTTGGACAGTGACTTCGACTCGCCGCGCCACGCGGGATAGCGATCACACGCGACGGAAACCGACCCGGCCGCACGAAGGTGCGGCCGGGTCGACCAGCAAGCTGCCACTGCGTAGGCGCACCGCGGGGCGAACACACATCCAATGTCGGGATCGCCGCCCGACGGAGCGGCCGCCACCGGTCGCAACGGCGGCCGGCGATGCTTCTGAAGACGAGGATCGGGTAGCGGCGCGGCCCGCTGAAGCGCGTCCGTGTACGGATGCGCCGGGGCCTTCGTCAGGTCCGACGTCTGGCCGCATTCCATGACCTGACCTCGATACAGGACGATTGTCTCGTCACACATGTGCCGAACGACGTCGAGGTCATGGGAGATGAACAGGTATGTCAGCCCTAGGTGCGCTTGAAGCTCTGCCAGGAGATCCAGGATCTGCGCCTGCACCGAGAGGTCCAGGGCGCTGACTGCTTCGTCGCAGATGACAAGCCTCGGCTCGAGAATCAGCGCGCGGGCGATCGCCACGCGCTGACGCTGTCCGCCCGACAGCTCATTTGGGAACCGAGCTGCCACACCGCCGGCAAGATGCACTCGCTCGAGGATCTCGGCTACGCGCCGCCTCACCTCGTCGCGTGTGTTGATTCCAAACGACTCGAGCGGCTCCGCGAGCGTCGCACCGATCGTGCGATCGGGGTTGAGCGAGCTGAACGGATCTTGAAAGACCAGTTGCATCTCGCGGTACAGGCTCCGCCGCGCCTTGAAGGAGAGGTTCGTGATGGTGCAGCCGTTGAACACGATGTCGCCGGCACTGACCGGGACCAGCCCGAGCACGGCACGGGCGATCGTCGACTTGCCCGATCCAGACTCGCCGACCAGGCCGACGCTCGAACCGCTGCGCACCGTCAGGCTGACCCGATCTATCGCCTTGACTTCATGGCGTCGCTGCCGGAATCGCACGGATACCTCGCGCAGCTCGAGCAGCGGAGGCGCCTCGGTCACGCGTGCACCTCCCCGAAGATCTCGGCGGTACGAACACAGCGCGTGGAACGGTGCGTGCTCTGTTGCGTGAGCGGGATCGCATGTCCCGTGCATTCGGACGCGACGAATCGACACCGCGACGCGAATCGACACCCGGTCGGCCAGGAGCCCGGCGAAGGGACTCCTCCCTGCATCGTGGTGAGCGCGGCGCCGGCTCGAGCCATCGCGGGATGCGAGTTCAGCAGGCCCAACGTGTACGGGTGACGAGGGCGATCGAAGAGATCCTGCGATGGAGACTCTTCGACGATTTGGCCGGCGTACATGACCATCGTCCGGTCACAGCTGTCTGCGACCACACCCCAGTTGTGGGTGATCAGCAGAAGACCCATGTGCGTCTCACGCTGAATTCGCTTCAGAAGCGCCAGGATCTCCGCTTGCACCGTGACATCGAGCGCTGTGGTGGGCTCGTCGGCGATGAGAAGCTTCGGACGGCCCGCCAACGCAATGGCGATCGCGACGCGCTGGGCCATCCCGCCCGAGAGCTCATGCGCGCGCGAACGCGCGACGCGTTCTGGGTCGGGCAATTCGACCATTCCCAGCAACTCGAGTGCTCGCCGTCGTGCCTTCGGCCGCGATGCTTCTTCGTGCCGACGAACGACCTCGACCAGTTGGCTGCCGAGGGTAAACGTCGGATCAAGCGCCGACTGCGGCTCCTGCGAGATGTATGCGAGCGTGCTGCCGCGAAGACGGTCGAACGCACGCTCGGACATGCTGGAGACGTCAACTCCTTCGACACACACCGAGCCTGAGCTCATTCGCAACGCGGGCGGAAGCAGTCTCAGGAGTGCGAGCGCGGTGACGGTCTTCCCCGAGCCTGACTCCCCGACGAGTCCTACGGTCTCCCCCGCCGCCACAGAGAGACTGACGGAGTCGACCACCGGTACTTCGCCTCTGTCGTCCGGCAGCACGACGCGCAGGTTGTCGACAGCGAGCAGCTGGACATCGCCGGCGTGTCTCCCGGCGTGCGACGGCGCGGGCGTCGATAGCGTCGGCCGCCCTCGGCTGGACGCCCGCGAGCTCTGCGTCCGCTCGCTGAGCGCGTCGCGTGTTGCGTCGCCGATGACCGCGAAGGCGAGGATCGTGAGCGCAATGACGACGCCCGGCGGCACCAGCAGCCAGCGCTGCTGTTCGATGACCGCCGACGCCTCGCCGACCATCCCTCCCCATGTCGGCGTGCCCGCGTCGGAGGTGAGGCCGAGATACGCCAATCCGGTTTCGAACAGCAGCGCGTACGCAGCGAAGAGCGTCGCCTGCACGATGATCGGCCCCTTCACGCGGGGCAGGACGTGGCGCACCATGATCCGCGGATGAGAGAGACCGGAGATGCGCGCCGCAGACACATAGAGGTCTTCGCGCACTCGCAGGCTCGCGCCTCGCACGACGCGAAACATGACCGGCACGCCCAAAACGCCGAACGTCACCATCGCGACGTCCTCGTTGTGTGGGGCAACTGCGAGAACGACGAGCACGAAGATGATCGCGGGGACCGCGAGCAGCACTTCCGCGAGACGCCCCAGTGCCTGATCCGTCCAGCCGCCCCGGTAGCCCGCGATCAGTCCGAGCGGTACCCCGAGCGTGAGCACCACGACAACACCTTCGGCGATCGACAGGAGGCTGCGGCGCCCGCCGTACAGGATCTTGCTCAGGACGTCCCGCCCGAGACTGTCGGTACCCAACAGGTGATGGCTCGTTGGTCCGCCGAGAGCGTTGCTGAGATCCTGAGCGCGCGGATCGTACGGTGCCAGCCAAGGCGCGATGAGGCTCACGAGCACGAGTGCGGCGACGAAGGCGACCGCAACGACGACGAGCGGCCGGCGATGCAACGAGCGGACGACGCTCGACCGGCCGGAGACCGGCTCGACATGCTCGATGGCCACGACAGAGCTCATGACACGCGAACCCGCGGGTCGAGCGCGCCATACGCGATGTCGACGAGAACGTTGACCGCGATGACGATCACCGTGAAGTAGACGACGACCCCCTGGATGAGCGGGAGGTCGTGGTTGGCTGTGGCCTGAACGGCAAGGCCGCCGAGCCCAGGCATCGCGAAGACGGACTCGACGAGAACGGTTCCGCTGAGCGCGCCGACGAAGACGAGGCCGATCACCGTGACTACCGGAATGGCCGCGCTCCGCAGAACGTGCTTGAACGTGATCGAGCGCCGAGAGATTCCGGAGGCCCGAAGCGTGCGCACGAACGGCTGCCGCGATACGTCCTTCATCGAGTCACGGGTCTGCTTGGCCACCACCGCCACGCCCGGCAGCGCGAGCGTGACGACTGGGAGGATGAGGCTCTTCGTCCAGCCGCCCGGTGACTGGGTGAACGGGACGTACCCTGTCGCGGGCAGCAACTGCAGCGACACGGCGAACCACGACACGAGAAGAAGCCCGAGAAAGAAGTTCGGCAGCGCCAGGCCGACCAGCGCGAGTGCGTCGACCACACGTCCGAGCATTCCAGCACTGCGCGCGCTCGCGATCCCGAGACCGACTCCGAGAACCGCGGCAAGGATTGTCGCGCCGACGACGAGCGAGAGCGTCGTCGGAAGTCGTGTATCGAGCAGAGAGGTCACCGGCTCCTGGTTGAACAGGGACTGTCCGAGGTTCCCGTGTAACGCGTCTGTCAGCCAGGCCCAATACCGCTCGGTGAGCGGCTTGTTCAGTCCCAGCTGATCGCGGAGCGCGAGGTACTGGTCTTGGCTGGCGTTAGGCCCGAGGATCGTGCGTGCGAGGTCTCCCGGAATCAACGCCGCGAGGAAGAACGTCGTCGAGCAGACCACGAGCAGCAGCGGCACGGAGGCCGCGAGCCGCCTAAGAAGGAGCCGGACCACGGACGCCCATCATTCTCGATTCACACTTGAGGAGATCGGTTCCGATTCTCACGCCTGGATCCTCGGCGGCAGCGAGGGGAATGCACTCGCACTCCCCTCGCCGCCGGCAGCTAGTGAGCCGGCGTGATCTCCGACGCGTAGATGACATTCCGCTGAGGTGTGGCGTTGACCCCTGTGACGGTCGGGCTGTAGAAGACGACCAGAGGCGTGGCCACGACGGGCACGAACCATGCCTGCCGAACCAGCACCGCTTGCATCTGCCGAGCGATCGCCGGCATCCGCGCGGTCGACGTCGCAATCAGCTGGTAGTAGAGCCTCGAGAGCTGACTGTTCGCCGACTTGAACGGGTTGAACAGGGCGGCGTTGGGGCCGTACAGCACCTGGTAGTTGGTCGCAGCGGGAATCCGCCCGAAGCTGATCGCCGCCGTCGCATACGTCGCTCCGGAGAGTCGCTGGAAGTAGTCGCCGACGTCAGTGCGGATGTCGAGGTTCAGCGTCACTCCAACTTTCGCCAGCTCGCCGGCGAGCGCCTGCGCCATGGTGTCCTGGCCCACCCCCTGCCAGACCAGGGCCGACAGCGTCAGCCCTTTGCCGTAGCCCGCCGCCGCGAGCAGCTGCTTCGCCTTGGCGGGGTCGTACGGGTAGGCGTTGTCGAGCTTCGGGTCGTAGCTGTCGTCCCCCGGCACAGCCATCTGATCGATCGGCCGGCCGAGCCCGGCGCCGACGACGGTTGCGACAGCCTTGCGATCGATGGCGTAGTTCAACGCCTGCCGCACCCGCACATCCCCTAACGCCGGTGCGACCTTTCCGTTGCGATCGATGAGTGAAAGCGCGAGGAAAAGGGTCAGCGGCGCGTCGTTCTTGAGTCCCGCCTTTGTGGCGGCGCCGACACTGGACACGGGCTGGCCGAGCGCGACCTGCACCTGGCCCGTCTGGAGTGCAGACAGCGCCGTGGTCGGGTTCGTGATGACGCGAACGACGACCTTCTTCCAGTGAACGGCGCTCTTGTTCCAGTAGTAGGGATTCGGGACGTAGGTGTAGTGGTCGCCGGTGACCGTCGCTCCCTTGTCGAGCATGTACGGGCCCGCTCCGTCACTGGTCCTGGCCAGCGTGTTCGCCGCCACGGCCTTGGCGCTTGCCACCATTCCCATCTCGAGGAGCTGGCTGAAATCGAGCTCCAGAAGCGGAGTCGGCGTGTTGAAGAGCAAGGTGAGGCTCAACGGCCCGCTCACCTTGATATCCGTGAGCGCACCGAAATACGTTCCGCCGTAGCCACCCGGCAGCGCCTTTGCATGCTCGACCCACGTCTTCACGACCTGGGCAGTCAAACGGGTGCCGTCGCTGAACCGGACGCCCGGGCGAAGCTTGAGGCTGAAGGACTTGTTGCGGGGCCCGTACTTCCAGCTGAGCGCGAGGCCCGGCTTGTAGGAGCCGTCAGGCGCCTTGATGATCAGCGGGTCGTACGCCAGGTCGTAGTAGGGGCTGTAGGCGTTCTGACCCGAGGCAGGATCGAGCGTCGAAGGCGACGCCGACGTTGCGATCGTCAGTGTCCCGCTTGCCTTCAGCGTCCGCTGGCCGCGGCCAGCGGCTGTGCCGGCGAGAAGCAACGTGAGGGCCACGCCGACGGTGACCGCCATGGCGGCAAGGGGCCGCCTCCCCTGCGTGGCCGACAGCCGTTTCCCCCGTCGCGTTGCCGAGATGTCGTGCTGCATCTGCGCGTCTCCTTCTCCTGGCTCAGCACACTCGGCGCAGAGCCGTGAACGTTTGGAGGCACTCGGGTTGCGAAGGCCGTCGCCGTCTGTCGCAGGATCCGTCCGGCCGTCGTCGCCCAAGGCTTCTCCTCATCGAGTTGCTACGATCGAAGGACTTCGATAGTGTTACATTGTCGAAGCAGGCTGTCAACTGCACCCTGCGATCATGCGAACTCCTTCGATCCACATCGACTGAATGGCCTCGACCCCGACGATCTACGACGTGGCGAGCCAGGCCGGGGTGAGCATCTCCACCGTCTCGCTGGCGCTGAACGCGCCGAGCCGCGTGCGCAGCGAGACGCTCGAGCGCATCAACGCCGCCATCGACGAGCTCGGGTTCGTCCCGAAGACCGAAGCGATCGCGCGCGCCCGACGCGGGGTCGGGAGGATCGGGGTGATCGCCCCGTTCACGACCTACCCGTCGTTCTCACGCCGTCTGAACGGCGTGCTCTCGCACTTGCGGGGCCAGAGTTACGAGACGGTCGTCTACGACCACGAGGGCGCAGGAACGTCGCTGCTCTCCAGCCTTCCGTTGACTCGCCGACTCGACGGGCTGATCGTGATGTCGCTTCCCCTCAGCGAGGAGGTGGTTCAGCGCCTGCTCGACCGCGATCTTCGAACCGTCCTGGTCGAGCTCGAACGTCCCGGTTTCAGCGCAGTCACCATCGACAACCTCGCCGGCGGCGAACTGGTCGCGGACCTGCTGACGAGGCGAGGTCACCGTCGGTTCGCGTTCCTCGGCGAGGGCGGCACGAAGCCACACCCCCACGACCGCATGCTGCAGTCGGAGGCGAGATTTCGCGGATTCCGAGAGGCTCTCGCGGTACGCGGACTCGCCCTCCCGGATGAATACGTTCAGCTCATGCGCCACCAACTGCCCGACGCGACCGAGGGCGCACGCCGCTTGCTCGACCTTCCTGAGCCGCCAACCGCGATCTTCGCCCATACCGACGTCCTCGCAAGCGGAGTCCTCCACGCGGCCCGCGAGCGCGGAATCGATATCCCGCGCGAGCTCGCAATCGTCGGCTTCGACGACAGCGAGCTCGCAGAGCATCTGGGGCTGACCAGTGTCCGTCAGCCCTTCGAAGAGTCGGGAGAGCTCGCGGCGACACTTCTTCTGAACCAGCTGCGCGACGCGTCTCGCGCGCTCCAGCACGTCACGCTCAAGCTCGCGCTTGTCGAGCGGACGACGACGTAACCCTCGAGACGCAACCGATCGTCGCGTGGCCGTGGCCCGAGCCGGTAACGGACTGGCGTTTTAAGCGCGAGCCGACGAGATCCGGCGAGCTTCCTAGATTCAGGCCCTGAACACGCGGATCACGATCATCCTCTCGCTGGGCTGCGTGGCCGTCGCGGCGCCGGCAGTCACCACGAGAGTCGGGCCCGCAAGCGGGATCGGTGTTGGCAAGACAGTGCTGCTGATCCCGCGCTGAAGTCGAGCGGCTGTCCACTTCGGCGACGAACTCGGCGGACTCGATCGCGAGTGCGTCGAGCAGCCCTACGGTGCGCATCGCTGGCCCGGATCGTAAATCCACGCGTCCGCCGACGACGTAGCACCGGTAGCGATGCACGGCGGCGAACCCTCCTTCGCCCAGCCGGCCCAGCACTTGGCGCGCGCGCCCCCGCTGAGCACCTCAGTCGTACTCCGGCCCGCCAGATCTGCCGCGCTCTTGCGCGCGATTCGAGAAGGGAGAGATCATGGAAACAACCGAAGAGTCCGAACATCTGACGAGCCGCCGCTCCTTTTTGCTCACAGGGGCCGCGGCCGGCGCAGCGACGATCGCGGCGGGGCGACTGCTGACCGACGCCACGCCGGCCTCCGCCAGCGGCGGCCTCACCCCGGGAGACGCGGCGATTCTCCGCTTCCTCGCAGCGGCCGAGACGCTCGAGACCGATGCTTGGCAGCAATACAACGAGCTCGGCGGCATCCAAGACGGCGAGGTCCCGGGCGGGAGCGGGAACCCCGCCTACACCGCCGCGCTCGCGGTGCTCGACTCGGACATGGACCAGTACATCCACGACAACACCGACGACGAGTTCACCCACTTCACCTTCCTCAACGCCTATCTGAAGGCGAACGGCGCAGCACCGGTCAACCTGGACAAGTTCCGCACCCTGCCCAGCAGCAAGGCGACCGGCGCCCAGCAGATCGGGCGGCTCACCAACCTGACGCAACTGACCGTCGATACCAGCTGGTGGACGCGCTACCGCAGCGACTCGAAGAACCCCGACTTCGGCGATACCCTGCCCCAAGCCGTCCCCGACCTCGCCGCCGGCCAGCACCCGGCGATCCCCCGCAGCGACGCCGACCTCAAGCCCAAGGACCACCTGCAAGCGATCGCCAACACGGCCGGCTTCCACTTCGCCTTCATCGAGCAAGGCGGCACCAGCCTCTACCCATCGCTCGCCCAGCGGGTCACCAGCAACGAGGTGCTGCGCATCCTGCTCAGCATCGGCCCCACCGAGACGATGCACTTCCAGACCTGGCAAGACAAAGCCGGCAACGCGCCACCGCTGACCGACCCAACGACCGGGTTGACGTTCCCCAACCTCAACGCGGACGGCGAGCTGCTGCAGACCAACCTGATCATGCCCGAGCCGACTATCTTCCTCGACCGCAAGTTCCCGATCTGCTCGATCATCCGCCCCACCCAGACCGACGGCGCCGCCATGGGCGCCCTGAAAGCTCTGACCGCCAACGGGCTCTTCATCGGCCAATCAGCAGAGTTCTTCTCGGTGATGACAAATCTCGCGCAAGCCGCAGACGCGGCCCGACACGGTACCTAGACGCAGGAGCACAGACAGCCGTCGGCGAACAAACGAAGACGGAGTACGGAAGAGGCGATACAGCGAGTTGCCATGGCGGCGACAGCCAGCCGCCATGGCATCCTCACCACCGGCGGATCAAGCTGCCGAGGTTCGACGCGCACCCCTCGATCGCTAGTTCCGACGCGTGTCGACACCGACGCGTAATTCAGCTCACCTGCAAGCATCCCGTCTGATCCTCCGGTTTCGCTCGTAGGGTCCGGTGGTGCTAGTCCGGGTGAAGGAAACCCGCGATGGTAGCCGGTCGGCGAGCGCCACCGGACCGATCTAGCGAGCGCGCAAAATCCAGGCGGTCGGGGTCGGCGTAGAAGAAGTAGCGATGTCCCCTCGGCGGACGCTTCTTCGCCTAGCCAGCTCAGCCCGTGGGTTCGTGACTTGGCCGCCGGGCATAAGCGAACCGGACCGCGTCAGCATTGGTGAAACCCGAGAAGCGGCGCCGAGGAAGACCTGCGTCAATCGTGCTACACGATCAGGGGAGGGTAGCTATGCAAAGACGGAGCCTCGTACTCGCGCTTGCCCTGGCGGCGGCAGCGCTGGCGTCGGGCGCGCTCGCGGTCTCGTCGCTCGATGTCCAGGCGAATAACCCGCAGCTCGCGGGCGACCCGACGAGCAACACAACGGCCCGGTTCCCGACAAACAAGTCGAACGAGCCCTCGATTGCGGTCAACCCAACGAATTCGAACCTGCTTGTCGCCGGCGCAAACGACGAGCAGCTGCAGCCGGCCTGCGGGCCCGGGCCGGTGCGCGGGGCAAACGCTGCGCGCAACGACTGCTCGTTCTTCCCGGGCGTCGGCACCGACGGGGTCTACACCAGCTCGAACGGGGGCGCTACCTGGACGAACCGCGGCCTGCTGCCCGGCTTCTCGGATACCGGCGGCGCGCTGGTCTCGGGCGGCGACCCCGAACTCGTCTACGGCCCAAAGCCGGCCAGCGGTGGCGGCTTCACGTTCACCCAGGGGGCCCGGATCTACTATGCGGGCCTGGCGAGCAGCGCCTCCGGCTTCGAACAGGGAAACCAGGCGCCGGAGTTCCTGACCGTCTCCGGCTCCGACACCAACGGCGCGAGCTGGTCGAACCCGGTCGTGGCGGTCGACGGCCACGGCTTCAACTTCAACGACCACCCGGAGATCTGGGCCGATCGGAACCCGTCGTCGCCGTTCTTCGGCCGCGTCTACCTTGCCTGGACGGACTTCCGCTCGATCCCCTCAACCGCGGAGCCGGCTGAGGTTGTCTTCTCGGCCGACGGCGGCGTGACATGGTCGGCGCCGCACCAGCTCTCGCCGGCGTTCAACAACCGAGCACTCGGCGGACGCCAAGACGCCTACGTCGCCACCGGGCCGGACGGTGCCGCCTACGTCTTCGAGGACCAGGGGAACGCGATCGTGTTCTGGAAATCGACCGACGGCGGCTCGACCTGGACGCATGCGCATGCGATCGCGACGTTCGTGAACCTCAGCGACCCGATCCCCGGCGCGAACTTCCGTGACGCAAGCTACCCGAGCGCGGCGATCAACCAGAACAACGGGACGATCCACGTCGCCTGGGCTGACGCAGCTACGGGCTCGGGCCGGATCATGGTCGCGACGAGCGCGAACGGCGGGCTGACCTGGTCGACGCCGGTCGTCGCCTCGAACCCGGGCGACGGCTACGCCTTCTTCCAGGGCCTGGACGTCGCGCCCAACGGACGCGTCGACCTCGGCTACCAGGCGCTCAAGACCACGAAGGGGAACAGCTACGGCGTCGGCAACGCCACGATCAGCGCCTTCTACACGTCGTCCACCGACGGCCTGCATTGGAGCCCTTCGGCGAAGGTCAGCTCGGTCTCGTCCGACCCGGCCGCCTCGGCCCAGAACAACCTCCAGCGCCAGTTCTGGGGCGACTACAACACGCTCGTCTCCTCCAATCCGTCTGCCTGGTTCATCTACACCGACTCCCGCAACGGCGCCGGCTGCACGGCGGTCGACGCCTACCAGCACGGGATCGACGGCAGCGGTGCCTCGGTGGCGAAGCCGGCACCCCAGGATGTCTGCCCCGCCCAGTTCGGCAACAGCGACACGTTCGTCTCGACAATCACCCCGTAACGACTGCTGGAGGGGCGGCCTGGGGCCGCCCCTCCCTATTCCCGCGGCAGCCCGTAGGACTGTCCGCCGCGGGCGAAAGGAGGAGGACGAATGAAGCGATTTCTGTCGGCGCTCGCGACGCTCGGAGCGGCTG
>Ga0070708_100003404_pt1 | contig 12455 bp, 10 predicted proteins | sample KBSK5503metaG_FD_65469 | JGI IMG/M metagenome (GOLD analysis project Ga0070708, IMG submission 65469) | Corn, switchgrass and miscanthus rhizosphere microbial communities from Kellogg Biological Station, Michigan, USA - KBS K5-50-3 metaG | ecosystem: Host-associated > Plants > Roots >...
GGAGAACTCGCGCTGCTCGAGGCCGATCGCGTTATCGGTACACGACCGTTCGAGTAGCCGATCGACGGATCACTAGGGGACGACGTCGAGGCGATAGCCGCGGCGGACAACCGCCTCGACGTTCAGTCCCGTCGGAGCCAGGCGCTTTCGCAGTCGCCCGATCGTGACCTCGAGCACGTGAGCGTCTTGCTGCGGAGAGCCCCATACCTCCGCGAGCAGGGTTCGCTTGGCGACGACCACCCCCGGTCGTCGCGTCAGCACGTCGAAGATGCTGCGCTCCCGGTCGGGCAACTCGACCCGTTGGTCATCGACGAGCACGAGCGAGCCCTGCACGACGACGCGGCGATCACCGACGTCGACGACCCGCCGCCGCTCGGTCAGTCGCGACGTGAGCGCCTGCACCATGGCGCCAAGACGGGCCCGCGCGGGGTGCTCGGCCGAGTTCACCCCGTGTTCCACTGCCGCCTCGCGGCACACGGGCCCGACGCACATGGCGAGGACTCGGCCGTCGAGCGCCCGGCGCAGCTCGTCGACCACTCCCTCGCCCTCGGCCAACCGGAACAGGTTGTGGACCGCGGGCGCGGCGGTGAACGTCACCGAATCGACGCGCCCGCTGCAGGCGGCGTCGATTAGCCGCAGCGCAGGGCCGACGTCCTCGGGGAGCGTCCATGTGTAGACGGGAATCTCCACAACATCGGCGCCGGCAGCCCGCAGCCGCTGTGACGCGACCGGGTCGGCGTTGCCGTCGAGTTGCAGTGCGACCCGTCGCCCGTCGACAACCCCGTCGATGAGATGCGACACGACTTCGTCGAGCCGTTCGCTCTGGGCCTGCCAGTGGACCGGCAGCCCGGCGGTCGTGAGCGCGCCGGCGGCCTTTGGTCCCCGGCACAGGAGCTGGGCACCGGCCAACGACTCGAGTAGGGCGTCGATCAGGCCCCAGCTTTCGGCCAGCGCCAGCCATCCCCGCACGCCGACACCGGTGTTGGCGACGAACGCGTAGGGAGGCGACCGAACGAGATCCTCGGTGACCTGGCGGATCCGCTCATCAGGGCCCAGCGGGAGCGTGCGGATCGTCGGGCCTCGCAGGACGCGAGCGCCCCGACGAGCAAGCAGCTCGGCCTGTTCGTCGGCGCGACGGTCGGCGGTCACGCCGATGGTCATGCCCTCGAGAGGGTGCATTCCCATCGACTGGACGGTACGGGCAGCGTGTTTCGTGGCGCGGTTCGGCGTGTGACGAGCGCGTTACGGCTCTTGCACATGGCCCGAGGTCCTGCTGTTCGCCACTCTTCGCGCGCCGTTGACCGAACCGAAACCGATCTCACATCCCTGGCGGGTTTCATAGGAACATGGCCGCGACCGGCGTCGAAACGCGCCGCACGCTCGTGCTGGCGGGCCACGGCATGGTCGGCCACCGGCTCCTCGAGGTGCTCGTGGAGCGGGGGGCGACCGCCGAGTGGGACCTGGTGACGTTCTGCGAGGAGCCTCGCCTGGCCTACGACCGAGTCGGTCTCAGCTCGTTCTTCAACGGCTCGTCGGCGGACGAGCTCTCGCTGGTGAGCCCCGGCTTCTTCGACGGCGTCGGGCTCGACGTGCGGGTTGGCGATGCCGTGGTCTCGATCGACCGCGAGGCCCGCACGGTGGTGGCGGCCAGCGGGGCGCGTGTGACATACGACACGCTCGTCCTGGCCACGGGCTCGGTGCCGTTCGTCCCGCCCATCGCCGGCAAGGACCTCCCCGGCTGCTTCGTCTACCGAACCCTCGACGACCTCGAGGCCATCAGGGAGTACGCCGCCGGCTGCCGCATCGGCGCGGTAGTCGGTGGCGGACTTCTCGGTCTCGAGGCCGCCAATGCCCTGCGCAGCCTCGGCCTCGAGACCCACGTGGTCGAGTTCGCGCCTCGTCTGATGCCGGTGCAGGTCGACGACGGCGGCGCCGACGTCCTACGGCGCCGTATCGAGGAGCTCGGCGTGGCCGTGCACACGTCGATGTCGACGACCGAGATCTTCGCCGACGGAGATGGCGCGGTCGCGGGCATGCGCTTCGCGGAGGGAGACGATCTCGAGGTCGACATGGTCGTGTTCTCCGCGGGGATACGACCGCGCGACGACCTCGCCCGCGCTGCGGGCCTCGATGTTCACGAGCGGGGCGGGGTCATCGTCGACGAGGCCTGCCGGACGTCCGACGCAGCGATCTTCGCCATCGGCGAGTGCGCGGTCGCTGCCGGACGGATTTGGGGTCTTGTCTCGCCGGGCTATCAGATGGCGAGGGTGGTGGCCGATCGGCTTCTCGGTGGCGATGCCACGTTCAGCGGAGCCGACGTCTCCACCAAGCTCAAGCTGATGGGCGTCGACGTCGCCAGCTTCGGCGACGGCTTCGCGACCGCGCCCGGATCCGAGTCGATCACCTACGCCGACCCGGTGGCCAAGGTGTACAAGCGCCTCGTCGTGACTGACGGGGGCACGCGCGTCTCGGGCGGGATCCTCGTCGGCGACGCCACCGCCTACCAGACCCTGCTCCAGATGGCGCGCGGCGACATGCCCACGCCCGAGCACCCGGAGTTGCTCATCTTTCCCGATGTCGCGGGCGCGCGGAGCGGCGGTGGCACGGGGGTCGAGGCGCTCTCGGCGTCGGCGACGATCTGCTCCTGCAACAACGTCTCGAAGGCGACGATCTGCGAGTTGATCGCCGACTGCGGGCTGACCGACGTCGGGGCGGTCAAGTCGGCTACCCGAGCCGGCACCGGCTGCGGCGGCTGTGTGCCGCTCGTGACCGAGCTGCTCAAGGCCGAGCTGCGCAAGGCGGGGGTCGAGGTCCACAACCACCTGTGTGAGCACTTCGCCTACACCCGCCAGGAGCTGTTCGACATCGTGCGAGTCCATCGGGTCGCCTCGTTCTCCGAGCTACTCGCCAGCCACGGCCGGGGGCGGGGGTGCGAGATCTGCAAGCCCGCGGTGGCTTCGATGCTCGCGTCGCTCGGCAGCGGCTACATCCTCGACGGCGAGCAGGCGACCCTCCAGGACACCAACGACCACTTCCTCGCCAACCTCCAGCGGGACGGGACGTATTCGGTGGTGCCGCGCGTGCCGGGAGGGGAGATCACGCCCGACCAGCTCATCGCCATCGGAGAGGTGGCCAAGGAGTTCGGTCTGTACACCAAGATCACCGGTGGCCAGCGCATCGACCTGTTCGGCGCACGCGTCGACCAGCTGCCGGCGATCTGGCGCCGGCTCATCGACGCGGGCATGGAGTCCGGCCACGCATACGGCAAGGCGTTGCGCACGGTGAAGTCGTGCGTCGGACGGACCTGGTGTCGGTATGGCGTGCAGGACTCGACGAGCATGGCCATCGAGCTCGAGCTCCGCTACCGGGGCCTGCGGGCCCCGCACAAGATCAAGTCGGCGGTGTCGGGGTGCACGCGCGAGTGCGCCGAGGCGCAGGGAAAGGACTTCGGGGTCATCGCCACCGAGCGAGGCTGGAACCTCTACGTCTGCGGCAACGGCGGCATGAAGCCCCAGCACGCGGTGCTCCTCGCCGAGGACCTCGACCGCGACTCCCTGATCCGCTACATCGACCGCTTCCTGATGTTCTACATCCGCACCGCCGATCGCCTGGAGCGAACGGCCACGTGGTTCAACAAGCTCGACGGGGGAATCGACTACCTGCGGCGGGTGATCATCGACGACGCCCTCGGGATCTGCGAGGACCTCGAGGCGGAGATGGCCCGCCACGTCGCCACGTACGAGTGCGAATGGAAGGCGACCATCGAGGATCCCGAGCGGGTCCGGCGCTTCCGGACGTTCATCAACGCATGACCTGGGAGGACGTGTGCGCGGTCGACGACCTCCTGCCTGATCGCGGCGAGTGCGCGCTCGTCGCCGGGGTCCAGGTCGCCATCTTCAGGGTTTCGCCGAACGGCGAGCTGTTTGCCCTCTCCAACCTCGACCCCTTCAGCCGTGCCCACGTGCTGTCCCGTGGCGTCGTTGGCTCGAAGGGCGACGTCCCCAAAGTGGCGTCGCCGATGTACAAGCAGACCTTCGACCTCCGAACGGGTCAGTGTCTCGACGACCCCTCGGTGGCGGTACCGACGTTCCCCGTACGGGTCGTCGATGGCCGGGTGAAGGTCGGCCTTCCGTGACGGCCGTCGATTCGGGCCCCACGCTGCTCGAGCGGTTCCTGGCCGAGCAGTCCGACCTCACCGCCGTCGAGCGCTTCGCCAACCGCCACGACGCCGATCTGTTGCCCGGCCCCGCCCGCTACTACCGCGACCTCATCCCTTTGGAGCGTCCCCGCCCGGGTCAGCAGTACGGATTCGAGGTCGACCTGGATTCGTGCACGGGCTGTAAGGCGTGTGTCACCGCCTGCCACAGCCTCAACGGGCTCGATGACGACGAGTCGTGGCGCTCAGTCGGGCTCCTGCACGGCGGGACGCCGCTGGCACCTCTTCAACAGACCGTCACCACGACATGCCACCACTGCCTTGACCCTGCCTGCCTGAATGGCTGCCCGGTCGACGCCTACGAGAAGGATCCCGTCACCGGCATCGTGAGCCATCTCGACGACCAGTGCATCGGATGCGGCTACTGCACGCTCATGTGTCCGTACGAAGTCCCCAGGTTCAACCCTGCCCGCGGCATCGTCCGCAAGTGCGACATGTGCCGGGGGCGCCTGGAGGTTGGTGAGGCCCCGGCATGCGTGCAGGCGTGTCCGACGTCGGCCATCAGGATCTCGGTGGTCGACACCGCCGCCCTCGCCGCCGAAGCCGCCACCGGCGGGCAGTTGGTGCCCGGCGCCCCGCCTTCGTCCGTCACGCTGCCGACCACCGTGTATCGCACCCGGCGCGCCGACCTCGACGATCTGCAGGCGGCGGACCACCTCTCCCTGCGGCCGGCGCAGGCGCACCCACCGCTGGCCCTCATGCTCGTCCTCACGCAGCTGGCAGTGGGCGCAGTGCTCGCCGACGTCGTGGTGCGGCTGACCGCGGGCGCCGGGGTGGCGACGGCACTGCGGGCCACCAACGCCGTCGTGGCTGCGGTGATGGGGCTGGTCGCGCTGGGCGCCAGCGTCTTGCATCTCGGCCGCCCTCGCTATGCCTTTCGGGCGGTTATCGGGTTCCGGCATTCCTGGTTGAGCCGGGAGATCGTTGCCTTCGGGCTGTTCGCCGCGCTGGCGTCGTTGTACGCGGCGACAACGTGGTTTGCTGTGGGTGCGGCCACCGCCGTCGTCGGCCTCGTCGGCGTGGCGAGCTCCGTGATGATTTACCGCGTGACCCACCGCGCGTGGTGGAGGGCGCGAGTGTCGGGTCCGAAGTTCGCGCTGACGACGGTGATGTGCGGCGCGGCCACCGCGCTGGCGACGGTCGCGTTCACCCCGGTCGGTCGTGACCTCGCCCGCCCGCTCGTCACCGTGCTCGCGGGGGCCACTCTCGTGAAGCTCGTGTTCGAGGCGAGCTTGTTCGGCCACCGCTGGGGCGACGATCCCACCGACTTGGCCCGTACCGCCCGGCTGCTCATGGGGGAGTTGCGGACCACGACGCTCTGGCGATTCGGTCTCGGGGTGCTCGGCGGCGTCGTGCTCCCGTTGGCGGCGGCTGCCGCGCTCGTCGCGCCTCGCCCCGCTTCGGCGCTGCCGGCAGTTGTCGGCGCCCTGGCGGTCATCGCGGTCGTCGCGGGCGAGCTGATCGAGCGGTGGCAGTTCTTCCGGGCGGTGGCGGGGCCCCGCATGCCCGGCGGGATCGCGTGAAGGCCCTCCCGCGGCTGCTCCGCCAGCGCGAGGGCGCACTCACGCGCGAGCTGGTCCGCAAGCCCGGCGGTTTCGGGCTCGGGCAGGTCCCCGAGCGCCTGGCTCCCGACGCCACGACGTCGATGGTCTGCGGGTTCTGCTCGACGGGATGCTCCCTCGACGTCCACCTGCGCGGCGGCGAAGCCGTGAACCTGTCGCCGACGGCCGGGTATCCCGTCAACCTCGGCATGGCGTGTCCGAAAGGCTGGGAGGCGCTGGCGCCGCTCGGCGCTCCCGACCGGGCGACGACGCCGTTGCTGCGGGACGGAACGGGCCGCCTGCAGCCGGTGGACTGGGACACAGCCATCGGCGCGTTCGTCGAGGGCTTCAAGGGTGTCCAATCCCGCCACGGCCCGGCATCGGTGGCGTGGCTCGGCACCGGCCAGATCCCCACCGAGGAGCTGGCCCTGCTCGGTGCGCTGGCCAAGTTCGGCATGGGCGTCGTGCACGGCGACGGCAACACCCGCCAGTGCATGGCCACATCGGTCGTGGCCTACAGGCAGGCCTTCGGCTTCGACGCGCCCCCGTATACGTACGCCGACTTCGAGGCCTCCGACGTCGTCGTGCTCATCGGCTCGAACCTGTGCGTTGCTCACCCGATCATGTGGGAGCGCGTCTGCCGGAACCCGCACAGCCCCGAGATCGTCGTCGTCGATCCCCGCATGACCGAGACGGCCATGGCGGCGACGCAGCACTACGCGCTGCGGCCCAAGTCGGACCTCACGTTGCTGTACGGCATCGCCCACCTCTTGATCGCCCACGGCTGGATCGACCGTGCCTATATCGACGCCCACACCCGGGGCTTCGATGACTTTGCCGAGCACGTGGCCGCGTTCCCGCCGCCGCGGGTCGCGGCCGAGACGGGGTTGTCGGCCGCCGATCTCGAGCAGTTCGCGGCGACCATCCACGGCGGCGACCGGGTGTCGTTCTGGTGGACGATGGGTGTGAACCAGAGCCACGAGGGCGTCCGCACCGCGCAGGCGATCATCAACCTGGCGCTGATGACCGGCAACATTGGGCGCCCGGGTACGGGCGCCAACTCCATCACCGGGCAGTGCAACGCCATGGGCTCGCGGCTGTTCAGCAACACGACGAACCTGCTTGGCCACCGCGACTTTGCCGATCCCGACGACCGCGCTCGAGTGGCAGCGATCCTCGACATCGATCCCGACCGCATTCCCGACCGGCCGAGCCTCGCCTACGACCAGATCGTGGAAGCCATCCTCGACGGCACCATTCGGGGCCTGTGGGTCGTGGCGACCAACGCAGCGCACTCCTGGGTCAACCAGTCGATGCTGCACGACGTGCTCGACCGCCTCGAGTTTCTCGTCGTGCAGGACATGTACTCGACGACGGAGACGGCGCAGCGAGCCAACCTCGTGCTGCCCGCCGCCGGCTGGGGTGAGAAGGAAGGCACGTTCATCAACTCTGAGCGGCGCATCGGGCTGGTGAAGCGCGTGGCGCAGGCACCGGGCCAGGCGCTGGCCGACTTCGCCATCTTCCGGCTCATCGCCGAGGCGTGGGGCTGTGGGGATCTCTTCGAGGAGTGGCGCGCGCCCGAGGACGTCTTCCAGATTCTCAAGCGGCTGTCAGCGGGCCGCCCGTGTGACATCACCGGCATCGAGGACTACGTGATGATCGACGAGCGGGGCGGCGTCCAGTGGCCGGCACCGGAGGGCGATGTTCCCGAAGAGCGCGAGCGCCGCCTGTTCGAGGACGGGCGCTTCTACCACCCCGATGGCCGCGCTCGCTTCCATTTCGAAGAGCCGCGGCGGGCCCGGGAGAGCGTCAGCCCCCGGTATCCGCTGGTCTTGCTCACCGGGCGGGGCTCGTCCAGCCAGTGGCATACCGAGACCCGCACCGCGAAGTCGGCGCTCTTGCGTTCGCTGGCGCCGGGGTCGCTCCATGTCGAGATCTCGCCCGTCGACGCCGCGGCGCGCGGCATCAGCTCGAACGACCACGTTGTGGTTGTCTCGGTCCGCGGCTCGGTTCACGCCCGAGCGTTCGTGACCGCCACCGTCGGGCCCGGGCAAGTCTTCATGCCCATGCACGACCCGACGACCAACCGGCTGACCGATGCGTCGTTCGACCCGTACTCTCGCCAGCCGTCGTTCAAATGGGCAGCAGTTGAGGTTCGCCCTCTCGAACGGTACGAAGCTCTGTCCTGAAGCTCGGGCGCAGGTAGGCCACCCACGTGACCCCGGCAAACACGATGTAGGAGCCGAGGAACACCCACAGCGCTGGTATCGACCAGTCGGCGTGAGCGGCGGCGATGGCAACCTTCGCGGCCGGCGTCTTGGCCGCCTTGACGAGCGCGGACACCTCGAGGCTCGACTGACGGAGCACGACCTGGATGAGGACGCCGCCGAACGCCCCGATCGCACCGGCGATGCCGATGACGGCGGCCGCACGGCGCTTGAACTCGAGGGCGGCATCCTTGAGATCGAGGCCGTTGGCCTCAGCCTCTCGGCGGCCGAGGAGGGCGAAGATCGACGGGATCATCTTGTAGGTCGAGCCGTTGCCCATGCCCGCCAGCAGGAAGATCACCATGTAGGACGCGAAGAAGAGGTTGAAGTTGCGCTGCTGCACGCCGCCTATGGCGAGCGCCGTGGCCATCGCCATGCCGACAAAGACCACAAGGGTGACGCGGGCACCGCCGACCTTGTCGGAGAGCCACCCTCCGAGGGGTCGCGAGAGCGAGCCGATGAGCGCGCCCATGAAGCCGAGGCCGGCGAGGTAGGTGGCGATGAACGGGTGGCCAGCCAGGAACTCGGGGAACGTCGTCTTGATGACGAGGGGCAGGGCGAACGAGAAGCCGATGAAAGAACCGAACGTGCCGATGTAGAGGAACGACATGATCCATGTCTGGCCGTGACGCAGCGACCGCACGTAGGAGGTTGTGTCGGCCTTGGCCTGGGTGAGGCTGTCCATGTACCGCCAGGCGCAGGCGATGGCGAGGGCGATGAGCGGCAGCCACATGAGCCCGGCGTGGGCCATGTGCACGTGGTGCAGTGGGAGTTTCACTGCGGCCGCGGGCACGCCCAGGATGATGACCAGCGGGACCACGAGCTGAGCGACGGCGACGCCCATATTGCCGCCGGCGGCGTTGAGGCCGAGCGCGAAGCCCTTCTTGCGCTCCGGGTAGAAGAACGAGATGTTGGCCATCGACGACGAGAAGTTCCCGCCGCCGAGCCCGGCCGTCGCTGCGCAGAACAACAACACCCACAGCTGCGTGTCGTGCGCCTGGTGAGCCAGCCAGCCGCTCGGTACCACGATCGCCAGCAGCAGGGCTGGGATGAAGAGGAGCGCGGCGCTCACCGTGGTCCAAGCCCGGCCGCCGAACCTCGGTACCGCGAACGTGTACGGGATGCGCAGCACCGAACCGACCAGGTTGGGTACGAGCGTCAGGAGGAACAGCTCGGAAACCGAGAGGTTGATGCCGATGTTCGCCAAGTTGAGCACGACGATCGTCCAGAGGACCCACACGCTGAAGCCGATGTGCTCGGCCAACATGGAGAAGATGAGGTTCCGCCTGGCGATCCTCTCGCCCGTCGTCTCCCAGAAGACCTCGTCGTCGGGATCCCAATCGTCAATCCAATGAGAGCGAGCAGCGCGCGTATCGGTCGTCATGGACGACACTCAACTCGCCCGGTGTGTCGGCAGGGTTTCGTACCTTTTGAACGCGGGCGTCAGCCTGCGCACACCGAGCCGCGAGCCGCTGTGACGTTCTGTTCACATTGCGGCAACGTCGCCGTCGCAGAGTCGCGATACGCGAGGGCATGGACGCTCGGGCGTTCGTGGTCGATGGACACGAGGTCGTGCTGAGCGGGCGCGAACGTGCGGTCTTCGAGGCACTTGCCGGTCGGCCGGGTGCGGTCATTCCCAAGGCGAGGCTGGCGCGCGAGATATGGGGCAGCGCGGGGAGTATCGACGCCGTGAACACGACCGTCTCCCGACTGCGCCGCCGGCTCGGCCCCGCCGCCGGCGCCGTCCGCACCACCCGCAACCGCGGCTACTGGCTCGACGTCAGGGCCAGAGTGGTTCCTGGATCTCGAAGCCCGCAGCCGCTCCCCAGCGATTCCGGAACGTGACTTCGTGCGCCGGCCGTCGCTGGGCCACGCCCCACCGGCCAGTGGGATAGCCGAACGTCACGCACGACGCCATCTGCCAGCCCTCGTCCTTCGGGACACCCAGGGCGTCGAGCACGGCGTCGTTCTCGAAGAGCATGACGCTGGTGAGACACGAGCCGATCCCCTCAGCGCGGGCGGCGAGCATCGCGCTCCACGTCGCCGGGTTGATCGATCCGCCCGTCGGGTCGAACTGCACGAACGAGAACATCAGCAGCGGGTAGCTCTCGAAGTTGTCGGCGAGGTGCTGCGCCGACCGCTGCATTGACAGCGTTTGCTTGCTCTCCTCGGCGTCGGGGTCGGCAAGCGCCGCCTCGATGCGGTCCTTGTAGATGGTCTGCCACAGCTGGCCGAGGCAGCGGCGGTAGATCGGCCCGATCCTGGCCTTGACCTCGCCATCGTCGACGAGGAGGAAGCGCCAGCCCTGCGTGTTACCTCCCGACGGCGCCCGGACGGCGGCGTCGAGGATCTTCTTCTGCACGTCCTCGGGGATCGGGTCGGGCTTGACGCGGCGCATTGCGCGGGTGGTGTATAGCGCTTCGTAGACGTCCATGGTCTGCAACGTAGACGGTACGCTGCGCCGCGCATGGAAGCTCGATTCGCCCGCATCCACGGCCACGACGTGGCATACCGCACCGCCGGCGACGGCCCGGTGATCCTGCTCGTGCACGGCATCGCCGGCAGCTCGGCAACGTGGTCGCGTGTCATCCCGGAGCTGGCCGAGCACCACACCGTGGTCGCTCCCGACCTGCTGGGCCATGGAGAGTCGGCGAAGCCCCGTGGCGATTACAGCCTGGGCGCCTACGCCTCCGGCATCCGCGACCTCATGGCGGTGCTCGGGCACGAGCGGGCGACGATCGTCGGCCACAGCCTGGGTGGCGGCGTCGCCATGCAGCTCGCGTATCAGTTCCCGCAACTGTGCGAGCGGCTGGTGCTCGTGGCCAGCGGCGGCCTCGGCAAAGAGGTCAACGGCCTGCTGCGGGCGGTAAGCCTGCCGGGGAGCGAGTACGTTCTGCCGCTTTTGTTTCACCGGTCGGTGCGCGACGCCGCCGCCAAGGTCGGCGGCTTCTTCGGCCGACTCGGGCTGAAGGGCGGCGACATGGCCGAGGAGGTGTGGCGGAGCTACACCGCGCTAACCGAGGTCCGGGGCCAGATGGCCTTCGTGCACACCATCCGCTCGGTCATCGACGTCCGCGGCCAGCGGGTGAGCGCCCGCGATCGTCTCTACCTGGCGGCCGACGTCCCGACGCTGATCGTGTGGGGTGCGCGGGACCGCATCATCCCCGTTCAGCACGCGCACGCCACCCACGAGCTCATCCCCGGCAGCAAGCTGGTGGTCATCGACGACGTCGGCCACTTCGTCCCAGTCGAGCGGCCGGCGGAGTTCGTCGCCGCACTGAAGGACTTCACTGCCACGACCGAGCCCTTCGTCTTCGACGAGAGCCGGCTACGGGAGCTGTTGCGCGCGACATGAAGCTGATGCGGGTTCAGGCCGGCGACCGGGTGCTCTTGGTTCGCGGTGAGGGTGATGAAGGCGTGGTGCTCGCCGACGAGCGCGTCGATCCCGGCGCCGACGTCCTGCGGGCGGCGCTGGCCGACGGCGTCGACCTCGCCGGAGCGGCCGGCGAGCGCGTGGCACTGAGCGGTGCCCGGCTGCTCTCGCCGGTCGCCAACCCGTCGAAGTTGCTGGCCATCGGACTGAACTACGCCGACCACGCCCGGGAGACGGGCGCCAAGCTCCCGAGCGCGCCGGTCGTGTTCGTGAAGACCACGAATTCGATCTGCGGGCCCGGCGATCCGGTGCGCATCCCCGCCGCCGCGCCCAGCCAGGTGGACTACGAGGCCGAGCTGGCGGTGGTGATTGGAAGCCGAGCGGTGAACGTGTCCGAGGTCGACGCGCTCGACTACGTCCTCGGGTACACGTGCTGCAACGACGTGTCGGCCCGCGACGCCCAGTTCGCGGGCGGCGGCCAGTGGGTGAGGGGAAAGTCGTTCGACACGTTCGCGCCCATCGGACCGTGCATCGTCACCGGCGACGAGATCGCGGACCCGCAGGCCCTGCCGATCCGGTGTGTGTTGAACGGCCAGACCTTGCAGGACAGCAAGACGTCGGAGATGGTCTTCGGCGTTCGCGAGCTGGTGTCGTTCCTGAGCCGCGACATCACCCTGGAGCCCGGCGACGTGATCTCGACGGGAACCCCGGCGGGCGTCGGCTTCGTACGCAACCCGCAAGTGTTCCTTCAGCCGGGCGACACCGTGTCGGTGGAGATCGACGGCATCGGCGCGCTCACCAATCCGGTGATCGCCGGCCGCTAACGAGCCCGAGCGGTCTGGGCGTACAAGGGCGGTCGCGCCTCGGTGGCGAGATGTCTCGACGGCGCCCAGATCTCTTGGAAGTGACAGAGCGGGCAGGCAAACAACTCCGCCTGTCCCATTCGGATCACACCTTCGGCGATGCTCATCCCCGAGCCGCAGTTGCGGCAACACGTGGAGTTCTGCCGTCCCGTCCCCTGGCCCACGTCCCCACCTCCCCGAACCATGTGAATTTGC
>Ga0070708_100003405_pt1 | contig 12454 bp, 10 predicted proteins | sample KBSK5503metaG_FD_65469 | JGI IMG/M metagenome (GOLD analysis project Ga0070708, IMG submission 65469) | Corn, switchgrass and miscanthus rhizosphere microbial communities from Kellogg Biological Station, Michigan, USA - KBS K5-50-3 metaG | ecosystem: Host-associated > Plants > Roots >...
GCGCAGGGCGCTGGACGCACCCGCCGGAACGAGGACTCGCCTCATCGCGTCCCGCCGAGGCGCGCGAGCGCCGCGCGGGCGGCGGACTCGCCGTCCCGATCACCGAGGTCGTGGAAAACCTGAATCATCTCGCCGAGTGTAGCAGCATCCCGGCAGCCGTCGATCGCGGGCCTCCACCAGCGGGCCGCCTCGGCCTCGCGCCCCGCGATGCGGGCCGCCCAGCCGCGCCCCAGGCGGGCGTCCAGGTTCGCGGGCTCGAGCGCCAGCGCGCGGTCGAACGCCGCGGCGCCGGCATCGCCGTCTCCCAGCGTCAGCACCACGTCGCCCAGCAGCAGGAGCGTCTTCAGGCTGCGGGGTTCGAGCGCCGCATCGCGCTCGAGCAGCGCCCGCGCGCGGTCGAGCCGGCCGCGCGCCCGCTCCACCGTGGCGAGCGCGAACAGCGCCCGGGTGTTCGTGCCGTCCACCATCAGCTGGGCGCGCGCGGTGTACATGGTGCGCAAGGTGTCGTTGGTCCACCACGCCGGGGCGGCGCCGAAGCCCGGCCCGATCTCGTAGAGCACCGAAGGGTGCGGGCGCGTGCGCGCGCGCACGGTGAGCCCGGGAACCACCGCGGCGCTGTCGAGCAGGGCCCAGAAGCGCGGCCGGCTCTCGGCCTCGACCCACGAGACGTACAGCCAGCGGGCGCCTGCGTGGCGCGCCTCGGCGGCCAGGCTCGCGAAATCGTCCACGAACGGGAACGGCACGGGCTCGACGCCGGCGATGGTGGCCACGTGCGGCTTGCGCGCCATGACGCGATCGCCGGGGCGCGCGTGGGCGCGCAGGCTGTCGGCGGCCGCGAGCGCTTCGACCGGGAGCTGGCTGAAGAAGCGCTGATGACCCTGCACGGAGCGCTGCAGGGCGAGAGCGAGCGGCAGCGCCGCGATCACGGGCTTGAGCCACGGTGTGCGCTGGGGTCCGAGCGCGAGCGCGAAGCGCTCCGAGGCGAACGGCAGGGCCGCGAGCGTGGCGTAGATCGGGAGCAGGGCGAGCGAGTAGCGCTCGGAGTAGAAGGCGGGCACCAGGGTCAGGAACAGCAACGCCCCCGTGACCCACACCGGCCACAGCGCGCGGCGGGTATCGGGCGCAGCCCGGTCCGGCTCGCGGGCGGCGAAGATCACACCCAGCGCGGCGCAGAAGCCGACCGGCACGCCCAGCAGGTTGCGCGCGTCCTGGCGCAGGTGGTCGAAGACGTTGAAGAGCATGCGCGACGCCACCGCGCCCGGGTCGCGCGCGATCACCTGCGCGAGGCTGTGGAACTGCGGCTGCAGCGTGCGCTGGTAGTCGTCCCAGGTGATGCCCTTGGCGTGCGCGAACACCTCGTAGGCGATGTTGTGGTGGAGCTGGAACGAGAACCCCGCGCCGTGGGCGAGCGAGTAGAGCACCCAGGGAACCACCGGGGCGAGGAAGCCCGCCGCGTAGAGCAGCGCCGCGCGCGCGCGCGGCGTGTAGGCGGTGCCGCCGGCGAGGATCGCGATCAGGCCCGCGGGCAGCAGGGCCACGGCGTTGTAGCGCGTGAGGAAGGCGAGCGCGCAGGCGATCCCGGCGAGGAGCGCCCGGCGGTTGCCGCCGCCCGCGAGCAGGAGTACCAGCGTTACCGCCTGGAGGGCGTTCGCGAGCGCGTCGGTGGTGGCGCTATGTCCGTAGCGCACGAAGAAGCCGCAGGTGACGAGGAAGAGCGTGGCCAGCAGCGCAACCCTCGTGCCGGCGCGGCGCGCGAGCAGCGAGAACCACAGCCACAGGCTCGCCACCGTGGCCGCCACCGACAGCAGCTTGGCGGCCAGGTAGAGGTCGCGGAACAGGAAGCCCGCGAGCGCCAGCGCGATCTCGTACACCGGCCCCACCACGCCGTAGCGGGTCGGGATCAGTCGCCCGTGCTGGATCTGGCGCGCGCCCTTCGCGTAGTCGCCGTAGAAGTCGGTCTCGGTGAAGTAGTCCCCGATCCGATGGGGGCCGAGTGCCAGGAACAGCAGCACGAGCGCCGCGACCGCGATCAACGCGTAGGCGATGCGGGTCTCGAGCCGCGCCTCGCCCGCGGAGATCGTAGCGTCGCCGTGGAGCGCGAGCCAGGGCGTGGCTCTGGGCTTGGGCGTAGCGCGGGCCGCGCGGCCGCCCTGCTTGCGATCGCGGCGGCGGCCGGGACGCTGATCGTGGGGCATGGCGCGCGAGTCTATCGCAGGGCGGTGCCGCCGGCATGCCGCGTGGCTCGACACGCCGCGGGGGCGCGGCGAGAATGCGCGCCGGAGGTGGAAGGATGAGCGAGCCCGCGGACGACCGGGTGGGGCTGTGCGCGAGCTGCGTGAACGCGCGCGTCGTGCGCACGCCGCGCAGCGTGTTCTGGCGCTGCGCGCTGTCCGAGACCGATCCGCGCTTCGCCAAGTACCCGCGCCTGCCGGTGCTGGCGTGCGACGGCTACGCGCGCGACCCAACGAAAACGCCCGGCGCGGATCCAGACCGCGCCGGGCGTTGAGGCTCGAGTCGGGCTACGGCATCAGCGCGAGCCGCGCGGTGCGTTGGAGCCCCGGGGTCGCGAAGCGCACGAAGTAGAGCCCCGCGCCCGGGCGCGCGCCGTCCGCGGCCCCGCCCCAGCTCAGCTCGTAGTGGCCCGGGCCGTACTCGCCCGAGGCCAGCCGCGCCACGCGCCGCCCCGCCAGGTCGAAGATCTCGAGCGTCACGGGCGCGGCGTGCGGCAGATCGAAGGCGAAGCGCGCGTATCCCGAGGTCGGGTTCGGGCGCGGCGCGTCGAAGCGCAGCACGGTCGGCAGATGCTGGCCCGGAACGCCGGTGGTCCCGGTGCCCATGTGGGCGTGGAGCTGCACCGTGAGCGGGGCCGCATCGGCCTCGCCCGGCAGCGGCTCGTCGGCGTTCGTGAAGGTGAGCGTGCCGTCGTACTGGGTGTCGGCGATGGCGCCGTTGTCGTCGAAGGCGATCTCGAAGTTCGCGGCGGTGCCCGCCACCAGCACCGGGTTGAACCCGCCCACGATGCTGAAGCGCCCGTCGCCGCCGGTGATCGTGGCGTCGTTCACCGCCAGCCGCGCCTGGAGCGGTCCGTAGCCGCGGTCGTGCACGCGCGCGAGCTGGTTCGTGAACTGGCCCGCGTCGTGGGTGCCGAAATCGATCGAGGCGTCGGTCACCAGCGCGAGCGAGTCGAGCGAGGCGTTGGCGTGCGCCAGCACTGTGCCCGAGAGCCCCACCAGCGAGGTGGGAGCATCGGGCGCGTCCGAGGTGATGGTGAGCGTGCCCGAGGGCGTTCCGGGCGTCGAGCTGTCCATGCCGATGCTCTGCACCGCGGGCGAGCCACCCGCGTCCTCCGAGAAGCTCCCGCCCGGGGCGGTGAAGCCCGCGGAGGCCGAGAGCGAGTAGTCGAGCGCGTCCGCCGGCAGGGTCGCGGGGTTCGTGATCTGGAGGTCCTGCGCGGCCGCGCCTCCCACGATCACGGAGCCGAAGGCCAGCGAAGGCGCCGAGAGCACGATCCGGGCCGGCAGCTGCAGATCCACGCGGATCGGCAGGTGGTCGCTCGCGTTCCAGAGCGCGTTCGCGTAGGTCGAGCCCTCGGGAATCGTGGGCGCGTCGGTGATGTTCTTGTTGTAGTGCTGGCCGTCGTTCCCGACCGGCTTGTAGGAGTTGGGGAGGAACGCGAGGCCCTGGGTGGTGTTCAGGTTGAGCGTGGGCAGGAACATGTCGAAGCGGTCGTCGAGCCCGCCGCCCGAATATCCGGAGCCCGTGGGGCAGGTCAGGCACGGGCACTGCGTGTGATAGGGGGCGAAGGCGGCCTGGTTGAAGACGCCCGAAAGGTGGTACGGGTCGTAGAGCTGGCCGTCGTTGTCGGTCTGGACCTCGAAGAACTTCTGAAAGGCGGCCTCGGTGGTGGTGTAGATGTTGAAGTCGCCGAGCAGGATGGCGTGGGTGCCGGGCGGCATGGCGTTCATGCTGTCGCGGATGCCGGTGGCCTCGAGCAGGCGGCGGTTGGCGTCGGTGGAGGTGTTGCTGGCCTTGAGGTGCTGGGAGTAGATCCGCAGCTCGGCGCCCTCGGAGCTGTAGCCCACGGGTCTCAGGCGGTACGCGTTCACGAGCCGCAGGGGCGACGGCTCGGGCGGGGTCCACGCCCATCCGCCCAGGAACTGCACTTTCGCGGGCTTGTAGAACAGCGCGTTGTCGGTGTCGTTGCCGTTGATGAACGGTGCCGCGGCCCACTGCCCGGGCTCGTTCACGTTCAGCACGTTGGTGAGGAACGAGTCCACGCCCGCCTGGCTCTGGAACTCCTGGCACGTCACGATGTCGGCGCCCAGCGGTGCGAAGATGATGCGGAAGTACTGCTGGCGCTGCGGGAACAGCACGCCCGGGTAGTTCGTGACGTTGTAGTCCACGAGGCGCATCGCGTGGGCAGGAGCGACGAGGGCCGCGAGCGCGGCGGCAACGGGCAGAACAACGCGCGCGAGGCGCGTCCGGATGGCTTCGGGGGCCACGGGGACTCCTGGGCAAGGGTGCAGGCGGGGCGCGCGAGGTCGCCCGGTTCGTCTTTACGGGTTGCCGAAAAGAATCTTACCGCGTGGAGGGCCGGACGCGCCAGCCGGGATCGGCCGCCTTCAGCGCCCGGTGAGCTTCCGCCACAGCCAGCGCAGGGGGTCGTAGTAGTGGTCCACGACGCGCTCCTTGAGCGGGATGATGGCGTTGTCGGTGATGTGAATGCCCTCGGGGCACACCTCGGTGCAGCACTTGGTGATGTTGCAGAGCCCGATCCCGGCGCCGTCCTTGAGGAAGGCGCTGCGGTCCTCGCCGTCCATGGGGTGCATCTCGAGCCCGGCGATCCGCACCAGGAAGCGCGGACCGGCGAACTGGTGCTTGAGCTCGTGGCTGCGCAGCACATGGCACACGTCCTGGCACAGGAAGCACTCGATGCACTTGCGGAACTCCTGGATGCGGTCCACGTCGCTCTGCTGCCAGCGCCAGCTCGCGTCCGGGCGGGGCTTGAAGGGCGGGATGCGCTTGTTGACCTCGTAGTTCCACGACACGTCGGTGACCAGATCGCGGATCACCGGGAAGGTCTTCATCGGCCTCACGGTGATGGGCGCATCGTGCGGGAAGTGGTCGAGCCGCGACTTGCACATGAGCGCGGGGCGGCCGTTCACCTCGGCGCTGCACGACCCGCACTTGGCGGCCTTGCAGTTCCAGCGCACCGCCAGGTCGGGCGCCGCGTGGCCCTGGATCCAGTGGATGGCGTCCAGCACCACCATCCCGGTCTCGACCGGCACGCGGTACTCGACCTCGGCGCCCCCCTTCGCGTCGCCGCGCCACACCCGCAGCACCGCCTCGCGCGCCGCGGCGGGGGCGTGCGCGCCGTCGGCGGCCGGAGCCGTGCGGGCACCGCGCGCAGCGTGGTCCGGGGTCGCGGCGCTCATCCCACCTTCTCCTTCGCGGGCTCGAACAGGGCCTTGAGCTCGGCCGGCATCTCGGGCAGCGGCGTGGGATCCACGCGCATCACCGTGCCCACCCTGGTCACGCAGTAGTTCACCTTGCCCAGCTCGGGGTCGAGCTTGGGATGGTCGAGGCGCGAGTGGGCGCCGCGGCTCTCGGTGCGCAGCAGCGCGCTGCGCGTGATGGCCTCCGACACGGTGATGAGATTGCGCAGGTCGCGGCTCATGTGCCAGCCGGGGTTGTAGGCGCGGCCGCCCTCGACCCGCACCTTCGCGGCGCGCCCCTTCAGCTCCTCGAGCAGCTCGAGCGCGCGCTCGAGGTCGGCCTTCACGCGGTAGATGCCGACGTAACGATCCATGCACGCGGTGAGCGCGCGGTGGACCTCGAACGGGCTCTCGCCGGTGGCGCGGCTCATGGGCGCCAGCAGGTCGCGGGTCTCGGCCTCGATCTCGGCCTCGTTCGGGCGCGGGGCAGCGCCGGCCGAGCGCGCGTACTTCGCGGCCGCCAGCCCGGCGCGGCGCCCGAACACCACCAGGTCGGAGAGCGAGTTGCCGCCCAGTCGGTTCGCGCCGTGGAGCCCCGCCGCCGCCTCGCCCGCGGCGTAGATGCCGGGCACGGTGGCGGCGCCGGTGTCGGGCTCCACGCGCACGCCGCCCATCTCGTAGTGCGTGGTGGGCCCCACCTCCATCGGCTGCTTCGTGATGTCCACGTCCGCCAGCTCCAGGAACTGGTGGTACATCGAGGGCAGCTTCTTCATCACGCGCTCGGCCGGCAGGTAGCTGATGTCGAGGAACGCCCCGCCGTGCGGCGTGCCGCGGCCCTCGCGCACCTCGGTGTAGATCGCGCGCGACACGTTGTCGCGGGTCGAGAGCTCGGGCGGGCGGCGCGCGTCGGTCTGCTTGCCCGCCACCGAGGCGTCGAGCCAGCGGCGCGCCTCGGCCTCGTCGGCCGCGTACTCGTTGCGGCGCGCCTCCGGCAGGTACTTCCACATGAAGCGCTCGCCCTGGCGGTTGCGCAGGATGCCGCCCTCGCCGCGCACGCCCTCGGTGACCAGCAGGCCCATGACGCCCGGCGGCCACACCATGCCGGTGGGATGGAACTGCACGAACTCCATGTCGATCAGCTCGGCCCCGGCGTCGTAGGCGAGCGACTGGCCGTCGCCGGTATACTCCCAGGAGTTCGAGGTCACCTTGTAGGCCTTGCCGATCCCGCCGGTCGCGATCACCACTGCCTTGCAGCGGAACAGCACGAGCTCGCCGGTGTGGCGCCAGTAGCCCAGCGCGCCCGCGACCCGCCCGCCGTCCATCAGCAGGCGCGTGATGGTGCACTCCATGTAGACCGCGAGCCCCTGGTGCACGCCGCGGTCTTGCAGGGTGCGGATCATCTCGAGCCCGGTGCGGTCGCCCACGTGCGCGAGGCGCTTCCAGGTGTGGCCGCCGAAGGCGCGCTGCAGGATGCGGCCGTCGGGGGTGCGGTCGAACAGCGCGCCCCACTCCTCCAGCTCGCGCACCCGGTCGGGCGATTCCTGGGCGTGGATCTGCGCCATGCGCCAGTGGTTCAGGAACGAGCCGCCCTTCATGGTGTCCTTGAAGTGCGTCTCCCAGCCGTCCTGCGGGTCCACGTGCGCGAGCGCCGCGGCGATGCCGCCCTCGGCCATCACGGTGTGGGCCTTGCCGAGCAGCGACTTGCACACCAGCCCCACCGATGCTCCGTGCGCGCTCGCCTCGATCGCCGCGCGCAGCCCGGCGCCGCCCGCGCCGATCACGATCACGTCGTGCTCGTGGGTCTCGATCGCCATCAGAAGAGCCTCGGATCGTGCCACACGCCCATCGAGCACAGGCGCACGTAGAGGTCGGCGAAGCACACCGCGAACAGGCTGGCCCACGCCCAGCCCATGTGATGCCCGTTGAGCATGCTCACGAACCCCCACGTGCGCTGGCGTGGGCCGCCCGCGACCGCGCACGAGAAGCAGTCCAGGTTGCCGCCCACCAGGTGGCGCAGCGAGTGGCAGGAGAAGGTATAGAGCGTGAGCGTGCCGGTGGAGGCGAGGATCGCGAGCGAGCCCAGCCCGGCCCCGAAGCGCCCGTCCACGATGAAGGCCTTCACCACGTCGATCCACAGGATCACCAGGAACACCAGCGCGGCGTAGAGGAAGTAGCGGTGGAGGTTCTGGAGGATGAACGGGAACTTGAGCTCGCCGCAGTAGCCCTTCGCGTGCGGCTCGCCCACCGCGCAGGCGTAGGGATCGGCGAAGAACGAGCGGTAGTAGGCCTTGCGGTAGTAGTAGCAGGTGGCGCGGAAGCCGAGCGGGAACACCAGGATCAGGAGCGCGGGCGAAACCCAGGCCGGCAGCCACGATGGGTGGATGTAGGGCGAGTAGAAGGGCGAGAGGTAGTCGCGGCCCTCGGCCACGAAGCGGTAGTGGTCCGCGCCCAGGAACGCCGCGTAGTTGGCGTAGCCGATCAGGACCAGGAGCCCGAGCGCCTGGATCGCGGGGACGAACCACCACGCGTCGGTGCGCTCGGTGGCGCCGAAGGCCTGCCCGAAGCCCGCGCCGCGCGCGCTGTCCGGCCGGGTGCCGGTCGCCGGCAGGCCCGCCGCGCTCGCGGTGGCGGCCGCGCCGGCGCCGTTCGTCCACTTTCGTCCCACGGGAGAGGACATGCGCTCGAGGTGGTTGGAGGGCCAGTTCGAGTAGCCAAGACTAGCGCCCGGACCCTAGCACTCCGCCGCGCGGATGAAAAACCGCGCGCCTACAGCTCGAGGCCCAGCAGCAGCCGCACCTCGGAGCGCGGGAAGTCCCGCAGGTCGAGGCCACCGGCCGAGGCCGGGTCGCCCCAGATTTGGGGATGCCACGCGAGCGAGAACTGGACCTTCTCCTTCTGCAGGTTGATCGTGGGCCCGAGCAGCAGCATGGAGGGATTCGAAGCGGCGGTCTCGAACTGGTGGTGATAGAGCGCCTCGATCCCGACCGCCACCACCGGGCCGAACTCGCGGCTCACGCCTCCGGTGAGCCTCAGCGCCCGGCTCGTGGCGCCGCCCGGGTGCGTGGTCTCGAACTCGCCGATCAGGTTGGCGACGCAGACCAGGCCGCCGCGACGGTGCGCGAGCAGGAGCTTGGGCTCGACCTCGAGCTCCGTGCCGCTCTCGCGCACCTCGAGGTAGAGGGCGGGATCGAGCGGGATCTTGCCGCGGTCCGCGAGGCGGCCGATCAGCTCGAGCGAGGGGCCGTCGAACGCCATCGCGGCCCCCTCGCCGCCGGGCTGCACGAAGTTCAGGTAGAGGGCGCCCGTCACGCGATCGGTGATGCCGTACTCGACCTCGAACCGATTCCCCCAGCTCGTATTCGTGGAGTCCCCCTGGCCGTTGCCGGCGATGGCGTGGAATTCGACCTCGGTCTCGCCCGCGGGCGAGAGGTAGGGCGTGTAGCTCTGGAGGAAGTAACGGCGATCGGCCGTGGCGACGGCCGGAACCAGCGTGAGCAGGACGGCGGCGAACAGCGCACGGCGAAGCTTCATGGGGGTAGGTTCTCCGGGAAGGGTCAGGCGGGCTTGCGGGGCGCGAGCGTGAGCGGTTCGGGGCAGAAGGACTCGACCGGGCCGGCCACGGCGCAGGCGCTGCACGGCACGCCCGAGCTGCAGGTGCGGTGGAACTTGCGGAACTCCGCGAGCGCGCGTGTGAACGACGGGCTCGCGGCGCCGAACCGCACCAGGTCGAGCATGCGGTCCGCCACCTCGTGGCTCACCACGTGCTCCCAGCGGCAGGCCTCGGCCGCGGCACGCTCGGCCGGCAGGCCGAGCACCTCGGTCAGGAACGCCTGCACGATGGTGTAGCGGCCCCGCACGTCGGCGGCGACGCGGCGGCCCGCCGGGGTGAGGAGTGGGAAGTGGGCGGTATCGAAGCGCACCAGGCCGCGGCGCTCGAGCTGCGCGAGCGTGAGCGAGACCGTGCCTTTGGTGACGCCCACGCGGGTCGCGATGTCCACCACCCGGGCGTAGCCGCGCTCCTCGCGCAGCTCGAGGATGGCGCGCAGGTAGTGCTCGGTGCTGGGCGAGAGCGCGCGCCGGGCGCGCGCGTGGGCGGTGCCGCTCATGGAGCCTCCGTGTTTGAATGGCAACACGACAGTTTGAGCCATCAAACTAGCGGCCCGCCGAGGGTGAGTCAAGCGCGGCGCGGGGGTCGGATCGGGGCGGCGCTACTCCTCGACCTCGCGCACCAGCGCGCGCGCGGCCTCGTGGCTGAGCGAGCGCCGCGGCATCTCGAGCACCTCGAGCGTGCGCGCGCCGCGCGGCCCCGCCAATCGCACGCGGTCCCCGGCGCGCACGTCGTCGCTGGGCTTCGCGGCCCGGCCGTTCAGGAGTGCGGCGCCCGCGGCGATCGCGGCCTGCGCCTGGTTGCGGCTCTTGAAGAGCCTGAGCCCGGCGAGCACCAGGTCGAAGCGCATCGCCGCTACCTCCCGCCGCCCGCGGCGCGCACCAGCGAATCGAGCGCGGGGCTGGGGCCGTGGAGTGACCGCTCGGTGCGGAACTCGAGCTGCGCGGTGACCGGGTCGCGGCGCTGGAGCGCCGCGAGCCCGAGCAGCATGTGAACGCCCGGCACCAGCGGGTCGAGCGCGAGCACGCGCCGGAAGTGCGAGCTCGTCAGGTCGGGCCGGCCGTCCATGAGCGCGAACAGGCCGAGCAGGTGGTGCGCCACGCCGTCCTCGGGCGAGTCCGCGAGCCGGCCCTGCAGCTCCGCGGCCGCGGCGTGCCGCAGCGCCGAGTCCGCGGCGCACGCGCCCACCAGCTGCCGCCGGCCCTCCTCGCTGGCCGGGATCAGGCGGTAGGCGTGCGCCGCCGCCACCGGCGCCAGCGGTCCGGCACGCCGCACGAACACCTCGGCCGCATCGTCCAGGAACACCATCGCCCAGCTCGAGTCGGCTTCGATCACCTGCTGCAGCACCTCGCCCGGGCTCTGAGGGCGCGACAACAGCAGGTAGTCGAAGTGGTAGCGCGCGTCCAGCGCCGCGAACCCCGCGGGCTCGGAGATCGCCTGGAAGTATCCGGCGCGATCCTCGGGGGGCGAGTTCTCGGGCTGCGTGGTCATGAAGGGCAGGCGGTCGCGCTCCGGCCAGAAGCGGAACGCGAGGTAGCTGCCGAGGTGGAAGTGGTTGAAGGCGCGGCCGCGGACGTCGTTCCGGGCGATGAAGTCGCAGGCCGCGGCCGGGAACGAGGCCGGCAGGAAGCCCACGCCCAGCGGCCCGTCCAGGCGCGTCCACTCCGGGACGCCGATCGCCAGCGCCGCGACCCCCGCGATCGCGCCGCGCACCCACGGCCGCGCGAGCGCCGACGGCCGGCGCAGGCTCGGGAGGGCGGCCTGCAGGTCGCGCGCCACGAACACCGCGGCGGCGAGCGCGTAGAGCCCGAGGAAGCGCTGGGAGGAGAGCGCGAGCGCCGTGAGCCCCGCGCACAGCAGCAGCTCGGCCAGGTCCACGCGGCGTGCGAAGGCCCGCCACAGCGCGAGCAGCGGCCAGCCCACGATCAGGAGCGGGAGCCCGCTCCGCCAGTGCGCGGTGATCGAGGTGGGCTGGAGCTCCTGGATCGCGCGATAGATGGGCTCGTGGCGCCACACCAGGAAGTACTGGAAGGGCTGGACCAGCAGCCGCGCCCCGGAGGGGTTGAGGAGCGAGACCGCGACCGAGAGCGCCAGCACGATCCACAGCGTGCGCGGCGCCCCGGAGGACTGGACGGGCGGCGCGGAGGCCGACGTGCGCGGCGTGCGCTCCGACGGCGTGCGCGCCTCCTGCCAGGCGTCGAACCGCTCCGCCAGCGCGTACGCCCCGGTGAGCGCGAGCCCGACGTGGTAGGTGACGTGCACGTTCGCCCACACCAGCGCGATCGGCACGATCCACCACGCGCGGTCCCACCCGCTGCCGCCCAGCGCCCGCCGGCGCGATTCGAGGATCCACAGCTGGCAGGCGAACAGCACTGCGGCGAGCGTCTCGGGCCGGATCTCGGAGCGCCCGCGATAGACCAGCGAGGCCCACACCAGCACCGGCAGCGCGATCAGCCCGCGCGCGCCGGCACGGCGCGCCGCCGCCCACGCGAAGGCGAACGCCGCGAGAGTCGAGAGCCAGCGCCACGCGAACAGCCCCGTGACCCCGGCGCGATCCCAGATCAGCCAGGTGAGCGCACGGAACGGCCACGAGGGCGCGGCCTGGGGCGTGCCCCAGTGCGCCCAGGTCCAGAGGTCGGTGGTGGGAATGCGGTGGAGCGCGAAGGTGGCCTTCCCGACCACCAGCAGGTGCCAGAGGTCGGTGTCCGAGAGCTTGAAGCTCACGCTCAGCACGATCGCGACGCCCGCGCACAGGGCCGCGAACAGCGCCGCGGGGTGCGTGAGCGGAAGCGGCAGGGCGAGCGCCGGCGTACCCGGGTTCGCGCGCGGCATGCGCGCGGTACCGTGCGCGCTCATCGCCCGCTCACCCGCACAGCAGGCGCGCGAGCGCCAGCGAAAGCGCGGACAGGAACAGCCATTGGAGCGTGCCCGCCGCCACCGGCCGCAGTCCGGCCGCGCGCAGGTCGGCGATACCGGTCTGGAGCCCCACGCCCGCCATGCCGATCGAGAGCAGCCACAGGTCGCCGCGCCTAAGCGTCTCGAGCCAGGACGATGGCACCCATCCGCTCGAGTTGAGTGCCGCGAAGATCACGAACAGGACCAGGAACCACGGCACCGGCGCCACCTTCGCGGCGCCGGAGCCGCCGTGCCGCCGCAGCCACGCACCCAGCCCCAGCACCACCGGCGCCAGCAGGCAGATGCGCGCCAGCTTCACCACCGTGGCGACGCGCGCGGCCTCCTCGCTCACGCCGAAGCCCGCCGCCACCACCTGCGCCATCTCGTGGAGGCTCGCGCCATCCCACACGCCGTAGAGAAACTCGGGGAGCGCCAGCCGGCGGCCGAGGATCGGGTAGAGCACGATGCCGACCGTGCCGAGCAGCGTGATCACGCCCAGCGCCACCGGCGCGTCGCC
>Ga0070708_100003406_pt1 | contig 12453 bp, 11 predicted proteins | sample KBSK5503metaG_FD_65469 | JGI IMG/M metagenome (GOLD analysis project Ga0070708, IMG submission 65469) | Corn, switchgrass and miscanthus rhizosphere microbial communities from Kellogg Biological Station, Michigan, USA - KBS K5-50-3 metaG | ecosystem: Host-associated > Plants > Roots >...
CTCATATCCTTGCTCACGCTCCTCTTGGTCAGCCTGCTATCTATGTCCGAAGCAATACAGCGGTGCCGCTCGGGCCAGCGGTGAATTATGTTGGCCAGAATGATAGCGACCCGTTGACGTTCATACTCTACCCCTCTGAAGGAAATGGAAAAGCGATGCTTTACGAGGATGAAGGAGATGGCTATGAACACCTGAACGGGGTCTATGCGCGGCGCACGATCACATGTGAGGTAGAGGAAAGGTCTATTCGCGTGGTTCTAGGTGAACAGGAAGGGACGTTTGTTCCCACGCGTCGGCGTATTCGACTTGAACTGCGCGAAATTGCTTCTGAGCCAGAGGCCGTTCAGGTTGGAGAGGCTTCTGTTACCTGGTGGTATGATCCCGAACGGAGGCGCCTCACCCTCGACCTGAGTGAAGCACCCACTTCGCGATTGATAGACCTGTTATGGCATACGACTGTGTCCCATAGGTTACCGAACTGAAAACGCTTACTGCTCCTGTTTTGCAACTCTTGTTTTCGCCGGTTCGTACACTAGATAACGCGACGTGTACGTTTTCTTGCCGCCTTGCAGTGGTTGGCTTTTGAGAGAGGAGTGAGCAAGCTATGAGCGACCAGGACATGGAAATGCAATTTGCCGACCCGGATTGGCAGCCAGCGTCATCCCGGCAAGGCCGCTCTCCCCGCGAACAATCGCTCTCTGTCCCGGTCGAGATCATTAATGCCCCCGACCCTCGAAAGCCTACAGACCAGTCCGGTGCATCTGGTGACTACAGTCAAGGCTATCGAGCCGCGGCATCGAACGATCACCACTATGAGCAGCCGGCCATGCATATCTGGACACCAGGGCCAGGACAGACGCCGCCCTGGACCATCCAGTCCACCAGTGCAGATTCCATCAATGGGACAGGTCAGACACAGCAGATGCACCAAATGTACCAGAAGCAGCCGCCCGCGCCATTGCGGCTCAAGAGTCGGAGACAGCGACTGCTGCTCGCGCTTTTTGCACGCGTCGCTTTGTTGGTGATCTGGTTCACGACACCTCTCGTCAATCGCGCCTTTCACGGAGGCTGGATTGTGCCGCTGCTGGGCGTGCTCTTTTTGCCGTTGACAGCGCTGACGTATACCGTCGTCTCTACGCTTGCTGGCAGTGTGACCGGCCTGGGCTGGCTCTGGGTTGCCGGGGCTCTGCTGCTCGACCTGGCCAGGCACAGTGGGCAGACGAGCAAGCGCAGAAGCGGTCTTCCGCAGGATGTGAAATGAGACGTCCTTTTATGATGCGGCCTCAACCATCATGACACTTTTCCAAAGAAAATGTTCCTGGATAGGCGCAGCCAACAGCCTTTCTGATAGCGAGATCACCTGCCACGACACAAGGACGCCCAACAGTTCTAGCTAGGAGCCACTCTGCTGTCCAGCGCCTGTACTCATTATGGGTTCCTCTTCCACCTGAATGCCAAATTGTTCCCGCAGGTTCTGCTTACCCAGGTCGGTGACAATGATCGCACGCGTCCCTTGTTGTTTGACCACCCAGCCTCGCTCGACACAGTATGCCCACAGGGCTGCCCCAAGAACTCCTCCCAGGTGGGGGCGGCGCTCGGTCCAGTCTGGGCACGCAAATGCGAAGCGACGCCGTTCTCGTCGCAAGGCGCTCAGATTGAGTCCGAGCTTGCCGAAAACCTCTCCCCCCCCTGGCCCAAGCTCCACCTCACCGTGCATCTCTGCTGGTTCCTTGATAGCTTCTTGTGCAAGCAGGGCATCAAAAAGTGCCACACCATAGCGACCTGCAAGGTGATCGTAGCAGGTTCGTGCAGCAATGAGTTGTGGTGATTTCCAGAGCTTGGCCGGAATCACCCCCGCAACAACCGTGAGTGACTCGACAAGTTGGCCCACCGAAGCATCGCGCAAGGTGTAGATCATTTGCCGTCCCTCGCGTGTTGCACGCACCAAATCACGTTCGCGCAGCAAGGCCAAATGGTTGGAGACTTTTGACTGTGATTCACCCGTGAGCGACTGCAATTCCGACACCGTCGCTGGACCTTCCATCAATTGCTGGAGCATGACCAGTCGGAGCGGGTCAGCCAGGGCTTGGGCAAGTGTAAAGAGTTGATCGTTTCCATCCATCATTTACTCCTGATATGTTGACATACATCAGATATTTATGATATATTAGACACATCATGTTTGATTGATATGTTACTGCATACTCAACCACTTGTCAAGATGGGAGGAGAAACGCATGTTCTCCCAAGAAAAGAGGGTAACAGCTTGGAACTACTCGCCCTCCTGATTCTATTGCTTGTCCTTGCTCTCGCTGCATGGCGTTGGGGCTTTGACAGTAGAGATGGTCCTCTCAGTCCCGAATGGGAGCGACGGCGCTGGCATGATGTTGATCGTCAAAGAAGGAACGAGAGAAGGGATGAGCTGTAAATGCAAAATTTAAACGTGATTTACACATTCTTTGCTCGTGCGTTCCACTCATCGACAAGCAAGCCATAGAAGACCCCATCCACATAATGGTCGTGAAGCCGATCCGTCTGACGGAGAATCCCCTCCTGAGTAAAACCGAGCCGCTCGGCGACTGCGCGGCTGCGCGTGAGTGACGACTGGTCGCATCGTTTGTCTTTTCGTGCTTCTTGTTCATTCTCAGCACCGGCCAAAGCGCTTGTCTTTTTCATTGGCGGGCCCAAGAGGCCTACACGAGCTGGCAGCCTGAAAACCAGAAAGGTGATGGGTGATCAAAGGAGGAGGGCTCGTGCTATTTCGTCCCAATGCCCTGCATGATTGCGTCAATCACCTGCTCAATCCAATCAACCGGTGAGGTAGACGAAGTTGGCATAAGATTGCGCATAATCCAACGGAAGTATAATGACCCTGCCACCAGGTCCAGTACCAGCTCCGGATCAATATCCCCGCGAATCTCCTCACGTGCCTGGGCCTGCTCGACCATGTGAAAGAATCGCTGGAAACGAGGAAAGATGAGTTGCGTCAGAGCGCCCTGGAAGATTTCGGGATTGGTCTGATATTCACCGATGAACTCAAGCACCAATTTCCCCAGGAAAGGATAAGGATGGGCCATGAAGCCCTGGTAGACAGTTTTTAAGAGCGCCGCGAGATCGTTGCGAAAATTGCCCGTATCCATCACTGGTACATCAATCTGCACTTGACGGATGGCCTCCATTACCAGTTCCTCCTTCGAGGACCAGCGTCGGTAGATGGTGGTCTTGCCTACCCCAGCTCTAGCCGCAACCGCTTCGATGCTCAGTCCCTGGTATCCTTCTTCCGCAAGGAGTTCCAGGGTTGCGTCTATGATTGCCTTGTGCGCCTGGGCGCTGCGTGGACGCCCAGGCTTGCGTATTTCTTGTTCAGGTTCAGATGTTGTGGTCATGCTTTTAGCTGCTCTTCCTCCTGCTCTTCCATTGTAGTAGGCGCTGCCTCCTGCGTCAAGTTTTGCTGAGCTTTCCTTTTCTCATAGTTAGCCAGGCTTGATATCGGCGTGGCGGAACTGGACCAGGCTCATCACCAGCAGCACCACGGCCACGCCGGTCATGCCCAGGAAGTTCGTCCAGTTGACGCCGAGGAAGACCGGGTTGCCGTACACGTGGAAGATCGAGAGATCCATGAGCCAGACAGGCATCGTAATGGTTCCCTCCAACAATTCCTGCATGTAGGACAGGACGATATAGGCGCAGAGCAAGCTCACCAGCGCGGCATAGCGCAGGCGTCCGGCCAGCGCATAGACCAGGCCCAGGGTGATGAGCGCCATGGGGAACATATTGAAGCTGGCCGCGAAGATCCTGCCCTGGTCGACGGCGAGATGGGCGAACTGTGCCACAATGAGAATAACGAGCCAGGTCAGGAGAGGAGAAAGCCCCACCAGCAGCACATCTGCGCCGAAGCGTTCCAGCAGGACCTTGCCTCGCGCCTGTGGGGTGCTGAACAGCACTTCCAGCCGCCCGTTTTCCAGGTCTGCGGCCCACTTCAAGGCCAGGGTCAGCGCAAAGGCTACGACGAGGGGGGGCATAAACGTGAAGAGAAAGGTGCCCAGCATCGCGGCGTTGGTGTTGATGGGCGTGTCGAAAAAGAGGTGTTGCAGCAAGGGGGTCTCTTGTGTGAGCCGGTAAAACGCCTGCTGGGTGGGGAGAGTAATCACCAGGCAGTAGACGCACCCGAAGATGACACCCAGCCCCCACCAGAAGGCAGACCACCTCTCCCGGTGCAGGGTCTGCAGGCTCACGTTGCGCGTAGACAGCGCACGCTCGGCCTGGCTCAGACTGCGCAGCGCGTAGTGATTGCCGCCTTCCTGCTTGCCCGACCACGAGAATGCCACCCCGCCGATATCGCGCCTGGCGAAGAGAAGCAGACTCGCCCCCACGAAGAGCACCGCGAGGCCAGCCAGCAGCATAGCCGCCAGCGGCTGGTCAGGGAAACTGGGGATGAGCGGGCGGTTGAGATTGTAGTAGTAGAACGGCGAGAGGTACTGCACCCAACTCCCAGGCAGTAAGCGTCCGGTGCTATCCAGGAGCACGGAGAGCACCAGCAGGCCGCTGGCCCAGCCTGCTGCCGCGGCACGGCTGGTCGTGAATTGCGAGAACAGCAGCGCTAGACAGCCAAAGAAGAAGGAAAGCCCGCTCGCGTTCAGCCCTAGCAGAAGCGCCTTGATCACATTGGCATGCCCCTCAAGACGAGCCTGACCAGCCATCAGACCCAGAGCAAGCAACAGCCCGATCAGGACCAGCGCGAGCAAGAGCGCACTCAGCTTCGAGAGCAGCAGGCGCGTGCGTGACCGCGGTGTAGCCAGCAAGACATCCATGCTGCCGCGTTCCTCTTCCCCGCGCACCAGGCGAGCCCCGGCCAGGATGGGCCAGAAGCAGATGGCGAGTGGTACGAAGAGCTCCATAATACGCCAGGTAATAAACCCTTCAGGGGTCTGAATCTGGTAGGGGTCGCCGAGAAAACGGAAGAGTGGCGCGAGGCTGCCAAAGGTCGCAATCATCGTTTGCGTGCTCTCTGCGAAATCGACGAACGCGAACAACCCCAGGGCGAGACCCCAAGCCAGGATCGGTACCCGGTAATCTCGGAGCGTTTTGCTCCAAATGGTGCGAAACATCCTACACCTCCTATCCGGCGAGCGCGGAAGGCGCCTGCTGCGGCTCGTAGAAGCGCAGGAAGACTTCTACCAGCGTCGGCTCGTGTGTCGTCATATTCGTCGCGTTGTGCTGGCTGGCGATGTGAATGATCTCCATCAAGTCACCCTGGACCCTCAATTGCAGGGTGTGCTCATCCGCGCCTCGAGCCACGCTGGCTACGCCCGCGACCTGCTTGAACCACGAGACCTCGGCCGGGCCAGCAAAGGTGATCTCTACATCGTACTGGTGGATCTCTTTCAGCGAAGACACGTGATCGATCTTGACTAGCCGCCCCTCGCGGATGATCGCCACGCGGTCGCAGGTATGCTCGACCTCGGGCAGGATGTGTGAGGAGAGGAAGACGGTACGTCCTTCTGCGCGCACCTCGGCGACCATACGATAGAATTCCTGCTGGTTGAGTGGGTCCAGCCCTGATGTCGGTTCGTCCAGGATGAGCAGGCGTGGCTTATGCATGAAGGCCTGCACCAGCCCCACCTTTTGTTTGTTGCCATGCGAATATTCGCGGAAGCGCTTGCTGGGGTCCAGGCCCAGGCGCTCCACCAGTTGGCGCAGGTACGCCTGGTCCACGCCGCCGCGCAGGTGACCCAGGTACTCGATAATCTGCGCACCGCGCAGACCGGGATCGAAAGCGAATTCGCCAGGCAGGTAGCCGACCAGCTTCTTCACTTCAGTGGATTGTGTCCAGCAATCCAGCCCTCCGATGGTGGCGCTGCCATTGCTCGTGCGCAGCAGGCCCATTAAGGTGCGCATCGTTGTCGTCTTGCCCGCGCCGTTGGGGCCCAGAAAGCCAAAGACTTCGCCCTCCTGAATATCGAAGGTCACATCGATGATGCCCCGGCTCCTGCCGTAGCTTTTGCTGAGCTGCTTGGTTTGAATAATGATTGACATATTCTTCCTCCTCTCTTATTTTGATACGAAACAGCATCGTTTCCTTATTAGATTATAACAGATAAAATTAAGAAACGCAATAGTATCGTATCGTAATCCAAGCCATGTTAAAATCGAGGGAGCGAGTGTGATTGTATTGTGATATGGCCTAATAAGCTCGACCGCAGGAGGCACGATTTGAAGCCAGAAGAGTTGTTCGTGCTGGAGAGCTGGATCAAGAACATCCCCTTGCTGGGGATGGGGTACGAGCTGAAGGAACGCTTCTTTGCCATCTACGACCAACCCACCCGCGAAGAGGCGGAAGCGGCCTACTTCGCTTGGATGGAGTCGATCCCTACGGAACTGTATGTGACCTACACGCCGCTGATGCTCACCATCGAGGAGTGGGGCGACGAGATCTTCGCGCATTTCGACATTCTGATATAATAAAGCCAAATGATCTACTCGCGAAGTGAAAGGAGGCTCGTAGCACGCTGCATGGCTATGAGTGTGCCTGGCACGTGACGTCATTGGGAAGGATGAATTGCAGAGATGGATCCTGAGTCTGTTTTTCCTGCTTCGACAGCCGATTCGCAGAGTGTCGATCTCTATCACGCGCTTGGTGGGATGAACACCTGCCGAGAACTCTCTGCGGCCTTTTATGCCCATGTTGAGCACGATCCGGTTCTGCGTCCTCTGTATCCACCAACCCTTAAGGGGTGTCCTATCGAAACGCTTGCTGCCTTCCTCATCCAATTCTTCGGCGGACCATGCGAGTATGCGCAACGTCGTTGGTCGTTGAGCCTGCGCGAAGCGCATTTCCGATTTGCCATCGGACAGAAGGAGAGAGAGGCCTGGCTCAACAATATGTTTCAGGCGGTAGATGAGGTGAACATCAAGGAGCCGACGCGAAGTGCCTTACGCTGGTTTTTTGCCCAATCGTCAGCCTTTTTCATCAACCAGCCACCCGAGGCAGCAACCGAGTCTCCTTCACTCCTGGAACGCCCCATCGGGCACCAGAACGAGCCGGAGACCTCTCGCATTCACCAGGACATTGCCCAGCGGTGGCAGGCACAAAGGATGCTAGAGGAGATGATAGCCGCCGTTCGCCAGGAAAATGCAGATGCTGTTCTGGCATTGCTAGAGAGTCCTGTGGTTCAAGCCTCCTTTACCAGGGATCGCGCAGCATTCCTGAGTTTTCTTGTGATCCTGAGCAGCAACAGTCAGCGTGCTCTGCTGGACTATGTGCGCCAGACGCTTGTCACTATCCCTCTCCTGGTGCAGGAACGCTACACCTATGACCGCACGCTCTTACACGAGGTGGCAGGCCAGGGCAGTCTCTCCATTGTGGAACTCCTTCTGCACCTGGGGGCGGACCCCAACGCGAGAGACCAGTTGGGGCACACACCGCTGTATTTCGTAGGCAATGCGTCTCATGGAGCACATGGCGCAGATGTCGTTCGTGTCCTGGCCCAGGGTGGAGCGAATGTCAACGCTCAGGAGAGGCTCAAGCACTGCACTGCACTGCACATGGCGGCGCGACGGGGAAACGTCCCGGTTGCCGAAGCGTTGCTGGATTGCGGAGCAGATGGAGAGGCACGAGATAAGCTGGGAGATACGCCCTTGCATCGTGCTGTCAAGTGTGGAAAGACGGAGATGGTTGCTTTCCTCCTCTCACGGGGAGCCGATGTCCATGCAGAAGGGAAGAGAGGGCTGACTCCGTGGCAGGTCGCACGAGGCGCTAGTATGAAGCATCTCCTGCAATCCTCTCGCGAATGAGAAGCCGCAAGTCAAGAGGGCGGCATGTGTCCTCTAGCTTACTTTTTCTTGAGAAAAAAGAAGTGAGGAAAAACATCCATGACCGAATATCCTTTCGTACTTGCACCTTTTTACAAGGGCTGGGATGTCTACCAGCGCCATCTGGTCAACGCTCTTGCCCCGCTTTCACCTGATCAACTTGCTTTACGTGCAACGCAAGATCTTCGCTCTATTGGCATGATTGCGACGCATATTGTGGCCGCGCGTGCCAGATGGTTGTATTATGTGCTGAAAGAGGGCAGCGAACAGCTCATTCCAATTGGCAAGTGGGACCGTTCCGATCAACCTGCCAGATCCGCTCCTGAATTGGTCAGTGGACTCGAAACAACCTGGAAAGTGATTGAGGAAGCGCTTCATCGCTGGACTATTACTGATCTAGAGGAGACGCTACGAGATAGAGACGACGACACTGGTGAGGAAGAGATCTTCACGCGCCAGTGGGTCATCTGGCATCTACTCGAACATGATCTGCATCATGGCGGGGAACTCTCGTTCTCACTCGGCATGCATGGCCTGGCAGCAATCGATCTTTAGCGTAGAAGCACCAAGGGTGTTCGGGATGAAGGTGGAGGCAAGCTCCGTCTCCATCACCAGCACTCGATAGTTGGTGGAACCACATCTGGCAGGGGTATTTTGAAATCCGGTACTGGCTACGTGCTTCTGCAACCGGGCGAGGCGTCCTTTATCTCTGGTTGCCTTTGAGGATGCGCTCGTTGATGAAAGGAGCAAAATGCCCCTGATATCGCTGTTGGACATCTGGCAATTGCCAATCAGTGCCTCTAATGGTATGGCGACAGGCAGTCGTTCCACACTGACATGGTTGATCAAGCTGCCAATAGGGTTCGACCGTGGTCAGCGCATAGTCCAACGTCAATTCTTCCCCTGAGGCAATGGCCCGCCGCGCGACAATCGTGACTTCATCTTGCAACCACAAATTGGAATCACAAGAATGATTGATGGAACCAGCTACGGTCTCTGGGGCTTGAATGAGATCGACAAGATGGAGGTGTTCTCCAATCTGGGTTGCATTAAAACGCGAGGTGGTCGCGATATAGGCATAGAACTCGTCTTCAGTCATAACGGTTCCCCCAACAATTGCAACGATTTCGCCAGCTTGAATCGGTCCACGTGCAAACATGCCACCACCCTGAATCAGGGATGGACGAATTTCCACACGCGCATCATACCAACTCGTTGTTTGATAGCTTTTTGGGGACACGATACCTCCTTCATTCATGCTGCCAGGACGCCCCAGGCTTGGGCCAATGGACGCGGCTCCTTCACCGTGGGCCTGATGTTCTGGTTGAGCGAGAAGAAGTTGGTGGGATCATACTTGTTCTTGAGCGCGACCAACCGTTCGTAGTTGACGCCATACGCTGCCCGCACCCGCTCTTCTCCCTCGTTGCCCAGGAAGTTGACATAGACGCCACTGCTCGCAAATGGCGAGAGTGCCCTCCAACATGCACGGGCCCATGCGATGTGCCGCTCTGCTTCGCCGCTATCCCACGCGGCTACGATGCTGATGACATAGGACTCCTCCCGCAGTGCAAAGGCGGTCGCGGTCGGACTCACACGGCTGGCAGCACCATGGACGTGCTGAATCTGGACCAAGGAAAACGGCGAGGTGCAGGCTGCACCGTAGTCAGCAATCGTGTCAATCGCCCCATCGCTGAGATGCTTCAGCGTGTTCGCTTTCTCGTAGTAGTTACGTCCGTCCGGTGCCCCCGCATCGGCCGATGTGACCACTTTGAGGTACGGCTTCGGGCGGATCAGATCGACCAGTGGGGAACCAAACTTCCTGACCGGCTCGACGAGGCGTTCGCCCGCGGCAAGGGAACCACAGTAGCACAGGTTGATGGCAATCGCGGGCAACCCGTCTGGCGTGGTCAGGAGGGAGGCATAGGCCGTCAGTTCGTCAGGAACGCTGCTGGTGTACTCGCGATAGAAGCGCAGCACCTCCCGCGCTCTGCTCACCGGGTAGACCACCTTGCCCGCCAGCACCGGACCGACCGGGTGCAGTTGGAATTCGAAGGCGGTCACAATGCCGAAGTTCCCGCCACCACCGCGCACGCCCCAGAACAGGTCGGGATGCTCGGTGGCACTGGCTCTCTTCACCTGCCCATCAGCGGTGACGATGTCAACCGAGAGCAGGTTGTCAATGGTCAAACCGTATTTCCCCATGAACCAACCCAGTCCGCCGCCAAGGGTGAGGCCCGCGAGCCCGGTACCAGCAACAGTCCCGGTCGTGGTCACCAGCCCAAATGACTGTGTCTGGCGGACGAATTCGCCCAGCGTGAGTCCGGCTTCGGCCCGAGCTGTGCAGGTCAGGGGATCAACCCGGATGCCCTTCATCTGAGACAGGTCGATGACCATGCCCCCATCGCAGACGGACTGGCCACAGACGCTGTGGCCGCCACCCCGGACGGCGACGGGAAGCTGCTGGAGGTGTCCGAACTCGACCGCGTGCGCGACGTCGGCACGGTTCGCGCAGCGGATGATCATGGCCGGATAGTGGTCAATCATCCCATTCCACACCCGGCGGGCGCTGTCGTAGCCATCGTCGTCCGGGAGGATCAATTCACCGCGCAGAGAGGCCCTGAGGTCTCCAAGTGCCATGGAGTTTATCACTCTATTGCTCATACATCTCCCTCTTCTTGTTGATCGTCTTCTGCCCTGACTATTTATTGCTGTTGCTCTACTTATAGACGTTGTTGTTATTCGGTGTATTGAATTTTTGGATAAAAAGCTATTGACAGGCCAGTTGGAATCGCTCCGGTCATTGTCATTAATTTCTTCTAATCGTCATTGTACGGGTAAAGCGTCCTCTGATCGTTACAAAAAACGTTACGAGATAGATCAAGATTCGGGTAGAAAACCCTTAATCACACTTTTTCGTTGTTCACCCGCGTGAACGTCTTTCTGCTCTTACACGGTGTTCTAAAAGATTGAGCCGACAGTAGCTTCGATTCAAGCATCCGGAGCCACCCCTCTTGCGGTCCGCGTCTCCCATCTTGCATCACCCAACACTGGCAGTATAGGACACACAACGTTTCTGAATCGTTTCGCGGAGCGTTTTAGGGGAGAGTCCGAGGGCTCTCGCTCCATCTTTTTGAGTGCCACTTAGAACCTATCCGAATAACCTGATAACGTGATAACATAGGAGGGATGAGCAGAAACCTCGCCACAGATGGTGGCCTTTGGTACTCTCGATGAATGATGAGTTCATAGACTTGACTCAAGAATCCATGAGGGGATGTGGCCATGCCAACTGATTTGCAGGTGGTTCTGGGAGCGACTGGCGGCGTTGGACAAGCCCTCGTGCAAGCACTGGCGGCGCAAGGAGCGCAGGTACGCGCCGTCAATCGCAGTGGACGCGCCCTGGTGCCGGCTTCCGTCGAGGTCATGGGGGCTGATCTGACCAGCCGCGAAAGTACGCGCGCCGCTTGCCAGGGAGCCACCGTCGTCTACCACTGTGCAGGAGTGCCCTATGACCAGTGGGCAATGTACTTGCCTGTGATGTTAGACAACGTCATCGCCGCTGTCAGTGCCACCGAAGCAACGCTGGTGTACAGCGATAACACCTACATGTATGCCCCGACATCACAGCCCCTCACCGAGGACTCCCGCCAGGCACCGGTGACGGGCAAGGGAAAGCTTCGCAAACACTTGGCTGAGACCATCCTGGCAGCGCATGCCCAGGGGCAGATCCGGGCCACCATTGGACGAGCCCCCGATTTTTACGGTCCAGGGGTGCGCACCTCAGCCGTGGGAGAACAGTTCTTCAACGCGGTGGTGACTGGCAAGCGGGTGCCCTGGCTCGGCAAACTCGATGTACCGCACGCTCTTTTATTCGTCGAGGATTTCGCCCGTGGGCTGATTGCCATAGGAACGCATGAGCAGGCCTTGGGCCAGGTCTGGCATATCCCAACCGCTCAGGCGCTCACGGGGCGGCAGTACATTGCCCTGGCAAGTGAAGCGGCAGGGGTGCAGGCCCGTGCTCTGGCGGTCCCGGGACTGCTGCTCAGGGTCCTTGGACTGACGAATGGGGTCCTGCGCGAGTCGGTGGAGATGCTCTACGAATTCAACGAACCCTACCTGATTGACGGGAGCAAATATACCCGTGCCTTTGACGGTCTACCCACTTCCCATCAAGAGGCCATGCGCCTGACCGTGGCATGGTATCGGGAGTCGGCTGCGCCGAAGGCCTCGCAACAAGCATCAGAAGAGACAAAGGCATGAAGGTGCATGCCGCGTCTACAGACAAACGACTGGGAATGGGATCTATCGGTTTCTCCATACAGGGGGAGGCTATCCCGATGGATCGAGCACCAAAATTCTCTGGACGATCGACCATCCCCACATTCTCGATCAGCTTCAGATTGACGGAACGAATCTGTCCCATCCTGCACTGACGTTCAACCAAACCATTAATCCAAGCGCTAGCCCATCGAGCGTTCCCTCACCGGAACAGTACCCATCTATTGTGGTTGTTCCCAATAACCCACGCGATGCGCAACGAGCTGCTAACCGGTAGCAAGCAAGAATAAAAATGTGCCTCTTTGAGAGGGAAAAACAACCCCATTCCCTCAAGGAGGTACGTATGACCAGTATCGCTGATGG
>Ga0070708_100003407_pt1 | contig 12446 bp, 11 predicted proteins | sample KBSK5503metaG_FD_65469 | JGI IMG/M metagenome (GOLD analysis project Ga0070708, IMG submission 65469) | Corn, switchgrass and miscanthus rhizosphere microbial communities from Kellogg Biological Station, Michigan, USA - KBS K5-50-3 metaG | ecosystem: Host-associated > Plants > Roots >...
CGCTTACCCACCACCGGGAACAGTAGCCGCTTGTGGCTACGTCCCGGGAACATATCGCCCACAGCCGTATACTCTATCCCCTGGATGGCCCCCGACGGTTGTGGAACGGCCTGGCACTTGGTACGCGCCGGTAGGACCAAATCAACGAGACTGGTATCAGTATACTCCTGCTACTCGGACATACGGCCCAAGAGAGCCGAACCCGTTTGGGCCAAATGGATCGCTGTATCCGTCCCGTGCGATTTATCACCTAGTAACGACCCGAGTGGTTAGGCCATTGCTTCGTAGGTACTAGAGAGGCTTAATGCGAGAGTCGTGCTCTTACGGGCGGCCAGTGCCGCCCGTTTTTCTTCAAGCCGCTTGGTTGCGTATGCAAGAAAATTTCGGCGTCCACGATTGCCGCTACAAACTAGTCAAAGTACTCTGACAATCTGAGTCAAAGGGCCGTGCGCATGCGTATTCGCCTTTTGTCATGATTGGCGCGCGTCCTGCTCATTGACTAACCCGTTAAGCCGGCGTATCGTCAGTAACATATCAAATATACAAGCGCGGCAACCCCTGTTGCTCATGGATTCCGCCGCTTCCCAATTTGGTTACGGTGATATCTAAAGGAGAGGGTGTGCCTCATGAACAAGAACCAAAAAATAGGATTTGGAAGTCTGACGGCCCTTTTATTATTAGCCGGCGCTGCGGGATCGTTTGATGTCGGTGTTAAAGGCATTGGTTCACCGTTAGTAGCGCAGGGCCGCCACGCAGCTTGCCAACCGGGATTGGGCGGCGAGGTTTTTTCGACCGGCAAACAAGTCGAACTAAAAATACTCCCTTCAAACGCGGATTTTGTCGATGAACTTCGACTTGTGTCGCCCGCAGAAATCACAATCGGAACAAATAAAGACGTCGGAAAGACTGTACGTTTGGGGCCGTTTCAGAACGGTACTGAACTTGTTTTTGGGATCTACGTCAGAGATACCGGCCAATCTTTCAAAATGGGACCGGAATCTCGGAATCCTGACAACCTTGCTCATGCCATTGTTGAGTGTCTAGGCGATGAGGTAAAAATCAGCTTTGAAGATTTCTTGGGCGGCGGCGATCGCGACTACGATGATGCGGTGTTTCAATTGTCACTTAACCCCACTCCTTCATGCGACGCGATCGCTATTGCAAGCGACACTGTGACCGACGCGCCGACAGGCAACCAAACGCCTTCTCCGGCCATGGCGGATTGGCAGATTCAGCAATTACAAGACGAACTTGAAGCGGTTATGCCTTTCATTGTCACTGACGATAAAGGAAAACAGCGGCTGCTACGGGCAGAAGCCCTTAGAGCGGGACTGTCCATGGAAGCTGTTAATATTGCTCAACGTCTTGTCAACATCACTAATCGCATCACTAAAGCGGCAGGAAAGGACGAGGATATCGATCCGAATTTGAATGCGGAAGACTTCGCCTTCATCGATCCGCTGTTCAGGCGCTGGGCCAGTAATGGGTTTTCCGACCAATCGGTATCAGGTGTTATGACTAACCAAGCCACAATTTTTCCGCATTGCGGCAGTTTCATCAATCCCGGCCCGTGTCCTCCACGTGTAGACTCGGGGCTCTTGTTTTCGAGTAAGCAAGAAGTCATTCAACATCTTCTGGCGCTGGGTTATCACCAAGTTCCGCGCTACGCGACTGTTCGAGGCGGTTTCACGAATGACTTTGCGCAAGTAGTCGATAAAACAGATTGCGGCTTCGGTCCCTTCAGAATTGAAGCCGCACTTCGTCATCACGGAGAATGCTGGACATACTATACTCAGGGCCCTGAGCCGAATCCGGAGATTTTTTCCTACGTAGCCTTATGGCCTTATCCGTGGTGGCCGGAATATGTCTATTGGTGGCACCGATTCTACTGCTAGGCTATAATTACACAATGCCTCCCACATTGAAACCGAACCAAAAAAACCGCGCTATTACTCGGCTCATTCAACTGTATTTCGTAATCGGTCTCGTTATATCGCTCGTGCAAAATGCTTCGGGCGGTCCTTCGGCGTTTGTTTGGACAGGTTCAATCCAAGACCAACTAATATTGTTATTTTGGTGGTTCGTAGTGCCATCGGCAATTTGGCCTTTTCTTTTGTTCTGGACCCTCTACCATAAAATATTTCATTAACGAGCCATTTTACCCTTGGTTAAATTTTCGTTGTTCCGCTTTCCCAAAGTGATATAAGCCTTTCATGTGTGGACCGCTGGCCCGGCGCTTTACCCCTAAAAAGGCGACACTCCCCCTTGACCGCAGCGGCAATCCCTGGAATCCGAGGCTGTGGATAACTGGTATTGCGTCATTCTGTCGCGTTCCTTACACTTCACGACAGAAGCGGACTAATTCCTTAAGACCTCACAATGAAACTCAATTGTCGAAACTGTGGGCGACCGCTAGAACGCGGGCCCGAGCGATCTGAGGGTGACTGGATCATTCGCTGCCTCTACTGCGGCAGCAAGAACATCGTCATCGTCGCGCTTGAGATCGTGGGTTGGAGACCCTGACTCTATGCCCTATCAATTCAAGCGCGAACCATTAACTCAGGACGAAGCGACTCGTTTAGCGAATGCTTGCTCCACACACAGCGACAAGCTTGTTGTCTGGACGTTGCTCGACACCGGCTTGCGTGTCTCGGAGTTGGCGGCTCTTACGAAGGATAATCTCGACTGGCAAATGCACCGCTTGATGATCTATGGCAAGGGTGGTCCTTACGGAACGAAATCCAAACGAAGGATCATTCCCCTATCCCCGCGCGTGCAGCCACTCGTCGAAGGACATCTCGCGTTGCATGACCGTTTCGGAATGAGCGCCAGGACGATTCAGCGATTGATAAAATCGATCGCGAACAGGGCGAGCATTAGCCGACCCGTGACGCCGCACGTGCTTCGTCACACATTCTCGGTTACGGCGGTCCAGAAGGGCATCTCCCTCCCGTCGTTGCAAAAGCTGTTGGGCCACGACCGACTGACCACAACCGAAATCTATTTGAACCTGTCACCCGAGGAAGCCATCAGGGAATTTCAAAGCAAGTGGTAAATGGAATGGCTGGCAAAGAAATATCCCAGGCAACATATTGAGACGGGAAAACGAGACCCGATGAAGGTTTTGGGGATTGGTTTGCTTCTCGTCGCGTTCAGAACGGCGTTTAGAAGCTGAACGGGCGGACCCATCTCTGAGCTTCTGACTGATTAGGCTTTGCCGGAAGTTCTACGGGATCGCAACATCAATGACAGAGTTGGTTAAGCATCGACTCGCGGGCTCAAGCGAAAGACGCGCTAACTTCTTCCCATTGTTTGAAACAGTTATATCAGTCACATTGATCAGATTCTCAGGGCTGGCCACGGATTCACCGCATGATTTCGTGATCTTCGAAGAGTCCACCTTCTGAGCTTTTACTTTAAACTTCTCCAGTCCAGAACTAAGATCCACGATCACCAACTTGTTCACCTTTTGCCAGCGATCGACGAACGCTAGCGTCACTTCGTCTGTCCAAAAAAGGCGTTCGGATGCAAGCATGTGAGCGCTTGACTCATCCATGCCTTCCGAAAGTCTATTCGTAACACCTTCTGCAGGGTAAACAGGAACGCCCACTACAGCTGCGTCTCCCCCGCCTTCATTAGAAGAAGATCTATTCCTAGCAGGCTCAGCTTTTAAATCGTAGATGAGATAAACATAACTCCACGCTTCTGGTGAAGAAAAACCCGAAGCAGATTTTACATAAGCTAAAAAGTGCCCATCTTTTGAGAGGCTAGGATAAATACAAGGGAAGGAGTCCACTATGGCTCCCGTTCCGGGATCTATTATGTTGACGGATCTTATCGTTCCGCTAACACTTCCAATGACTATGGCTCGACTCTGGTTGACAATAAAAATCTGGTCGATCTGGGCCGTCTCATTCTCGATGGTGAACGTCTTAACGCTTCCGCGAAGCTTATCGTTTACCATAAAAACGAAAGATGTTCTTCCGAGACAATCGCGGCAAGACTCAGTTCGCTCCAAGTAAATCCTCAGGCTTTCTGATTCCGCAGATAACTGCTTTTGTCTTTCTGGATTGAATGAATTAGGATTCTGGGCTTTGTCGGATACTTTGTTTCGCGCGCGCATAACGCTCGAAGCTTTGCTTGCCAATACAGACAGAACAGCAACCATCAAAACTGCCGATATCGCAAGTAGCCAACTCCGCTTTCTTCGGAACATACGCTGAATTTTGATCATTTCCAGCTCCTTCGGTGCCCGCGGGTGCGAGACCTTCATCATTAAGAATACTCGATTCATAAACTCAGTCAAACCTGACTTGTTCATCGTAGGCGAATTGTTACATAACGGCCTAGGTCAGTGATTCCCGAACACGCAGGATCCGTCGTGTAGTTGTCCAATTGGTTCACTGGACATCCGGGACAAAGATCCGTGACGGTTTTTATTGTTCCTACGCCCGCACCTAGTCCTACAATCAATATCTGATCTCCGCATACTAAGTATGGATGTCCGGGCCTTCGTGCAACTGTCGAATTATCCAACGCTCCACCACAAGCCGGCGCAATTACGGCTTGCCGAAAGCTGTGCATTTGCGCCCCAGGTGGCGGATTGTTTTGCTGCCTCACGCAATTAAACTCACGCTTCACATCGCCGAAATTAATGGACCGACCGCTTCCATTAAGGTTCACTTGGCTTATGAATCTACTGAGCAAGGTTGTTTGATTGAAATTGCAGCTGGAATTTGTAATGAAGGCCCTTACGGGTGCGCCACCACAGCTTGATTCGGCCGGCGTATTGTATTGGGAATGCCTGTATGTGCCTAGTACTCTGAACGCAACGTCGCGACTCGCCTGATTAGGTGCGCCGCTAACCGTCCAAACGGCGTCCACACGCCTGAATTGTCCCGCAGGAAGCTGGGTTGGATTGAAGTGAAATTCGTAAGGAGTGCCGCTTCCAGTCAAAGTGCCGTCAAAGAGAGTCACGTTGGTGTCACCGATAAGCGTTAGGACAAGACGACCGCTGTCATTAATCGGGCTAAGAACTACTCGAATCAGATCGTTTGTTATATCAGCATCGGTTATATCGACCTTCTGAGCGACTATTTCAAAGGAAAGATTGTCTATCGCATACCCCGCAGGCTCATTACTTGTTACTTGAATACTAAACACACCGATAGAGTTAGGAATATTGAACCGCTCAATTCCCGTTTGAGTATTTGTTTGCGAACCGAGCAAAACATTATTGCTGTCATACCAACTTACCGTTGTGCTACCTATCGAATCAAAGTAACCAGCATCGAAACTAACGCTCCTAGCCAACGCGGGCCTGGCGGGATCAAAAGGTGTCACAAAAACAGCGGTTATCGAACCTTGGAAAAGCGGATCCCCCGATAGGACAGGAGAGGTAGGATTAGCGCCGTCCGTCGTGATGAAAGGCCCGTTGTTGCTGCCAGTAAAGATGACGCCAAGTGGCGAATACTGGGCGTTAATAAATGTGTTTATCGGAAACTCGCTAAATGTGATAGTGGTTAATGCAGCATGGGCTGGTCTTATGGGGCTCAACGTTGCAATAATTAAGAGACTAACGGCTGCCAATAAGAGAATGACGGTGGGTCTTCTCATTGTGAAACCTCAAGAGTATTGTCTCTTCGGTAGCCGTGAGGCTTGCGAGCACGTGGAAGTCCCACGAAAACTGAAGATTGGGAAAGAGCGTGCTTTCTATACTCCAAGTGTCTGAGTTTGTCAATGGGGAACCCCCCAGCTGTCGTTAGCACATCATATGTCCGGTTGAGTTAGCACATGAAGTGTCCGAACGACTTTGCCTAAAAAGGCGGGGCATCGTGGGACTTTATGGGCAGACTCAGGACTTTTTGGGCAGATTTTGGGCAGTGGGTGGCTTAGATTCTCTAATTGCCTCGATGAACATCGCGACAATTGCGCCTAAAACAACCCAGAAGAGGAGAGGCCACAGGTGTATTTGATATGTCTGTTCCGGGTAATACGTCAAGGGTGGAAAACCCTTCACCATAGGAAACCGCCGCTCGGCGGGAACTGCGGCGGTGAGCGCATAGGTGATGCTGTTGCCTTGCAAGACAACGTGGTGCAACGACCTCCAATTGCCTTCCCAGGGGAAGTCCTGTTTGTACAAAGCGAAGATCACCCCAGCTAGGATGCCAGCCCCCGTGGGCCACGTGTGCCACACATGCAGCCATACATGCAACACATGCGACGCATGGCTGGGAATTTTAATAGTCGTCTTGTCCTCCTTTGGAAAAAGGACTGATGAATATGACGGGTGGAAAGAAAAGCGATTTGAGTCCCTTATATCACCGATTCGAACGGCAGGCAGGCTTATATCACCAAACCCGGCGGCTTGGATAGGGCAGACGGGTTACTCTTTGGGCAAGATAGACGTAGTGGGGCGGTGATTGACCGCTAGCTACCTTCAGGTTGAGGTTCTTCTGGCACCACCTCCGGTGCTGGTTCCGGCGCTGGTTCCGGCATCGATTGCGCCGTTGTTGACGTTGCTTCTGGCGAAGCATCCTCTGCGGAAACATCTTCCTCGCCTGTGATCCCTTTTCGAGCCTTATGACCACAGGCTGCGCAGTAGTGGCCCACATCGCATCGACAGCCTTTGCCAGAGAACATAGTGCCGCCATTGCAGTCACAGCTGTGAGTGATCGCTGTATCACATGAGACACACATGATGTTTTTCTCCAGTTCAATGTTGACCAAGTGCGGCGAGACTTTCGCCCCGCCGCTGGTTGGGTTGCCCTCTCGGTAGAGAGGGGGCTTTCTAGGGATTTTCCTGATGGAAAGGATCAGGTCTTCCCTGAGAAAAAGGGCGACGCTCTCACCCGTACGCCGCCCCTTCCGGCTGGCTTAGTCGGAGCGCCCTCTTGGACTCGCCAGCCTATCCCTTCATTGTTCCAAGTTCTTCCAATTGGCGTCACTACTCTTTGTGCACGTCAGATTCCTGGGGCAATACTCCAAACCGAAGACCGGGTGAATCTCCCAGTTGTTGTGTCTCGTTAGGTGCGCGTGAAGGGAGTGAAAGGAATCAAACATCTGCAAGCCGGTCACACGTACCAAAAGCGCCTGATTCGGCGCTGCGGTAATTAAGGCTTTTAGCCGCGCGCCCGCCAGTTTCGGATGATCTAGCCGCACACGGGGTGTAAATTCCGCAGTCTGAGAATCCGGCTCATCAGCCAGCGATGGGCTTGTCGAAGTTGGATCAACCAGCACTATATGATTATCGGTGTCAGCGGCTTTCTTTAGTCCGCAGTTGCAGGATTCCTGACTGCCTCTCCTGGCATCCAGCGCATAGGCCACAACTCTAATCATCGTGCCTTCACCTAACGCGGTTAACTTTTCGCGGGTATCGCCCTCTGCGAAACCCGCCACCGGATCAGCCAAGGTCGCTAAGTCTTGAAAGTCTTTGTCTGTTGGCGTGCCACTGTCGGTCCGAATGTTCTTTTGCTTGTTCAAGTTCGGATCAAGGTTGCCGCATCCTGTATCAGGACAATCTTGTATGCTGGTCAAGGGTGAAGGACAAGGCACGTTGATTGTACCCGCACCGCTCCTAGCGGGGGTTCGCGGGTGTCGCGGTCTCCGCCTTTGCCGCTGTGCATCACCGAGTGAACTAAAAGCAAAGATGAGCAGGAGAGCTATTATTAGGTTTCGTTTCATGGCACGAGTCTCCGGGGTTTAGGAATTCTTGCGGGGAACGAGCGGGCTTATATCACCGCCCCGGATCGGATGCAATCTTTTATCAGTTTGGCTGCTGCTTTTTCTTGCGTTTCGGATGCGCCATAAGATGCTGTCTGCGTCTGCGGACTGGCGAGCGTACCGTCAGGAGTTCTTTATGCCTACTGGCGATTAAGTTGACTAGGCTTTGGTGATGGTTAAAGCCAAGCAAGCGAGCCGCCTTAGTCACTGATCCGTCACTCTGAAGCAGCGCCAGCCTGATTAGGTGGGACTCATATCGCAGCAACGCTTGTTTGAAAGAAAAGTTAGTCCAGTCCGGCGTTGCGGGCATGTCCCGAGTTAAGAAAAGTGACTGGAAAGTTTTGGCTAAGCGTCTCAGAGTTGAAATGTCCCTCGTCATGTCTAACAAAGTGCCAACGTGATCGATAGCGGCCCGCATATCCTCATTGGACAGCTTTGTACCTAGCTGCTCAAGCACGGCCAGTGCCGCCACGCCCGCGCTTTCAGAGTCGCCAACTTGTTCCGCAATAGTAATCGCTCGCTCTAGAGAGGTCCGCGCTTGATCGGAGTGTTCTAGGCCCGCCAATGCGATTCCATGCGTCGTTAGGGCTTCCGCCAGGAGTGAAAGCTCGTCACCTTTTTCTAGTCTACACACCGCAGCGCGAGCGGTCTTCTCCGCCTCTACTGTTCGTCCTTCGGCCAGCAAGACCCGTGCGCGCGCATCGTCAAATTGAGCCACGTGCACATCATCTTTCAGCCGCGTCGCTATCATTTGCGCACGATCCAGATGCTCGTGTGCATCGTCGAACCTTCCGATAGTGCTAAACAAGAATCCCAAGTTGTTCTCAACGCAAGCCTGATAGCGTTCGTGTCCCGCTTCCTCGAAATGAACACTTGCGGCTGTGTACTCCATTAAGGCCTCGTCTACATAGTCTGGGCGATTCTCAGCCGAACTAAGATGATTCAACACGTTGGCAAGACCGAAGTGAAAAGTTGCCACGAGATAGTGATGGCTCACTTCGTTAAATAGAGGGGCAGCTTCGTTGAAAATGCGCAGAGCTTCATTGAACCTCTTTGACGCTCTTTCGACCTCTGCTAGTCGGAGTAATGCGATTGCCCTTTGCTCTATATCGGCTTCATCAAATTCAGCCAGCGCCATTTGTAATGTCGCGCGGGCTTCATCAAATGCGCCTTCGCGCCAATAGCAGAGCGCGAGGTCACTGTGCGCTTCCCCTACTTTAATTCTCCGGCCTAAGCCTTCAAATATTCTGAGGCTTTCACTGATCAAATCTTTGGCTGCTTCCTGTGAGCCTTCGATTTGCCCGGCGCTGCCGATCCATCCTGTGAGCGCACCGACCCGCAGAAGGACTTGAGCCGTAGTCTCATCGTCCAACCCCTCAAGTATCGGTCGCGCTCCTACACCTTGCCATAGATCGCTCAATGCTTCGCGTGCCGCGTCGAAGTCGCCCGCCCACTCTTGATGTCTAGCGAGCCGACAGCGAAGGTGGGCGCATTCATTCAGGGAAAGGCCGGGGGTATCAAGCTCGCGTAGGAGTTCGTTAGCTAAGTCCATGTGAGGGCGTCCTTTCTTTGTGACTGTAATGGCCTTTGCGTCGAGAGTGCTACTATGCCGCCCGCCTTATCAGGGCGAAATACCAAGACCGTTTAGGAGAAACCATGAGAAGACTTCGACAACTCAGCCTGGCGGCAGTGTTAGCGTTTGTGGTTAGTGCTCCCGCTTTTGCGGGCATCGTTGGCGGCCCGCCGGAGCCAGCGCCCGCGCCGAGTACCACAATCGCGGTGATCGTGCTGACTGTGATCCAAAGCCTGCCGTAAGTCGGGCAATTATCGGCCCCTGTAAGACCGTGCCTTTGGCGGGCTCCAGTTGAAGTGTGCCTAACGCGGGGAGATTAAACCGCTAGTCTCGCCCGAAGGCAAGAAGTTTCTGCACATTCACAGGTCATACCTAAAGGACTTATGAGGGCTTGCAAGAACGGTAGCCGATTCTTGATAAAAATCGTTACTTGACGGACCTGTTAGGATCGAATTTATTCAGATCTGAATAGTCCTCAGATTCCGGGTGGCCCCAATCTGAGGCAGAGCGGCGGGGTTCAACCTCGCCGCTTTTCCTTTCGCTTCACAATTGGTAACGGGCATCCGAGTCAGCCAGGCTGACACCCTTTCTTCATAGCTAGAGGGATAATCCGCCGGGCTCTTTTTTTCAACCACTTTCTTGGCCAGAACTATTCCCCCGCCGTCCGCAGACCAGACACCATAACACCAAGACACAAACACAACTCTGCCTTGCTCACAGGTCTTTGAAGTTTAGCAGCCACCCTTTCGCATCAAGGCTTCGCGAGGAATACTGCTCACCCGCAGCGTACGCAGGAAGCGAAACCTCAAGGGCTACGCCTGACACGAAAAGGCACCTGGCTGCCTACTTCACGACCGCAGTGAGCAAACCAGCAGCGAACTGCAAACTTATCAATGCTGGCGAAAGGGACAAGTATGTCCGAACAAAAGCAAAGCTTCATGGTCGAACTCGACATGTGGAGTAGCGAGAACGTTATCTCTCCGCTCTACCTGGCCTGCATGCGCGGCCCCGAGGAAGCAATCGTCGAGGCCAAGGAACTGGTCAAGAAAGCAATCCGCACCAAGGTGCTGGAAAGCTACCACAACGGCCAAGCGGCCGGCCCACGCACTCAAACGCAAAGGCGGCCGTATGGCGGGCGCTAAGGGTTTGCTAACCCCGCGCCAAGTGTATGCGCGTCTCCCATCGGTGAGGCGCGCTAGGCAGGAACAGTTCGTCGTTTTTTGCCTCAACTCGCGCGGGCTGCCGTTCAGACGAGAACTGGTGTCAAAGGGAATCCTCAACGCCACGCTCGTCCACCCGCGCGAAGTATTCGCTACCGCCATCTTGCACAATGCCGCAAGCATCGTCGTGGTCCACAATCATCCTTCGGGCGACACCGAGGCTTCGGCCGATGATTTGGACATAACCGCCCGACTGGTCAAAGCGGGTCAGATTTTGGGCATTGAGCTGGCCGACCACGTGATAGTTGCAGAAGGCGGCTACACGAGTTTGCGCGAGGCAGGCTTCATCAGTTGAAGCCCTCTCCCCTTGTGGCGCACGCAGCGCAAGGGGCTTGACGGTTTTCTACTGCGTGCTAAGCTACCTTTAGCATTAACCTCACCACCCATGGACAAAGAGACAAGCATAGCCTTCAATGATCTGCGCGTGTTCCTTCGCAATAACATGGTTACTAAACAAGACCTCCAAGACCTTCGCGATGACCTGCCGACGAAAGCCGACTTTAATCAGCTCCTAACCTCTGTCGATGGAATCGCCAAACGATTCAAAGACGCCGATGAGGAGTTGCAGGTCGGAGGTGAGCGGTCATCGCGCATGGAGGCGTGGATTCAAAAAGCCGCGCCCAAAATTGGCGTCGATTACAAACCTTAGTTTTCCAGAGAAAGAGCGGACTAATCCCCGCTCTTTTTTTGCGGGACGGCGGACCCACCCACCCCCCGATCGCTAAGGGGCGCGATCGTAAAGATGAATTGCAGACGAATCGCTGCGGTGACGCACGCGGTTTAGTTCAACTACAGAACTGGCTTTGTCCGGAAATTTGGTCTAACGCCGATGGCATTCCTGAACGGAACGCACAGAAGATCTTTCGCGCGGCTGATCAAATCCTGCGCGCCGGACGGCCAGTTATAGAGGCTACGCAAGATTAGCTTTCAGAAGTGAAATCTTTTTTACAACCATTAACAAAAGGCGGTTGCGAAAAACACGCGCCGCCTTTTGATTTTCTCAGAGTGCTTTGACTAGAGTAAAACGACAATGCGCCTGGCCGAAGTTCTGCGGCGGAGCAACCCAAAAACCGTAATCCCCGGATAGCTCGCGATAGACCACCACTGGCTCGAAGTTTTCGCCACTTAACGCCGTGGCTATGACTTCGATCAGGGCACCATCGGGATCGGTATAGATCCCGCGCACAACCTCAGTCGCCCCGCTGACCTCTTCGGACTGTTGTCCCGAAGGCGCCTCACTCTCCCTCACCTTGAACCAGTCGGCAAGCTTGAGCGCCGCATTACGCACGGAGCATTGCTCCATTGCTGCCACGAAATCAAGAACGTTTCCGCTTACGCAGCCTTTAGAGAAACACTTAAACGCGTTCTTACGAAGGTTGACGGTGAAGTTCTTACTTCGTTTCGAGCCTTTATGAATTGGGCACGGTCCGCGCAATTCTTCGCCGCTTTTAGTCAAACCGTTAATGCTGTAGTGATCGAGAACCATATGCATATCGACTACGCCTTTTACCTTCTTGAAATCGACCCACTCTGTGGTCATAAGAAATCCTCCTCTTCATCGTGACCATCAAGAAAGCCGGCCACAGAGCGCAATGCTCGGCGCTGGCCTTCCCCGCGCGCGCGATGAATAGGAGGTATTAGGAACGAGAGAATGGACCGACAGGATTTAAGTAGCCTATCAAACTGACGGGAACCGTCAAGGCCGATTTGCTACAATGAAAGGCAAGCTCCCGGATTCTTCCCTTTTGCTAACTGAGGCGTCGATCGTAGGGTTGAGACCCCAGGTAACGCGTTCGCCCAACACGCTAATGCAATCGGAGCGTCAGCCGATTTGATGTAATGAAGCAGGTGACCCCCTTGCCGCGAGTATTACACTCGCGGTGAGCTTAAGAACAAGAAGGGAGTCACCATGTCTACATATTGTGGCGTTG
>Ga0070708_100003408_pt1 | contig 12445 bp, 8 predicted proteins | sample KBSK5503metaG_FD_65469 | JGI IMG/M metagenome (GOLD analysis project Ga0070708, IMG submission 65469) | Corn, switchgrass and miscanthus rhizosphere microbial communities from Kellogg Biological Station, Michigan, USA - KBS K5-50-3 metaG | ecosystem: Host-associated > Plants > Roots >...
CGATAGCCCCAAGAACCGCCGTCTTGTTCCGCCATCCCTCTTGGTGTCCCCGGCCTGTTCGCTTGCCACCGATGTAAGTCTCATCGGCCTCAACGATCCCGGTAAGAGGTTTGGCGGCTGCATCGAGCATCGCGGAACGGATTCGATGGCACAGATACCATGCGGTCTTGTAGGAGACGCCCAGCTCGCGCCGAAGCTGATTGGCGCTGACGCCTTTCTTTGCATCGGTCATAAGGTAAGTGGCGAGGAACCATTTCCACAGGGGCAGGTGCGAGTCGTGGAAGACGGTCCCGGTAGTGACCGAAAAGCGGTGGCGGCATGAGTTGCAATCAAGCTGGCGGCGCTTGCGCAGGTGGGACACCTTCCGGCCACCGCACTTTGGGCATTGAGGCCCGTCGGCTCCCCACCGCAGGCGTTCCAGGTAGGACCGGCATCCTTCCTCGTCGTGGCCGAATTGCTCGACTAGCGATACAAGGCTCACATCCGACTTTGCCCGCACATCCGTCATCGACCTGCTCACTTGGAGTCCTCCATGCCTAGAAAGAAGAAGCCACCTGAGGAATGGACCACCGACGAGGCCATGCGGAAACTGTTCCACCCCAAGGTGGTCAAGCACGCGAAGCGACTGGCCGGGACAGCGCCAAAACCGCAGGTCAAACCCCAGAAGGAGGCTGAGTAGGTGTCCATAGCACCAAGTCTAGGCTCTTTGGGGCCGGGCGTCAAGTCTATAATCCCCTAAGGCAAGCTAGTCAACATACCAAGCGGCAACTGTCGCGCCGCGCACAAATCGGCTGCCCGCTGTCCCGAAGGAGGGAACGTGAGTCGACGTCTGTGGGTACTGTCCGCGGCCATGCTCGTGGTGGGGCTCGTCTCCCGCCCCGCCCTGGCCGGTGGCGGTTCGTCCGCCGACAAGGCTGCCCTCGTCAGGTACAAGCTCTCTCACGGCTATCTGGTGGGCGACCAGGCCAGGTTCGACCGGTTGAAGGCCCAGGCGGCAGCGGCTGCCGCTCGCCTGCACCCGAGCGCGAATACCGCCGTGAGCCCGCACGATCCAGTCGCGCGCCCGAGCTTCGAAGGGCTCAACGAGAACGACCTGGCCCCGCCTGATCCCACCGGCGCGGCCGGCCCGTTCAGCTATCTCCAGGCCATCAACCTCCAGGTCGGGATCTACAGCCGGACCGGCACACTGGTCGCCTCCGCCCCGTTCTCCACCCTGACCGGAAGCGGCGCCGACTTCCTGTCCGACCCGCAGATGCTGTGGGACCCCAACACCAACCGCTTCTACTACCTGATCCTCGACGTAGGTAACGAGCTCAACCCGAAGTCAACGATGCTGTGGGGCTTCTCCAAGACCAACAACCCCACCAAGATCCCGAGCAGCTTCTGCAACTACGTGACGGACTTTGGGTGGGGCGGGACGATCGCCGACTACCCGAAGCTCGGGACCACCACGGACTTCCTGCTGATCGGTGTCAACATCTATCCGAACCTGGTGACGTTCCTGGAGTCTGATGTGGGCTGGATCTCGAAGCCTCAGGGAACCAATCCCATCAAGAAATGCCCGCGTGCCAGCTCATTCAAGTCCGGCAAGCAGACGGCGCTCCTGAATGACGACGGAGCGACGCTCTCCTCCACACCCGAGCCGGCCCAGCAGGTGGATCCCTCGTCCTCTGGGTGGATCGTCTCGGTCCCCGATCCGACGAACTCGGGCGCCACCGGCGACAAGCTGGAGCTGTACCAGGTCACGAAGAATCCAGACGGGACCGCGAACATCCAGAAGGTCGGGACGCCCGTCGCCGTTGCGCATTACTCGCCGCCCCCGCCGGCCCCTCAGAAAGGCTCCGCCCACACCATCGACACGCTGGACGGGCGCCTCATCCACGCGGTCTCGGCGGTGGACCCAGCGCACGGGACGGCGACCGCCCTGTGGACATCGCATGCGGTGTTTGGAGGAGCGGGCTCGGAGGTCCGGTGGTACGAGATCGACGTCGCCAACGCCGCGCTGTTCCAGTCCGGGACGGTGAACGACGCCGCTCTCTACGCTTTCAACGGCTCGGTCTCCTCCGACCGCGTCTATGTGTCGAGCACGCAGAAGGGCTTCGGGAACAACCTCGTGGTGAATTTCTCCACGAGCTCCACCACCGCCTACCCGGCCATCCAGATGGTGTCGAAGGTCGGCGCCAATCCCCGATCGGGCTTCGTTCTGGTGAAGCAGTCACCCGGGCCCGAGGACGGGTTCGACTGCTTCCAGCTGGGGAAGTGCCGGTGGGGAGACTATTCCGGCGCCCTTCCCGACCCGGCCGCGCCCCTGATCGGGATCGTCGGCAAGGTCTGGATGGACAACATGTGGGCCAGCGGGAACATCGACCCCCTGAACGCCACCTGGCGCACCTGGATCTGGGCAGCCACGCCGTAGGGGGAATGAGGCTCGGCGTGCCCGCACGGGCGCCGGCTACCGAAGGAGCCGGCGCCCCCGTTCGTTGCGCGGTGACCTGGAGCGCCCCCGAGCCCTGGCCAGCCGGTTACCCTGGTCTCGATGGCCCGGACGACAGTGACCCGCAGGCAGTTCCTCGTCGGCGTGGGCGCCACCCTCGTGGCTGCGGCGTGCACGAAGGGCGGCCCCAAGCCCAATCCGCAGGGATCGGGCTCCCTGGGCGCGCTCCAACAGGGAGCTACCCAGCTGTCGGTTCTGTCGACGGGGTCCCCGGTCAACCCCGGGAAGAACTACCTCGGGTTCGATCTCGTGACCAACACCGGTGAAGTGATATCCGGCGGCTCGCCCAAGGTGTGGGTGGCCAAGGACGCCGCCGCCCGAGCCTCCGGGCCCTTCCTTGCCACCTGGTACGCCTTCGCCCCCCCGAGTGAGTTCAACGACACGGCTCCCCGGAGCGCCCTCCCCGGGACCTACGCCGCCACCATCGACGTGTCCGGGGTTGGCAACTGGGTGGTCGGGGTGAGTTTCTCGGACGGCTCCCAGCGCTTCTTTGGGCAGGCCGTCCTCCAGGCCACCGACGAGCGCATCCCCGCCGCGCTCGGTTCGAAAGCCATCTCGACGAGGACCCCCGTCGCCACCACCCTGAAAGGACTGAGGAAGATCTGCACGCGCCCGCCGCCCGACCCGATGCACTACATCTCCCTGGATCAGGCCCTGAAGAACGGGAAGCCCACCGTGGTCACGTTCGCCACTCCCCTCCTGTGCCAGAGCATGTTGTGCGGGCCGGTGGTGGATGAGGTCCTCCTCGCGTACAAGCAGGTCGGGGCCGGCAAGGCCAACTTCATCCACGTCGAGGAGTTCCTGCCAGGAGAGGACTTCATCCCTCCGCCGGCGACTCTGGCGAACCAGTCACCCGCGTTCAAGAAATGGGGCTTCCAGACGGAGCCGTGGACCATCGTCATCGACCGGAAGGGCATCATTCGTTCTCGGTTCGAGGGGCCGGTCACGGCGCCCCAGGTGCGGTCGGCTCTTCAGCCCCTTCTGTAGCGCGACACTCGCGCTGCGCTACCCTGCCCGCGATGGCACTGACCTGCCGCATCTACCGACGTGGGCGCCTCGAGTCCACCGCATTCGAGCCCGCTGACGCCAGCGAACTCCTGAAAGAGCCCGGAGTCGTCCTCTGGCTCGACATCGACGGGCCCACCGAAGAGAACATGGCCATGCTGGGGCGGGAGTTCGGCTTCCACGAGCTCGCTCTGGAGGACTGCCTTCACCCCCACCAGCGACCCAAGATCGAGCAATACGGGTCGTATTACTTCCTGGTGGCATACGCGGTGAGCGTGGAGGGCGGCGAGCTCCAGCCGCACGAGATGGCGGCCTTCGTCGGGCACAACTACCTGGTCACCGTTCGCAAGGATCGCGCCCTCGACTTGGCCGAGGCCGTCAAGCGCTCGGAGGCACACTCGGAGCTGTGCGAGGAGGGAGGCGCGTATCTGCTCTATGTCGTGCTCGACGAGATCGTGGACGGGTACTTCGATGCCCTGGACCGGCTGGAGGACGTGTCCGAGGAGGTCGAAGACTCGGTGTTCCACGAACAGGAAGTGCCCTCGGCCACAGAGATCGGCGAACAGACCCAGATCTTCCAGCTCAAGAAGGAGTTGCTGAAGTTCCGGCGTGTGGTGGCGCCGCTCCGTGAGGTCCTCGACGTCATGCAGCGGCGGACGATCGAGGTGGTGACGGCCCCCCTCGAGCCGTACTACCGAGACGTGTACGACCACGTCCTACGGGCGGCGGACTTCGTGGACAGCCTGCGAGACATCCTGTCCTCGGCGCTGGAAGCGCACCTCGCCGTGGTGAGCAACCGACTGAACGAGATCATGAAGAGCCTGACGTCATGGGGAGCGATCATCCTCGTGCCTACGCTGATCGCCGGGATCTACGGCATGAACTTCCGCCACATGCCGGAGCTGAGCTGGGCCTTCGGGTACCCGTTCGCCCTCGGCCTGATGGCCGCCTCCGCGCTGATGCTCTACCGCGCGTTCAGGCGCCGGGGCTGGCTCTAAGGCGATCGTTCTTCTCCCCAGCTTGGCCCTCGCCCAGGGCCGGCGGTGTCTCGTCGGTTCCCACCACGGGCAACAGGACCCGGAACGAGGCGCCCCCGCCCGGCCGATCCTCCACCCACGCCTTGCCGCCGTGCAGCTCGGCGAACCGCGCCACGAGGGACAGGCCGATCCCGACTCCCGGCGAGTGCGGAGCGCGCTGGGGGCCCTGGCGAAACGGCTCGAAGATGGCGTCGCGAAGCTCCTCGGGCACCCCCGATCCCTCGTCGTCCACGACCAGCAGGATCTCTCCGTCATTCGATTCGGCGCGCACCCACACGCGCGTTCCCGCGGCCGTGTGGCGGGCCGCGTTCGCCAGCAGGTTCTCCAGGATCCGCTCGACCTTGGCGGCGTCGATGGGGACAACCATCGGCTCGATCTGGATCGACACGGGATGGTCGCCGACGAGCTCGGTGTTCTCGACGACCCGCCGAACCAGGGCGCCCACGTCCGTGGGCTGGCGGTTCGGCTGCACGATCCCGCGCGCCAGCCGGTCGAGGTCGAGGAGGTCGGACAGAAGACGTTCGAGCTTGCGGGCGTTCGCGACCAGTCGGGCCACCAGGTCCTGCCAGTCCTCGACCGACAGGGAGATGTCCCGTCGCTGGAGCGTCAGCCCGATCCCCAGCACGGCAGCCAGCGGCGTGCGCAGCTCGTGGGACACCGCGTCCAGGAACATGTTCTTCATCTCATCCAGCGCGCGAAGGCGCTGGGCGGCCTGTTGGAGCTCGTCGAACCGACTGGCGTTCCCAAGCGCCAGCGAGGTGATATCGGCCATCCCCTGGGCCAGGGCCACGTCGCGCTCACCGAACCGGGCCTCTGCCGAGGGGGAGAGGATGCCCATGGCTCCCAGACCCTCCGGCTCCCAGCGAAGGGGCGCCACCAGCACCTCGCCGTCGAAGTCCAACAGCCGGTAGGCCCGAGGAAAGGTCGCCACGACCTTCCTCGAGAGGATGAACGGCTCCTCGACCGAGTGGAAGAACGCGGCGGCCACCTCGGCGGGGACTTCGTGACGATCGCTCGCGTCCGCTGCGTCGACCGGCGAGCCGAGCATCCAACGGAAGCCCTTGGATATCGGATTGCGGATGTAGACCTGCACTCCTGAGCAATCGATCAGGGCGGGGATCGACGCCACGGCTTCGGCCAGCACCGCCTGAACCCCGTGCACCCGGGTCAGCGCCTGGGAGAACGCGAGAAGCCCTTGCGACGTGATCGCCTGTTGTCGCTCCTGCTCCAGCAGCCGGGCGTTCTCGATGGCTACGGCGGCGTGGGAGGCCAGCACCTCCAGGACCCGCTGATCCTCCGCGTCGAACTGATCGATCCCGAGCTTCGCCAGCGCCACCGTCCCGATGACCTTGGCGCCGTACCGGAGCGGGACGACGAGGAGCGACTCGTCCAGCTCGGGCGTCCCCGGGATGAGGACCGCGTAGGGATCGAGGTTGGTGTTGGGCGCGTAGTAGGACTCGCCGGAGAGCGCCACCCGCCCGGTGACACCTTCGCCCACGCGGAGGATCAGCGCATCGAAGGTTTCCCCCTGGTAGGCGGAGAGCTCGCCTCGAAACGCGATGGGGTTGAGGGTCTTCCCGTCCTCGGAGATGAGGTGGACCCGGCAGTTGTGATAGTCGATCAGTGCGCGCAGCTCTCCGGTGATGGCCTCGGCGATCTGCCCTACGTCGTTCAGCTCGTTCAGCCGGCGGGCCAGGCGGTGCAGCATCTTGAGCTGGGCCACGGACCGCACCTCGTACTCGGCCCATGCCAGAGAACCGCCGTCCTCACCCGCTCTCTTCATCCTTGGAACGGACACGGGTCGCCCTGCCTCTCGCCTATGACCTACTCGTTCTATCGGCCAGGGCGCCGGGGGCCTTCAAAGGGTCAAAGGGAGCGGACGAACCAAGGCCCCTCCGGACGAAGCTCGGGCCGCCGCGGCGGAAGCCACGGGACTGCCCACCTGCCTGCCATCCCCGTGGTCCCGGGCGTGCGGTGCTCCTGGAGGCGCCTGGTAGGCGGCCCCCCCAATTGCTCGCGAGTCGGAGATTTTCAATGGTGCTGATTGACCGATGCGCGAGCGAGCCCAAACTGGGTCTGGCGCAGTTGAAGACCGGCTGCTATACCCTTCTCGGCCCCCGAGGGCCCGCCTGCTGGGAGCAAGTTCTCAGCTCGCTTTCTAATCCCATCGGCGGGCTCGGCAGGGAAGATCGCGAGCACGCTATCGAAGACTCGGGAGCTCTCGCCACCCGACCTGCCGGGCGGAATGCATCATGGCGCGATGTTCTGATTCAGCCGGAAGAGGTTGTCGGGGTCATATCGGCGCTTGAGTTCAACAAGGCGGTGGTAGTTCGGTCCATACGCTGCGCGGACGCGGCTAGCGTCGTCCTGGTCCAGGTAGTTCACGTAGACGCTGTCCGCCACGTGAGGTCGCAGCGAATCGAAGGTCTCACGGGCCCACCTGATGCCCTCGTCGGTCTGGGCAGGATCCATCCACTGAGAGATGATGATGCAGTTGTAACCGGGCCGGCGGTGAGGGAAGGCCGTTGCCGTTGGATCGATGCGCGTGACGGCGCCATGGAAATGCTCCACCACGAGCAAGCACATGGCCGTGGGTGAGTTCTGGAACGCCTCGATCATCTTGGCGACGGCTTCATCGCTGAGTTCCGTGAAGAACGCCGACTTCCAGTAGTTCAACGCCCCCCGTGGGAAGGCCTCATCGATCAGCGTATTCACGACCGGATACGGCACTCGATCGATGAAGTCGACCACCGGCGGGCCGAACTCCCGGACCGGCCTCACGTCGCGTTCGGCCTGGGCCTCGTCCTCGCCGGCGTGACACACGGGAACACCACACAGCTTCACCCCCGACCCATCTGGGGCATGCGTCAACGCAGCGAAGACCGAGAGGTCGTCGGGGAGGGACGCGGTGAATTCCCGGTAGAACCCGAACACCTCAGGCGCGGCGGGAAGGGGATGCGCGGCGACCCCACCAAGGACCGTTCGCAACGGGTAGGCGCGGTACTCGAACGATGTCACCACTCCGAAGTTACCCCCGCCACCGCGGATCGCCCAGAACAGGTCCGGCTCGCTTCGCTCGGTCGCCGCAACAACCTCGCCCGAGGCCAGGACCACCTCGGCCGAGGTGAGGTTGTCGACGGCCATGGCGTGCTTGCCCATGATCCAGCCGACGCCTCCACCGAGCGTCAGGCCCGCGATCCCGGTAGTCGAGACGACCCCACCCGTAGTGGCCAAGCCATGAACGTGTGCTGCCTGGTTCAGCTCGTTCCACGTCACGCCACCCTCCGCGGTGATCGTTCGCGCCTGGGGATCGACGTGGATCTTCTTCATCAGCGAGAGGTCGATCATCACGCCGCCGGCAGTGACCGCCTTGCCGGCCACGTTGTGGCCTCCCCCGCGCACTGAGATCTCGAGCCCGGACTCGCGTCCCAACCTCAGCGCCGCGGCAACATCGGCGGCATTCGAGCAGCGGGCGATCAGCGATGGACGCTTATCGATGAGGCCGTTGTGAACTCGTCGGACCTCGTCGTACTCGGCGTCATCGGGTGTCACAAGGGAGCCTAAGAACTCGGCACGAAGCTTCTCAACGCGTTCGGTCATCTGGGCACTCATGACCTCTCCCCTGTCGGCTCGGGGTGCGACCGCGCAGGCTGCCGGCTAATGCGAGCGGATCATAGGACACACCTGCCCAGAATCGCATCGGGCCGGGCCCGTTCGCTGAGCGGATCGAACTGCCGTTGTCCGACTCTCCCCCGAACGCCTGCCGGTCGACGATCAGCTAACCGTTGCTATCACACCGATGTAATTCTTTCGGCCCGAGCGGCTCTTTCAAGCTGGGAGAGGCCGCCCTACGCTATACGCTACGGCCATGCCGGTCTGCCCCAACTGCGGCCACGACAATCCCGCCGAGGCCCGGTACTGCATGGCATGCGCCGCGGCGCTGGCCGGACCCCAGCCCACGGGCGAGGTCCGGAAGACGGTCACCGTAGTGTTCTCCGATGTGACCGGCTCGACCGCGCTGGGAGAGCGGCTGGACCCGGAGTCGCTTCGCCGGGTCATGAGCCGCTACTTCCAGGAGATGAAGCGGGTCCTCGGCCGACACGGCGGCACCGTGGAGAAGTTCATCGGCGACGCGGTGATGGCCGTGTTCGGCGTCCCCGTGCTGCACGAAGACGACGCCCTCCGCGCGGTGCGGGCGGCGTGGGAGATGCGATCGACCCTTCACCGGCTGAACGAGGAGCTCCGGAAGGACTGGGGCGTGGGCCTCGCCGCGCGGACCGCAGTGAATACGGGAGAGGTGGTAGCCGGGGACCACACTGCAGGGCAGCACCTGGTGACCGGAGACGCCGTGAACGTGGCCGCTCGCCTCGAGCAGGCCGCGGACCCCGGGGAGATCCTCCTGGGCGAGCAGACCTACCGGCTCGTCCGCGACGCGGTTAGGGCCGATCCAGTCGAGCCGCTCGCCCTCAAGGGGAAGTCCGTTCCGGTCGCAGCTCATCGACTCCTGGACATCAGGCCGGAAATGGAAGGACACGAGCGCCGCCTCGACTCCCCTATGGTCGGCCGCGAGCGGCAGCTCGCGATGATGGTGCAGGCCTTCGAGGCAGCCGTCTCCGACCGGGCCTGCCACCTGTTCACCGTCCTGGGATCCGCGGGCGTGGGGAAGTCCCGGCTGGTCCTCGAGTTCCTCCAGAAGGTCTCGATGGAGGCGCAGGTCCTGCGGGGACGCTGCCTCTCCTACGGCGAGGGCATCACGTACTGGCCGGTCGTGGAGGTGATCAAGGCTGCGGCGGGCATCACCGAGCGCTCCACGCCGGAGCAGGTTCGGGCCGCCCTCCTCGCCGAGCTCGGAGATGCACCCGAGCGAGAGGCGGTCGCGGATCGGCTCGGCGAGCTCCTCGGGGTGGGCGATGCGGCGGCCAGCCCCGAGGAGGTGTCCTGGGCCGTTCGCCGATTCTTAGAGTCTCTGGCGGCGCGGCGGCCGCTGGCGGTGCTGTTCGAAGACATCCACTGGGCCGAGCCCACCTTCCTCGACCTCATCGAGCACCTCGCCGACTGGACGAAGGATGCGCCGCTGCTGGTGGTCTGCTCCGCCCGGCCCGAGCTGCTCGATCATCGTTCCAGTTGGGCCGGTGGAAAGTTCAACGCAACGTCCATCCTGCTCGAGCCCCTGGGCATCGATGACTCGGAACGGCTCATGGACAACCTGGTGGGGGCCGCCGAGCTACCCAGCGAGGTGAAGCAGCGCATCCTGGAGGCCGCCGGAGGGACACCACTGTTCGTCGAGGAGATGCTGTCCATGCTGATCGACGACGGGCTCCTTCGCCGCGACGACGGCCGGTGGATCCCCGCAGGCGACCTGACCACGGTCGACGTGCCACCTACCATCCACGCCCTCCTGGCGGCTCGCCTGGACCGGCTGCAGCACGAGGAGCGCGCCGTGGTGGAGTGCGGCTCGGTCGAGGGGAAGGTCTTCCACCGCGGGGCCCTGGCCGAGCTCGCTCCGGAGGGCACCCGTTCGAACCTCCGCTCCCACCTCATGACGCTGACCCGCCGGGAGCTGATCCGGCCGGAACGCCCGGAGTTCGCCGGAGAGGAAGCGTTCCGGTTCCGTCACCAGTTGATCAGGGACGCCGCGTATCAGGGGATGCCCAAGGAGCGACGGGCCGAGCTACACGAGCGATTGGCAGGGTGGCTCGAAAGGGCGGCGGGCGGGCTGGCCTCGGAATACGAAGAGATCACCGGCTACCACCTGGAGCAGGCCTACCGGTACCGAGCCGCGCTCGGTCCGGCCGGTGAGGAGGACATCGAGACGGCCCGCCGGGCGGCCCTTCACCTGGCGAACGCGGGCCGGAGAGCGCTCGCCCGGGGCGACATGCCTGCCGCGGCGAACCTGCTGGAGCGCGCGGTGGCGCTCTTCCCGGAGGGCGATCCCGATCGCCTCCGGACGACCATCCACTTCTGCGATGCCCTCAAGAGCATCGGGGAGCTGGCCCGGGCCCGCCAGGTCATCGACGACGCTGTGGACCGGTCTGCCGTCACCAACGACGCGGGGTTGACGATGCGCTTGCGCGTGCACCAAACGACGGCCCGAGGAGCCCTCGAGCCGGAAGGGTTCACCGACGCCGCCGCAGAGATCCTGTCGGAGGCCATCCCGCTGTTCACCGAGCTGGGGGACGAGCACGCCCTAGCCGAGGCCTGGGAGCTCGAGCATTGGCGGCTGACCATGCTCGGCCACGCCCCCGGACAGGAGGAGGCTCTGGAGCGGGCCCTGGAACACGCTCGCCGATCCGGCGATCGCTCGCTGGAGCTCGAGACGATGGCCGGCCTCTCGGGGGCGCTGCTGTGGGGCCCCACCCCCGTCCCTCGGGCGCTCGCGAGGATGGGAACGCTGCTCGACGAGACGCGGGGCCACCGGCTCGTCGATGCCCGGATCCGACGGTCCGTGGCCGCCCTGCTCGGGATGCAGGGACGCTTCGACGAGGCCCGAGGGATCCTGGCGGAAGTTCGGAGCACCCTCGAAGAGCTGGGGAGTCGCCTCAACCTCGCCACCCTCGGGTTCTTTATCGGCCCGCTGGAGCTGCTGGCCGGTGATCCTGAGGCTGCGGAGCGCGAACTGCGCTCGAACTGCGATGAGCTGGAGCGGATGGGCGAACGCAGCTGGTTGTGCTCGCTGGCAGCATTCCTGGCAGAGGCCCTGTACGTCCAGGGGCGGCACGACGAGGCGGAGCACTGGACGCGCGTGGCCGAGGAGGCCGCAGCGAGCGACGACCTCGAAGCCCAATCCGATCTTCGCTCGGTCCGGGCCAAGGTGTTGGCCCAACGAGGTCGGTTCGAGGAGGCCGAGGCGTTGGCCCGAGAGGCCATCGCCCTGATGGATCCGACCGGCGAGTCCGACCACAAGGGAGACGCGTGGTTCGACCTGGCCGAGGTGCTCCGGCTGGCCGGGAAGGACGCCGAGGCCGCCGAGGCCCTCCAGCGGGCCCTCGAGTGGTACGAGGAAAAGGGCAACGTCGTCTCGGCGAATCGCGCCCGGGCCCAGCTCGCCGGGATCGCTCCCTAGCCGAACGAGGCGGCGACGAGGCGGACGAGGCTTCGCCCTACCGCCGCGAGATCCTGGCCTGGAGATGGCGAATCTGCGTCACCTCACGATCCACGAGCAGTTCCAGGGAAGTGGGCGGATCCGTGGAGATCGGGAGGACCCGCTGTGGCAAGTAATCGGCCAGGCTGCGATCGAACTCTGCCTTCAGGAGTCGAGCAAAGACGGTCACAGCGGCCTGTGCGTGAAGATAGAGCTCGTGCTCTGACATGCGCACCACCGAATGCTGTGCGGCATCGCGGACGTTGGAGAGGGCGATCAAGGAGAGCTTGTCGAACTCATCGAGAACCTTTTCCCCCGACTGATCCAACAGGTTGAGGGCTCTCCCAACCGAGATCGTCTTAGAGTCCCGGCGCTCCTGAATCTTCTTCCCTCGAACCGAGTTCACTCCGCGATCGAGGAACTGACTGACCACCCGTTTCAGCTTCATCATCTGGCCCGAGCTGCCCTGGCACCAGAGTTTCCGCTCCGGGCAACGAGGTGACCACTTCCGCGCCGCCGTCGAACGGAAAACGGGATTCAGACGGTCGGAGTCTCAGCTGGCAATCGTCCGTACGACGAGGGAAGGACGGAGGCCGTCCTCCACTTCATGCTGCACTCGCACGAGATGCTCGCGAAGGCGATCCTCGACGAGACCCATGGACGTGGCTTTGTTAGGAAAATCCGTTACGGGTCGACAACGCGACGCCGGAGTTCGTGTGCGCGATGCGGGACCAATGCGGGACCAGACGGACAGCGAATCCCGGACAGGGCCCCTGACCTGTGGAGGTGAGGGGATTCGAACCCCTGACCTCTGCCGTGCGAAGGCAG
>Ga0070708_100003409_pt1 | contig 12444 bp, 13 predicted proteins | sample KBSK5503metaG_FD_65469 | JGI IMG/M metagenome (GOLD analysis project Ga0070708, IMG submission 65469) | Corn, switchgrass and miscanthus rhizosphere microbial communities from Kellogg Biological Station, Michigan, USA - KBS K5-50-3 metaG | ecosystem: Host-associated > Plants > Roots >...
TTCAGACCGAAGCGGGTCGCGCCTCTTCTATTTTGGATCCCGGCGATACCGCGCGATTCGCTTCGACGCCGCGGTAGCGCCGCAACTGAGGCGAGATCAGCGCCGCGAAGCCGGCCGCGAGCACGCAGAGTATCCCGCCCGAGGCCACGGCGAATCGCGCGCCGAATGCCTTCGCCACCGCGCCGGCTTCGACCTCGCCCAGCTGAGGCCCACCCATGAAAAACATCATGTTCACCGAGGTCATCCGGCCCCGAAGGTCGTCGGGAGTCAACATCTGCCGCAGCGTCACCCGGAGGACGGTGCTGACCGCGTCCGACGCGCCGGACCAGGCCAGCGCGAGCAGCGAAAGCCAGAAGTAGGGAGAAAGGCCGAACAGGGCGATCGCCGCGCCATAGGAAGCGACGGCAATCAGGATCGCCAATCCCTGCCGTCGGGGAAGCGGGAGCAGGGAGAGCGTCCCCGCCGCGATCGACGCGCCGATGGGCTGTGCGGAATACAGCAGCCCCAGGCCGCGCGTGCCCACGTGCAGCACTTGATCGGCGAAGATCGGCATCAGCAGCATCGAACCGCCGAAGAAGGTGGCGACGAAATCGAGCAACATGGTGGTGAGAATCAGCGGCGATCGGCGGATGAAGCTCAGGCCCTCGAAGGCGGACCGGAGGCTGATTTGCGCCGCGCTTCGCGCCGGAGCCCGGTGCCGGATCAAGATCAGCGCCGCGATGACCGCCAGAAAGCTCGCCGCGTCAGCGACGTAGATCGGCACCATCCCCACCGTGGCGAGCATCCATCCGGCGATCGGCGGGCCGACGATGCTCGCGAGCTGCCAGGCCAGGGCGCCGATGCTGAGGGCATTCCCGAGGTGTTCCCGGGGAACGAGGAGGGGCACCAGGGCCTGACGGGTGGGGTTGTCCACCGCGACGGCGGCGCCGGCGAGAAAGCTCAGCCCATAGATGGAATAGACGTTTGCCCAACCCAGATGAGTGGTGATGGCGAAGGCGAGCGAAACCAGGGCGAGAACGGTTTGGCTGATGAGCATCAACCGGCGGCGGTCGAACGCATCGGCGATCACCCCTCCTCCGATGGCGAAGAGGATCACCGGCGCGATCCGGAACAGACCCAACAGCCCGAGCGACAGCGGGGAGTGGGTGAAAAGGTAGAGCTGCCAGACCACCGCCACGTGTTGCATCTGGGTGCCGGTGAGCGAAAGGAAATGTCCGCTGATCAGGTAACGGAAGTCCCGCGACCGCAGCGCGACCAGCCCTCCTCGGGGGGATTGCACCCGATTCAAATAACACGCTCGCCGGACAAAGCGAGCGGGCGGGATCGGATCAGTACGTCGGCAGCGCTTCCGACTTCTTCCGGGCTTCTTCGCGAAGCGTGGCGATCCGCTTCTCCGCCGCGGCCGCCTGTTTCTCGTAGGCCCCCTTCTGCGCCGAGGCGCCCTGAAGCTCGGCCAGCTTCGCGCGCTGATGGAGCAGTTGGGTCTTGGTGGTGAGGGCGCCTTCGTCATCGCCGCTCAGCGCAATCGCTTGCGAGACCGACGCCAGCCCGCGCGCCGCGCATTTGTCCGCCTCCGACGGGTCCGTGTTGGCGATGTTGCGGGCACAAGCCAGATCCAACTCCGCCGCGCGGCGATAGGCCGAGGATCGCGCGGGCGGACCAAGTCGCTCCGATTTTGCCCGCTTCAGGATCCATTCGCGCTGGTGATCGCTCTCTCCTAGCGCGCCGTAGAGATCGGCGACGGCTGCGAAGGCTTCGTCCTGACCTGGGTTTTCGTGAAGGACCTTTTCGTAGACGGCGATCGCCTCCCTCGCCTTGGCGACGTTCTGGGGATCCGCGATCCCGGGCTTGTATTGCGCCCGGATGGAGCGGCCGAGGAGGAGCGCGGCGCTCTTTTGGGTCGGATCCAGCTTCAGCGCGGTCCAGTAGTGTTCCTGCGCCTCGTCGTACTTGCCCGCGCGGAAGGCCTGGCCTCCCTGCTTCATCTCCTCCTGGATTCGAGCGCGGTCGGCCGATGGCCCGGCGCCATCCGCTCCGGTCAACCCCAGCCGCGGAACCGCCAGGACTGCCAGCGCCGCGAGCGACGTCACCCGCTGCAATGAGCCGCGATTGATCTTCTGAATGGCCATGGACCCTAAACAGAAGAAGGCCGGAGACCTTCCCTGGTCTCCGGCCCAATTCGCTCTTTCGGTTAGACGCTCGGCTAGCGCTTCGGTGTCTTGACCGGCATTCCGGAATTGGTGGTGGCCACGGCTGCGCCGGCAGGTGCCTGCATGAAGCCTAGATCCTGCGGGGTGAACCGGCCGAGATTCGGGAAGACGTAGGGCAAGTCCGCCGGCTGTAGTCCGTACCAATTCGCCATCGTGGCGGCGAACTGATCGACAGACTGGGTGGGGATCCAACGACCTCGGGAACCCGTGCCCAGGTCATAGTCGGCGGGACCGCCGATCGTGACGTCCTGGAACTGTCCGTAGAAGTCGCTCACGCCGGTGGGGTTCACCGCGTCTCCCATCGCGAAATGATGGCTGCCCCAAGCGTGATCGCTTCCGACGCCGCCTCCTGGATTGGCCGGTTTGAACGTCCGGCTGAAGTCGGACATCGTGAACTGCGTCACGTTGGCGCCGAGCCCCATGTCCACGGTTGCCTGGTAGAAGGCGGTCATCGCCTGGCTCACCTGGATCCAGAGGTTGGCCTGATTACCGGTCTCGGCTCCCTGGTTGTTGTGGGTGTCAAACCCGCCCATGGAGACGAAGAAGATCTGCCGATTCACTCCGGTCAGGAATTCCCGCGAGGTCTTGATCAGCTTCGCCACCTGCTTGAGTTGGTTTCCCAGGCCGGTGTTGGGGAAACTGGTCTGCCATTGCGGCAACGACGGATCTCCCGCCGCCAGCAGTCTCGCCCGGATATCCAGGGAGTCCTGGGCGATCTGTGCGCTCGACTTGATCAACGTGGCGTTGCCGTCCCCCCGGTCCAGCGCGACGATCTGCTGGATCGGATTGTCGGGGGCGAAATCGCGTTGGACGACCAGGAGCTGGTCGATTCGCGTCGGCGCCTGGCTGGCGATCAAGGGGCGCGTGTTGGAGCCCTGGGTGAAGACCTGGACGCCCGAGATCGAAGTCACCACCGGGAACGTCTGGGATCCACGGAGCCGGTCGGCGAGCCGCCCGCCCCAACCGGTGGGGCTGGGTCCGGTCGACTTGGAGCTCTGGTACGCCGCTTGCTGGTCCGAGTGAGAGAACAGCTGGTAGGGGCGCAGGATCCCCTGCCGCAGCTGATCCTTGGTCGCGCTCGGGTCAATCATCGTTCCGGTGTTCACCGCAATAGCGACCTTGCCCTGGTTCCAAAGGCTATAGATACCGTCATTGGGTTGACCAGCGATGGTTCCGAGCGCGGGATGCAGGCCGAAGACATTTCCGTCGCTCGGCGGGGTGATTTGCAGCAGGCTATTGCGTGGGACGGCCAGCATCACGGAACCGCCGCGCACTGGTCCGTATCCGTCAACCCCATCCCCGTCGTAGTTGGTGTAGGGGATGACGATGTTGTTCGCGTCATTGCCTCCGAAGAGGAAGACGCAGACCAGCGCCTTGTAATCGCCCGACGTATCCGACTGCGCCAGCGCGTTGGTGAGAAACATCTTCTCGACGCCCTGCACGAGTGCAAAGGCCGAGAGCGTTCCGCACGCCGTATTCCTCATGAATTCTCGTCTCGTGGTTGCCATCTTGATCACCTTTGCACATTGTAGGAGGAGGAAGTTGCGATGAGGTAAGCGACCTTCTGTGCCTTCGCCGTCGGATCGGTGACCGAGGTGATCTGATTGACGAGGACGTTTCGCAGGTCGGGGGACATTGTCCCATGCATCATGATCTGGCCCAGAGCATCGACGAGCGCGCCGTCGTCGCCGGTGTAGTAGGCAGCGAGTTGGGCGGGATCGATACGCGTGGGGTACGGTCGGTCCGTACTGGGCGAACTTATCGCGGTATAGATAAGCGCGTTCATCATGTTGATCCGCGCCAGCTCCGTGGTGGTCGACAAAATCGCGAACTCGGGACCGTAAAGAGCAGGATCGGTGCCGGTGATCACGAACTCCGGCGGGAAGAAGTTGAACACGGTCGGCGAGCGGAAGATGTCTTCGTCCATCCGGAGGTTTCCCGGAAGGAACTGCTCACCGAGCACAAAGTCCGTGCAAGGGTTGCCGGTCGTAGAGCACGGGGTTCCGTCCACGTTGAAATTGCGCAGGATGTTGGTGATCGCCAAAACGGGCTCACGCAGCTTGCCGTAACTCGGATTCAGGGTCGGGTCGGGTGCGGTGCGAGCCTCTGGATCCATCAGGATCGTGGTGAGCACGGCTTGCATGTCGCCGCGAACGCCCTGGCCGTTGTCGACGAACGCCGCCACGCAATTGGAGACGTACTGACCGCTCGGATTGCTGGTCACCAGATACCGGATGAAATTCTTGCAGACGTACACCGGCACGTTGTGATTGTAGAAGATGTTGTCCAGCGCGTCGTTCAGGTCCTGGACCACGCACCCGCCCGTGCAGCTCGCGTCGTCTTCGGCGCGCGCCGGCAGCGTCACGCCGTCGAGGAGCAACTTGTCGGTGTGGTCGTGATTAGCGGCGGGATTCACCGGCATCATCGGATCGCGCCAGTTGGGGCACCGCCGATTCGGCGGATCGGGTAGGCAGTAGCTGCCGTCGAGGACGTCGTTCTGAAGTCTCCAACCGGTGAAGGCTTTCGAAAACCCGACCACGACGTCCTGGGTGTAGGTCGGGACCCGATTGCCTTGATCGTCGAGCACCGGGGTGCCGTCATCGTACAACTCGTCGAGACCCACGTTGAACAGCTGAAGGATCTCGCGGGCGTAGTTTTCGTTCGCCGCGCGTCCGGCGACGAAGAAGTTCCCCGACATGTCGAGGTACTTGCCCATCCCCGCGCTGAGCGTGACGTCCTGCATCAGCTGGCGCCAGTTGCCGAAGGCGTCGCTCTCGAGAATCTGGAGGTAATAATCCATCCAGCTCGCCTGGAAGTTGCCTTGCAGGTTGGCCGAGATGACCCACATCTGGTCCAGCGCGAAGACCACCCGCTGCCGGAGTTGATCCGGGGCGGTGAGCGCCTTGGTGAAGAACTCCACCTGGACCGGATACATCGTGTAGAAATCGCGGACCGGAGTGCAAGGATTGCCGGCCGCCCCGGGATCGCCCGGGCAGAGGCCACGGTCGAGCCATCCGCTGGCCGGAGTATTGAATTGATCCTGGAGGTACGCCGCGTAGCCCATCGTCTGGACGCGTTGAATCTCGGTCCAGTTGGCCCCGAAGCTCGTCTGCTCCAGGAAGCGAATCGCGTCCTCCGGGGGGATGGTGTCTTGCGCCGCCGCAGTGCGAGCAAGCGCGAAGAACGAAAGCGCGGCGCACAGAGCCGCGGCATAGAGGGACTTGGCCAGACTACGATCCGATTGGTTTTTCTTCTTCTCTTTCATGAGTGCACCGATCAGGCGAGCTGCGTTGGATGGAGTACTGGTTGAGCGGTACGTGACTGGCCCGAAGCGGCTAATCCCAGAAACATTCGACTCGGAGTCCTTCCAGGGCTTCCCCCGAAGCTACGGGCGCGGGGCAATAACACCGGGCCGCTGCAAAGGGTAAATTCCCTGTTTACTTTTCCCTGATTAAGTCCGAGTTTCCGAGGGTTCCAGATTTGATGTTGTGAAACTCCAGCTCCAGCTTCCTCGGAAGGGGTGGAGCAATGCGAATCTTCGACGTCGAGGAAGCGAAGCGCTGCGTTCCTTCATTGGGCGCGACCTTCACCGCGATCCGCGGCTGGGTGCAGCGAATCCAGGAGTGTGCGCGCGACTTGCAGGCGCTGGGCGCCGCCCAAATCCAGGGATCGGCTGACGCCGGTCGTCCGGCGGGCGATGCCTTCCGCCGAGACGAGACGCTGCGCGCCGAGCGCGACCAGCTGATCGTCAAAATCCAGGAGGAGGTCGGCAAGCTCGAGGAGTTCGGGATCGAGGTGAAGTCGCTCGAGGGGCTGGTCGATTTCCGCGCGATGCGAGGCGGTCGTCAGGTCTACCTGTGCTGGCAATTCGGCGAGCTGACGGTGAGCTATTGGCACGAGCTGGATCGAGGCTTCGCCGGTCGGCGACCGATCGATGACGCCTCGGCCTTTGAAACGATCTACCCGAGCTAACGGGCTTGAGCTCTAAAACGTCAGCTGGAACAGTTCGATGCTCGCGTCGGACTCCTCCAGCTGCACTCTCTGCACGTCCAAGCCCGGCTCGAGTCCGTTCAGGGAGCCGCCATTGGAGCGAACCAGCCGATCGATCGCCGATTCGATGATCGTGCAAGCGTGACCGCAGTCGCCGAGCTCAGGAAGAACCTCCTGCAGGAGCAACGCGGCAATCTCCCGGTCGGGCTTGGACCTGAGATACAGCTCGACTCGGCGCTCGGCGTCCTGAAGATGCAGATGGTTCATCGCGCGTTCTCCTCGCTCGCGATCGAAGGACGGGCAAGAGACAATGAGTCCCCTGTGGGAGTCAACGGGGTAAATGTTGTGGACAACTTGTGGGCGGTCCAAGACCGACCGACGATCGGTCGATCTCCGGTGCGTCCGCGAACCTAGCGCGAAGCGCGGGTCGTCGAGGTGCCGCCGATCGACAGGTCCAGGCCGCGAACGCGCGTGAATCGGGCGGCGACGTCTTTCCAGTTCCATAGGTTCCACAACGCCTGGAAGAACTTCGCCTTCTCGGTCTGGTACTGCAGATAGTAGGCGTGCTCCCAGGCGTCGATCACCATCAAGGGCAAGCCCCCTTGCGTCACCTCCGACTGGTGGTCGTGGATCTGGGTCGTGCCCAGCCGCTGGATCACCGGATCCCAGACGAGCGCTGCCCACCCCGATCCCATGATCGTGGATGCCGCATGGACCATCTGGCTCTTGAACAGCGAAAAGCCTCCGAAGTCGCGGTCGATGGCAGCGGCCAGGTCGCCTTCCGGTTGTCCTCCGGCCCGGGGGGCGAGGTTCTGCCAGAAGATGCTGTGAAGCACATGTCCGGAAACGTTGAAGGCGATCGCCTTTTCGAGCGCCGCGAGGTTGTCGAAGTTCTCCTGCTGCCTGGCTTCGCTCAGTTTCTGGATGGCCTTGTTCGCTCCGTCGACGTAGGCGCGGTGATGGCGGTCGTGGTGCAGCTCCATGATTTTCCCGGAGATGTGCGGCTCGAGCGCGCCATAGTCGTAGGGAAGGTCGGGTAAAGTATACGTGGGCACGGTGTAGCTCCTTTTTCTCGAACGGACGCCGTTCGAAACCTGTTTTGGATCGTCCGCCGTTCTGAAAGATCGCTACGAGGGTCGCTTCGTGCAGAGTCCCGAAATCGACCGACTGGGCTCTCGCTGGCCCGATCCTACCGCGGCCCAGCGCCAGGGGTAGTCCGCCAGCGCGCGGCGACCGCTTGGACCGGTGGCCACATCAATTCAGCCCAGCGATCGTACCCCTTCGCCGACGGGTGGAACCCATCTGGACAGAAGTACTCGGGATGGGATGGAAGCTCCCGGGCACTCACCGAGAACAGGTCGACGACGGTGAAGCGCGGTCGCCGCCTCAGCGCGTTGAGTCGATCGTTAAGCTCCTGGGTTCGCCGCAGGAAAAGCGCTCGCGAAACGCCGAGCCAGGTCTCGACCATGCCGGCGAGGGGCGCCTGGGTGAGATCGATGAGATTGCTTACCACGATCTCCGCCCCGCTCTTTTCCAGCGCGCCGGCGATGACTTTCAGGTTCATCTCGAAAGTCCCGACGGGAACCATGCGCCACAGGTCATTGGTGCCAACGCCCAAAGTCACCAGCGAGGGCCGCATCGAAACGGCCTTCTGCACCTGCCCCTGAACCACGTCCCGCGTCGTCGCGCCCATCTGCGCCAGATTCAGGATTCCGGAGTGGAGCCCATTGGACTTGAGCCGGCGAAACAGGCGCTCGGGGTACCCGCCGTCCGCCTGGTCGCCGATCCCAACCCCGGTCGAGTCGCCCAAGGCGACGTATCGGAACAGTTCCATGCCCGGCTGGCAACCCCAGCCGCCTAGAAGCTAATCCAAAGCCGCGGTCCAATGCCCGCCCAACTGTTTCGCTCTACCGGGGCACCGGGCGGGCGAGGAAGGCAAGCCCATCGACAAGCGCAGCCCACCCTCGCCCGAGCTGGTCGTACGGATGCCCGAACTGCGGCGCGCGACTCGACGAACGCAGTTGCAAGTTGATCTGCAGCTGCGGCTACTACGCCTCCTGCTCGGACTTCCACTGAAAGCGTTGTCTTGGCCGGGCCTCGCCGCTTGCGCTAGATAGGGACGAATGCTGTGCACGGTGACCAGCGAAGAGATCGGCAAGATGGCCGGCGGCCAGCTCTCCGATGAGCTGGAAAAGGGAAGGATCGTCTACTTTCCCCGGTGCCCCGTCGAGTTGCCCGATGACGCGGACCTGGACTTTCTGCGAAAGAATTTGCCCGAGCACCTACGGCGAAAGAACGTCAGCTACTACCCCGCCGCGGGGCGGCTGACCGGAATCAAAGGGAATCCGGCGGTCGCTGCCCGGGCCGAGTCCATTCTGAAGAGCTACTCGGCTCGAGTTGAAGCGCTCCTCCGCCGCTCGATGCCCGCGTTCATGGCCGGTGCTCGGCTCGGAACGACCAGCTTCCGCCCCCTGGAGGAGCGCGGGCGCAACCTGTCTCCACACGCGAGCAACGAGCTCGTTCATGTGGATGCCGGCGCCTATGGCGCCACGCACGGAGATCGCGTGCTGCGCTTTTTTACCAACGTGAACCCCAGCGAAAGCCGCGTCTGGATCACCAAAGGGAGCTTCGCCGATCTCTACCGGCGCTACGCGCAGGCTGCTCGAATCAGCCCTCTGGACGGTGGCGCCGACGTCGAAGAGGGTTGGCGGGATCGCGCCTACTCCGCGTTGGTGCAAGCGGCGTCGAGGGTGTTTCCCCTGGCCAAGGTGATCGATTCATCGCCCTACGATCGGACGATGCGCAAGTTCCACAATTACCTCAAGGACACCCCTGCCTTTCAGCGGGATCCAACCGGCCATCTGGAAATGAGTTTCCCGCCCCACGCCTCGTGGATGGTGCTGACCGATGCGGTGAGTCACGCCTGCATTTCGGGCCAGCACGCCCTGGTCGACACGTTTCGCGTCCCGCTCTCCAACTGCCGCCTGAGGCAGCATGCGCCCTTCGAGATTCTCAGGGGATCTCCTCAACCCGTGGCGGCAGAGCAATAGCGAATGCTCGAGCCGCCCGAGAGCGTACTGGTCCTTCGATTCAGCTCGGTCGGGGACGTGATTCTCACCGCCCCCGCCATCGAGGCACTCCACACCGCCTGGCCCAGCACCCGAATCATCTACGCGGTAAAAGGGCCGCTGCGCCACCTGGTGGCGCACAACCCCCACGTGCACCAGGTCGTCTCCCTCGATGCGGGGGAAAGCCTCTTGAGCTTCAGCCGCCGGCTCCGGGCGCTGCGCTATGGCGCCCTGCTCGATCTGCACGGAAAGATTCGAAGCCGGCTGCTGCGACTGGTGCTGCCGCGCACGCCGAGAGTCATCTGGCACAAACGCGAGCTGTCCGAGACGCTCGCGGTCAAGCTTGGCTTTCGGACCTATAAATCGCGAACCCCTCTGGCGGATCGCTACCACCTGGCGGTGGAGAAGCTCGTAGGCCGCGGGCTGGAAAAGGGAAAGCTGAGGTACTTCCTGGGACCCGAGGACCGGGGAATCGCCGACCAACGGCTGGAGGCCGCCGGCGTCGACTTGCGTCGCCCGATCCTCGGCATCTCCCCGGGAGCCAACTGGGAAACGAAGCGTTGGCCAGCCGCTCGCTTCGGAGAGCTGGCGAACTGCGCCATCGCCCAGGGTTATCAGGTGGTGATCACCGGCGGTCGGGACGAAGTGGGACTGGGGACCCAAATCAGCTCGGTCGCGCCGCGGGTCGTTGACCTCAGTGGGCAGTTGGACCTCAAAGGGCTGGGTGGATTCATCTCGCGGTGCAGTGCATTCGTCTCCAACGACAGCGGGCCGATGCACATGGCCCGCGCGCTCGGCGTGCCAACCCTGGCCTTCTTCGGGTCGACCGACCCCGGGATGTTCGATTTCCGCGGGCACGCCTTCATGTTCGCCGGCGTCCCCTGCTCGCCCTGCTCATTCTTCGGTCGATCGCGCTGCCCCCAAGGCCACTTCCGGTGCATGTTGGACCTCGATGCCCAGCAGGCGTGGCGATCACTTGCCCCATTGCTGGCGCTCGGCCGCAGCGCGGCGGTCAGCGCCTGAGCTGACCTCCCGGGACGCTGCCTTTCCTCGGTTGCCGTTTGCTGCGCTGGTCCTCGCATCATCGGTGTGCTTGAGATAGAGCAGGACCGCAAAGGTAAGGCGGGTCGAGAAAGGAATGACCGGGTGATCGGAGCCCCTCAGCAGTCGCGGCGCGACACCTGGACCACGGTCTTCGAGCTGCCGGAACGCCTTCGCCGGGAGCTGGGGTCCTTCTTCCTCGCGGCGGCGGCCTTCGAGGAGAAGCATGCTTCTTTGCTCGGTTGGGCCGGTCCCGAGGCGGGCATTGAGCTCGTTCGCCGCTCGACCGGCCGCTGATCATGGCCAGGCCCAGCGAGGTGGAGGGACTCGGGCTCAAAACCCCCATTGCGAAATCCGGAATGGCCCTGATCTCGGCGCGGCTGGCGGACGTCAACCAGCACCAACAACGCCTCAGCGGTCGGCCCTCCCAGGACGCCGTCCACAAAACACGCGTTTCCACCCGCCGCCTTCGCTGCGCGATCCACCTGTTCGGAAAGAAGTCCCTGCGGCGTTACGAAGCGCAGGTGAAGGCATTCCAGGATGCGCTTGGAGAAGTCCGCGACATCCAACTCCAGATCCAATGGCTGCAGTCGCAGCCAAAGGCGACGCGGACCGCGCTGCGTCCGATCCTCATCGGTCAGAGGCAAGCCCTTCTCGCCGCGGCCCGCGAGTTGCGCGGACGCATCTCGTTTTGGCGCACCACAACCGCGCCCGTTCTCGCGAAACGGATGCCTTCGGGCGTCCGTTCGAAAGGCCGGCTGGGGGGGCCCCGGATGCGACGCCGACTCAAGAAGAAGCTCGCCGAGACGGTACCGGAGCTGGAAGGATTTGACGATGCGAAGGACGCGGTGACGCTTCATCGCCTGAGGATCGCGCTCAAGAAGCATCGCTACGACGTCGAGCTCCTCGAGCTCGCCTTCCCGGCCTATGCCGGCCTCGCCCTTTCGGTGCTGATGCCGCTTCAAAGCGAGCTCGGATCGGTGCATGACAAAGACGTGCGGCTCGAGCTTCTCTCCCGTTTCAGCGCCAAGGCCAGCGACCGCCACCGCGCCGAAATCGGGGCGCTCCTGAGCGAGATTCTCGCTTCCCGTCGTCAAGAGGTGGAAGGACTGTCTAGGAAGATCGGCTGGCTCGTCTCGGAGAAGATTCCCGATCGGCTCCGTAGGCTCCTCGACTGACGACTCCTCGGCTGCTTCAGCGCGTTTCGCTGAGTCGGAGACGTCGCGAGAGAAGGTAGTCCAAAGACAAGGCTCCCGCCCCGGCGACGGCGATCCAGATCGAAAGGATCATGTAGTCGACTTCCTGGAGCCGGAGCAGATCCCCGAACCCCTCCACATCGCCGATCCTCGCGGTGGCGATCGCGACGCACATGGTGACGATCAGCGGGATGGCGGCCAGCCGCGAGGCCAATCCGAGCAGGAGAAGACTGCCGCAGACAAGCTCGGTGGCGCCGACGAATGGGGCACTGAAGGCAGGGACAGGAATGCGCAACTGGGTGAAGAACTCAATCATCTTCTCGAGGTTGTGCAGCTTGCCCCAACCGGAGCCGATGAAAATGATGCCCAGCGTCAGGCGCGCCAGAGCGGGTGGAAGCCAAGACAACCGGGCGGTGATGCCGATCAGGGCTGCCCGAATGCGGATCAACTCGTCCATTGTGTCCCCTTTGCCCGAAGATACGCCGGGGCACCGTGACCAGTTACTCGGCATCGGTCAACACTTCCCGCTATAAGAGACCGCCAGGGAACCCGATATGGAACCATCCAAGCCTGAAAACTCCGAAGATGCGTTGCGGTCCAACGTGCGTCGCATGGAAGCCGCCATCTTAGAAGCCCAACGGCGACACGCGGCCTACATGCAAACGTGGATGAACGACGGCGCCTGGCCGATGTCCCACCGGCAGCAGCGGCGACTCGCCCGCCAAATCTCGCGGCAGGCTCGTCGCGACGATTGGAGGAGGAGGCGCGGTCCGGCTTGGGTCCCAGCGATCGCGTTGTTCGTCCTGGGCCTCACGATGATTCAGCGATCGTCCGGCGATAGCCGCTGGTTGGCCCTGGTCTTCATTCTGGGAGCGATCGCTTTCTTGCTGCGAGGTCGGGGCCGAGACAGCGGGGGGGAGAAGGAGGCCTCGACGGAGG
>Ga0070708_100003411_pt1 | contig 12441 bp, 8 predicted proteins | sample KBSK5503metaG_FD_65469 | JGI IMG/M metagenome (GOLD analysis project Ga0070708, IMG submission 65469) | Corn, switchgrass and miscanthus rhizosphere microbial communities from Kellogg Biological Station, Michigan, USA - KBS K5-50-3 metaG | ecosystem: Host-associated > Plants > Roots >...
CATAGTTTTCGACGGAATGCTGCAGTGGATTGGTGCCGCCGACGGCCTCAGCATGAATTATCGCTTTTCGCAACCGGGCCGTACCGAGCGCAACCGGCAGGACCACCTCTTCAGCGAATCCGTCTTCCCTTTTGCCAATGTGATGACAACCGATCCCTTCACTGGAATTAGGGACAGTCGCTACGCGAGCTGTGAGCGGACCCACACCTGTCCGCTGGCGATGGAGATCTATTCGTCCAATGAGTACTGGGTGAAGGCCGCGTCGCTCCTGCACACCGATCCCGCCGGCACCCGAGATCTGCCGGACTCGCCATTCGCGCGCAATTACCTGATCTCAAGCCACATGCACGGCATCGGCGATCCGACGACTCGCGGAGTCTGCCAGCAATTGCAGAACCCGCTGAATTCGGCACCCGTGCAGCGTGCGCTGTTCATCGCGCTCGACGAATGGGCGACGAGGCACCGACAGCCACCGCGCAGCCGCGTCCCGAGATTTTCCGACGGTACATTGGTAGCGCCATTGCCCCAATCCGGGATGGGATTTCCGAACATCCCCGGCGTCACCTATACCGGCCTGAAGACAACACGCTATCGATACGATTTCGGTCTCGATTTCTACGAGACCGGTGTCGCAACCATCAACCCGCCGCTGATCACGCCGCCATATGAAGACAATCCCCTGAATGGGCCGATCTATCCGAGTTTCATTCCCAAGACCGACAGCGATGGAAACGACATCGGCGGCATCCGCCTTGCGGACGTGACGGTGCCTTTGGCGACTTACACCGGCTGGGGTCTGCGGTCCGGCGCCTGGGCGGACGATGGGTGCGAACACATGGGGCAATACATTCCCTTCGCGCAGACATTGGAGGAACGGCGCGCGACTGGCGATCTCCGCCCCTCCGTCGAAGAGCGCTACCAGTCACTCGGTCACTATGTGGTGCGGGTAGTTCACGCCCTCAACCGGATGGTCCGGCAGAGGCTGTTGCTGTGCGAGGATTACGACGCCGAATTGCAGCGCCTGATTGCGCTCGGAGAGGCGGCAGGTCTGCATGATTCCCCGGCCGAGCGAGCACCATCTCCCGCGCAGCAATCGTGCGATGGGCGGCCTGGAGACGGAGAGGACGAATAGGGGTCAAGCTGGAAGCGATCTTCTAAAAGCGCGGCGTTTGCGACGCGGTGGGCGCGGCTTTGTCTTGGCCAGGCGCTTCGCTGCCCCGTTGTTTCATCGCCGAGGTCAAACTTCTTCTTTCGCAATCCACTCGGCGATGTACGCCGGGCAATTCTCGAGCTTGATGCCGTCCGCTTCGCACCTCGCCAAGAACTGCACCGCGTCTCGATCCACCAGCCTTATCTCTCTCAAGTCCAAAACAAGGCTGCGACCTACTGCCTGGAATGCAAGAAGCGTTCGAAGCTCAGCGATGTGTTGAGCCTCGATCCGACCGCTGAGCGTAAAGAGGACCCATTTCCCGTTCGTCGTTTTTTCAATTTTCAGCGTCAACGCAGTCTCGCTCAGAGCGCCTACCGCAAGAAGACGACTGGAGCACCCTTCGGAGCGGAGAACGGCGTGGCCGACTCGCGATCGTCGCGGTACTTTGCGAAGGTCGACGGATCGTCGCGCATATGCTTGGTTACGGCGTCGATGCGATGCTGGTCGTCCGGGTGGTCCGACAGCATCTGCGGTAGTTCGCCGTTGCGCGCGTTCTTGAAATCTTCAAAAAGCCACGCCAATCCCCAGGGGTTGTATCCGGCCTGGGCACAAATGTCGGAGCCGGTCAGGTCCGCTCTCGATTCCACCTCGCGGGAGTAGCCGAGCGAACGCAACTTCCCGAGGAGCGCGATCGCCAGGATATGCGCACGAGTCGGGCCCAAAAGCACGGCCGCCCCGACCTCGCGTCTTATCGTTCTCTCGTGCTTCTTCATCAGAGTGACGCCATCGCGATGAATTGTGTGTGAAACCTCGTGACAGAGCGTTCCGGCGAGCTCCTCGGTGTTCTTCACAAAATAGAGAAGCGAGTCCACGACGTAGACATTTCCGCCCGGAACTGCGAATGCATTCGGTTGAGCTTCGTGGACCAGGTAAAACTTAAAGGGATGGTCGTACCGTGGTTGCGCGGCGCGGCCGATGGCCTCGGCGATCGGCTTCAGTTGATCATACAAGGGAGACGATTCGATGATTTCGCCCTTGGCCTTCAATTCCGCGAACGCCTCCTGCCCGAGCTGCAGCTCCTCGTCTTGCGGTTGTTGGTTATCAGCGGCTGCGCTGCCCGCTGCGATCAGCGGCAGAAGCACTGCGGCATACGTCCATGACCTGACCGCCGACGCGCCCAAGGTTCCACCATTGTCGCGCAGTAGGGGCGACCTCGCGGTCGATTCGCTTGTCTCTCTCATTTACGTTGGGCCTCCTTGTCCGCTGCCTCGATGCAATGCGAAGGCCAAATGCAAACTGGTGAAAGCGTTTAAGCTGGCCGGTCGCGCCGTCCTGAGGTTTCGCCAATTCGCGACAATTCGCCAAAAGGGGGACGATGGCTACGCAGTCTTGAAGCGATGCTTGCCGATTTGCAACGCTCGGATCTTCGACTCCAGCGTGGATGACGGAATGCCGAGCTTGGCTGCCGCACCTCGAGGCCCGGAAACTCGGCCTCGGGTTTGCGCCAGGGCAGCCTCGATCAACTCCTTCTCGCGGGCGACGAGGCTGAGGGAAAGCAATTCGCTTGCTGGCTGAGCCGGTGGCGACTGTTGGGAGAGCCATTTCTCGTCAACGGAGAAGCTCTGTGCCTCGGAGAGGATGAGCGATCGCTCGATCACGTTCTGCAGCTCCCGGATGTTGCCCGGCCAGGAGTACGCCTTGAGAATCTCGATCGTTTTCTGATCGACGCTCGCCACTCTCTTTCCCAGCTCATAGGAATAGCGATTGATGAAATACTGCGTCAGCATCGGGATGTCGTCCTTCCGGTCGCGCAGCGGAGGCATCTCGATGGGAAACACGTTGATCCGGTAAAATAGATCGCTCCGAAAAGCGCCCGCGGCCATTGCGGCGCTCAAATCTCGGTTGGTGGCGGCGATCAATCGCACGTCGGCCGCGATCGACTCGCTTCCCCCGACGCGCTGAAATTCACGCTCTTGCAAAACCCGCAAGAGAGCGGTCTGCGTCTCCGAGGACAGGTCTCCGATTTCGTCGAGGAAGATCGTGCCCCCTTCGGCCAGCTCGAACCGGCCCAGGCGCCGCTGAAGCGCCCCGGTGAAGGCACCCTTCTCGTGACCGAACAGCTCCGACGCAATCAAAGATGCCGGGATGGCGGCGCAATTCACGCTGACGAAAGCCCGCGACGACCGGCGCGAGCGCTTGTGGATCGCTCGTGCGATCAGCTCCTTCCCCGTTCCGGTTTCACCGGTGATCAGAACGGTAGCGGTCGTCGCTGCGACTTTGGATATGCGGCGGAAGACAGCTCTGATGGCGCCAGAGGCGCCGACGATCTCCTCGAACATCGACGCTTTGTCGACCTCTTCGCGCAGCGCGAGGTTCTCCTTTTCGATCCGCGACGGGCTCGAGGAAGTCGCGCCATGCCTCGCGCTCCCGCTCGCGCCGTTCAAGGCATGGTCCTTGTCGAGGAACGAGTCCATCGCTATAACGTCGGCAACAAAACCTTTTGACACGATCTCTGACCCCCATTTTCGAAGTGGTTGTACCCGACGTAAGTCTGCAGTCGTGAGCTCGCAGTCATGTTTCGGTGGAAGAGTCGTTTCCGTTCGGTCGGCCTCGCTCCGCGTAGACGGCCGGTGATCGGCCGGGCGTTTGGAGCGGGGGCGTTGCAGGTGGCGAGATGAAGGAGTTCCCCCCATTTCGGCTGGACAGCGTCAATCAATGCCTTTGGCGGCACAGGACTGAGCAAGCCGACGAGCGCATTCTGCTGACCCCCAAGGCATTTGCGGTGCTGCGATACCTGGTTGAGCACTCTGGACGGCTGGTGACACACGCCGAGCTGCTCCGGACGTTATGGCCGGACACCATCGTTCAGCCGGAGGTCCTGAAGAGCCACATCCTCGAGATCAGGAATGCGCTGGGGGACCGTCCAAAGAATCCTCTCTTCATAGAGACACTGCCCCGGCGCGGCTACCAATTCATCGCTGCGATCAGCGATCCCGCCCACGCGGATACCATCGCGCCGCCAGAATCGACGCTGGGCAAGCTGGTGGGAAGAGATCGAGCGCTCGGTGAGCTTCGAGATCGCCTTCAAAGGACGTTGAGACATCAACGGCAAATCGTTTTCATTACCGGTGAACCCGGGATTGGGAAGACCGCGGTGGCCGACGAATTCGCGCGCCAGGTAGCGGCGGACGCGCCGGTGGTTCGAATGGCGCGCGGTCAATGCATCGAGGGCTACGGAGGCAAAGAAGCGTATTACCCGGTGCTGGAAGCGCTGGGTCAGTTGTGTCGCGGTGCTGATGGAGACCCAATCGTTCAGACCCTGAGCACCCAGGCTCCGACTTGGCTGGTCCAGTTTCCGGCGCTGGTGAAACGCGAAGAACGAGAAATGCTCCAGCGCGAGATCCAGAGCGCGACCCGGGAGCGCATGTTGCGCGAAATCGGCGACGCGCTGGAGACGATCACCGCGGACCGCCCTCTGCTGCTGATCTTCGAAGATCTTCAATGGGTGGATCACTCGACGGTTTATCTAATCTCTGCCATTGCCCGGCGTCGGGCGCCAGCCAAGCTGATGCTGATCGCCACCTACCGTCCGGTGGACGTCGCGCTTGCAGAACATCCGGTAAAAGCGCTCAAGGAGGACCTGCTCGTTCATCAGTTATGTCGCGAGATTGCGTTGAAACCGCTGGGCGAACCAGAAATCGCGGAATATCTCGCAGCCGAATCCTCCAGGGCGAAGGTACCGCCGGGATTGGCCGGGGTGGTGCACCGGCACTCGGAGGGCAATCCGCTTTTCATGGTGGCGGCGCTGGATCACCTGACCGAGCGGGGCCTCATCTCCCGGGAGAACGGCGGCTGGCGGCTCGAGTCCCCTCTGGAGAAGATCGACCTCGAGGTCCCGGAGAGCCTGCGCCAGATGATCGAGGCGCAGATCGAGCGACTCACTCCGGAGGAGCAGCGCGCGCTGGAACTGGCGAGTGTCACCGGTATTTCGTTCTTGGCAAGCATCAGCGCGTCCGCGGCGAATCTGAATCCGGAAGACTTTGAAGATCTCTGCGAGAAGCTCTCCCGGCGTCACCACATCGTACGGTCGGCGGGCTCTCAGCGGTTAGCGGGCGGGATCGTGTCTCAGCGGTACGAATTCGAGCATGCGCTTTACCGCGAGGTGTTCTATGGCAGGCTGGCGCCTGGGCGCAGGGCTAAATTGCACCGGTCCGTCGGGGAGCGGTTAGAAACCCTCTTCTCTGAGCATCCAGAAGAAGTGGCGCCCGAGCTGGCGCATCACTTCGAACAGGGCTCCGATTGGCAGCGTGCGATTAAATACCTGCGGCTTGTCGCTGATATGGCCGGGCGGCGTTATGCCCATCGGGAAGCGACGGCGATCTTGCAGCACGCCCTTGAATTGTCGAGCCAACTGCCGGAGCGCGAGCGCGCGGTCGTCGAGACCGAGATTCTGCAGAAGCTGGCTGCGATCTACGTGGTGTCCTTCGACGATCGCGCCGTGGAGACTTATGAGGCTCTCAGCTCGCGGGCGGCTCACTATGGTCTGATCGACGTGGAGGTGGAAGCGCTCGTCCAGATGGCATATCCCTTGTCGTGGATCAGCTCCCGGCGTTGTCTGGAAGCTATCGAGCGCGCGCTCAATCTCAGCGGCCAACAGCGAGATCCGCTGATGCGGGCAAGAACGCGTGCCAGTTGCCTCGCCCGGCGTATCTGGGCGGGCGGATGGAATCAGCGCGATGCCGAAGAGTGCCGCAATGCGCTCGCCGAAATTCGCGATGCCGGCGATCGGTTCGTCCTCGCGTCGCATCTGATTGATTACAGCTTCATTCAGTGGATTTCCTCCGAGTATCGCGAGGCGCGCCGGAGCGAGGTCGAAAGCCTTGCGATCCTGCTCGAAGGAGGAGAGCAGAACCCATACCTGAGCCTCGTGCATTGGGAGAGTCAGATCATTCTGCCCTGGATTCTTCTTTTTCTCGGCGAATGGGGGGAGGCGCTGCGAGAGATCAAGGGCGCAATCGCGATGGTGGAGAAAAATGGCGATAACTATCGCGCTCAGACCTTGCGCCTCTACCAGGCTTGGGTGCATCTCCAGGCAATGGACTTTGCCGGCGTGCTGGACATCTGCGATGCGGCCCTTCCGGCGTTGGGCGATCCTTCGCGTGCCGCCTGGCGTCGATTCTGCCTGGCCCTGACGGGTTCGGCGGAAACGGCTTTGGGCAACGATTCCGGTGCCCTCGAGCACCTCACGACTGCGATCAATGAGATGGATTCCCACCAGGTGATACATGACTGGTATTGCCGCATGATCATCGAATCCAGTCTCACCGAGCTGTGGCTGGCGAAAGGAGATCTGGCCCGAGCACATCCACAAGCGGAGCGGTTTCTCAAGGTTACTCTGGCCACCGCCGAGCGTACCTGGCAGGCGCTGGCCTGGGAGGCAAACGCCCGAGTGGCAATGGCGCAGCGCGACCTGGTCCGCGCCAAACGTTGCATCGACGAGGCTTTGTCAACGATGGAAGGATTCGATGCTCCGCTGGCCGGCTGGCGAGCTCACGCGACGGCTGCCGAGATCCATGCCCAAACGGCGAAGACGAAAGCGATGCAACACCATCGCGACCAAAGTCGCGTCACGATTCGGAGACTCGCGAATTCCATGGCCGCTGAGGAACCACTTCGAAAAGCATTTCTCTCAGCGCCGTCGATCCGGAATATCCTTGCCACCGAAAACGACCGCCATGCGGAACCTTCGACGGAGCCCTCCGCGTCAGCGGATGCTCATTCGCAGTCCGAAAGTCGGGTTCTTGCCAACCCAAAGACAAACATCTGAGGTCGTTGTCGGGGCGGTGACGGCGAGAACGGCGATGCCTGGGCCTACTCCCCGCACGACCAGGCGCGGTCGCGTGCGCACCACTTCCCGAGCAGGGGAATGAAACGCTGCCAGCTGGTCGTGGACTATGGTGAGGCCAGTCTGGAGGCGTCGACATGCGGCCCAGCCCCGCTTTGGTAGGTGCAATCCTGGCAGCTGGCGTTTTGCCAGCCCAGCCCGGCAGCGCCGACGAGTTCAAAAATCCGCCGGTCCTCCGGGTCCGGGCGCCGGGAGACAACCTCACCCTCCGAGCGCGCCGGGGCACGGCTTCCATCCCCGGCCTCGGCGAGGTCGAGCACGTCTCTGCTTACGAGGTCCGCCGGGGAACGACTTTCCCTCCTGAGCGACCCGGGCCGAAGACCGTGCAATTGATGCCGCCGGTGATCGCGGTCGACCGCGGCACTGCCCTGCGGATCCTGTTCCGCAACGAATTGCTGACGACGGACGTCGCGGGGAAGAGCCAGCCCACCGACTCAAACCTCCACACGCACGGCCTGATCTCCTCATCCCAGGGGATCGGCATCGAAGGCAACCACCGCGTCTACGGCGATTGCGTCTTCGTGACGGCTCCCACTTCCGGCAGCTGGACGGCGGGCCACGCGCACGGCAGTCCGGCAGCCGCTTCCGCGGATCCGCCCGGAGATCCCTGCTCGCTGGATTCCGGAACGCGCGTCGCGCGCAGCGAGAATGGCGACATCCACTACAGCTACGTCATCCCCCGCGACCATCCGAGTGGAATGTATTGGTTCCACCCGCACCCGCACGGCCAGTCGGAAGTGCAAGTGGCGAACGGACTCTCCGGCTTGCTCTCGGTCGGCAACTTCTGGGATTACACCTACACCCGGTGTCGGATCACCGCGGCGCCCGATGACGCCGGCCTGGACACCTGCGCGGATCAGGAAGAGCAGCTCGACGAGCTCGAGGCCGAGCGTCGAGCGAAGGCTGGTTCCCTTCAAGTCAGGCATCTCGCCCTCAAGGACCTGCAGGTCGCGAAGCTGAAGGGCGCGGGAAAGCCGAGGTTCCGGCTCATCGAGTTTCCTCTGCGGCCCGATTCGAGCAATGACCACGCAAAAGAGGCCTTTGACGATCAAGTCGAGTCCCGAAAGACCCGCTGCGGCAAGCTCGCCGTGAGCGGAGACGGCGAGCTGGCGTACACCGATGGGGTGGCCGTCCCCGGCCAGTGCTGGCAGAAAGAGCATCCCGACGAGCGGTGGATCTTCCCGGTGTCCGGGCAGCTCCATCCCCGCATCACGATCAAGGCTGGGAAGTCCGAGATCTGGCAGCTCGCCAACATCGGCGCCGACGTGAGCTATCGCCTCCGCCTGGAGACCGTCGAGCAAAAGCCCAGACGCCTTGCATTCATCCTGCGCGCGCGCGACGGGGCCGCCTTCCCGCCCGATCCCGGACGGCGGCGGCGAACCGAGATAGTCTTGATGCCCGGCGCCCGGATCGAGGTTCTCATCGAACGCTGCAGCCCGGGATCCGGTGCGACCAGCACGACCGAGCCTCGCGACTGCGTCGATCCCTCGCAGAGAGTCGAGGCGCGGCTGCGCACGGCGGGAGTCGCGACCGGCATCGATGCCGACAGCGGCGATCAGTGGCCTCCCGTCGACCTGGCGTCCGTCGTCTTCGAGGCAGCGCCGCGATCGGCGAGCGCGACGACCCGGTCAATGCCGCTGCCGGCGCCCAGACCGCGGAACTTCGCGCCCGACAGCCAGGCGCCGCCCTCTCCGGCGCCTGCAGGCAAGGTCTCGACGGCGCCGCCATCCCCGCCGTCGGGGGCATGCGACTACCGCCGATACCAGACCGGGCCCGGCGACTTCAGGGTCGATTCCAACCTGGTGCGCCTGATCCGGTTCAACAATTGGGATTTCGGCGAGCACGGTGGTGAGCTGTTCGGCATTCACGTCGAGAACTTCCGGATGGTGGACCAAGCGGGAAAATCGATCGCCGTGGCCGATCTCCTGGGCGAGGGTCGAGTCGAACGGCGAGGCGACCGGACAACCGCCATCGCGTCGATTTCGCTCGACGATCCCTGTTTGAAGGCGGCCGTCGGCGAGCATCCGAATGCGAAGGAGTTCGCGAAGTTCTACCCCGCGTTCAACATGGAAGGTGCTCCAAACCTGACCGCAGTCCATGGCGCACGAGAGTATTGGCTGCTCGTCAACGACAGCGACGAGTGCCACAACTTTCACATTCACCAGTCGAAGTTCACCGTCCTCGATGCAGATTTCGCCGCGGCGGGCTCGCAGCCCTCCGTGACGCAGTGTCTCGGCGATCGAGGATACCTCCCCCCCGTCAATCGGAACGTGCTGCACGATACTTTTCCGCTGCCGCCCCGCGCGCGGGTGTTCGTGATGCTCATGTTCAACGGACCAAAGCTCGGCCGTTTCGTGTTCCACTGCCACATCCTCGAACACGAGGACAAAGGCATGATGGCCACGATCGGAGTGGTGGATCGCCCGCCGCCCTGATTCCGACGCGCGAAGAATCGCAAAGGCGGTCAAGCGGCTTGTGGCAGCGCTCTATAGATTGCTTCTCGTGAAGACGGAGACGCGATCGTTCTACGAGGCCGCAGTCGAACGCACGGTCCGGCGCATCAGCCGGATGCTGGACGAGGCGCTCAATTTGGACTCGCTGGCACGCGAGGCTGCGCTTTCGCCGTTCCACTTCCACCGCATTTTTCGCGGAATGCTCGGGGAGACGCCCCTCGAGATGCACCGGCGCCTGCGCCTCGAGCGAGCCGCCTCGCAGCTTCTCTCCGGCGGGTCGCTACGCGCGCGCCACGCACCTCGGGCCGTACGACTCGCTCGGGGATAGCTGGTCGCGTCTGATGGGCGAATGGCTGCCGAAGAGCGGCAAGCGCGTGGGTAACGGCTCCGGCTTCGAGGTGTACCGCAACAACCCATCCAACGCGCATCCGGATGAGCTACGGACCGACCTTTACTTGCCGATCGCGTGAACCAGACGCGCTCGTGAGACATGCCCTTGCGTAGAGCGACAGCGAGAGCGGTGTCATAGCAAGCCCGTTCCTGCCAGCCCGCCCTTCCAGGTACAGCCGGGCCGGCGCCTGGCTCGAGAGCGCCTCGGCCTCCCGCGTACCGACGCAGAAGGTTCTCCTGGTCAGCCAGTTTTCGCATGCTGAACAGTGTGTCGGGATGTTCGGCGCCTCGCCGGCGGATTGCCTGCCGGTTGCCATAAAGTGAATAACCGGAAGCGGCTGGGCCGCCACAACGTGGTCAAGAGCAGCAAGTGGAGGCCAGCCGTGGGAGGCCAGCATGACGACGGCAGAGCTCGTGACGCTGCAAGTTCGGAGCCGCCGACAATGGCGGGCGTGGCTGGCAAAGCATCACACGTCGAGTCCAGGGGTCTGGCTCATGTTCTACAAAGCCCACACAGGGGTAAAGTCGATCCGCTACGAAGACACCGTTCGTGAGGCGCTTTGCTTCGGATGGATCGACAGTCTCGTCAAACGTCGCGATGACGACCGATACGCCCTCAAGGTCACGCCGCGGCAGCCCACGAGCAAGTGGTCGGACATCAATCGGAAGCGGTGGGTGGAGCTCAAAACGGCCGGCCTGCTCACGTCGGCCGGTCTCGCGGCGGCGCCTACGAACAACACCTACGCGCCACGACCGGTAATCCCCGACCTACCCGCCTACATCGTAAAGGCGCTGAAGGCAGATTCCAAAGCGTGGGAATTCTTTCGCGAGCTGGCGCCCACCTATCGTCGTGACTTCGTCGTTTGGATTCACACAGCTAAACGACTGGAAACGCGCGAAAGGCGCATTCGCGAATCGATCGCATTGCTCGCGGCCGGAAAAAAGCTTGGCTTGAAGTAGTAGACCTCGCCCACTCAGCTCTCACCGATCGTGGGATGCGTCCTGACTACTCGTCCTCGCCCTCGTCGTGGCCATGGTGCGGCAAGTCGTAGTAGCCAAGGCTGCTACCGGGGCCCGTGACCGGCTCGCGCGGGTAGATCCCGATGAAGGCGGGAGGGGGCGCACCAACTCTCCCGTTGCTCTGCTGATAATCAATCATGGCCTCCAGGGCGTCGATCTGATCAGGGATCAGGTCGTCGAATTGCGTTCCGCCGTGCCCCATGCCGGGGATGTAATAGACCCCCAGCAGCTTCTCCGCCTCCCTACGCCCGATGGTCCTCGCGACCAGGTTCTTGTATCCCTCGGATTCGCCCGGGCCGACGATGGGATCGGCCGCCCCGTGCATGATGAGGAGCGGCCGGGCCAAATGGCCGTAGCAATCCTCTCGCCGCAGGTCGATCTGGATGTACGCCGGGCTCCTCAATGGGTTCCAGGCCTTGAGGTCTGCATCGGTAAGCGGGTCGTCGCCGTGCGGGTGGTACGCCTCGTCCCATCGAGGGATGGAATCGCGAAGGTAACCGAGGAGGGAATCGTACTGGCTCCTCCAGTTCGCCTCGGAGCCGAACCAGCGGCCGTCGTTGTATCGGAAACCGTTGGTGAGCTGCATCGGGATGTCGTAGATGTTGCGCAATGCCGTGAGTTGCGCTCTCGTCAGCGGCGGCGACAGAGGCTCGCGGAAGGGGTTCCACTGCGGCCGAGCCGCGCGCTCCGCGATAATGTCGTCGATGCGCGAGGCGATGACGTCATAGTTGCGCACCACCTGGGCCACGCTGCCCCATTGGGTCAGCTGGGAGTCGTAGCCGTACCCCGAAATGCCGCCGTCGAACATCCGGGGATACGCCTCAACCATCCACCGGGTGTGGTGGCCGCCGTTGGAGCCTCCCATGAGCAACGTGCGCGAGGAGGCCTTTCCGTATTGCATCTGCACGAGCGCCTTGGTGTAGACCGTCAGCTCCACCAGACTCTGGCGTGATTCGTAGTAGTCGTCCTGCGGGTTGTCCCTGATCGTCGGGCGATACCAGCCCTCGTCGCACGAGGCGAACGCGTAGCCCTTCGTGACGGCGGCCGTCTGAAAGGCCCCGGTGCTGAGCTCTGTTCCCGAGAAGCCGCGGGTGAAGATGGCGATTTCTCCATTCCATGACTCGGGTAGAAGGACCTGGAACTTCACGTGGGAGCGAATGAGGCCGTGGATGTAGCGATGTGGAACGGGCGTTGGCCGGACTTCATCGATGTCCCAGGTCGCCTCGACAGGGGTGCTTTGCGCGTTGACATGGAACGCACAGAGCGCCAGCGACAACACAGCGAGAAGCCGAAAAGCAGATTTCCTGTACATGTAAATTCCCTCCGGTGGACACCGTCGCCGTCACGAGCGACTGACGTGCGGGGACAGCTCGTCAGATAAGCGGCGAACTGTCAACACGGTTACCAGATCTAGATGTTCTCGAGGGGAATGCGAAGGATCTGCGGCTTCGGTTCCTTGGCCAGCGGTTTGCCTGCCGAGTCCACCGCCGGGGTGCCCGCGACGACGTAGAGTTGACCATCGG
>Ga0070708_100003418_pt1 | contig 12429 bp, 15 predicted proteins | sample KBSK5503metaG_FD_65469 | JGI IMG/M metagenome (GOLD analysis project Ga0070708, IMG submission 65469) | Corn, switchgrass and miscanthus rhizosphere microbial communities from Kellogg Biological Station, Michigan, USA - KBS K5-50-3 metaG | ecosystem: Host-associated > Plants > Roots >...
CACTTCTCGCACGCGGAGTTCGCCAAGGCGCGGGGCATCTCGTTTCCGCTCCTCAGTGACATGCATCGCAGCGCGATCCGCGCGTACGGCGTCCACGACGAGGACCGGAACGTCGCGTATCGCTCGACCTTCGTCGTAGACCGCGACGGCCTCCTGCGCTGGGGCCAGGTGGGCGAGCGGCAGCTGGTACGCGACGGCGCGGAGGTCGTGCGCGTGCTCGACGTCATCGACTCCACGCGCAGCAAGACCTGAGCGGCGGCGGCCGTCGCCGAACGACGCGTGAGACCCGGGCGAGCGCCGTCTACTGCAGCGGATACCGGAAGGCCGGCCAGCCGACGCCCGCGATGGGCTTCGGCATGTACGGCTCGGCGCGCGGCCGCTCGGTCGAGGGACCGCTCGGCCGGGGCTTCGCCTTCGCCGTCTTCCCGCCGCTCTTGCCCGACGCCGCCGGCTGACGGCCGGCTGGCTTCTTCGCTGCTTTCTTCGCGGTGCTCTTCTTCGCAGGTCGTTTCATGGCGCGCAATTTACCGCACGGCTCGAACGTGAGTCAACGGCGGCGCGGAGCGGGGCTGGCGGTGGGCCTTGCGCTCGTCGCCGCCGCCGCCGCGGTGTCGGCGGCGGATGACCCGCGCATCGCCGATCTCGTCAAGGCGGGTGCCGTGCGGGTCGCACTGGACATCGCGAACCCGCTCCTCGCCGCGCGCAACCCGATCACCGCGGACTACCAGGGATTGACCGTCGGGATGGCCAGCGCGCTCGGCGCCCGGGTCGGCGTGCCCGTCCGGCTGTTGCCGTACACGGAGCCGCCGGAGATCCTCGACGCGCTGAGGGACAAGGCGCTCGATGTCGGCTTCCTCGCCATCGATCCCGCCCGCGCGGCGGTCGTCGACTTCTCGCCGCCCATCGTGGAGGTCGACAACGCGTATCTCATCGGGCCCGGCTCGTCCATTCGCGAGGTGGGCGAGCTCGACGGCGCGGGCGTCCGCATCGCCGTCGTCAAGGGCTATGGCGCGGATCTCTTTCTGAGCCGAGCGCTGCGGCGGGCCAGCGTCGTCCGGAGCCCGGACCTCGCGGCGGCCGTCGATCTCGTCATCACCGCGCAGGCCGACGTCGCGGCGGGACATCTGCCGTCGCTCCGCGCGCTGGCGCCGAAGCTCCCAGGCGCGCGGCTCCTCGTCGACCGCTTCATCGGCGAGGCGTACGGGATCGCGGTTCCGAAGGGACAGCGGGCGCGGCTGGCGTTCGTCGCGGAGTTCGTGGAGGACGCGAAGACGAGCGGCTTCATCCGCCGGGGGATCGAGGAGCTCGGCCTCGAGGGCGTTCGTGTGGCGCGCTGACGTCAGTACGCAACGCGGCGCGACGCTTCGCCGATGTGGATGTGCGCGCCCGTCGCTTCTCCCGGCACGGCGCCGCGAAACGCCATGAAGGAGTATCCGGCGCTCCTCAGATAGGCCATGAGGGCTGTGCCCTCCGGGCTGTCGGGGACGACGGCGACGTCGAGCGCCTCGTGATGATCGAAGCCGAGCCGATCGTGCAGCGGCGTCTGTCCCCACGCGCTGACCGGTAGCGGCCGGCCGAAGCGGCGCGCGAAGAAGTTCTGGATCTTCGTCGCTTCGGCGAGCGACCAGCGGGCCGCCCCGCGGTAGCGGACGAGCATCGGCGTCGTCTCCTGACGGTTGGGCGCGGGAGCCGGCCGATCGGAAACGAGTGCCTCCACGAGCGAGTGGTCGGTCATCACCATCTCCTGACGCGTCGCCGCCAGCTTGGCTCGGGCCCCGGCCAGCGCCTGCTCGCTGTCCTCCACCTCCCGTCGGGACACGATGCCGCGCTCGAGCAGCTCACGCCGTTGCTCGACCTGGGCGGCGGCCCGCGAGACCGCCGCCTCGTGGAAGACGACGAGGCGCTCGAGCGCGGCCTGGTAGGCGCGAATGGCGGCGATGAGATCCGACCGGGCGGAGGCGCGCGGGTCCGCGGCCGAAGCGAAGGCGGCCGCGAAGAGCACGAGGGCGAGCAGCAACGACAGCAGCGACGCCCGGCGCGGCCTCATACTTCGATCTTCACACGCTTCGCCCTCCCCGCAAGCGAGGAGGAGACCGCGACTCGTCGAGCGCAGCGCAGCCGGTGCGCTCAACGTCTTGACACGTTCCGCCGCCGCCGCCTAGAGTTCGATCACCCGTGTCGAGCCATTCTGTGAAGCTCCCCACCCTCGCCGTCGTCGTCGCTCTCCTGGTGGTGGTCGGTCCGAGCCTGGCCGAGCGCCCGACGGACCTCGTCGCGCCGAAGTTCGTCGTCGATCCCTCGTGGCCGAAGCCGCTGCCGAACCGCTGGAAGCTCGGACAGGTGTCGGGCGTGGCCGTCGACTCGCGCGATCACGTCTGGATCGTGCAGCGTCCGAAGACCGTCAGCGACGGCGATCGTGGCGCCGCGCCCGCGCCGCCGGTGATCGAGTTCGATCCGGAGGGCAACGTCGTCCAGGCCTGGGGGGGCCCGGGCTCCGGCTACGACTGGCCGGTCAGCGAGCACGGCATCTTCGTCGACCATCGGGACAACGTCTGGCTCGCTGGCAACGGCGCGAGGGATCACCAGGTCTTGAAGTTCACGCGCGCCGGGCGGTTCCTCATGCAGATCGGCAAGCCCGGCGCGGGCGGCCACGACGGCGACGTCCGCAACCTCGGCCGACCCGCCGACGTCCGCGTCGATCCCACGAACGACGAGCTGTACGTCGCCGACGGCTACGGCAACCATCGCGTGATCGTCTTCGACGCCGCCACGGGAAGCTACAAGCGGCACTGGGGCGCCAACGGGCGGCCGCCCGGAGAGCCCGGGATCCGGCCGTTTGGCCTCGTGCACTGCGTCCGCATCGCGAGGGATGGTCTCGTCTACGTCTGCGATCGCCGGCACAACCGCATCCAGGTCTTCCGACGTGACGGAACGTTCGTCAAGGAGATCGCCGTGGCGCCGGACACGCGGGGCGCCGGCGCGGTCTGGGACCTGGAGTTCTCGGTGGACGCCGCCCAGACGTATCTCTACACTGCCGATGGTGAGAACAATCACGTCTGGATCCTGCTCCGCGACCCCGGGCGGATCCTCGGGCGCTTCGGCCGCCACGGACGCGACGCCGGCCAGCTGCACTGGGTCCACAACCTGGCGGTGGACTCGAGGGGGAACCTCTACACGACCGAGGTCGACACCGGCAAGCGCGTGCAGAAGTTCGCCCATCGCGGGCTGGCGCCCGTCAAGCCCTGACGCTCGACGGCGAGAGGGAGGACCGAGGTGAGCACGATTCGAAGCGGATGGAGCCGCGCGGTGGTCGTCGGCACGCTGCTGGTTGCCGGCGGATGCGCGTCCACGGCGCCGCAGTCGGTGGAGGTCGCGCCGGTGCAGCTGCGAGCGCCCTCGGGCGTGCGGGCGCAGTGCGGGATGGAGATGATCCGCGAGGTCCAGCGCGCCGGCGACCTGACCTGGTCCGAGCGGCTGTTCTACTGGTGGAGTGCGCGGAGCGAGGCCCGGCGCGCGGTGCGGGACGAGGAAGAGTGGCGCCGACGCTGCGTCGAGCGCTACCGGCAGCAAGGCTACGAGGTCGTCTCGGCGCCTCGCTGAGCGATCGCGCGACGTCACGTCATGCGAACGGCCGCCAGCGCGAACCGATCAGGCCGCGTGGGATGCGCGCGCGTCGGCGAACTCGGCGGCGGTCCCTCCCTCCAGAAAGCGCGCGAGGGTGATCCACGTGCTGCTTCCACACGCCGGACACGCCGTGGCCCCGAGCTCGAAGCACTTCTCGCAGTCCAGGCACAGGGCCAGACGTTTGAGGGGAACATGCAGCTGCGGGCGAAGCGTCAAGCTGTTACGCCCCATCGAGCAGGCCTCCTTCCAGATAGCGGGCCCGGCGGGTGCATCGCATCGCCGGCCGGCCGGTAGCCGCTGCATATCGCGAGCCACGGCCGTCGTCGAAGAACCGCGCGATCTTCCTGGACGGTGGCGAGGCCGGGGCGCCCAGCATTCAGAGAATGTGAAAAGTTTTTCAGGAACTCCGTGTCGGGGCCGCGAAGACCTCGTGATACAGCGCCTCGGTGTACCCGCGCACGAGCAGATCGGCCATCACCAGCACGGGCACGCGCATGAAGCCGTCTTCGTGGACGAGATAGCCTGCCATGACGGCGTCATCGATGGGTGCGAGCGCGGTGTCCAGGTGAAGGATGTCGGTGCCCGTCTTGATCAGCAGGCGCCTCGCGCCGCGCGCGATGCGCAGCGTGGCGTCACGATCGATGGGTGCGCGCTCGACGAGATGACTCTCGTACTCGACACCGCGTCGCGAGAGAAACTCTCTCGCGCTCGTGCACGTCGGTCAGCCGTCGCGATTGTAGAGGACGATGCGCGCCATGGCGACGCAACATGATACCGCCATGACGACGCCGGCGTCGGCCCACATCACCGTCAACGGGCGCCGCCACCGCGTGGAGGCCACGCCCGACACGCCGCTGCTCTACGTGCTGCGCAACGAGATGCGTCTGGGCGGACCGAAGTTCGGCTGCGGCCTGGCGCAGTGCGGGGCGTGCACCGTCCATCTCGGAGACGACGCCGTGCGCGCGTGCGTGACGCCCGTGTCCGCCGCCGCCGGCCGGCCCGTGACCACGCTGGAAGGCCTCGGCACCGCGGAGGCCCCGCACCCCGTCCAGCGCGCATTCATCGAGGAGCAGGCCGCGCAGTGCGGGTACTGCATCGGCGGCATGATCATGAGCACGGTCGCGCTGCTGCGGAAGACGCCGCGGCCGACGGACGCCCAGATCCGCTCCGCGCTCGACGGCAACCTCTGTCGGTGCGGCACCCACATGCGGATCCTCCGCGCGGTGCGGCGCGCGGCGCGAGGGGCGTCGTGATCACCCGGCGCCAGTTTCTCCGGACCGGCGGCGCGCTCGTCGTGGCGTTCAGCCTGCCGTCGCCCGCGCGCGGACAGGCGCCTGTGTCGCTCGACGCCTGGCTCGCCGTCGGGGCCGACGGCACGGTGACGGTTTTCTGCGGCAAGGTCGAGCTGGGGACGGGCGTGGAGACCGCGCTGGCTCAGATCGTTGCCGAGGAGCTCGACGTTCCGATGGCGCGCGTCACGATGGTCCTCGGCGATACCTGGCGCACGCCCAACCAGGGGCTCACGGTGGGCAGCAAGACGATCCAGCAGGGCGGCCCGCAGCTCCGGCAGGCCGCGGCGGCCGCGCGCCAGGGGCTGCTCGAGCTCGCCTCGCCGCGTCTGGGCGTCGACGCCGACCGTCTCGTCGTGCGCGACGGCATCGTCGCGGTCGAGGGCGCGCCCGCTCGACAGATCAGCTATGGCGAGCTGATCGGCGGTCGCCGCTTCAACCGCGACCTCCCGGCGCGCGTCGCCGTGAAGACGCCCGATCGATATCGCGTGGTCGGCACCGCGGCGCCCCGCGTCGACATCCCGGCGAAGGTGCGCGGCGCGTACGTCTACGTTCAGAACGTGCGCGTGCCGGACATGCTACACGGACGCGTCGTCCGGCCGCCCGCCGTCGGCGCGACGCTCGCCGGTGTCGACGAAGTCTCGCTGCGCGGCATCCCCGGCGCCCGCGTCGTCACGCGCGGCAACTTCGTCGGTGTCGTCGCCGAGCGCGAGGAGCTGGCCATCCGCGCCGCCCGCGAGCTGCGCGTCACCTGGAACGACGGCGCGGGGCTGCCCGAGGCCGGCGATCTCTACGAGGCGATCCGGACCACGCCGACGACGGATCGCGTCGTCCGGAACAAGGGCGATGTCGCAGCCGCGCTGGCCGGCGCGGCCGACGTGCGACGCGCCACCTACCAGACGCCGTTCCAGATGCACGCCTCCATCGGGCCGTCGTGCGCCGTCGCCGACGTCAAGCCGGGGCAGGTGACCATCTGGTCGGGCACCCAGGGCGCGTGGGGGCTGCGCGACGCGATCGCGCAGCTCCTCGGCGTGCCGCGCGAGGGGGTGCGCGTGATCTGGGTCGAGGCCTCGGGCTGCTACGGACACAACGGCGCCGACGACGCGGCGGCCGACGCCGCGTTGCTCTCGCAGGCCGTGGGTCGACCGGTGCGGGTCCAGTGGATGCGTCACGACGAGCACGGCTGGGAGCCGAAGGGCCCGGCCATGGTCATCGACGTGCGCGCCGCGCTCGACACCGCGGGCGCGGTCGTGGCCTGGGACTACGCGGTGCGCACGCCGACGCACAGCACGCGGCCGGGCGGCGAGGGCGGCAACCTGCTCGCCGGCCAGCTGGCAGGGCTGCGCCCGCGGGCCGGATTCACCGGCGGCGATCGCAACGCCGACCATCCCTACGTGTTCCCGAACGACCGGGTCACCGTGCGGTGGCAGACCACGAGCCGGGTGCGTCCCTCCGCCCTTCGCGGGCTCGGCGCGCCCCAGAACACCTACGCCAACGAGTCGTTCATGGACGAGCTGGCGGCGGCCGCGCACGCTGATCCCGTGGAGTTTCGCCTGCGCCATCTCACCGATCCGCGCGCCACGGCGGTGATCGAAGCGGTCGCGAAGCTCGCCCGGTGGACGCCGCGGACGTCGCCCGCGCCCCGCGCCGATGGCGACGGCGTCGCGCGCGGTCGCGGCATCGCCTACGCGAGATACGAAAACCAGAACGCCTACGTCGCGGTGGTGACCGAAGTGGCGGTGAACCGGCAGAGCGGAGCGGTGCGGGTGGCGCGCGTGTGGGTCGCTCACGACTGCGGGCTCGTGATCAATCCCGACGGCGTGCGTAACCAGATCGAGGGCAACGTCGTGCAGACGATCAGCCGCGCCCTGAAGGAGGAGGTCGGCTTCGACCGTCGCGGCGTCACCAGCCTCGACTGGTCGACGTATCCGATCCTCACGTTCTCGGAGGTGCCTGAGGCGGTGGAGATCGCGCTCATCGATCGTCCCGAGCAGCCGGCCGTCGGAGCGGGCGAGCCGGCGGCGTGTCCCGTGCCGGCGGCCATCGCCAACGCGATCTTCGACGCCACCGGCGCCCGGGTCCGCGCGATGCCGTTCACGCCGGAGCGCGTCCGCAAAGCGCTCGCGTGAGCCACGCGCTCGAGAGGGCGCGCGGCCGCCGCTTCCGACAGTCGCCGGCCCTGCGCGTGAGGAGCGAGCGAGCGGCGCTCGCCTTCGTCGACGACGTCGGCTTCTGCTCCACCTTCTATTGCTTTCCCGAGGGCGTGCCCTGCCTGTGGGAAGCCGTCGCCGGTCGCGCGCGGCCGCGGTGGCCCCGCCGGTCGCATCACGATAGCGCCATCGGGCTCACCTGGGCGCTGAAGGACACGCTGCCCGCGAAGCGCCGCGTGTACTACGGCAAGCTGCTCAAGGGCCGTCCGCTCCTCGTGGCGCTCGACGTCTTTCCCGCGTTCTATGCCCTCGTGCGGGGCGGCCAGCGCGCCCGCGACTATCGCGACGAGTACGCGGCCGGCCGCATGTCGCACACCGCGCGCCGGCTCATGGACGCGTTCGTCCGCGAGCATCCGCAGTACACGCGCGATCTCCGGGCCAACACGTTCATGCTGGGTCCCCATCGCACGCGGGAATTCGAGCGCGCGATGGCCGAGCTCCAGCAGGGCCTGTGGATCGTGAAGACCGAGGAGCGGTACGAGCCGACGTTCTCGTATCGCTGGGATCTGCTCGAGGCGTGGCTGCCCGACGCGGTCGCCGCCGGCCGCCGTCTGTCACGCGAGCGCGCGCTCGGACGGCTCATCGCGGCGTATGCGGCGGCGGCGCTCTTCACTCGCAAGCGCCTGCTCGAGCGGCTGTTCGGCGGCTCGGCGGAGGAGACGGCGCGGGCCGTGCGACGGCTCGTCGAGAACGGCACGCTCGTCGAATGCGCGGTCGATGGCTGGCCGGGCCGGTGGCTGTTGACGCCGTCCGCGGTCAGCCTTTGCCGCCGCGCTGGTCGGCGGTGACCTCGCGCTCGAACCCCGGCAGGATCGCCTTGAAGAAGGCGTTGCGGAGCAGGTTACGCACCGCCTGCCAGGTGCTGCCGCTCGCGCCCTCGAGCGGCCCCGACACGTCGATCTTGGTCGCGACTTCCTTGCGGGGCCGGTTCTTGAGGATCTTCGACACGCCGCTGATGACCCGTTCGTAGAGCCGGCGCGTGAAGCCCTTGTCGCGATCCTGCTCGGGGTCGTAGGCCTTCACGTTCTTGAACAGCGGCTTGATGTAGCCATTGAGATACCCGTGCTTGACGTGAAGCTCGGAGTAGAGCGAGAACTCGCCGGCCACGACGTCGAACTTGCCGTAGGCCCGCAGCAGGTCGTTCATCGCCCGCATGTCGGTATTCTCGATCTTGATCTCCGTGTCGAAGTCCGGTCCCTTCTCGTCCGGCCGGAAGGTGGCGACCACATGGGTGGCGCCGCTCCCCATGAACTTGCCGCGGATGTCGATCTTCCCGATGCCCTCGCTCAGCCGGTTGCTCACGTTGCTCACGCGCATCTCGGCGTCGCTGAGGAAGAGGCGGAACTCCGGAGTGACCGTCTTGTTCACCACGCCCACGTCAGCGTGCAGCACGCGGAAATCCCGGATGCGCAGGATGAGATCCTCGCGCTTCGTCGCCTGCCGCGCCGTCTGCTCCGTCTTCACCACCGCCGCCTTGGGCGCTCCCGTCTTCTTCGGCGTGTGGATGTAGTCGACACGGACGTCGCGGACGACGGCCTCCTCGAGGTCGACCATCTTGATCGTGGGCGCGTACTCCACGCGGCCCTTGGCGGCGAGCGTCCCGCGCTGCACGGTGATGTTCTGCTTGTTCGTGATGGGGCGGAAGTAGTCGAGCTCGATGCCTTCCAGGGCCACCGCCGCTTTCACCCCCAGGTGGGGCTCGGCCAGGAAGTCGGCGTTGCCGTCGATGCTGAGCTTGCCGACCTCGAAGACCTGGGCGTCGACGCGCAGCTCGGACGGATACACGCGATCCCGTGAGTGCACGTTGCGGATGTTCTCGGCGACGACGTTGACACGCCGCAGGGTCAGCGGCTTGTACGGTCCCTCGTCGACGTAGGTGACCCGACCGTCGACGATCTTCACCTCGTTGATCTTGAGCGGATAGATCGCCTCGAAGGCCTCCTGCCAGCCGTGCTGAGTGAGCGGGGTCGGGTCCTTCGCTTCCTTTTCCACGTGCGTGCGGTCGGCGTAGAGCTCCGGCTCCTGGAAGCGGAAGTTGGCGACCACGCGACCGAAGATCAGCGCCTTCCACTGCACGCTCGCGTCGAGCCGCGGCACCCGCAGCACGGGCGGCTCGGGATGCGCGTCCTGGATGAAGACGAGGTTGTAGAGGGTCAGCGAGCCGCCGATCGGGTGGAAACTCAGCTTCTCGATGTGCGCGGTGTAGCCCTTGAGCCGCTGGTTCATCTGGCTCTCGATGGCGCGGCGGATGGGCTCGTCGACGAAGAACGACGCCATGACGAGCAGCGCCACGAGGATACCGACGCCGGCCAGTACCTGCTTGCCGCGACGACCGAGACGCGGCCGGCTCCAACGGGGACGCCATCGCCATCCAGATAGGCGGGAGCGCCGCGTCCGCGAAGGATCCGCTTCCGGGTGTCGCTCGGGAAACGCGCGCTCGGGAATGCTCATCGCTGTGCCTCGTGGCGCTCACCATGGAGGTGCAACGCAAGTGCCAGCGACCCATGATGTTTCAACCGCCTGACGTGCGCCCGACGGCCACGGCTTACGATGCGCCATGTCGCGCCGCCGTGGCGGCACATGACGTCGCTCGCGGGTCTGCTGATCCCCGACGTCGGCATCCTCGAAAAAGCGCTCCGCGCGGTGGCGGTCTACGTGTTCCTGCTCATTGCCTTCCGGCTCACCGGCAAGCGACAGATCGGTCAGCTCACCCCGTTCGACCTCGTGGTCATGCTCGTCATCTCGAACATCGTCCAGAACGCGATGATCGGGAACGACAACTCGCTCGGCGGCGGCATCATCGGAGCGACGACGATCCTCGCGCTGAACTGGGCGGTGGTCGAGCTCACGTTCCCGTTCAAGCGCCTGCGTCGTCTGTGCTCGAGGCGCGGCCCACCGTGCTGATCCACGACGGTCGCATCCTGCACGAGCGACTGCGCGCCGAGCGCATCACCATCGACGATCTCGAGGCGGCGCTTCGCCGCGGCGGCATCGCCGATGCGACGCGCGTGCGCGTCGCCGTACTCGAGGAGAGCGGCGGGATCAGCGTCGTGCCGTTCTCGGAGGAGCCCTCACGTCCACCGTCGTGACGCGAAGGCCTCGGTGGCATGGCATCCGCATGTTTGTGTGCGGGGGATGTCGTCCCGAGGAGGAGAGGTCATGATAACTGTGGTCGGCGTGTTTGCATCGCGGGACGCGGGTGAGCGTGCGGTGCGGCGGCTCGGCACCGTCGGGTTCACGCAGGATCGCATCAGCCTGTTGATGCCGGGTTCTTCGGACAGCGAGGTGTACTCCGTGCCGACGACCGAGGCGGAGCCTCCAGGTATCGGCCGGGCCATCGGAGCGGTCGCCGGCGGTGCCGCCGGCGCGTCCGGCGGTATGCAGGCGGCCGCCCTGCTGAGCATGGTGTTGCCGGGAGTGGGTCCGGTGTTGATCCTCGGTGCCGTCGGTGCCGTGCTGCTCGGGGTCGGCGGCGCGGCAATCGGTGCCGCGCTCGACCGCAACCTGCGCGAGGGGCTGCCCCGCGACGAGGTGTACGTCTACGAGGACGCGCTCCGTCGCGGAAAGACCGTCGTCATCGCGGTCGCCGAGAACGAGGAGCAGGCCGCGCGTGGTCGCGCGCTGCTGAGCGACACGGGCGCCGAGACGATCGATGCCGCACGCGAGCAGTGGTGGCTCGGGCTGCGTGATGCCGAGGCGGCGCAGTACGCCGCCGCCGGCGGGGACTTCGTGCGGGACGAGGCGCGCTACCGCCGGGGCTTCGAGGCGGCGCTCGGTCTCGCTCACGACGGGCGGAGCTACGCGGAGGCCACCGAGGAGCTGCGCGCCCGCTACCCGGACGCATACCAGGACGAGTCGTTCAAGCAAGGCTTCGCCCGCGGGCGCGCGTATCTGCGCTCCGGCACGCGCAGGGCGGCCTGAGCCGCGTCAGGCCGCCTGCACGCCCGGCAGGTCGAGCTCGACGATGCGCAGCGCCGAGCGGTCGGGCTCGACGTGCTGGAGCAGGAGCGGGAGCGAGACGTTGTAGACGGGGGCGCCGTCGCGGGTGCGCCCCTCGAGTCGTCCGCGGTGGGCGTGACCGTGAAAGACCGCGGCGACGGGATACCGGGTGAGCGGCTCCTCCAGCCGGCTCGAGCCGAGGAACGGATAGATCTCCGCCGGCTCGCCCTCGAGCGTCACGTGGATCGGCGAGTAGTGCAGCAGCGCCACGCGAAGCGGCGTGCGCAGCTTCGCGAGCGCGGTCTCGAGCTTCAGGGCTTCGCCCACCGCCTCGTGGACGAACGCCTTGATGCTCGGCTCGCCCCACGGCTGGAGCGCGCGCTCGCCGAACCCGCCGGCGAAGCCCTTGACGCCCGCGAATCCGACACCGCCGATCTCGATGCTGTCGCCGTCCAGGATGTGCACGCCCGCTTCCTTGAGGATGGCGACGACGGCGTCGGCCTTGCCCGCCTCGTAGTCGTGGTTGCCGAGCACGGCGATGACCGGCGACTTCGCAGCGGCGAGATCCTTGGCGAGCAGCCGGGCCTCGTCCTCCAGCCCGTGGTCGGTCAGGTCGCCGCACAGCAGTAGCACGTCGGCGTTCTGCGCCGCGTGGGCGAACAGCGGCTGCAGGAGCGCGCTCGGAGACTTCGGGACGTGCAGATCGCCGACCGCGGCGATCCGGATCCGGCCGGATCCCGTCATGCAGCGGCCGCCGGCGGCTCGCGATGCTCGATGGCGTCCGTCCAGCGCGCTATGTCGTCGACGGTCATGGTACCGAGCGACAGGCGCGCGTCCCGATACCCCCAGGACTCGATGTCCATCAGGTACTGTGCGCGGGAGAGGAGCGTGCCGTTGCACAGACGCTCGTCGGGGACCGGTGTGTCGATCTCCCGCGTCAACCGATCGGTCAGCTCCCGCATCACGGCGGCGGGGATGCGCCACCGCTCGCCGGGGTACACGAAGCCGAACAGTACGAGGTGGCTCACGAGCACCCGCCAGTGCGGGCCGAACCGCCGCAGGAGGCGCTTCCAGTCGAGCCCCGGTGCGCACGCGCGGAGCAGGTGGGCGACATCGGCGCCGTCGTAGCGCTCGCGCTCCATGATCCAGGACTTCGACCAGATCGTCTCCTCGGGCGGACAGAGCTTGACGGGGACGCCGAGCACCGTGGCGTCGACGGCGTACGTGAACCAGTCGTCGTCCACGACGGCGACACCGTTACCCGCGCTGAAGATGATGTCGATGAGGCCCTCCGCCGTGACCGCCTTGGCGAGCCAGTGCGGGAACGTGATCTCGGTGTGGCAGCCGACCGTCGCCAGCGCGGCGAG
>Ga0070708_100003419_pt1 | contig 12428 bp, 12 predicted proteins | sample KBSK5503metaG_FD_65469 | JGI IMG/M metagenome (GOLD analysis project Ga0070708, IMG submission 65469) | Corn, switchgrass and miscanthus rhizosphere microbial communities from Kellogg Biological Station, Michigan, USA - KBS K5-50-3 metaG | ecosystem: Host-associated > Plants > Roots >...
GTCGAGCCGTTTCTCAACACGAATACTGCCGATGCCGAAAATATTCGCGACGTTGATAATACCTATCCCGCGAACTTCCATGTGATTGCGCGTGAGCTCGGGCGCCGTCGCCATTAATTCCCGGCCCTCCAGCGAGGTGATTCGTGTCACATCATCGGCCACCAGGCTGTAACCACGTTCGATCAAGCCGAGCACGCACTCGCTCTTACCGATACCACTGGCGCCACGGATCAAAACGCCGACTCCGAGAATATCGACCATACTGCCGAATTCTGTAACGGTGGGGGAAAAATCCACCTCCAGAGCGATCGTGGCGGCGTTAATAAACTTCATCGTTATCATCGGAGTACGAAAGACAGCGATCTTTTCCTCCGTGGCTGTCGCCAAAAGCGCTGGATCAAGATGTGCCCCACGCGAAATCACCAGACAGGGAATTTTTTTGGCGCAAAGATCGCGAAATCGTTGCACCCGCACTTTCTCCGACAAGCTCTTCAGGTAAGTGTTTTCGGCTGCGCCCAGAACCTGAACGCGTTTTTCCGCGAAATAACTGAAGAAACCTGAGAGGGCGAGACCAGGACGGTTGATGGTGGGCTCCCGAATCTTGCGATGGAATCCGACGCGCGGTCCATCCAGTTTCATCTGCAGCTTCTCCGCATGCGAGTTGTAAAAGCTCTCCACTGTGACGACCGGCACACTTTTTCGCTGATCGCTGGTCGAAGTGACTGTCAAGGTCGCTGAAGGCGCTGGCATGAGCGTCTAACTTGTAATGCGGATGGCGTGTAATTTCCAATTCGCAGTGGGAAACGACTCGCTGGCCCTCTACGGTCTGAAGAACCGCCGGCGACTAATGATGTTGTAGGGGCAGGCGCGCCGCCTGCCATGTTATCCATTTATATGGCATCCGCCGCGAATTCCCGTCTGATTGCGATGGGAATGCTTTAATGACGAAATCCGAATGACGAATGCCGAAGGAAGCTCGAAACCCTAATGACGAATATTGTAGCCACCGGCCTGTGGCCGGTTGGGCGGAAACCCGGACGGCGCACAGCGCCGTGGCAACAGCTCATTCCCGGCTCGTCATTCCTTCGTCATTCGGATTTCGTCATTCCCATTACATCCTGAATCGTTCGCCCAAATATAGCTGCCGGCTGATCGGGTCGTTAATGAGAAAATCTTTGCTGCCTTCACTTTCGACCCGCCCTTCGTAAATCAAGTAGGCACGGTCGACGATCGACAGCGTCTCGCGCACGTTGTGATCAGTAATCATGATGGCGAGACCTGATTTGCGCAGGTTCACAATGATTTGCTGCACATCATAAACTGCGATTGGATCGACGCCACTGAACGGCTCGTCCAACATCAGCAACTTTGGCTTGGTCACGAGCGATCGCGCGATGGTCAACCTTCGCTTTTCGCCGCCGCTCAAAGTAAGTGCCTGATTTTTCGCGATCCGCTCAATTCCAAATTGGTGAAGCAACTGATCACAACGATTCCGCCGTTCTACTTTGCTTAACGGCAGCGTTTCCAAAATCGCCATGATGTTTTGTTCCACAGTCATTTTACGGAAAATCGATTCTTCCTGTGGCAAATAACCCATTCCCAGTCGCGCCCGTTTGTACATTGGATAATTCGTCACGTCGGTGCCGGAAAAAATAACGCGCCCGCTGTTGGGCCGGACCAGGCCGACAATCATATAAAAGCTGGTCGTTTTTCCGGCACCGTTCGGTCCCAGCAATCCGACGATCTCGCCGGCCGCGACCTTGAGATCAACCCCATTCACGACGGCGCGACCGCCGTAAATCTTGACCAGTTGATCGGCGAAGAGAACCTTCTCCGTCTCGGCCGGATGCGGCGCAGCGAATTTCGGACTCGCCGCTGGTGCAGTTTCACTAATCATTCTTTTGCCGCTGGTGACGCCTTGTGTTCCGGTTTGCCCTTCCCTTTATGTTCGTCTTTGGGTTTTCCGCCGGGTTTGGTTTCGCCCTTTCCATCGGCTTTCCCGCCTTCTTGATCATCTTTCGGCTGCTGCCGAATCTCGGTCCGACTGGGGCCATGTGTCGTCAATTGTCCATCCTGATTGATCAACATAACTGTGTCGGGGCTCGTCGCGATATGCGTATTTTCTCCCTGCATAACACGCGGTGTTCCTTTGAGCTCAACATCACCGTTTGAAGCCGTGTAGGTGGCCGTATCGGAACGCCCAACAGCGTGGGTCGGAGGCCCCCCGTTAGGGTCGGGCCGATCGCGAACCACACCGACGTTGCCTTCCGCAATCGCTTTCTCCAGTCCTTGATTTTCCCCTTTTGAAATAAACACGGTCAGTTTGTCGCTTTGCAGATTGAAGCGCGGATCAGTCACCTTCACATGTCCGGTAAAAATGCCCATGCTTTTGTTCGAATCAAAAAATGCTTCGTCCGAATAAATTTCGGTGGTGGTGGGTTCATTCGAACCTGGGACAGTGCTTTCACCAAGGAATTTGTTCGGCGGTGATTTGTCGCCCTTTTCGGCTGCTGGTTTAGCCGGGCTTTTTGCCGCCAGCGGGGCGCTGGCGGACGAAGACGCCTTTTGCGCCGGCAATGGCGCCGCGGTTCCGGCCAGGAGCACGGCTGATAGGAAAAGGAGCCTTATCATTCCTTCTTTTGCTGAATTAGCTTCGATTGACTCGTGATAACCATTTTCACATTGCCGATCATTCGGCCGGTCCGCGTGTTGGTGTCGAATTGGATGGCATCACCTATAATGTTGAAATCTGCACGCTTAACCGTAGCCCGTTCCTGCGAGCTAAGGATTTTCGTCTTTAAATCAAAGACCGACGTTTGCATATCTATTTGCAAATCAACCTGGCTCTCAGGGGTGAAGGTCGTGATCTTAAGATCCTGAAATCGAATATGCTCTTCGTCGAGACGCCGTGCCGTGCTGGCGATAAATTTGCCGCGCAGATGGCCTTCGCTATCAAAATCCGGGAGAACCACACCCTTTGCCTCGTGACCGATCGGCAGCGGTATGTTGGTTAAGCTCTGTTCGCCCGGCGATACGCTGGCGGTGGCACTCGGCATCTTCTTCTTTTTCCCTGGTTTGTTTTTGCCTTTCTCCTTCTCGGCCAAGCTGGACCCGACTGAAGCGAGCAGCGCAATGAGCAAGAGCAGTAACAATGAAAATAGCGCGCCGCCACGCAAGGCGCGCGTGCTACGACACGGCAGCATGAATTGCTTTTAACATGCGCAAATGCTTCGGCAAATTCTTTAGCGGAACCTGATTGGGGCCATCCGACAGGGCGCGCCCTGGATTTTCGTGCACTTCCATAAAGATCCCGTCACAACCCACAGCCATGGCCGCACGCGCCAGGACCGGAGCCAGAACACTATCGCCCGAGGTCGTATCCCCTGCTCCGCCCGGTCGCTGGACGGAATGCGTCGCATCGAAGATGACGCGATAGCCCGCTTCGCGCATCCAGTGAAGCGACCGCATATCGGCAACGAGATTGTTATAGCCGAAGGTCGTGCCGCGCTCGGTGAAACAAAACTTGTCATTCCCAAATGCGCTCATTTTCTGAGCAATGTTCTTGACGTCCCAGGGGGCGAGAAACTGGCCCTTCTTCACGTTGATCGCGCGTCCGGTCTCGGCCGCCGCGCGCAGTAAATCCGTTTGCCGGCAGAGAAAAGCCGGTATTTGCAACATATCGATCTTATCGGCGGCAATCTCAGCTTCAGCCGGCGAGTGCACATCGGTGGTCACAGGAATTTTCAATTCGCGTCCAATGGTCGACAAAATCTCGCAGCCTTCATTCGCACCGATCCCACGAAACGAGCGAACCGAAGTGCGGTTTGCCTTGTCGTAAGAAGCCTTGAAGATCAGATCGACACTTTCCTCGTGCGCAATAGCTACGATCCTTCGCGCCATTCGCCAGACGAACTTCTCGGATTCAATCACGCATGGCCCAAGAATAAACGCCGGACGTTTTCCGCCGATGATGACTTTGCCAACGTGAAGCGGTTTCGGTTTCAAGATATCGGGACTGTAGCGGCGGTCTCTGACCGTCGCACTAATTTTACCGGCGCTCAGACACCACCGCTCCAGAAGGACCAGTTCGCCGTAATAGGTCGACAATCCCGAACGGGAGATAAAGCACGATAAAAAAGACCAGGGCCAGTCCGTGCATTTGTATTAAATAGAGCGGCCGCCAGTCGGAGAGAAAACTCAGGAGCGAAAAGGCTTCCGGTTTGTGCAGGAGGAAGCCGTAATTATATCCCGTGTAAGCATCAGCCATGACCGTGATGACGAAGTAGAGTTCGGTCCAAAGAAATACGCGCACGATCGCCATCGGATAAGGCCGGTATTTGTGCACCAGCATCAAAAAAACCACGCCAGCAATGATACCGGAATGCGAAATGAAAAAGCTGAAAAATCGGAAATCGGGAAAACCGTAAGGCAAATTGGGGGTCAAAACTGCTTGCAGGGTTCCGCCAATGCCCCAGAAATACGCGACCTCAAACCAGCGTTGATTTCCAGACAACATCGCGACGATCACGACGACCATTCCCCAATCGCAAAGTTGAAGCGGCAAAATTTGTTGCCAGCTGACCGCGCCAAATTGGCGAACCCGCATCATATAGAAGATGTAATTAAAAATAAGCAGCGCGGAGAGCGAAAAGACTATAGCCCGTTCCGCCAGCTGCGATTTTGTCCGGACCACAATCGCTGCCAGGATAAACGGCACCGCTATGGTCAGAAAAATGACAGTTAAGTGCGCCGCACCGAATGCGTGAAAAAAATGTTTCGGCTCCTCCATGGCGACAGAGACAAGGACCTATGTTGGGAAACTCCAAATTCCAAGCACCAACATCCAAAGAAACGCCAAACCACAATACTCAAATGAACGCTCCTCCCGTATTTCAGAGCTTGATGATTGGAGCTTTTTTGGAGCTTGGGTGTTGGAATTTGGATTTTCGGAGCGCGCGAGCGCTACCGTATCACCCACAGATTGCACGGAATCACATCCGTGATCCAGGCCATGTTGCTCGGGAGCGATTGCTCGATCGATGGGGGCACGGGCACGACCAGTAGATCCGCATCGATCGATTGCACGAAATCGGCCGCGGCAAAGCCGGTATTGCCCCGAATGCAACGCACCTCGACCGGCACTTTAGTCGTTCCGGCCGAGAGAACGAATTTTTCCAACTCGGCTTCTTCATCGGCCGAGCTTTTCACTTTCCCATTTCCAACGACCTGAAGTGAAGCGCGCGCCTGATCGAATGTCGTGATGACGCGGATGACGTAGAGACATTCGCTCCTTTCGGCGGCGGCCAGTTGCAATGTTTTTTTCAATGCTTCAAGCGCATGCTCGGAGTTCTCCGCAATGAAAACGATCTTGCGCAGGGCCTTTGGTTCGGCTTCCGGCTTTGTGAAAAGCATGACCGAACAAACGGCCTCCCGGACAAGCCTTCGCGCGACATTGCCCAGAAATTGATGCAACACGAGTTCTTTCTCGAGCGCACCGGCCACAATCATATCGATCTTGTTTGCGGTGAGTGCGCGCAAAATCCCGGTGGCAGGATCGCCCTGCTCATAATAGATGATCGATTCCGACGGCAGCGATAATTGCACGAGGACATCCCGAAATTTGGCCGCGGTTTCTTCAGTGGGTTCCCCTACATAGATCAGGCGAAGATCGGAAGAAAACCGGTCCCGAATCCGTTTGGCTTCCGAGAGCACTTGCAAGAAACGGGGGGAAAAAGTGCTTGCTACAGCAATGGTGCGGTAGGGCGAGGAATTTGACATCAAAAGGGTTAAATTACCTTCCGCGGTTCGGCATCGATCGGCAACTCGAATACGTCGGATCTTTGCTGTTTGATGTTTGAGGTTTGATGTTTGAAGTTTCGCCCGCTATGCGGCGTGCTATTTATCCCGGAAGTTTTGATCCAGTTACCAACGGCCACGTCGACGTGGTCGAGCGAGCGCGGAAGCTGTTCGACGAAGTGATTGTAGCGCTGGCGCAGAACGACGAAAAGCAGCCCTTGTTCCCTTTGCCGGAGCGTCTCGATTTATTGCAACAGACTGTCGGTAAAATGGAAAACGTCCGGATCGCTCAATTCCACGGATTGCTTGTCGATTTCGCCGCGGCGCAAGAAGCCAGCGCCGTGATCCGCGGTTTACGCGCCGTTTCCGATTTCGAGTTCGAATTTCAGATGGCACTCATGAACCGAAAGTTGGAGAGCAGCGTGGAAACAATTTTTTTGATGCCAAAGGAGGAGTACACTTATTTGAGTTCGCGGTTAGTGAAGGAAATCGCGCGCCTCGGCGGCGATGTTTCCAAATTTGTGCCGGACGTAGTTGCTAAAGCGCTGCGGATAAAGTTCGCGCCATGAAAATCCACCTAAAACAAATTCCAGCGGAAGGTTTGCACGCTGCCGGAGAAGAAGATTGCTTGCTCCCGAATTTGGAGGCCGATGGAATCCGCTGTGCTGGTCCCCTGCATTACGATTTGGAAGTTGGAATTTCTGCGGGCGCGCTTTGGGCCAATGGTTCGCTTAAGCAACCGGTCGAGTTGCGCTGCGTTTCGTGCCTGGAAAAATTCGTGCACGATGTCAAGGTACCGGCCTTTGCGCTGCACACAGAATTGCAGGGCCCAGAGACGGTCGATCTCACGCCCTACATGCGGGAAGATATTTTGTTGAACATGCCCGCTCATCCCCATTGCGACCGTGATGGGGGACGAAAATGCAATGCGGCAACGCCGGAAAACTTAACCAGCCTTGAGCAACAAGAGCAGGAAGCGAAACGGGAACACGACTGGGAAATGCTGGATCGGCTAAAGATCGAGAAACGTTGAATCATTACATCGTGAATCGTCAAATCGCCAAGCGGCGCGTCACGATTCACGATTCTCGAATCTCGTGGCCCCATTGTCTTTTTACCAAAACATGCTTTCATAGCCGGCTCACATGGGAGTTCCAAAGCGCAAAACTTCAAAGATGCGGTTGCGCACGCGCAAGGCGGCCAATCGCTGGCACGCGCCGAATTTGAGCAAGTGTCCGCAGTGCGGGAGCACCGCTCCTTCGCATGTGGCCTGTCCCTCGTGCGGCTATTACAAGGGACGTCAGGTTCTGACCGTCAGCGGGAAATAATGTAGAAAGCGGCTAAGCGGCACGTAAGCCGCTTCTACTTGCAATTACCCTCTGAAGTTCGCAAGATTTCCCGTTGTGAGAATCGCATTGGATGCGATGGGCGGTGATTTCGGACCGCCTAATCTGGTCGCTGGTGCCGTCATGGCGCTACGCGCGTATCCCCACATCACGAAACTTTTTCTCGTTGGTGACTCCGCCAAGATTGAATCGGAACTGACGAAACACGGCTGCACCGACGGCCGAATCGAAATCTTCCACGCGTCACAAGTTGTGGACATGAGCGATGGCGCGGTTGAAGCCGTTCGGCGGAAAAAAGACTCGTCCGTCAGTCGCGCCGTCGATCTCGTTAAACGTGGTCAGGCCGATGCAATCGTGAGTGCCGGCCATACTGGAGCCGCCGTCGCAGCGTCAATAATTAAGCTGCGCACCCTACCAGGCGTGGAACGACCAGGCATCGCGTCGTTGATTCCGACGGAAGCGAACGTGTTCGTCTTGATCGATGCCGGCGCAAATGTCGATGCTCGCCCGATGCACCTGGTCCAATATGGAATTATGGGCACAGTCTACTCGCGCCACGTTCTCGGTTATCAGAATCCCACCGTCGGACTGATGTCGATCGGCGCCGAAGACGTTAAAGGAACCGGTCTTACCAAGGAAGTTTTCAAACTGCTTCGGGAAAGTTCCTTAAATTTCCGGGGCAACATCGAGGGACGCGATCTTTTTGAGAACCCGTGCGAAGTCGTTTTGTGCGACGGGTTCGTCGGCAACGTGGTTTTGAAAACCTGCGAATCAATCGCGCACGCGATTTTCACCTGGCTGAAGCACGAATTGAAAAAAAGTCCCGTGCGTCAAATCGGCGCGTCGATGGCAAAAGGAGCATTCACAGCCATACATAAGAAGACGAACTGGGAAGATTACGGCGGAAGTCCGCTACTGGGAGTGAATGGCATTTGCATTATTGCGCACGGGACCAGCACCCCCCTGGCCATCCAAAACGCGCTGCGGGTGGCGGCCGAATCGATTGAACAACAGGTGAACCCGCATATTATCGAGGAAGTTCGCCGTTACAATGAAACGACAGCCGCGCTCGAGCCCGCACTCCGCTAAAACGCAGCGGACTGTCTCGATCATCGGAACCGGCAGCTACGTGCCGGACAAAATTCTAACGAACGAAGATCTGTCGCGCATGGTCAACACCACCGACGAATGGATTACCACGCGCACCGGAATCAAAGAGCGGCGCATCGCTGCCAAGGACGAACACACCAGCGATATGGCGGCCAAGGCCGCACTGAAAGCGCTCGAGCAGGCAAAGATTTCACCGAAAGAAATCGATCTACTGCTGGTCGCGACCGCGACGCCCGACATGCTCTTTCCCGCGACCGCCTGTTTTGTGCAGAAAAAAATCGGCGCAACCAAGGCGGCGTGTCTGGATATCTCAGCCGCCTGTGCGGGATTCATTTTTGGAATCGAAATCGCCCAGCAATTCATCACCTCGCACACCTATGACACGGTGCTCGTGATCGGCGCGGAAAAATTGACCTCAATCACAAATTGGACCGATCGCAATACTTGCGTGCTTTTCGGTGACGGCGCGGGCGCGGCTGTTTTGCGTCATCGGGGCAGCGCCCATGGCGTGATCAGCACACATATCGGGAGCGATGGTCAGTACAGCGATATTTTGTTTATGCCCGGCGGTGGTTCACGCTGCCCGATCACGCGAGATAATGTCGATCTCAACCTGGCCACAATTCACATGACCGGTAAGGAAGTTTACAAGCAAGCGGTCATTGCCATGATTAGCGCTGCCCAGAAGGCGCTTGCGGACGCTGGGCTAAGCATCGAGGACATTTCGTGTGTAATTCCTCATCAGGCGAATTTGAGAATCATCGAAGCCATTGCTGATCGACTCGGCATTCCGCTCGAGAAGTTTTATGTGAATCTTGACAAATACGGCAACACATCCGCGGCCGCGGTCGCCATGGCACTCGACGAAGCAAATCGCACTGGCCGCATTAAAGCGGGTGATTATGTGCTCATGGTGGTGTTCGGGGGCGGCCTCACATGGGCGAGCACGGTGATTGAGTGGTGAGCCTCCGGCGGCGTTAAAAGGTTAAAAAGTGTTACAATGTTACATGGGAGGAGGTCCTTGCCGTTTGTAACTTTGTAACCTTTGTAACTTTTTTAACATTTCCCAAACTCATGCTAACTCACGCGTATCTCAACCGGGTTACTCGACTGTCGTGCGAAATGACTGTTTGTTGACGACATGGAACGCCGCCTGACCGCTATCCTCGCCGCCGACGTAGTCGGCTATAGCCGGCTGATGGGTGCCGATGAGGCCGGCACGCTCGCGGCACTAAAGACGATTCGAACTGATTTTATCGAGGGCAAAATCGCCGAGCATCAAGGACGGATCGTGAAGCTGACTGGCGACGGCATGCTGGTGGAATTCCCAAGTGTCGTGAGCGCGCTGGCGTGCGCGGTGGAGGTGCAGCGTGGAATGCAGGAGCGAAATGCGGATGTGCCAGGGGATCGCCGCATTCAATTTCGCATTGGCATTAACCTCGGCGACGTGATCGTTGAAGGAAATGATATTTACGGCGATGGCGTCAATGTCGCCGCGCGCCTGGAGAGCATTGCAACACCCGGCGGGATCGCCATATCTCACTCGGTGCGAGATCATGTCGGCAATCGGCTGGATCTTGTTTTCGAAGATTTGGGTGAGCAGCAACTCAAGAATATCGAGAGACCGATTCGGGTTTATAATGTGTCCGTGGAAAACAGCGCGGCGCGAGCCACCCAGGACACATCATCCTTGCGAGACGAACGACCATCCATCGCTGTCCTCCCGTTCAATAATATGAGCGGCGACGCGGAACAGGAGTATTTCAGCGATGGGATTACCGAGGATATCACCACGGATCTCTCCAAAATCTCCGGGCTTCAGGTGGCTGCACGCAACGCGGCGTTCACTTACAAAGGCAAACCGGTAAAGGTGCAGCAGGTAGCTCAGGAGCTGGGCGTGGATTTTATTTTGGAGGGCAGCGTCCGTAAAGCCAGCTCACGCGTGCGAGTGACGGGCCAGCTGATTGACAGCCGGAACGGCAAGCATGTCTGGGCCGAACGTTTCGATCGCGATCTCACCGATATTTTCGCCATACAGGACGAGATTACTCACGCCATCGTGGAACAGCTCAAGGTCAAGCTATTACCGCAGGAGAAGAAATCGATCGAGCAGGCGCCGACGGACAACGTCGAAGCTTATACTTATTATTTAAGAGGTCGAGAGTTCCTGCAGCGGCACACGAAGGCCTATTATGTTTTGGCCAAACGGATGTTTGCCAAGGCGCTCGAATTGGATCCGAATTACGCGCGGGCCTACGCCGGTATTGCGGACTGCGATTCCTTCCTGGACCTGCATTATCATGTCCGTGCCGGGATCGAAAACATTTTCGCTAACGCAGAGAAAGCACTGGCCCTAGATGACCGGTTGTCGGAAGCACATGCCTCACGCGGACTCGCCCTTTCTGTTTCAAGGCGGTACGATGAGGCCCGCCAGGAATTTGAGCAGGCCATCGCTCTCGATCCTAACTCTTTTGAAGCCCATTACCTCTACGCGCGGGCCAGCTTCGCGCAGGGCAAACTCGAGCGCGCCGCGGAGTTGTTCGAGCGCGCCGCGGAAATCAAACCCGACGACTATCAATCGGTCATCCTTTTGATCCAAATTTACCGCTCGCTCGGGAGAAAGGAAGATATTCCCGGGGTGGCCCGGAAGGGGATTGAACTATGCGAACGCGAGATGACCCTTCATCCCGAGGATCCCAGGCCGGCTTACCTCGGCCTCGCCGCACTTGTCGCCTTGGGTGAAAAGGAGCGCGCCCGAGAATGGATCTCGCGCGCCTTGGTCATCGAACCGGATGATATCCTGACCCAATACAACGTGGCTTGCGCATGCACCGATTTGGGCGATACCGATGCGGCGCTCGATCTGCTGGAACGCATTCTCCCTAAGGCCGGTCAAGAGCTTCAAGAGTGGATCAAGCACGACTCCGACTTCGATCCACTCCGCAGCCATCCACGGTTTCAGAAAATACTGGAACTGATCGGGGCGGGTTAAGCGTCGCGACTATGTTCTGATGTCGTTTTCGGGGGCGAGCTGACCCCGGGGCAACACGGTGATCGAATAGTGATGGGAACGTTGAGCGTTGAACCGTTGAAGCGAGTATTGTTCGACGATATCCTTAACGGATTCTTGCGCTTCAACCCTTTATCGCTTTAACCCTTGAACGCTGTGTTCATCGAAACCCACGCTCATCTCGATTATCCCGACTTCGCGAACGACTTCGACGACGTGCTCCGCCGCGCCACCGAAGCCGGCGTCACGCGCATCATCACAATCGGCACTTCTGTCGAGAGCAGCCGGCGGGCGATCGAGCTCGCGGAAAAGCATCCGAATGTCTACGCAGTGGTTGGCGTTCATCCTACTTATGCCGATCAGGCGGGAGAAGATATCATAACGCCATTGCGCGACCTCGCGAAAAGTCGGCGTGTCGTTGCCATCGGCGAAACCGGCCTCGATTATCATCGATTACCAAGTATCGAGGCGGCGAAAGGAAAGAAGGTGCAAGTATTCTCTCGCGCGTTACAAGGGGAGACCGATGAGGAAATCGAAGCTCAGATTCAAGACGGCGCTTATAAATCGAAACAGGCAAGTTTGTTTCAACAACAACTCGATCTCGCTGTCGAACTTGGCTTGAACGTCGTTATCCATCAGCGCGACGCTTGGGACGACACTCTCGAAATCATGCGACCGTACACGGATAAGTTGCGCGGCGTGTTCCATTGCTTCGGCGGCACGCTCGAGCAAGCAAATGAAGTTATCGGTCTTGACCATCTCGTTTCTTTCACGGGGATCGTGACTTTCAAAAACGGCGCCGCCGTGCGAGAAGTCGCGGCACAAATCCCGCTTTGGAAATTCATGGTGGAAACAGATTGCCCATATCTTGCGCCGGTCCCCTTCCGCGGAAAACGTTGCGAACCCGCGCACACACGCATCGTGGCCGAAACGATCGCGGCCGCGCGCGGCATCTCCTTGGAAGAAGTTGCCGAAGCAACCACCGAGACGGCGGAACAATTCTTTCGATTTAACCGCGGATGAGAACGGAAGGTCGATCGAGCGCTTCGCGCACGATGTTGAATCATAAGCGCTTCGCGCTCAATTTGCGCGGCATAGCCGCGGCTCTGTTAGCATCGCGCGCGGAGCGCCCGATCCACCTCCGTTATCTTCTTCTTAGCAGCATC
>Ga0070708_100003420_pt1 | contig 12428 bp, 11 predicted proteins | sample KBSK5503metaG_FD_65469 | JGI IMG/M metagenome (GOLD analysis project Ga0070708, IMG submission 65469) | Corn, switchgrass and miscanthus rhizosphere microbial communities from Kellogg Biological Station, Michigan, USA - KBS K5-50-3 metaG | ecosystem: Host-associated > Plants > Roots >...
TGGCCGTTCTGGCGGCCTGGGAGCTGCTCGTGCCCAAACCGCCGAAGCCTCCCGCGAGGGCCCCCACCAATGTCCCACCGCCCCCGGCCACGGTTGTCGCCGCGGGTCCGGCTGGCGCCGTTCCCCCTCCCGAGCCGGCTGCCCGCAGTCTTCCCGCCCCCGTCGCCGGCCGCGAGGAGAAAACGGCTGTAATCGAAAACGGCCTCGTTCGGGCGACGTTTTCCAACCGCGGCGCCGTGCTGACGTCGCTTCTATTGCTTCAGCACACCGACGATCAGAAGAAACCCCTCGATCTCGTGCGCCAGTTGCCAGGCTCCTCGAGCCGGCCGTTGGCCCTCGAATTCCCCGGCAACCCGGAATTGACGCGCCGGGTCGCCGACGCGCTCTTCGCCCTGGAGCGTCCGTCGGAGCGCGCGGTGCGTTTCTCGTATGCCGACGACGCGGTCTCCGTGACGAAGGAAGCGCGATTCGCGGGGGGATACCTCTTCGACATCAAGGTCTCCGTCATGGGACCTTCCTACACGCTCATCGCCGCGGAGGGGCTCCGCAATTTGAGTTCCGAGGAGCAGGCCTCGCGCTACGTGATGCCCGCGACCGCGATCGTCTCGACGGCCAGCGGTCTGTCGCGGGAGCGCCCCGAGAAGCTGGACCCAAGCGGGTCGAAATGGCCGCTCGCGGACCGCGGCTTCGTCGGGCTCGAAGATAATTATTTCCTGGCCGTCCTCCTGCCACGCCAGAGCGTGACGGCCGTCGCTTTTCCCGTGCCGTTGAAGGACAAGGAGGGCAAGCCCGCCCCGACCGTCGGCGCTGGGCTCGCTGCCCAGGGGGAGATCACGGCCCGCGCCTACTACGGCCCCAAGGACGTCGAGATCCTGGAAAGCCTGAACCTGGGGCTCGAGAAGACCGTGGACTTCGGCTGGTACGGGATCCTCGCGCGGCCTCTGTTGTGGTTGCTGAAGCGCACCTACGGCTGGATCGGCAACTGGGGCGCGGCGATTCTGCTGGTGACTCTCGCCATCCGGATCCTCCTCTTCCCGCTCATGCACAAGAGCTACGCCTCGATGAGGAAGATGCAGAAGCTCGCGCCGAAGATGAACGCCATCCGGGACAAGTACAAGAAGGCCAAGAGCGACACAGCGCAGCGGCGGAAGATGAACGAGGAGCTCATGAAGCTCTATCAGGCCGAAGGCTACAACCCGATGAGCGGGTGCTTTCCGATCCTCCTGCAGCTGCCGATTCTCGTGGCGTTCTACAACGTTCTCTCGCGCGCGATCGAGCTGCGTCACGCGCCGTTCGTTCTCTGGATCACGGATCTTTCCGCAGTGGACCGGACGTACGTGCTCCTGATCCTGATGACCGTGACGATGTACGTGCAGCAGGCGATGACCCCGACGACGGTCGACCCCGCGCAGAAAAAGATCTTCATGGCGATGCCGCTCATCTGGGGGTTCTTCCTGAAGGACATGCCGTCGGGACTCGTCCTCTACTGGCTTTTCTCCAACGTCTTGACGATCCTGCAGCAAGTCCTCATCCAGAAGCTCGGGAGCAAGGACGAGCCGGACGTCGAGAAGCCCGCGAGGTTGAAACGCGTGCGCGCGTGAGCGAGACAGGAGAGCGCAGACATGAGATACGAGGGGAAGACAGAAACCGACGCCGTCCAAGCCGCGGCCGAGGCCCTGGGAGTCCCGGCCGCGGATCTCCAATACCGCGTGGTCCGGGACGAGAGGTCCTTCTGGGGCGGACGGGTCGTCGAGATCGAGCTTGACGAGCCGCGGAGAGCCGGGCGCCCGGCGCCGAAGGTCGAGAGTCCGGCGGAGGAAGCCGCGGGGCCAGGCTCTGGCCTCGAACTCTCTCCGTCGCCGGGCGCGGAGCGCCCGCCGCGGCCGATAGCCGAGAGCCCGCGAGCCGGGGCTCCGGAGGGAGCGATGGATGAGGAGGCGTTTGCGGCCGTCGAGGCGGCCCTGACGGAGCTCCTCTCGGCGGCGGGCTTCTTCGTCGAGATCCGGCGCCGTCCGGGCAGCGAGATGCTCTTCGAGCTCATCGGCGACGACGTCGAGCCGCTGCTGGCCGGCGGCGGCGAAGGGTTGAGCGGCCTCGAAGTGCTGACCGGCCGCATCGCCTCGAAGCAGCTCGGCCGCCCCGTCTATCCGCGCCTGGACGCCGAAGGATTCCGGGCCCACCAGCGCGAGTCTCTCGAAGAGCTCGCCCTGCGTTCGGCGCAAGAGGCCAAGCGCACTCGGAGCCCGCAGCTTCTTCCGCCGCTTTCGCCGGCTGAGCGGCGCTTGGTCCATCTCGCTCTCGCGGAGGACCCGGACGTGGAGACTCAAAGCGAAGGCGAGGGTTTCTTGAAGAGGGTGGCAGTCCGACCCAAGGCCGGCTAATCAGTCGAGAGCCGAATAGTCAATAGTCGATGCCTGGTCGTCACTATCGACCGAACTTCTCCCGATGCGCCCCCAGACGGAATCCTTCCTCGACACGATCGCGGCCCTGGCAACGCCGATCGGACGCTCGGCGCTGGCCCTGCTGCGGGTCTCCGGCCGGGAGTGCGGCAGGATTCTGAGGGCCGTGACACGGGGCCTGCCGGCACAGATCGAGCCCCGCCGCCCGTATCTCGTCTCCTTCGTGGACGCTTCGGGACAGGCGCTTGATCGTGGACTCGCCACGTTCTTCGCGGGTCCCGCCTCCGCGACCGGCGAGGATGTGGCCGAGCTCTCGATTCACGGCAGCCCCGTTGTGGCCGAAAGGATGCTGGCCGCTCTCATCGCCGCGGGGGCGCGCGGGGCGCGGGCGGGGGAGTTCACCGAGCGCGCCTTTCTCCTGGGGAAGATGGACCTCCTCGAGGCGGAGGCCGTGCGGGACTTGATCGAGGCGCGCACCGAGGCCGCGGCCAGGCTCTCGGCCCGCCGGCTGGAAGGCGCGCTCTCCCGAAAGCTCAACGAGGTCCGGGAGGATCTCGCAGCCGCCGCGGCCGGGCTCGCCTCGACGATTGACTTTGCCGAAGACGTGGGAGAAGTGCTTGCCCCGGAGGCCTTCTCGAAACTGGAGACCGCGGCCGCCGCTCTCTCTCGGCTGGCCGCGACCTACGAAACGGGGAGGCTCCTGGCCTCGGGCTGTCGCGTGGTAATCCTCGGGCGGCCCAACGCCGGCAAGTCTACCCTCTTCAACGCGGTTCTCGGCACTTCCCGCGCGATCGTCACGGACACTCCGGGGACGACCCGCGACACGCTCCATGCGACGGTCGACGTGGGCGGAGTTCCCGTCGAGATCGTGGACACGGCCGGGCTGCGCGAGTCGGGGGACGCAGTCGAGAGAATCGGCGTGGAGCGTGCGAGGGATGCGGGGAGGGCGGCCGACCTGGTGCTCTACGTCTTCGACGCCGCGCAAGGATGGAACGGGGAAGACGCCGACGCGCTGGCCGGCTTAGACGGCCGGCCGTTCGTCGTCATCGCCAATAAGATCGACAAGCTCGCCGGGAAAATCCCTGCGGGGACCCCCGCGGCAGCGCGTCCCTTCTCGGGGATCTCCCACGATGCGGGGAAGAAACTCGCCCGGATCCTGGCGGAGTCGGTGGCCCGCGACATTTCGACCGAGTCCGCTTCCGAGATTCTTTCCTCGCTTCGAGAGCGCGACCTGGTCGAGCGCGCCCGAGCGGCGACGTCGGACGCCCTGGAAGCTCTGGCCCGCGGCGACTCTCCCGAGTACGCGGCCACGCATCTCGACGCTGCTCTGGATGCCCTGGCGGACCTTGCCGGCGAGACGACTTCCGAGGATGTATTGCGCCAGATCTTTTCCACGTTCTGTATCGGCAAGTAACAAGCTTTTCTTGGGGACTGGGGGACTGGGGGACTGGGAGAATCAAGACGATGACACTTAAGTTGCCTTCGCCCAGTCACCCAGTCACGCCGTCTCCCAGTCAGAAGGTTGGCCCATGAGATTCGAAGTCCTGGTCATCGGCGGTGGTCATGCGGGAATCGAAGCGGCTCACGCGGCGGCACGGATGGGGCGCAGAACGGCGCTCCTGACGGGCGAGCTCGCCGCGATCGGCCGGATGTCCTGCAACCCGGCCATCGGAGGGCTCGCGAAGGGACAGCTCGCGCGCGAAGTGGACGCGCTTGGCGGTCTCATGGGTGTCCTGGCGGACCGAGCCGGAATCCAGTTCAAGGTCTTGAACCGTTCGCGCGGGCCCGCGGTCTGGGGGCCGCGCGCGCAATGCGACAGGGCGCTCTACGCGCGCCTGGCCCGGCGGGCGCTGGAAGAAACGCCCAACCTGACGCTCGTCGAGTGCATGGCCGAAGACTTCCTGCAGGCGAACGGTCGCGTCACTGGCGTCGTCACCGCGGATGGCCGGCGCCTCGAGGCGGATGCGGTCGTCGTCACGACCGGCACGTTCCTGCGAGGCTTGATGCACACGGGGGAGCGGAAGACCGAAGGGGGCCGCATCGGCGAGGCCGCGGCGATCGGTCTTTCCGCCGGCCTCGCGCGTCTGGGCGTCCGGCTCGGCCGCTTCAAGACCGGCACGCCGCCGCGGGTCCACCGCGACACGGTGGACTACGAGGCCTGCGAGCCACAGAGAGGAGACGATCCTCCCGTCCCCTTCTCGTTTCGCACCGCAAGCCTCCCGTCGGAGCAGGCTCTCTGCTGGCTCACGTCGACCAACGAGCGCGTGCACCAGTTGATCCGGGACAACCTTCACGCGAGTCCGATGTACTCCGGGCAGATCCGCGGAATAGGGCCCCGCTACTGTCCGTCGGTCGAGGACAAAGTGGTGCGCTTCGCCGAAAAGCCTCGCCACACGATCTTCCTGGAGCCCGAAGGCTGGGAGGCCGAGGAGATCTACATCAACGGCCTTTCGACTTCGCTTCCCGAGGCAGTCCAGCGATCGATCCTCGCGGAGATCCCGGGCCTCACGAGAGCGTGGATGCTGCGTCCCGGCTATGCCGTCGAGTACGACTTCGCGTTCCCCGAGCAGCTGCGGTCGACCCTCGAGGTCCTGGACGTGCCTGGTCTCTATCTGGCCGGACAGATCAATGGCACCTCGGGCTACGAGGAGGCTGCGGCTCAGGGAATCTGGGCCGGGATCAACGCGGCTCTGGCGGTGAGGGAAGAGGAGCCTTTCATTCTGGAACGCTCGGAGGCTTATACGGCGGTCATGATCGACGATCTGACGAACAAGGGGGTCGAGGAGCCGTACCGACTCTTCACCTCGCGCGCCGAATACCGGTTGCTCCTCGGAGTGGACACGGTCCTGCCGCGTCTCCTGCCGCACGGCCGCCGGTTGGGATTGATCGACGAGACGCAATACGCCAGGGCGATGGAGAGCGAGCGACGCATCCAACGTGCTGAGAGTGAGCTCGCCGCTCGCTGCCTGAACCCGGATCGCGAGACCAGGGAAAGGGTGCTCGAGGAGCTCGGAATCCGACTCGACTCGCCGGCGACCTTGTATAAGTTACTGCAGCGTAATGACTTAGACGTTTGGCGGCTGCAGAGCTTCGTGCCCGAAATCCTCGCCGGGCTCGCGCCGGAGGAAAAGAGCATCCTGGAAAACCGCATCCGCTACGAGGGATATATTCGTCGTGAGAGGGAGCGCGTCGAGAAGATGAGATCTCTCCTCTCGCGGTTCATACCGGAGGATTTCGACTACGCGCTGGTCTCCGGTCTCTCCCGCGAGATCGTCGAGAAGTGCTCGAAGCGACGGCCGCGCACGGTTGGCGAAGCCTCGCGGATTCCGGGGATCACGCCCGCCGCCGTCGCGATAATCTCGGCCCGTGTTGGAAAAGGCCGGGGCGCGGCCGCCTGAGTTCTTCGCTCTAGAGATCGAGAAGCAGGGTCCCCTTTTCGGGATCTCGCTCGAGGCGACGGCTGTCGGAAGACTCTCCCGCTACCTGGCGGAGCTCGACGTCTGGCGGAGACGGACGAACCTGACGGGACCTCTTTCGGCCCAGGAGCTCGTCTCCCACTGCCTCGAATCAGTCTTCGGGCAGCAGCTAATTACTCATGGCGCACGAGTTCTAGACATCGGATCGGGGGCCGGCCTGCCCGGGATACCCCTTGCGATCGCCCGGCCTGACCTCTCAGTGTCTCTTCTGGAGCCGCGAAGGAAGCGAGCGGCCTTTCTCCGCCATATCGCCCGCTCGGTTCCCGTCGGCAACTCGAATATCCTCGAGGAGCGCGTCGAAAAGCTTTTCCTGTCCATGTTTGATCTGGCAGCCGTCCGCGCGGTTGGAAACCTGGCGCGCACGCTCGGCGGAGCGGGTTTCCTTGCAAAGGATGGGCGGCTTCTGGCGTGGACGACCGACGCGCATGGGCTGGCTGCAACCCTGGCCGACGTGCTCACGCTGGAAAGGGCCTTGCCTGTCCCGGGATCGGACCGGCGAGTCCTCGCCCTGTTTCGAAAACGCTAGCAGGCTGCTGAAAAAAGGTGTGGGACGGCGTTGCGAGCGCCGCGGGGTCGGATGCAAGGAGCCGCGACGAAGGCGATGCCAGAGCCATCGGGGAGGAGCGGCGAGGCTTTCGGCTGCGAGGTCGCGTTGCGACAGGCAGCCGAGAGTTTTCAAGAGGCGCCGGGGGCCAAGCCCCGGTCCTTGAACTCTCTCGGCCGCCGTTCGACGAAGCGAACGCCTGCGGCCGACTGCCAGACACGACGCCCGCATCCATTTTTCAGCACCCTGCTGGATGTTCCCCGGGGAACACACCTCGTTGTCTTCATTCATTTCAATCCTCGGGCTCACGACATAATCCAAACGTGGGCCGCATCATCGCCATCGCAAATCAAAAAGGGGGCGTGGGCAAGACCACCACAGCCATAAACCTCGGCGCCGCACTGGCGGCCCTCGACCGAAAGGTCCTGATCGTGGACCTGGACGCGCAGGCGAACGCGACATCCGGGCTCGGGTTCCCGCGGGGGGAAGGGATCAATGCCTACGACGTGCTACTAGACGGCCAGGCCCGCGCCGCGACACGCCAGACGGCGTTCCCGAATCTCTGGCTCTTGCCTTCCGGCCGGGATCTGGTCGGCGCCGAAGTCGAGCTCGTCAATCGGCCCGGACGCGAGGGATTCCTCCGCACGGCGCTCGAGCCGATCCGAGAGGACTACGAATACCTCTTCGTAGATTGTCCCCCGGCGCTGTCCCTTCTGACGGTCAACGCGCTGACCGCGGCCGATTCGGTGCTCGTGCCGATCCAGACCGAGTACTTCGCCCTGGAGGGGCTGACCGAGCTGCTCGAGACCATCGGGCGGGTTCGAATGGGGTTCAACCCGGTTCTCGCGATCGAGGGGTTCGTCTTGACGATGTACGACGACCGCACTAACCTCGGACGCCAGGTCAGCGACGACCTTCGCAAACATTTTGGAGTCGAGGTCTACAGGACGGTGATTCCTCGTAACATCCGCCTGGGAGAGGCGCCTTCGTTCGGCAAACCCGTACTCGCCTACGACATCAAGTCGAAGGGCGCGGAGGCGTACTTGGCCCTGGCCCGCGAGTTCCTGAAGCGTCGCGGCGGGAACTCGTGAACCGGAAGCAGGTCCTCGGCCGGGGTCTTTCCGCACTCCTGCCGGGGAAGGAACCCGAGGTTCCCCGTGGAACCTCGCTCGAGATCGCGATTGACCGCCTGGTCCCTTCCCGTTTCCAGCCGCGCAGGGACTTCCCGGCCGAGAGCCTCGCGGAGCTTGCCAACTCGATCAGGGAACAGGGGATCGTGCAGCCTGTCGTCGTCGTGCCCCGGGGAGACAAGTTCGAGATCGTGGCGGGAGAGCGACGCTGGAGGGCGGCCGCGATGGCCGGGCTCGAGCGGGTGCCCGTCGTCCTTCGGGAGAGGCGCTCGGACAAGGAAATGCTGGAGGTCGCCCTCGTCGAGAACCTCCAGCGGGAGGACTTGAACGCCCTGGAGGCCGCCGCGGCTTACGCGCGCCTGAAGGAGGAATTCCATCTGACCCAGGAAGAAGTCGCCAGGCGTGTCGGAAAAGATCGCGCGACGGTCGCCAACAGCCTGAGGATCTTGAAACTCCCGAGCTCGGTGCGGGAGAGGATCCGGGACGGGTCGCTCTCCGCCGGTCATGCCAAGGCGATCGCCGCGCTCGCGTCCCCCGACGATCAGGAAAGGCTGGCCGAAGAAATCGTGCGCCGCGCCTTATCGGTACGCCAGGCGGAGAAGCGGGCCGCCTCCTTCGGATCCGAAGGGAGGATCGTACGGGAGCGCAGGTCCGATCCATTCACGCGGGACGCCGAAGAGAAGCTCACTCGGCGGCTGAAGACCCGCGTGCGGATCTCCCGGCGGCGGCGAGGTGGGAGAATCGAGATCGCCTTCGGGTCCGAAGAAGAATTGATCCGGCTCTACGAGCGTCTGAGTGGCAAGGAATGATCCGATAATCTGACCGAAACGAGGAGACGCTGATGAAGACACGCGGTGAAGGTGGGACGTTGAACGGATTCATCGACAAGGGGAGCCACGTGCGGGGAGACCTGACTTTCGAAGACACCTTCCGCATCGACGGGGGCTTCGAGGGGAAGATCCGGTCGGGCAGCGAGCTCGTCATCGGAGACGCCGCGGAAGTCACGGCGGACATCGACGTCGGCCGCCTTTCGATCAACGGGAGCCTCAAGGGAAGCGTCCGGGCGAGCGAGCGAGTCGAGCTGCTGGCTCACGCACGCGTGTTCGGAGACGTCGTGACGCCGATCCTGCGAATCGAGGAAGGAGCCGTATTCCAGGGCTCCTGCCAGATGGGGGAAGACGTCGGCTCGAATCTGGTCGAGCTCCCCTTTTCCCGCCAGTCACCTAACTCGTAACCTATTGACAACAAAGCACTTATATATATTCCCGATTCGGCCAGGCTTGGCAACGCCATAGTGTCCCGACTCTCGACTCGTAGCGCGCAACTGTGCTATTGATCGCAGGCTTCGTCCCCTGGAAAGATAGAACAAGTCTCCGTCTGCGGCTCGAGTCGGGTCGCGGCGACGACCCTCGTTGGGAGTCATGATCAAAGCGCCTGACGTCACGCTCCTCTACGTCGTTTTCGCGTTCCTCGTCGCATATGCCATCCTCAAGAAGTTTCTCTTCGCGCCGCTGTCCGCGATCCTGGAAGCTCGAGAGACGGAGGAGAGGACGGCGGCCCGGGTCCACGCCGAAAGCCTCGAGGGGTTGGCCAGGGCCGTGGCGCACGCCGAGGAGCAGCTCGCCCACGCCCGGCGCGAGGCCTTGAAGGAGCGGGAGACGCTGCGGGCGCAGGGACGTGGGCACCTGGAGAAGAAGCTCGCCGAAGCGCGCGCGGCGGCGACGGCCGTTCTCGAGCGTGCCAGCCGCGAGATCGCCTCGGAGACCGAACGCTCGTCGGCAGAGCTCCCGCAGCGTGTTCGCCAGCTCGCGCGCTCCCTGGCCGAAAAGGTCCTCGGACGGGAACTCGCGGCGTGAGCCCTCTCGCCTTCTCCCTGTGCGCGGTCGTCCTGGAGGAAGAGACCGCGGGGTTCCTCGGCCTGCCGATGTGGATCTGGCAGCTCGCAAACCTGGCGGCGTTTCTGGGGGTCCTCGGCTACTTCGTCGCGCGGCCGCTCGCCCAGGCATTTCGGCGGCGTCAGGATGCCGTCGAAGAGCGCATCCGTCAGGCGCGGCAGCGGAGGGCGGAAGCGGCTCGCCTGGAAGCGGAGATCCACGAGCGGATGGCCCAGCTCGATCGCGACCTGGCCGAGGTGCGCGCCAGGGGCCTGGCCGAGGGGGAGGCGGCACGCGCCGCTCTCGTGGCAATGGCGGACGAGGAGGCCCTGCGCGTGCGGCGCGAGGCCGAAGCGGAGATAACCCGGCGGCTGGCCTTCGCCACGGAAGAGCTCAAGCGGATCGCCGCCGACCTGATCGCCTCCGCGGCGATCGAACGGCTCTCCACCGAGATCAACGACGAGGACCGCCGGCGACTCGTAGAGGAAGCCGTCGGCCGTCTCTCGGAGCGGCGGTGACTCCCTTCGCGCGCAGTTACGCTCAGGCTTTCCTCGGCGTGGCCGCGCCGGGATACGACGTCGAGAGGTTCCTGAAATCCGCGGGGGAGATTGCCCGGTCCATCGGGGAGGACGGGCGCCTGAAGGCCTTCTTCGTCTCGCCGGCGGTGCCCCTGTCCGCCAAGAAGGGCGCGCTCGCGCGTCTGGCAAAGGTCTCGGGCGTGGACGACTTCGGCGCGCGGCTGCTCGACGTCGTTTTGGAAAAGGGCCGGCTCCCCGCGCTCGGGGCGATTCTGGCCGCGATCCGCGACCAGGCGGATCGCTCGGGCGGCGTCGTCGCGGCCAGCGTCCGCGTTGCTTCTCCGGTGGGAGAAACCGAGCGCGCGAAGATCGCCGAGGCACTTGCGAGGGCAGTCGGGCGGCGCGTGCGCCTCGAGGTGGACGTGGATGAGAAGATCCTGGGCGGCTTCGTGGCGAAAGTCGGCAGCGAAGTCTTCGACGCCTCGGTTCGCCGTGCCGTCGAGCTGTTTCGAGAACGGACGAAGGAAGGGGCGGGGACCTGACGATGCAGATCAAGGCGGATGAGATCACGGAGATCCTGAAACAGCAGCTGGCCGGCTACGAGAAGGCGATCGACGTCGCCGAGGTCGGCACGGTCCTCTCCGTCGGGGACGGGATCGCTCGCGTGTACGGCCTGGACAAGGCGATGGCGGGAGAGCTCCTGGACTTCGGCCACGACCTCTACGGCCTCGCCTTGAACCTGGAGGAGGACAACGTCGGCGTCGTGCTGCTCGGAGAGTCGCGCGAAGTCACCGAGGGGCAGCAGGTGCGCCGCACGGGCAAGATCATCCAGGTGCCGGTCGGGCCGGAGATGGTCGGGCGCGTCGTGGACGCGCTCGGGCGCCCCGTGGACGGAAAGGGGCCGATCGCGACGACCGAGTTCTACCCGCTGGAGCGGATCGCCCCCGGCGTGATCGACCGCCAGCCCGTGCGAGAGCCCGTCCAGACGGGATTGAAGGCGATCGACGCGATGATCCCGATCGGGCGTGGACAGCGCGAGCTCATCATCGGGGACCGGCAGACCGGCAAGACCGCCGTCGCGATCGACACGATCATCAACCAGAAGGGGAAGGGGCTGATCTGCGTCTACGTGGCGATCGGCCAGAAGAAATCCACCGCCGCCCAGGTCGTCAAGACGCTGGAAGAGTACGGCGCGATGGAGCACACGATCGTCATGTCGGCCTCGGCCGCCGAACCGGCGCCGATGCAGTTCGTCGCTCCCTACGCCGGCTGCGCGATGGGGGAGTACTTCCTCTACAACAAGAAGCACGCGCTGACGATCTACGACGACCTCTCCAAACATGCCGCGGCCTACCGGGAGATCTCGCTTCTGCTGCGCCGGCCGCCTGGGCGCGAGGCCTACCCGGGCGACGTCTTCTATCTCCACTCACGCCTGCTCGAGCGCGCGGCCAAGCTCTCGGACGCCAACGGCGGCGGGTCCCTGACGTCGCTTCCAATCATCGAGACCCAGGCCGGCGACGTATCGGCCTACATCCCGACCAACGTCATCTCGATCACCGATGGGCAAATCTATCTCGAAGCGGACCTCTTCTATTCGGGCGTGCGGCCGGCCGTCAACGTCGGCCTCTCAGTCTCGCGCGTGGGCGGCAGCGCCCAGATCAAGGCCATGAAGCAGGTCGCCGGGACGCTGCGCCTCGACCTGGCGCAATACCGCGAGCTGGCCGCCTTCTCGCAGTTCGGATCGGACCTGGACAAGACGACGCAGGCGCAGCTCGCCCGCGGCCGGCGCCTGGTCGAGATCCTGAAGCAGCAGCAGTACCAGCCGATGGACGTCGAGCTGCAGATCGCCTCGATCTACGCCGGCACGAAGGGGTATCTCGACTCCCTGAGGATCGAAGCCATCCTCCCCTTCGAGGCGGGGCTGCACCAGTTCTTGAAGAGCGAGCACGGAGATGTCCTGTCCGCGATCGCCTCGACCGGGAAGCTCGAGAAGGCGTCCGACGAGGCTCTCGGAGCGGCGATCCAGAGCTTCAAGGACCGTTTCGTCAAGGAGAACGCCGACGCGGTCGCGGCGTGAAAGAAGTTGTCAGTCGTCAGTTCTCAGTTGTCAGTTGGGAACGGGATCCGACAACTCGAACTGATAACTGATAACTGATCACTGAGAACTGATACCTACACCTCATGGCTTCTCTGATCGACATCCGGCGGCGGCTGCGGTCGTTGAAGAACACGCAGCAGATCACGCGGGCCATGAAAATGGTCGCGGCGGCGAAGCTGCGCCGGGCGCAGGATCGGGCCATCGCCGCGCGCCCCTACGCCAGGCTCCTGCGCGAGGTCCTGGCCTCGGTCTCCGCGAGCGTGGCGGAGGCGAAGCACCCCCTCCTCGCATCGCGCGAGGAGAAGCGCGTGACCCTGCTCGTCGTGGCCGGCGACCGCGGGCTCGCCGGGGCCTTCAACGCCAACGTCCACCGTGCGGTCGCGGCGCTG